>VFSW01010062.1_pt1 | contig 13440 bp, 14 predicted proteins | sample 5358111 | NCBI WGS metagenome assembly VFSW01 (sample SAMN11554181, study PRJNA540505) | mine drainage metagenome | isolation source: sediment from site ElyBrook_90M | place: USA: Ely Copper Mine, Vershire, VT | collected 2017 | reverse complement strand
CTAAAGGAAAACGCCGGCCACTCGTTGCGGCCGGCGCATTTGATCTAGGCCTGGGAACGGATCATTCGTATTCCGTCGCTCCCGGCGGTTTATCGGTCTCGTCGAAGTTCACTCGAGCGACGAGTGGATTTGCCGGAAGCACCCGCTTGATCTCCCGCCTCATCGAGGTCGGTAGCTCTACACCTTCAGCGGTCATGAAGTCGACTGTCTTTACGGCACGAATGCCGATATTGCCAGCGTATGCTCGCTTGTCGCCTTTCTGACCGACCACATCCACGCCGAGGTACGCGACGACGAGTTGCGATATCTCATTACGCCAAAACTCATCGTCCTTTCGCACGATGCATTCGACTAGATGGTCGGCCCATCGAACGCAGGTAAGTAATTCGGCGGTGACAGGTTTCCCCACGACCCGGATGAATAGACCAGGTCCGGGGAACGGCTTGCGCTCCGATATGCTTTCCGGCAGCCCGAGCGTCCGCGCGAGTGCACGAACCTCGTACTTGAATAGATTGCTCAGCGGGATGACCTCCGGAACACCGAGGTCATTGCCGAAGTTGTGATGTGTTTTGATCACATCGCCTCCGGTGCCGCCGGACTCGATGATGTCGGGAGCCAACGTACCCTGCATCACATGCGTAGCGTTGAATTTACGTATCGCCCCGCGAAGCGGCCGTTCATAGAAGTGCGGTTGGAAGACGAGTTTGCGTTTCGCTTCCGAATGAGTGACCCACTGGAAGAACCGCAACGCGCTTCGCATGTCGATCACATAGTGTTGCAGCTTGATGAGCTCCGCATGGCTGCGGACCTCATCGAGCTCGTTGTGTCGAAGTTGACCACCGTCAATCGTCACGCCTTGGAGGCGTTCGCCAAAGACCGGTCCTGCGATCGCCCCTGCGACCGAAGAATCGACTCCGCCGCTGTAAGGCAGTAGAAGTTTCCCTCCAGCAATTTGGTCAGCCAATACGGCGCGCGTTGTATCGATGAGTGACGACGGCTGCCAGTCTTTTTTGCAACCGGCAAACCGGAGAAAGTTGTCCAGTATGCGAGGACCGCATTCCGAATGTGTCGCTTCCGGATGCGCTTGCAGGCTGAACATGCTTTCTTCGACGTTCTCCATGGCGGCATCCGCATTGGTATCCTGAGACACGGCAGTTAGTCGGAATCCCGGAGGCATACGCGTAACAGAATCACCATGATTCATCCAAACGGCTTGCAAATCCGGTAGCCCCTTGAATAGTACGGAGCAGTCGCTGGTCACGCGCATGACCGCATGGCCATGTTCTGCATGGACTGCTGCGACTGAACCACCCAGTTTATGCGCGAGCCACTGGTGGCCGTAACAGATACCCAGAATGGGTATCTTGCTTCCGTCCGCACGCCTGGCAGTGAATATCTCGTCAGGAGGCGCCGGGGCATCATCGTCATACGCACTCTGATCTCCACCGGAGAGGATGATGGCGTCAGTCCTATATCCCGCAACCAGCCATTCTTTCGCTTTTTTCGGCGGAAGCACGGCCGAACGATAGCCGAGTTCCCGGTTCACTCGTTCGATGTTGTAGGTCAGCTGCGAACGCAGATCGATGATGAGGATACGAGCGCGTACAAGTTCAATCATCTCGCTTACTCCTGTTTCTATTGATCCCAATCTTAATCCGGCCAAAATCGACCGAACACTGACGCCACTCTAGGGCTAATCCGCTCGGGAAACAAGCTTCATACTCTATTCACGGTCGGTGTGGATAAATGCCTTGCAGTGGGGTATAGTGGTATATACTCTAATTCAGTGGGAAAAAGTGGGATAAAGAGACACTATGATGTTCATCGGCGAATACGAGCACACGTTGGATGAGAAGAAGCGTGTTTCGCTTCCGAAAAGCTTTCGCACATCGCTGGGAAAGAAAATGGTGATGACGCGCGGTTTGGACAATTGCTTGTTCATGTACCCGCGCTCGAACTGGGAAAAAGTCGCCGCGAAGCTCCAGGAACTTTCGTTCGCGCAAGCTGATACGCGCGGGTTCAACCGCTTCATTCTCTCCGGAGCCGCCGAAGTGGAAGTTGATGGCGCGGGACGCATCTTGATCCCGGACCATCAAAAGCAATTCGCCGGCCTCAAGAAGAACGTGATCTTTGCCGGAGTGTCGGATCGGGTCGAGATCTGGGACGCAGCAATCTGGAAGGAGTACAAGAAACGCATCGAGAAGCAGGCTGACCAGATGGCGGAGAAGCTCGGCGAGATCGGAGCACTCTAAAACCCGACAAAATCATGTCATCTGCGTCGTTAACGTTCGGATCAAACTTCTCATCGTACGGGCGTACGCCTCGAAGTTCGATCCTCCGTCGCCTAGCAGCTGACAAGATTTTCTCGGCTTTTACCCACTAAGCATTCGCAGCATCGGATTGCTGGAGGACTTTTCAAACGTCATGCGCACGCGACGCTCACAGTCTTCCAGCGATCCGGTGTCACGAACCAGTGGTCACCGAAGTGTTCTTTTACATGAGGCCATCGAAGCGCTCGACATCCGGCCCGACGATATCGTCGTGGACGCGACACTCGGCGGCGCAGGACATGCTCGTGCGATCGTTGAAAAACTCGGATCGCAAGGCATTTTCTTGGGCATAGATGCGGACCAGGACGCGATCGAACGCGCGAAAGAGCGCTTGATCGGGTCACAAGCGCGCATCGAGCTTATCGCCGACAATTTCAGGAACTTGCAGAAGATCCTGGAAACCGCCAACATCGCGAACGTTACGAAAGTTCTCTTCGACCTAGGGTGGAGCTCTTACCAGCTAGACTCCGGAAGAGGTTTTTCGTTCCTCAAAGACGAACCGCTCTCGATGACCTACAAAAAAACTCCCGGATCAAGCGATCTCACCGCTGCCACCATCGTGAACACATGGGGCGAGGAGTCGATCGCGGACGTGATCTACGGATGGGGGCAGGAGCGGTACTCAAAGCGTATCGCCAAGGCGATCGTTACAAGGCGCGAGAAAAAACCGTTCGTGACTTCGCTTGAACTTGCCGAAACCATCAAGTCCGCGGTTCCCCCGCCGTATCGCTTCGGTCGTTTGCATCCCGCCACCAAAACGTTCCAGGCCTTGCGCATAGCCGTCAACGACGAGCTCGGCGCGCTCAAGGAAGGGATCAATGCGGCCTGGCAGATGCTTGGGGCAGGCGGCCGCATCGCTGTCATCACCTTCCATTCGATCGAGGACCGGGAAGTGAAGCGGCTCTTTGCGCACCTCGCTTCAAAGGACGGAACGCTTGTGTTCAAAAAGCCGTTGAAGCCGAGTGCAGAAGAACTACGAGAGAATCCGCGCGCGCGCAGCGCAAAATTGCGAGTTATCCAAAAAAACCATGACCAAAAAATTCCATATCAGTAAATTGAAGCCCTCCATCTTCCAGGGCAGCCTTGATTTTGAGACCGTGGCAAAGCGGCAATCGCAAGTCCTTGCGATGGAATATCCTGTGGAGCGGATGGCGTTTATCGCGCTTCTTGGCCTCCTGACGGTGCTCTTTTTCTCATACTTTTATTTCGTTGTCGGCAGCGTTTTCCACGTGATCGGCGAAAAGCAGGCGGATGCACGATCTGCGAACCTCCAAAGTTCGATCAATTCGCTCGAACAGCAGTACTTTTCCCTCTCGCAAGCGCTTACGCCGCAAGCAGCGGCCGACATGGGCCTCGCACCTATCAAAAATACGCAGTACGTCTACCGTCCGGGCAATTCGGCGGAGGTCGCATCGGCCATCCGCGGGATATAATCGGTTGATGAAAGCTAGTTTGCGATCGCGCACAAGGATACTCTCCGGCGTATTCATACTTGTCGCGTTCCTTCTCGTCGTGCGATTGTATTTCGTGCAGATCGTGCACGGGGCCCAATACCAGCAAGAAGGCATGGGGCAATACGTGCAACCTGACCCTTCGACCGGCGGCAACCGCGGGGACATTTACTTCACGACGAAGGGCGGGCAGCTCGTCGCTGCAGCCGTATCCGAAACCGGCTACTCCATCGCGGTCAACCCGCAGAAATTAGCAAACGCGCAGACGGAATACCAGCAATTGAACGCGGTGACGCCGGTCAACAAGGGCACGTTCATGTCGGCCGCGAACTCTTCGCTCCCCTTCGTGACGGTCGCAAGCGAGATCCAAGATGGTAACGAAGCGAAGGTCATCTCACTGAACCTGCCCGGCGTGGTCGTTTCGGACGACAGTTGGCGGGCCTACCCTGCCGGGGACTTGGCTGCCGAAGTGCTTGGCTTCGTCGGCTACGAAGGCACATCGACCCAAAAGGTCGGCGAGTACGGGCTTGAAAAAGAGTATAACAACACCCTCTCCGAGTCCTCTTCGGGGCTTTATGTGAACCCGTTCGCGGAAATATTTACGAACCTGCAAGACTTGCTCACGACTGATCCGACTTCAGAGCATGGTTCGATCGTAACCTCTATCGAACCGACCGTGGAACAGCAGCTCACCGATACGCTCCAGCAGATCATGACCGCGTATCACCCGGTATTCGACGGCGGCATCATCATGGACCCGCACACGGGCGAGATCTACGCGATGGCGCAGCTGCCAAGCTTCAACCCGAATGATTACAGTAATGCTGACCCAAGCACCTTTCAAAACAGACTTGTTTCCGGCCGTTACGAAATGGGTTCGATCATGAAGCCGCTCACCATGGCCGCCGGCATCGACTCCGGTGCCATCACCGCCTCGACCACCTACGACGACACCGGATGCGCCACATATTCAGGAGCCAAGGTCTGCAACTACGATTTCAAGGCTCGCAATATCATTCCGGTACCGGTGGTCCTGGACCAGTCGCTCAACGTCGGAGCGGCTTGGATCGCAACCAAGACAACGTACCCTGTGTTCACGACCTACATGAAGTCCTACCAACTGGGGCGACCCACCGGCATAGACCTGCCGGATGAACAGACCGGCGACCTCTCGAACCTCGATGACGGCTCGGGCCCGGCGGTCAACTTCGCGACAGCGGCGTTTGGCCAGGGCATAACCGAAACGCCGATCGAAATGATCCGCGCGCTCGACATCCTCGCCAACAACGGTACGCTTCCGGAGCCGCACCTCGTAACCGCCATCCAGTATGAAAGCGGCGTGACGCGCACCATTCCCCTCGCAAGCGGGCCACAGGTCATCAAGCCCTCGACTGCTCAGACGGTCACGCAAATACTCGAGACGGTGTACGACAAGTACGAGTTAAATGGTGCTATCAAGATGCAACACTACACCGCAGCGGCAAAGACAGGTACCGCGCAGATCGCTGATCCGGCAACGGGCGGATACTACCCTGGCAGCTATTACATCCACTCGTTCTTCGGTTACTTCCCCGCAACGAATCCCCGCTTCATAATCTTTCTTTACGCCTACCATCCCGTGGGCCAAGAATACTCCGCATACACTTGGGACGAACCGTACTACCAGCTTGAGCAGTTCCTCATCAACTACTACAACGTCCCACCGGACAGATAGTAAGATTCGGTGCTGGCCGAATCTTACTATCTTTTGAGAATCCGCGGTTCTCAACGTTCGCTTCGCTTCCTGCTCTCCGACACGGGAAAACTACAGTTTTCCCGACCCCTTTCGAACATCATTCAAATCAATTGGATCGATTTGAATGATGTTAAAGCTTCCGTTTTAGCCATTTTTGCCCTACAATTCGCCGCGTTGGCCCTATCGTCTATCGGCTAGGACGCGACCCTCTCACGGTCGAAAGCGGGGTTCGATTCCCCGTAGGGTCATATGCTTTAAGCCTCGGTCCGAGGACCTTGTTCGTATTGTTTTATAAAGCGCTTTGAAACCTCTATTTTTGATCCAAGAGGTTCTTGTTTTTTAGGCGCGAGCCTGATAGAATCTGCATCAAAGAATAGGGTGACATTCTTCGCCCGATCCGTATGCTGCTCCTGCTTTTCATCCTGGTATTCGCGGCAACGATCTTCTTCCCCGGGCCGATGATCGCCGTCATCGCGATCAATACGGGCGTCGTGCTGTTAATATCCGCCCTCCAGATCGCCATCATCCTTTTTCCGAGCTTTGAGCCGCCGCGGAAGAAATTGACGCGACATCCGTTCATATCGGTCTTGGTGCCATCGCATAATGAACCGCCCGCGCTCCTCATGCAGACGCTCGAAGCGCTTGCGACGGTCGACTACGAGAACTACGAGGTGCTCGTGATCGATAACAATACGAAGGATCCGGCGATCTGGAGGCCCATAGAAGAATTTTGCAAGGTGCTTGGCGGACGTTTCCGGTTCTTCCATGTCGAAGACCTATCCGGCTTTAAGGCGGGAGCGCTCAATTACGCGCTTGGGCGGGTAAGCCCGGCATGCGAGTACGTCGCGGTCATCGACGCCGATTACATCGTGAACACGGGCTTCCTTGCGCTTGCGGCCTCGCATTTCACCGCGCCCGACATCGCGCTCGTACAGTTCCCGCAAGAATACCGGAATGTCACTGCGCATAACCAGCCGATCGCCGACGAGTACCGGCACTTTTTCAAGATCTACATGAATATGGCCAACCATCTTGACTGTGTCCCCTCCACTGGCACGGTAAGCGTCTATTCGGCGCCGGCGCTTTTTGCGATTGGAAAGTTCCGTTCGCAGACATTAACGGAAGATGCAGACGCTGGATTGCGCCTCTACAAGGCGGGTTACCGTGGCGTGTACGTCGAAACGCAAGTCGGCTACGGGCTCATGCCGTACGACATCGAAGCGTACCGGAAGCAAAAACGCCGCTGGGCGCTCGGCAATGCGCAGTCGCTCGGGACGCTCTTCTCGCTCTACGGAAAGATCCCGCTGCGCTCCTGGGTCGGTTTTCTCTCGCATTTAACCGCGTGGGACCATCTCAACTTCCTGCCATTCGCCGTCCTTGCAGGGTACGCGCTCGTCGTCACGCCGGTCATACCGACCACCCCAACGCACCAGTTGTTGCTCGACATCTCGTCCCTTTCTATTTTCACCATGCTGGCGTCGCGCTTTCTGCTCTTTCTCGCCACATTCCGCGGGCAGGAACGCGCCACTTCCCGGGCGCTGAAGGCTTTCATCATCCATATCGGCATGACCTTCTTGTATTCCGAGGCGTTGTTCGAACTCCTCTTCAAACGATCGTCGAAGTTCGAGCGCACCAACAAATTCGTGCTAAGCAGCGTCCCGAATCTTCTGAAGAACACGCATAAGGAGCTTATCCTCGGCGCGTGGTTCCTCGTCGGTGCGGCCGAGACCTTCGCGTTCGGCGGCAGATTGATAACGTTTTCTGCGTTTACGATATCGGCGTTCGCGCTGCTGTCGGTGTACTACGTGTACTGGCGCATCCTTCCGACCAAAGAATACTCGAAGCAGCTGATCGACAAGGCGCAAGAGAGGTACCGCGCGCATCTCCCTGAAGCGTCCGCATTGCCACAAACGTTATGAGGATCGCCCTGCTTGCGCCGTTATGGAAAGCCGTACCGCCGCAGGGGTACGGCGGTTCCGAGCTGGTAGTTGCCAACCTGGCAAAGGGATTGACGCAACTTGGGCACGAGGTAACGACATTCGCTTGCGCCGGATCTGCAGTCGCAGGGCGGCTCGTCCCTGTCATTGAAAAGACTATGTACGATCTCGTGGGCGGGTTCAATTGGAACGGCATTGAGCCATATGAGTTCCTCTCCTTTTTTGAGCTCGGAAAACGTATACAAGAGTTCGACATCGTGCACAACCATATGGGCCTGCACCCGATCGCATTTGCGCCACTGCTGCCCGTTCCAATGCTGACAACGCTCCACAGCAGCACACCGCCCGATTTCCCGTATCTCGCAGAAGCATTTAAATACTACCCATTCGTCTCGATAAGCGGCGCGCAGCGCTCGCTCGCGCCAGCGCTCAACTATGTCGCAACCGTCTACCACGGCATTGATACCAAGGCCTTTGTCCCGCGGCTTGAAGGAAAAGGAAGCGGTTTCGTTTTTATCGGGACTCTTTCGAGGAACAAAGGCGCGGATATCGCGGTGCGCACTGCTCGCGAACTTGGCGTGCCGCTCACGATAGCCGGTGAGGTGCGCGCAGAAGAGAAGGCTTTTTTAGATGCAGAGATATTCCCGTATGTTGACGGTAAAAGTATCCGTTTTGTCGGAGAGGTTGGGCATGAAGAGAAAGCACGGCTGTTGCGCGAAGCCGACGCGCTGCTCTTTCCATCGCGCTGGAATGAAGCGTTCGGCCTCGTGATGATAGAAGCGCTTGCGTGCGGCACGCCAGTTGTCGCGCTCAACAGCGGTGCGGTACCGGAAGTGCTCGAAGACGGGCAAACCGGCCTTATCGCCAGTGAGGGGTCCTTTGCTACGGCAGCTCGTCGGGTGACCGAACTATCTCGAGAAACCTGCCGTCGTGAGGCCGAAGAAAAATTTGACCTTTCAATAATGGCCCGTTCATATGCCCGGGTGTACGGATCTCTCCGGGATCCTGCAAGCGGGCGACTACGCGACGCTGCGGTACAATAAGGCCAAATTGCTATGGACACATTCTTTATCTTTTCAGCCCAATACCTTTTCGTCCTGCCGATCCTTATCCTCGGCGCGTATTTCTTCACTCGCAAATGGCCAGCGCAAAAACGCATGGCACTCTTTGCGATCCCGGCGGGACTCTTGACTTCCCTCCTCGGCCTCGTCGCGGGCTACCTCTATTACGACCCTCGCCCGTTCGTTGTCGGGCATTTCGCGCCGCTCATACCGCATATTGCTGATAATGGGTTTCCTTCGGATCACACGCTGCTCGTTTCCGCGTTCGCCGCAGTCGGCATGTATTGGAACAAGTGGCTGGGGATCGTGCTGTGGGCCATCGCGGTACTCGTTGCGTACTCCCGCATCTATGTGGGCTTGCACGACCTGTTGGACGTCGCTGCGAGCATCGTATTTGCCCTCGTCGCAACATCCGCGTGGCATATAGCGATGGATCGCATCTGGAAAGCGTAACACCGGCAATATGAATATTTCCTCGATCAAACAATACCTTCTCGACGAAAAGCACATACACCTTTTCTTCGACGTGACCCTCTGGTTCAAGGGCGTCTTCGCGCTTTCCGAGACCATCGGCGGCATCGCGGCGTTCTTCGTATCGAAGCAACTCTTGATCAGCTTCGTGCTCTGGGTCTTCAAGGATGAATTCGCCGAGGACCCGCACGATCTCATTGCTAATTTTTTGCTCCATAGCGCACAGGGCCTGTCCATCGGAGCGCAGAACTTCGCCGCCATCTATCTGCTTGCGCACGGCATCATCAAACTCTGGCTCATTATCGGTCTCCTACGCAAAAAACTCTGGTACTACCCGACCGCGCTCGTCATCTTCGGACTCTTCGTCGTCTACCAACTGTACCGCTATGCGTTCACGCACTCCGTGTGGCTCCTGCTCATCACTGTCCTCGATGTGATCGTCATTGTGCTTACGTGGCATGAATATACCTACTTGCGGCGCACTCACGTAAGCCAATGATTTTTGTTCGCTTGGGTCGGTAGCTTCTGAAATCCGGATTTAGCGGTTCGATTCTCGCAGCGTCATCGTTTCGATTTGCGAGCTCAGCTGGATTTTATTTAAATTTTAGGATAAATTTATCCCCCACCTGATACAGTTCAGGCAGAATTGTTCTTTGGAAAACGGAGGCCGAAATGGCTGAATTCGACAAAAGCGACTGGGAACGATACGCCGTTGCGTACGACACATTGAATTCGCTACGTCCGTACGTTGCGATGGTTGACGACGTCGTAGCAACGCTCGATGAAGCAGAGTATCCGCTTCTCGATGCCGGGTGCGGTACAGGAAATCTCATTCAACGGCTCATTGCGATTCGCGCCAGCGAGATCATCGGGATCGATACAACGGGCGCAATGCTGGAGCGCGCCAGGAGCAAGTGTCCTGGCGTCACGTTCCAGAACGCTGACCTCAATCAGCCACTGCCTGCGAATCAAAATCTGTTAGTCACGGCTAGTCGAATGCCGTGATATTATCCGGAAATCGCTGCGCAATGCGCGGCGATCTTTCCTCCAGGGGTCTATGCTTGCGACACAAGCTATACTTTGCGCTACCATCCTGGGCAACGCGGCTCTTTTGGTCGTCGTTCCGCGAGAACGAATGTCGCCGATGCGCGTACTGTTTGCGATATATGTGAGCTGCATCGCGATGTGGGTGCTCGCCATTTACCTCAACTTATTCCTCGGAAGCCTACTTGTTGAAGAGGTCGTCTTTGCCGCAGCGGCGGCGATGCTGACCGCGCAGTTTTGGTTCGCGAAGATCTTTCCAACGGGGGAAGCACCTGCAAGGCTCCGGAGTTATTGGAGCCTCGCGATAGGCTCTTTCTTCGTGGTCGCGAGCTTCTATCCGAATGCGCTTTTTACATCGATAACGGTACATCCCGAAGGGTTTACCACCCTCGATAACGGTCCGTTATCCGCCGCATACTCGCTTTTCGCGCTTGTATTTGTGTTTGCGCCCGCCATTGTGTTCTTCAGAAAATATAGGGCTGAAACTCGGGAGCCGCTGCGTCAACAGCTCAAGTATCTGACGATCGGGTTCACCATATCCCTAGTTGTAGAACTTCTCGCCAATTCCGTACTGCCGGTCTTTTTTCAAGTCTATAGCTTCAATGCTATCGGCCCGGCCTTTTCGCTCATCTTCGCAAGCGTTGCCTTCTATATCATTAGCAAGCACAACTTCCTCGACGTCCGAAAAACAGTACTACGGGGCGCTACTTACTCGCTCGTCATTGGGATGCTAGTGATCGCGGACATCCTACTCTTGGTGGCAATCGAGCAGTATCTCGAATCGATACGGCTGTTCACGTGGATACACGCCGACGACGTGATCGATCCCCTGACCGCGATATTGATCACGGCTATCGGCATAGCCACAGCTCCGCTCATAGAACGGTACTTCCAGAGGATCACGGACCGGGTCTTCTATAAAGACCGCTATAACTATGCGGCCGCACTTGAATCGCTCAGCGCCGTACTCGCAGAAAACGCGGACTTTGACCAGCTCGTCCGGCATATACGAGAAAGTCTTGCTAAGATCTTGCGCGCCGAATCCGTCGACGTCATCTTATATGACGAACGCGAAGATGCTCGTGCGCGCGAGACGCATGCGCCTTTGCTCGAAACGCGAGAAGTGCTGCTCCAACCGGTACTGGTGAATCACGAAGAGATCGGTTACATACTCGTCGGGCCCAAACGTTCGGGAGACAAGTACGATCGAAGGGATCAACTCCTCCTGCGGACGTTCGCCCTGCAGGCGTCGACCGCGCTTGCACGAGTGCAACTCTTCATGCAAGTGCGCCGGCATGCGGACGAGCTCGAGCAAAAAGTCGCACAGCGCACCGCACAGCTCGAGCAAGCGCACGAGAGCGAACGGCACATGCTTCTCGATGTTGCGCACGGCCTCCAGAGCCCATTGACCGTATTCCGGACGAAACTTGAAGCGATGCGCTCACCAAAACAAGGTCCTATGCAGATCGAAGCATTGGAGCAATCGTTGATACAACTATCCGAATTCGTTAGCGACCTCCTAAGGCTCGCGCAACTTGAGCAATTCGATGAACTGCACCTTGAGGACTGCGAGGCTTCGGACTTGATCAGGGATCTGTGCGACGAAATAGAAACTATTGCGGCCCAAAGCGGCATCACTTTGGAACGCTCGATCGAGCCTGAGATCACGCTGCGCGCCGACGCGCGCGAACTCCGTTCAGCGATCATGAACATAGCGAGCAATTCCATCAAATATATGGGTGACACCGGTCCGGAACAGGTCTCAATTCGTTTCATCACGAAAGGTGCGGATGCAATCCTTACGATCAGCGACACTGGGCCGGGCATCGCTCCGGAAGATCTGCGGCATATATTCGACCGTTTCTACCGGGTGAAAAATTCATCGGTCGCCGGGAACGGCTTAGGCCTCCCCTTGTCGAAGCGGATCGTCGAACGCCACGGTGGCACCATAGAGGTCACAAGCGAAGTCGGGATCGGGACGAGCACGGTGATACGGCTCCCGCTCCCCCAGCCACGCTCTTTGCCTACGTGATATACTTTTCGTATGCAGGGGTACGCGATCAGGTCGGCGGATTTCTTTCTCGACAGCAGCACTCGGGGCCGTACGTATATCCTCAAGCTCCGCGATCTCCCGCCGGAAGAAAAACCGCGAGAAAAGCTCCTTGCGCTCGGCGCCCCGGCGCTTTCGGTCGCGGAGCTCATAGAGGTTGTCCTTGGGACCGGTACGCGCAAGGAAGATGTCCGTGCCATGGCCGAACGCATACTTCGTGAGTACGGCGAACGCAGCCTGGTAGGCAACGTGAACCCGAAGACCTTGAGCGACGACCTGCAGATACCGATCGGGAAGGCGCTCCAGATCGCCGCATGCGCAGAATTGGGCCGACGATTCTTCCAAAAGAATGAACGCGGTATCGCGACGATCCGCACGCCCGATGACGTATTCGAATACCTCAAGGACATGCGTGACCTCTCGAAGGAACATCTCCGCGGCCTCTACCTCAACAACCAGCACAAGATCATTCACGACGAGGTTATCTCGATCGGCACGATCGATACCAACATCGTGCATCCGCGCGAAGTTTTCAAGCCGGCGCTTGAGTACTCCGCGGTCGCCGTCATCCTCGCCCACAACCACCCATCCGGTTCGCTTGAGCCGAGCGACGCGGATGTCGAAATAACGAAGCAACTCGTCGAAAGCGGCAAGATCATGGGCATCCAACTCCTGGACCATGTCATCGTGACGAAGGACGCATTCGCTAGCATCCCCATTTCGTATGAGTAGCGGGTACGCACTGCGCACCCCTACCATGCTTACGAGCCGGTCGTTCGGCGTTTCTTTCCTGCGTGAAGCTCCGTCCGAAGAGCGGAAGCGGAGTATTGAATTCCATGTGCAGTCTGATGATTATTTCGGCACTATAGCAACGGTGCTTGGCCTACTGGTAGATCGCCCTAGGAACGAAGAAAAGGCCGAGAAACAGCTCGAAGACTTGCGAGACGAACTTGTGTATTTGCAGCAACAGTACAAAATACGACGCAAGTAGTGAGTTACTTGTTTGAGGCGGTATTTTTGATGCCGAGCCGCTTCTCTATCCTCGTTGTCCGTTGCATTACGTGATCTATTTCCTTTGCGTATCCCTCATGTTTGCGGACAGTTTCTTGGAGTTCATCAACATCTCTTCTTACCGACCTGTGATCAGCCCGAAGTGAGGCAAATCCGGAGTCAACTTTATATTCCAGTTGTGCGATCTTACCGCCCAAATCCTGTCGAATGTCGTCACTCTCCTGCTTGATAAGGCGGGCCAGCATCTCGAAACCTGACTCTTTTGTTGCCATACGCGCTAATTATAACCCTCCACAATTGCTCGCATTGGATCGCTATTTGTGGAAACCTTTTGCTAACGGAATTTGTGG
>VFSW01010061.1_pt1 | contig 13441 bp, 11 predicted proteins | sample 5358111 | NCBI WGS metagenome assembly VFSW01 (sample SAMN11554181, study PRJNA540505) | mine drainage metagenome | isolation source: sediment from site ElyBrook_90M | place: USA: Ely Copper Mine, Vershire, VT | collected 2017 | reverse complement strand
CCACGGATTTTGTGCACGTGCTGGTCGATGGCCGCATCGTGCGCTCGGGCGGTCCTGAACTGGCGCTCGAACTGGAAGAAAAAGGTTATGGCTGGATCGAAACCGAAGCGCGGCAGACTGCGCCGGCTTCCGCATAACCGGAAAATTTGCTAGTGGAGCAAGCGTGATCACTGCGATTCAAAACTTCGAAAGCTATTTGGAAAGTTTCACCGCATTCGCGAAGCGGAGCTCAGGGCACAGTCTTCCCTGGTTGCGAAAGCTGCGCGAAGATGCGTTTGCCCGTTTCTGTGAGACTGGATTTCCGACGACGCACGATGAAGACTGGCGCTTCACCAGCGTCTCGGCGATCGCTCGCACGGCCTTTTCTTTCAGCCAACCCGCCGCACATCTTTCAAACTCTGATTTGAAGCCGTGGCGTGTGGAAGGTGCCGCCTGCCAGCTGGTATTTGTCGATGGACATTTTGTCCGCGGCTTGTCGGCCTTCGGAACATTGCCGGCACACATCACGGTCTCGGGTCTCAAAGAAGAGAGTGAGAAGCGCGCATCTGCGCTGGAAGCTCATCTCGGCCGCTATCTTAATATTCAACGCGACGCTTTCTGCGCCTTGAACACGGCCTTTGCCGAGGACGGCGCATTCGTACACGTAGGCCGCGGCATTTTGTTGGACGCTCCAATCCACTTACTGTTTGTCTCGACCGAGGCCGACGCGCCGCGCATGATTCATCCGCGAAACCTGCTGATTTTCGAGCAGGAGAGCCAGGCCACAGTCATCGAAGACTATGTTTCCCTGGGTAGCGGCACGGTCCTTTGCAACGCCGCGACGGAACTGATCGCGGGCGAGAACTCGACGATTGCTCACTATATGGTCGAGCGCGAGAACCTGGATGCGTTCAACATTTCGACCTTGCGCATTCAGCAGGATCGAAGTGCGAACGTTGCTTCCCATTCGCTTCTGCTGGGCGGCGGACTGGTCCGCAACAACGTGCATCCGGTGCTGGCCGGCGAAGGTGGAGAGTGCCTGATCAACGGCTTGTTTATCGGCGATGACCATCAGCATCTCGACAATTATATGCACGTGGAGCATGCCAGCCCGCACTGCAGCAGCCGCCAGTTCTACAACGGAATCCTGGATGGCCACGCGCACGGCGTTTTTCACGGCCGCATTGTTGTGCACAAAGACGCGCAAAAAACCGACGCCAAGCAGACCAACCGCAACCTTCTGCTTTCCGACGACGCGCAGATCGACACCAAGCCGCAACTGGAAATCTACGCTGACGACGTGAAGTGCACGCACGGCGCGACCATCGGCCAGATCGAAGAAAATGCTTTGTTCTACCTGCAATCGCGAGGCATCGACGAGGTTTCCGCGCGCAAGCTTCTGCTGCAGGCTTTCGCTGCCGAGTGCATGGAACGCATGAAGCCGGGAGTAGCGCGCACCCATGCGGAGCGCCTCATCCACGAGCATCTGAGGTCCATCGCCAATCATTTTTCCGTTCCGCGTCCCGCCCCGGCTACCGGGCCGAGGCAGCGTGGGGCGTAACGAGATACCTAGACGTTAGGAGCACGCTGGATGACAACCATTGCAAGATCGCCATTGGACTCCGGCCCGACTGCGGTTCGCGAGGAAGCTCACGAGGTCGCGCCCAGCTTCGACGTAGAGCGGGTGCGTGCCGACTTTCCCATCCTCCGGGAAAAAGCCCGCGGCCACCAACTGGTTTATCTCGACAATGCAGCCACGTCGCAAAAGCCTAAAGCTGTAATGGACGCGATCGTCCGCTATTACGAGCACGACAACGCCAACATCCACCGCGGCGTGCACTACCTCTCCGAGCGCGCGACGGAAGAATTTGAAGAGGCGCGCAAGTCGGTGCAGTTATTCCTTCGTGCGGCTCGCCCCAGCGAGATTATTTTTGTGCGCGGCGCTACCGAAGGGATCAACCTGGTGGCACAAACTTACGGCCGAGTCCATGTGGGTGCTGGCGACGAGGTGGTCATCACGGCCATGGAACACCACTCCAACATCGTTCCCTGGCAAATGCTTTGTGAAGAGAAGCGAGCGAAACTCCGGGTTGCGCCGATCAATGACAGCGGTGAGCTGATCCTTGAGGAATTCGAAAAACTGCTCGGTCCCAAGACAAAGATCGTCTCTCTTGGCCAGGTCTCGAACGCGCTGGGCACGGTGAATCCTCTGACGGAAATTATAAGAATGGCCCACGCCAGAAATATTCCCGTCCTCGTGGACGGCGCCCAGGCCGCGCCTCGCGTGCCCGTGAATGTTCAGGAACTGGATTGCGATTTTTATGTGTTCTCCGGGCACAAGACGTATGGCCCCACCGGAATCGGCATCCTGTATGGCAAGTCCGCTCTCCTTGAAGCCATGCCCCCCTACCAGGGCGGCGGGGACATGATCAGTTCCGTGACTTTCGAGAAAACGATTTACAACAAAGTTCCGCACAAGTTTGAGGCGGGGACGCCTCACATGTCCGGGGCCGTCGGCCTGCGCGCGGCACTCGAGTATCTCAACCGCCTGGGCATGGACAACATCGCCGCCTACGAGCATGAACTCCTGGCCTACGCCACGGAAGTGGTTTCGGCCATTCCGGGTGTTCGTCTGATCGGAACCGCGAGAGAGAAAGCGGGCGTGCTTTCTTTCATCATCGACGGAATCCATCCCCACGATATCGGGACGATTCTGGATCAGGAAGGCATCGCCATCCGCACAGGGCACCATTGCGCCCAACCCGTGATGGCGCGTTTCGGTGTGGACGCAACCGCGCGCGCTTCTTTCGGTTTGTATAACACGAAAGAAGAAATCGACGCGCTGGTGCGGGGCATCCAAAAGGTGAAGGAGGTTTTCGCCTGATGGGCGACCTACGCGACCTTTACCAGGAAGTGATTCTTGAGCACAGCAAGGCTCCGCGGAACTATCGCGAGTTGAAGAATCCTGACCGCAAGGCCGAGGGATTCAATCCCTTGTGCGGCGATCATTTCACCGTGTATCTGCAGATGCAGGGCGACACCATTCAGGATGTCGTGTTTCAAGGCTCGGGTTGCGCTATTTCCAAAGCGTCCGCATCGATGATGACGCAGGCTCTGAAGGGCAAGACCCGGCAGGACGCAGACGAACTGTTCCAGCGTTTTCACAACGTAGTCACCGGTCACGCCTTGGAAAACGCCAGCGCGGCAGAACTTGGCAAGCTGACGGTATTCTCGGGCGTCTCCGAGTTTCCGACCCGGGTGAAATGCGCGACTCTGGCGTGGCACACCCTGCAGGCCGCCCTTGCAGGCAAGCAGGACGCGGTTTCCACCGAATAGCGGACCGCAGGGAGCGAAATCATGTACGAACAAATCGACCTGAAACGCGATTGTGAAGCGATCGAAATCCCCAGCGGCATACGCCGCGTGCTTTCCGCCAGCAGCCGGGTGCGGATTTCGCAATTTCTCGGCACCAGCTACACCGTGGTCAGCGACATGGGCTGCATGTTCCGCATCGACGCGAAAGATGCCGACGCTCTGGGCCTAGCTCCGCCGGCCGCCGACGAGAAGAAAACCTCTGACGGCGTGTTCAGCGAGCAAATGGTGTGGGATCAACTCAGGACGGTTTACGATCCGGAAATTCCCGTCAACATCGTCGATCTGGGCCTGATCTACTCCTGCGAGATCGCCGCGCAGGAACAGGGCGGCAAGAAAATCGACGTGAAAATGTCGATGACCGCTCCCGGCTGCGGCATGGGAAATGTACTCAAAGCGGATGTCGAGGGCAAACTGCAGCGCCTTCCCGAAGTGCGGGAAGTGCATGTAGAAGTTGTGTTTGATCCACCCTGGTCTCCTGCTCTGATGTCGGAAGCCGCAAAACTTCAACTTGGATTCGACCTCGACTACGGCAAGAGCTCTGTGACCGGCATCTCCCGCTAGGCCCTCCCCTCCGCGACGAGAGGGCGCTCTCGAAAGAAAGAGGAGAGCAAAGATGACAGAACAAAAACGGGGCCAAGCAGGAATTTGATTCCTGCGTCGCCCCGGATTTCTTCCGCCTAGCCTTTCACAATTTTCTTCCCTGCACCGTCCCACACGGCAATCGTCTTGTTGAAGTAGGAATAGTTTGCTAGGTGGCAGCCGATGGCGGCGTGGTTGCCGAATACCTCATTCTCCACTGTAGGAACACGAGTCCGGACCGCGTTGAAGAAGTTGGCCTGATGATCGGCAACATCGTTGTAGCCCGGAGGGGGAACAAACATCTACGAATCCTCTTCGATCTTCGCGTTCAGCGGCGCCGTTCGCGGATGCTCGGCGTGCCCCTTCGTCATATAGTCTTCGCGCTCCGCCTTCGGCCAGCCCACCGTCGAGTAGGTTTCCGGTTCGGGCCGCGTATCTTGCGGCTTAAACGACAGGGTCGAATCCTTGATGATCATCGTGCCCTTGTTGCCGTAGAACCCGATGAACTCCCCGCCGTCATTGTTCAGGTTGCAGCGAATGGTGACGCGAAGATTCGCGTAATCGTAGGACGTCTGGATCAGATCCGGAAAATCACGGCCGTCCTTGAAATGGAACAGCCCGCCGGTTGACATGGCCCGTTCTGCGATGGTGTTGGTGCTCGTAATAAAGTGGATCCCGGAAATCAGATGCACGAACAGGTCCCCGGCCAGGCCTTCGCCATAGTCGGTGAAACAGCGCCAGCGGAAAAAGCGTATCGGATCGAATGGCCGTTTCGGCGCAGGCCCAAGAAAAGTATTCCAGTCAATGGTCTGTTCGCTAGCGTCCGGTGGTATGGGATAAACCCAGGCGCCGCTGGGCGAGTTGCGGTCCCAGTAAGCGTCGATGAAGAAGACGTCGCCCAGCTTGCCGGAATCGTAAATCTCTTTGGCTTTGGCGTAGAGGATCGAACTGACCCGCTGGCTGCCTGCCTGCACAATCCGCTTTCCTTTCTGCGCGGCCTCCACGATCGCGAAACCATCTTCCACGGTATGGGACAACGGTTTCTCGCAATAGACATCTTTCCCCGCGGCGCAAGCGTCTTCGACAACCCGCCGATGCTGGTGGTCGGTGACCGCAACAATCACGGCGTCGACGTCCTTGCGGTCAAGAATCTCTTTGTAACGGCGCGTGACGGGAACGTCTTTCTTCACCGCCTCCCGGCCCGCCTGATGCCGACCGTCATAAAGGTCGCAGATGCCCACGCATTCCACTCCCGGCACCTCGAGCGTGGCCTTGAGCAATTCGCAGCCTCGCACTCCGGTGCCAATGGAAGCGAAACGAATGGTGTCGCTCGGCGGAACCGCTCTCGGAAAGGCAGCAAGCATTCTCGGTTCCAGAAGCGTGATTTTCGCGGCAGCGCCAGCGGCCACAGCTCCCGTACCGACGCGCATGAATTGACGACGAGTCCAGAAATTCTCACCCATATCAGTCTGCCTCCTCCGGCAAACACCTCAGGCTTTTCGTAAAGACAACAGGTTGAACCAACTCAAGTGGCGCACCAGTTTCTCACAAGACACATCCCCATGGCGATGGATTGCGGAAACGTTCGCGGAGGCATTGTGCCACACTTGCCAATCCTCTGTGAAATCCAAATCGGCTCCTTTAAATCGTTTTATCTGCAGCCGCAAGACCAATCTCCTTTTTCGGAATCACCAGAAAGAGCACATCTCGCGGTCAGAAGTCTTTGCGGGAGGGTTCGTGGATCGCGGATTTCAGGAAAAGCGCAAAAAAGAAAAGATGGTGAGCGCGGAAGGAATCGAACCTTCAACCTACTGATTAAGAGTCAGTTGCTCTGCCAATTGAGCTACGCGCCCACGCTGGGGATGTTGCTGGAAGGACGAAACAAAAATTATAACATCCGCTCGCCCTGGCAGCCACCACACGGGCAGGCCAATGGTGATCATCAGCTTGTGCGCAAGCGTTCGATCTGTGCAGAACTCCGCAACTAAGGTTGTTGGCGCGCTTCGGCAGTCAGGCCTGACGTGCCTTCGCTCACTACTGGACGCCGTGGCGGAAGCGGCGCGCCTCCCATCGTCGGACGCCGCTCGATCGTTCCAATCACCGGCGATTCATCCATGCGGTCGCCATACGCCATCGACTCAAATGGCTGTTCGGAACACAGTTGGTCCACCAGACGTTGTTGACGCCCGCTCAGCACCGCGTGAGGAAGAATAGGGAAATTGCGAAACATCCACAGAAGATAGATGCGCTGAGAAAACGAAGGCATTACATACCTCGGGCCGATGGGAGTCTGTACCCGCACCACACCGTCCGCAAGTTTTTCGATCCACATACTTGGGCCCACCTGTTGCTTGAGATTGTCCAGAGCAATTCTAGGGCCGACATTATTGCACCAACTGAGATGCAATGGGAAGCTTTTTTTCACAGGTTCTTCCGTCCCGGCGTGACGGGTGTACATGGCGCCTGAGGTCAGTGGAGTTTTCGCAACCTATACCGGTTCACCACGTGAACCGCTGCACCAGAAATGGTGCATACCGCCGGGCGATCAGATCGCAGCTTCGGGCAGGATGTCCATTCGCTGTATCTTCGCTGCCACCCCGAACTCGCCGCCCACCTGCTCGGAGCGCACGATCGTGCCCTGGCAGCACACCCAGCATTTCTGGCCGGCCGTGAGCTCGGGTGGAAGAATCAGCACCAGCTCCACTTCCGCGCCCATTTCCATGTTGGACTTGGTATAGAGAAAGACCCCGTTGCTGCTCACATCGCGGGTTTGGCCCGAATGCTCGACTCCATGAGCCGTTCGAACCCGCGTGGGAACGCTGGTGGGTATTCTTTTCCGGGAGCGGCGCTCAGCTTCGGGTTTCATAGGTCCGGCGGGTGCCCACCAAATCTACACCAAACCCGCGCCTTTGATGATAAATTCTGGGCTCAGGCCGTTCCATCAGCGCCCGTTAGATGATCGGTCGCTGCGAGCGCATGCCAGGAACCACCAGGGCCTGCTCCATCGTAGGCAAGTTTGTACCCCGCAATTTTGCCTCGATTTCATGCAGCTTGTCGGTCAGGCCGGTTTCGTAGTAGGCCTGCACCAGCAGTTCCATGGTAACGGGATTGTCCTGGTCCTCTTCCAGGCGCGGAATGGCGTCTTCATATTTCTTCTGATCCATCAGCAGTGTGCCGGCCGCGCCGTTGTAGCAACTCAGGATCACCCGGTTGCGGCTTCCGGTGGCCATGACTTCCAGCTGATGCAGCGCTTTATCCGCCAGTGCCTGCTCGCCCGCCTGCACCGCTCGTACCACCCGGTTGCGCAGGATGTGCGACAGCTCTTCGTCCTTGTCCGACATCGAGATGGCGTCGCGATGGCTGAGCGCCTCGTCCGCCTGCTTCAGATATTTCAGAGCAACACTATCGTCCGACTGGTATTCCGCCATGTGCCGGTAGGCTTGCGCTTCCTGCAGATCATGCTCCTTGGCGTGGGCGGTCTCCGCGACTTCTTCAAAGGCCTTATCGGCCTCGCTGAATTTGCCCTCGCGTACCCAGGTCATCGCGCTCTGCATGCCGTAAGTCAGGCGGTCGGCTTCCGTGTGCGCGTAACGGATGGCGCGCTCGTATTCGATCCGCGCCTGCTCCTGGTTGCCCATCAGAGCGTAGGTGTCTCCCAGGCCAAGCTGCGAAGTCACGAAGTCGGGATCGATTTTCAGGGCGGCGTGATAATGCTGTAGTGACTGCTAGAAACGTCCAGCCATGCGGAGCAGCTCGCCGTAGGAATCCTGCGGATTCGGTTCTTTGGGCAGTAGCGCAACGTAACGATCCATGTTGGCAAACGCCTTGTCAAATTCCCGGCGTCGCGCGTACAGATAGGCCAGGTCGTTCAGGGCCGCGGGAAAGTTCTTATCGAGCGCGAGCGCCTTCTCCATGAGTCTCTGCGCCTGATCGTTGCCTTCCTCGAACATCAGCCAGTTGCCTGCGAGATAGAGCAGGTGCTTGTCGTGCGGGTACATCTCCAGCAGGTCGTTCATCAGGGAGATGCCCTCGATGTAGTCGCCTTCCTGCACCTTGACGATCCAGCCCACCATCAACTGCTCTCCCGGAGTCAGTTTCGGCACGAGCGCTTTGGCTTTGGCGCGGGCGTCGCTGATTTCCTGCGGGTCGCCGCTGTTAAATGCAATCCAGGCCCAGGCCAGCGCCAGGTTGGGATCTTCCTTCACGGCCGCGGGCCCTTCCTGGCTGCAGCGTTCGAGGTAGAGTCCCGCGTAGTCGGACATGCCTTCTTCGTACCCCGCGCGAGCTCGCGGCGAGGAAGTCGTCACCGGCAGCGTGGTGGACTCGCTTTTCTTAACGTGATGGGCCCAGAGTGGCGAAGCCAGGGACAGAACGAGCACGGAAATGGCGCAATTCGTAAAAACACGACGCATCAGGGGTCTCCGGAACAGATGCTTTGTACACATGTTTTGTACAGACGATCTACGGGGAGGGGATCGAACACCTGAAGGGTACCATCGCGTATCTCCGCGACGTAGTGACCAAAGGAGTAGGACGATCGCGGCTGCTTTCTCTTCTGTTTTCAAAGACTTCGGTGCATCCGGAAGGGGTCGGTTGACACAGTCCCACAAGCATCAGATGGGCAGCGCCACAGCCCGAGAAGCCGCAGCCAAGAAAAAGCCCCCGCCGCAAGCGGCAGGGGCGTAGCAGGCTGCTGAAAAACTCCGATCCGACGCGGTTTCGGGAAGGGCACGACTTCAGTCGTGCGCTTAAGTCCTTTAGAACCGACAGCGCTTCAGCACTGAGGTTCGCTTATGGCGGTGCAAAATGAGTTTTTCAGCAGCCTGCTAGAAGCTGAACGCAAGCCCACCGCGAACCGAGCGCGCGGCCTGCACCAGGTACACCGTTTGGCCGTCCTGGCCCACCACAGGCACGTAGCCTTGCGCCAGCAGGTTGCGCACTTCAATCAGCGCTTCTATGTGGCCGGTCAGGAAACCTGTGCTGGGAATCGGCTGGCGAAGGAAGAAGCTCAGGTAGGGGTCACTCTCGCCGGGCGAAGCGTTAAACATGTCAACGGGAGTCAACGCCTGGCCATTCACCCAGCGGTAGGAGGCAATCCAGCGCGTGTGTGTGCGCGGAAGAGTGCCGTTGAACTTGGCGGCCAAGGCATGGCGGCGCACCGTGGTGATCGCCTGCTGCGCGTCCTGCAGCGCGACAGGCTGCGCCACATCAGACTGCGACAGATTGAGCGTCCCACCCCAGGCATAGTCGAGCGTGGCGGTGAGATCGGTAGAGAACTTGTGCTGCAGCACAGCCCGGACGCCGGGCGTGTCGAGCGTGCCACCTGTGTAACTGAAGGTGCCGGAGTACAAATCAGGCAACAGGAATCCACCCGCGGCGGTCACATCCCCCGCGCCGGTCAGGGCGGTGTCGCCCACGCGATCGGAAAAGACGGCAACCTGCACATTGGTGTTGCCGATACGGCGGGACAGGTTCAACTCCTGATGATGAGCCCGCTCAATCTTGGGAGCGAAGTCCTGCAGGCTGATTCGCGGATTCGATTCGCTCATGTCCGCCGGGGACGAATCGAACCCTTTTTCAGTCCGCCCATCGGGAAGAGACGACGCGTAGGCATACTCCAGAACGGTGTTGGGCGAGAGGTGCATATCCGCGGAGCCGTAGGGGCGAAACGCACTCACGCGGCCCAGGAACTGAATAGTCTGAAGTTCGCTGCCGAACTTCAACTCCAGCACATCGCCTACAGAAAAAGAATCAGCCATGGCCAACGCTACAGCCTGCAGCGCGGCGTTGTGCAGGTTCGGGTCGGAAGGAGCAAAGCGGCGCACGGTCAGGGCCACGGTGGGTTGCGAGCCATCGGCCAGGACATGGGAATAGGTCGTGCGGAACACCGTGTCCGGCGTGCCGTCGCCGTAACCCACGTTCCCGCTCACTCCCACTCGGCCGGTCGAGAAAACGGAGCGTTCCAGGGTAAACCCGGTGCTCATGTCCGATCCGCTGCCGTAACCATCGCTGGTGGAACCAGCCAGGAAGGAAAGGGTTCCGCGCAGTTCATGATCCTGCTTCTCCGTGACCTGCGCCGGATCGTCGAATACGCGCAGAATAGGCCGGTTGGCTACCGAACGCAGCGTCCACTTCCAATCGTCTTCGTCAGGAACGACTCGAATGCGGCCTACATCCAGCGCACCCAAGAGCGTATTCAGCGTGACATTCACTTTGAGGTGGCCACCCGGCGCCATGGCCAGACGCTCGCGCACAGCGGGAAGAAAAGACGCGGCCGAGACTTTCACGGAATAGACGCCCGGCGGCAATCCGGTGGCGGAGTAGAAACCTAACCCATCGGTAAATGTGGTGAGCAAGCGGGAGGCTGATCCGATCTCCGATCCAATCTTCGAACCAAGGATCTCCACCACTGCCCCCATCTGCGGGACACCCGAGGCATTACGCACATATCCGGAAATCGCGCCCGGCTGCTCGCTGGCAAACACGGGAAGCGCAAATCCGAGCACCACAACCCAAGTTCCGAGCTTGTGTATCAAGCCCTTCCCACCCCCCGGGGGAATCAAGCAGGCCGCTACTCTACCGCAAATACGGCTGACGGATCAATGGTCTGCTTGGAGATATTGTCACTTACTTTGATGTCGATCTTGTAAATGCCGGGCTGCAGGTTGGCGGCAGCAATGGATTTCTGCAGGGTCACTTGCTCGCCAACATTGCCCTTCGGCTCTGTCGATTCCAACGTCTTGATCACGGACTTGTGGGTTGCCATGTTGATGATGGCGTACTCGAAAGTCGCCGAGGGCTTATGAGTTTTTTCGTCGATGCCCAGATTGTAGACCTGCATCCAGAAATTCAACTTCTGGTCGCGGTCTTTCTTGAACAGGGCTGGTTTGCCGTCCGCAGGCGCAACCCGCGGCCGGATCTTCATCGTGCCGATCACGAAGCTGCCCGTGCCAATCGTCTTGGTGGGCACCGCTTCCATCTGGTCGGCGACGATCAGAGTGGAAGTGGCCAGCTTGTCGTCGGAAAAGTCGGGAACGATTACGCCCCGGCTCCAAACCCCTCTGCGGTCGCCATTCACGTCCTTGACGGCGATCTCCAGTTTGTAGCGCCCGGGCCGTAAAGGAATCGCCTTCCAATACACCGACGAGTTCTCGGCGGTGCGCGGCAGCAACTCCTCCGGCACGTCCACTTGCACCGGATCTTCAAACGTCTGCACAATCTTGCCCGTCAGCGTGGTGAACCGGGCAAAAATGTCCACCGTACCGCGCTGGATCCCGTCCTTGTTGACGAACGTGATGTCGCGGTTCTTCATCTGGATGGTCACCGGCACCAGCACCGTGTCGCTGGTAACCTTCACAAAATCCGTCCGCACGTCGAAAGGCATCGGGTTCAGGACGATCTTCGTGTTCACGATTTCTTCCAGATCCTTGTACTTGACCGGAGGGGGCGCCTGCAGCTTGGCGAACTGTTCGAGCCGGTCGAATTGTTTGGTCTGCTGGCTGGCGCTGTCGGGACCCAGGCCGAGCCGCTCGAGGCCGCCGGCGTTGAATCGCTGAGTCTTGGTGGCCATGCCCATCTGCTCCCACATGGTCAGTCCGGCATTCGGGGTGTAGAGCAGAGCGTCTTTCTCGGAGCGGTCCATGGTCATGTGATAATCGCCGCACATGCAGGTGTCCACGAACTCGATGATGACTTCCTGCCCGATTCCTTCCAGGTAACGGTAACGCCATTGTTCAAACGGGAATGTAGAAGTCTCGCCGCCGCCTTCTTCCATGGGCCGTTCATAAGTTCCGCCTGAGGGATGAGACTCCACCTCGTCAGCTTTGCCGTACATGATGTAAATCCGGCCACGGTCCGACTTCCATCCCGGGATGCCGGCCGCGAAATGCTCGTTGGCGTATGCAATTCGCTGGTAATGTTCTTCCTTGTATTCGTTCTCTTCGGTGTCGGGAGTGGGATCGCGACGCTGCCAGAAAGCTTCGATGAACGAATCCCGTTCCTCGTCATTACTCAGCTGTTTGAAGGCCTGCTTCTCCTCGTCGGTGATGATCCAGATCACGTCCTCATCGAGCCACTTTTTGTAGGGCCCTTTGATTTCCTTGGAGTAGTCCTTCATTTGTTGTCGTTTCTTCTTGGCGTCGACCGGCCTTTTCAGGGGGTCGGCCTCCTGCGCCTTTTGGGCCGCAGGGGGCGCGGCGGCGTCTCCTGCCGATTTATCGGCAGGCTTGGGATTGGGATCCTGGGCCAGGGCACTGGGAACAACCATGCCCATAACTACTATGAGAGACGCGAGAAGGTATCGGCGCACGCAAACCCGGAACATGAGAGGGACTCCTGCCACACAACTGCTGGTGTGCTATTTTAGGCCGTTATCTGTGCCAAAGCAAGGCTAACTCAAGTCCTGAGAAGGGAGGGCTAAGGGGTCCTCCCTTTGTACTTAGAAGCGCCCCGGCAAGCACCGAGTTGCCCGCCCCGGACCCGAATCTTGAGTGGTGGGCCAGTTTGACGCCCCTGGTCAATTTTGTCATCGTGAGGTCCGCGCCTTGCGGGACGAAGAGCCCTCCCTGAGCCTGTCGAAGGGACCCATGCAACTTGCCGACGCCGAAACGCAGCCAGCAAGTTGCAGAGGTCCTTCGCTTCGCTCAGATGACAAGGCTGTATCTGGGGAACGGCACTACTACCCGCCGCATCTTGGACTTTGGCCGGGCCGGGGCGGCAAGTTATAATTGCTAGGACCTCGTTCGGAGCAGGTAATACGGCTTACTAATTGGTGTCGTGGATCTCGGGCCACTCGCTCATCTTCCTGATTCTGATTCCTGATTCTGATTGGGAACTTTCCCAGCACCAGGATCGTATCAAGGAGTGTGTGTCCGTCACTCTCACCGGCTGAAGCCGTATCGAGTTCCCTGCCCAACCGTCTCGCGGGCATGAACCCAAAACTCTCCGGACTGTGACGGCAATCATGAAACCCTGGAAAAAAATCGCAATTGGGGCAGGCGCGACCCTTCTACTGGTGTTGATTGTGTTGTTCACGGTGCACCAGAGTGGCAAGAACGTGGTGACGGTGCAAACCGGGAAGGTGCAGCGCGAAGATCTGGCAACGGTGGTGAGCGCTTCGGGCGAAATCAAGCCTAAGACCTACGTCAACATCGGCGCGAACGCTTTTGGAAAAATTACCCACCTGTACGTGAAGGAAGGCGATCAGGTGAAGAAGGGTCAATTGCTGGCGCAACTGGAAAACGTGCAATCCACGGCGGACGTCAGCGCGAATGAGGCGTCGCTGCAGGCTGCGGAAACGGATGCCCTGGCAGCCGATGCCGGGCTCAAGACTTCGCAAGCCGACTTGCTCCGCGCCCAGGCCGACTATGACCGCAACAAGCTCGACTGGGAGCGCGCACAAAGCCTCTTCAAAGATGGGCTGATTGCGAAGTCAGAGTTCGACCGCCGCATGCTCGCGTGTGCCCCGGCGGATGCGGGGCTGGTGCCGGCGCAGTCACGGGTTGCCCAG
>VFSW01010060.1_pt1 | contig 13443 bp, 13 predicted proteins | sample 5358111 | NCBI WGS metagenome assembly VFSW01 (sample SAMN11554181, study PRJNA540505) | mine drainage metagenome | isolation source: sediment from site ElyBrook_90M | place: USA: Ely Copper Mine, Vershire, VT | collected 2017 | reverse complement strand
CACGCAGACCAACAATCGAAGCCGTGAAGCGGGGCGAGAACTCAATGAGGGAGTGGCGCGCGTTTGGCGGCAGCGCCCCGCCATGGCAGGTGGGCCAATCGGGGCAGCCAAGGCCCGAACCGGTGGTGCGCACATACGCGCCGATCCCGATCAAGACGATCGTGAGCACGCAGGTCGTGAGCGCGAGACGCTGGGCGAGCTTCATCCTCGGGTCCAAGGCCTTTCATCCGTGTTGGCGCGGAATGCTTGCCCGGCCATCGCGGGAGCGATGGCACGCGGCCTATCCCCCACCCCGTCTGCTTCCGAGCCCGCCCAGAATCGCATAACCCGCCTGCTCGCGCCACTTCGGAAGCGACGGCGGCTCCGGCCCTGAACCTTCAGAACCCTTGCGTGCCATCCAGCCATCGCAGTCCGTCAACGAGGACGCCATCTACGGACATCTCCCAGTGCAGGTGAGGGCCCGTCGAAAGTCCCGTGGACCCCACGTAGCCAATCACTTCGCCCTGGGTTACGTGGTCGCCCACCTTCACAGCGAAGCGCTCCATGTGGCCGTAGCCCGAAAACACGCCACCCCCGTGGTCGAGGATCACCATGTTGCCGCGCTCGGCTAGCGCCTCAGCGAGCACCACCGTGCCGTCATTGGTGGCATGAATTGGTGTGCCTGCGTCGAGTGCGATGTCGGTGCCGCCGTGGTGGCCGCCCACCGGGCCGCCATTGAACGAGCGTTGTTCGCCCATGTAGCTGCTGATTGGTCCCTGGTCGGGCACGATCCACGGCAGACGCCACTGGATCGGGGTGAAACTGCTGTAGATCTTCGCAAGCTTTGCCTGCTCCGCTTCCGCGATCCCGGGATCGAGCAGGCCCCCCACGCTGGGTGGGAGGTCGATATAGTCCACGGTCCAGTGCGTCGCTTTGACCAGGAACGGCACGGCCGTGGTGTAGGGCACGCCCTCGGCGTCGGAGAGGGTCACTGTGAGGGTCGTCGGGCCGGTCCGGTCGTAGGTGTCCACGGCCACAAAGGCAGCCATCCCGGAGGGCGTGGCCGCGAGAGGGTAAGTGCGCCCGAACAGGGAGGCGCTGCCCGCTGTGGCGTTCGCAGCCGTCACCAGCACCGCACCAGCCTGAAACGCCCCCGCACTGGAAAGTTTGAACGTCGGAAACTGCCCGTCGTTGGCGATGGCCGCGGCTGCGGCATGATAAGCAAGTGCGGGCGGGGCGGGCTCCTGCGGCACCCGGGCGGCCGCCGGCAACGCCGCTGCAAGGACGAAGACCGCGCCGGTGCAGGCGAGCAAAGCGGGCCGGGGCCATGACATGCCTACCAGCCTACGCACAGGCGCCGCAGCCGGGAACCCCCGCCTCCTAGTCCCTTGCGTTCGGGACCTGCCGCCGGGCTGCATCCCGCGCCTTGTCCACAACGCCCAGGATCGCCTCGGGCCGCGGGATGCCCTCCAAAACGAAGTTCAGGCGCTCCCCGGCCGTCTGGCACCGCACCTCGCCAAAGTCGAATACGGTCTGCAGCAGGCCGTGCTTGTTGACCGCAATGTCTTCGACGTCGATAAGGTCCGCCGAAGAGAGCCGGCTGTTGAACCAGTTTGGGCGCACCCCGTCGAGGATGCGCTGGTTGGTGACTGCCCACACGTCGTGGCGGTAGGCGAACCACGTGAAATAAACGCGCACGGCCCAGCCGACGATCCAGAGCAGGCTTGCGATCAGGCTGGCCTTGCCAAACCCGCTGCTCAGCCCGGACGTCTTCGAGGCGATCCAGAGCAGCAGCAGGGCCGGCACAATGCCAAAGAGCGCGTAGAGCACTGCCCGTGGCCACAGGTAGAGCCAGTGCCGCCGCGTGAACAGCAGCACCGACTCACCCTCTTGCAATTCGAAGGGCAGGTGAGGCGAGGGGATCGGCGTTGCCGTCATCTCAATTCGTGACCGCGCCTTCGGCGGCGCTGGACACACTGCGGGCGTACTTGGCGAACACCCCCTGGGTGTAGCGGGGAGGAAGCGGCTTCCAGGCGGCCCGGCGGCGCTCCATCTCCGCGGGATCCACCTCCAGGTCCAACCGGCGGGAGTTCACGTCGAAGCTGATCGTGTCTCCCTCATGGACCAGAGCGATCGGCCCGCCACTGGCTGCTTCCGGGGCGACGTGGCCCGCCATCAGGCCGCGGGTGGCACCACTGAAGCGGCCATCCGTGAGCAGCGCCACCGACTCGCCCAGTCCTTCGCCTACGAGCGCCGCCGTCACTCCCAGCATCTCCCGCATCCCTGGCCCACCTTTCGGCCCCTCGTTCCGGATCACAACGACGTCACCCTCGTGGATCTGGCGAGCGGAGACCGCGGCGAAGGCATCCTCTTCGCACTCAAATACGCGCGCCGGTCCGCGGTGCTGCAGGCGCTCATGCCCGGCGACCTTGACCACGCAACCGTCTGGGGCGAGGTTCCCCTTCAGGATGACGAGCCCGCCAGTGGCTTTCAGCGCCCGCTCCACCGGCAGGATCACGTCCTGCCCCGGCGCTTCTTCGGCGTTTGCTGCCTCTTCCGCGATCGTTTTGCCCGTCACGGTGACTACGTGCCCGGCAAGTTTACCCGCCTCCAGGAGGCGTTTTGCGAGGAGCTTCGTGCCGCCCGCGCGATCCATGTCGAGCGCCACATAACGCCCGCCCGGGCGAAGGTCACCGATCAGTGGAGTGTCTTCGCTGATCCGGTCGAAGTCATCGATGTCAAGCGCGATGCCCGCCTCCCGCGCCAGCGCCATCAGGTGCAGGACCACGTTCGTGGACCCTCCCGTGGAGGCCGCGCAGCGAATGCCGTTCTCGAACGCTGCGCGAGTGAGCACGTCGCGGGGCTTGAGCCCGCGCCGCAGAACGTCCATCACCAGTTCGCCTGTGCGATAGCCGACGGTGTCCTTGCGGGGGTCGGTCGCGCCGACCGTGCCGCTGCCCATGGGCGCGATGCCCAGGAACTCCAGCACCGTGGCCATGGTGTTGGCCGTGTATTGGGCACCGCACGCGCCCGCACCGGGGCAGGCGGCATCGACGATCGCCTCGAGGTCCGCTTCCGAAATCTTGCCTGCCGCTTCAGCGCCGACGCCTTCGAACACGTCCTGGATGGTCACATCTTTGCCGTTGAGGACGCCCGGCGCGATGGAGCCGCTGTAGAGCATCACGCTCGGGATATTGAGCCGCGCGAGTGCCATTGCCCCGGCCGGGATCGTTTTATCGCAGCCCACGATCACGACCGCGGCATCGAAGGAGTAGCCGACGCCGCAGAGCTCAATCGAGTCGGCGATCACTTCGCGGCTGATGAGCGAGGCCTTCATACCTTCGGTGCCCATCGAGATGCCGTCACTGATGGAGATAGTGTTCACCTCCATCGGCGTCCCACCGGCAGCACGGATGCCCGCCATTACCTGTTGGGCGAGCGCGCGCTGGTTGAAGTTGCACGGCATCGTGCCGATCCAGGAATGGGCGACCATCACGAATGGGCGCCGGAGATCGTCGGAGTTGAAGCCAACAGACTTGAAATACGAGCGCGCGGGGGCGCGGCCGGGGCCATCGACCAGGATGCGGCTGTGTTGGCGGACATCGTACGACATAACGTTCCTCAACTGTGGCGTTCGCGCGTCTCGCGGGCGCGCGCGCTGGCAAAGCTTACCGGAGTCCGCCGGTGTTGTTCGAATCCCCGAGGCGACGCAACGGGTTTCCTCTTGAAACCTGCTATTCTGGCCGCATGCGCCGAACCAGTTTCGCCGACATGAATTGCTCAGTGGCGCGCACCCTCGAAGTCGTCGGCGAGTGGTGGACCATGCTCGTCGTCCGCGAGGCGTTCAACGGCGTCCGCCGCTTCGACGACTTCCAGGCCCGACTGGGCATCGCCCGCAACGTGCTCGCCGCTCGCCTGCAGCGCCTCGTCGACTGCGGAATCCTTGAACGCCGCCGCTACCACGAGCGTCCGGAGCGGTTCGAGTATCGCCTCACCGAAAAAGGCCTGGACCTGTATCCGGTGCTCATCGCCCTCATGGGCTGGGGCGATCGCTGGCAGGCTGGCCCCGAGGGCCCGCCCGTGCGGCTAACCCACGAAACCTGCGGCCAGGCCCCGGATGCTGTGCTCGCCTGTTCGCATTGCGGTGGCCGCCTCCTCCCCCGCGAAGTGAAGGCCGAGGGCGTTGGCTCGCACCCGCCGCACGCCGCGCAGGCATCCCGGCCAGGACCGGTTCAGACGAGTGGCCAGGGGTAGTGCCGGTTCGGACCTGGCATTGGGAATGTCCGCCCCTTCAGGAGTTGTTCCGCGCGCCGCAGCAGCGCTCCGACTTCCGCTTCGCTCAGTAGTGCAGTGAGCGGCCGGGCTGCTTCTGCCTCGCAGGCCACTGCATGCATTGCCCGCTCGATGTCTTCCAACCAGTCTTCGCCGACGGGCTCGCCGGCCCAGTCCCAGATCACGCTGCGGAGCTTGTACTGCGGGTGAAAGCAGAGGCCATGGTCGATCCCCCAGATCATGCCGTCTCCGTCGAGCAGGCAATGGCCCCCTTTGCGGTCGGCGTTGTTCGCGATGAGGTCGAATACGCTCATGCGTTGCAGCTGTGGCACGAGTTCGGGCTGTTCGCGCTGCACGAAGAAGTGGGACTGGGGGTCGTGACGGATGAACAGCTGGAGTGAACCGATGCCCATCGGGCCATCGCGGACCACCGTCGGCGGGATGAAGGGCCAGCCAAGAAGTTTTGCAAGCTCATAGGCTGCCGCTTCGTGCTTGTAGAGCGCGCCCTCCGGGAAGTCCCAGAGTGGGCTCTCCCCGCTCAGCGGCTTGTAGATGGCGGCAAAGATCGTATCGTCAGGCCCTTTCATCTGCGCCAGGTAGACATAGTTGGACGAGTACCAGAGCGACGAGCAATCGGCGAACTCCGCTTCGCCCAGCAGCCGTTCCGCGTCTTCAAACCCAGCCTCAGCGCTCACCGTTCGAGCTTACCAGACGGCACAGCCGCGGACGCACCGCCTTCGGTGGCTCCCCATGCTCTCAGACTTCGATGGTTCCGCGCAGCACCGTTATCGCGGTCCCGCCCACCCGGACCGAAACTGGTTCGCCTCCATCTGCATCAACTTCCACTTCCACGATCCCCGGACGCCCCATGATGTGCCCCTGCTCAACCGTGTAGGTGCTATCACGGAGCAGGCCGTGCTTCCAGAGATAGGCGGCCATCGCACCCGCACTGGCCGCGAAGTGACGCGCATGCGCGCGGTGGGGCGGCTCGAACGCATCAAGCGCGAAGACATGCGTGCTGAAGTAGCCGCCAGCGCCTTCCATCGCCCCGAGCTGCCGGAGGTCGGGCTTCAAGTGCTGCAACACAGCGAGCGATGCGACCGGGATCATCGCCTGCGGTGTGCCCGTACTGACCACCTGTACAGGGACGCCCGCGAGCATGTCGGACGCTCCGATTCCGAGTGCTTGCGCGCAGGCATCGCGCTCCAACGTCTGCAGGAATGACGGCTTCGCCTGCGTCATCAACACGCGCACGTCCCCGGCGGCGTTCCGCTCGATATCGACGGGGAGCACGCCCACGTTCAGCTCCTGCGTGACGCGCGTACGGTCCTTGCCGATGGGGATGCGGCCCTCTTCCACAAGCGCGTGCATGGTCGCGATGGTCGGGTGGCCAGCGAGCGGGATCTCAGTGGCCGGTGTGAAAAAGCGGACGCGAAAGTCGGCTCTATCCGATGGGAAGACGAATGCCGTCTCACTGAGGTTTAACTCCCGGGCGATCGCCTGCATCTGCGCGTCCGAGAGGCCTTCGGCGTGGGAGACGACCCCACACGGGTTACCCGCGTAGCGCCGGGACGTGAAAGCATCGACAATCTTGACCTGATAGGCTGGCATCGCTCGATGATACCAGCCAGCCCGGCCGCGTTAGCCGATGCCGGGACACGGAGGGCCGCTCAATGTCCGGATTCCCGCTTGAAGATGATCGTATCGCGTTCGAGATCGGTGAGCTGCTCGTGGCGCGCGGAGAGAAGGTCGCCATCTCCGAAACGACCGCCGGCGGGCTGATCAGTGCGAGGCTGCTGAGCATTGGCGGCGCTTCACGCTGGTTCGAAGCCGGATTGGTGCCCTATTCAAGCCCCACAAAGTGGGAGGTCCTTGGTATGGACCGCGAGATCGCGCGCCAGCATGGCGCTGTGAGCCCGATCTGGGTGACCGCTACAGCGGAGGCAATGCGTCGGGCTACAGGCGTGGCCTGGGCCGTCGCCGAAAGCGGTATCGCCGGGCCACAGGGCAGCCGGCGCTCGCCCAAACCGGTGGGAAGCGTCGCCATCGCCGTTGCCGGCCCGATGGGCGCACACTCTGAAGAACACCTCTTCCCCGGGAGCCGTCCGCAGGTGATGCGCCAGATCAGCGAACGGGCGCTCGAACTGCTGCGGGAGCGGTTGAAGGCTGCGAACGGCTCAGTGTGAACCATGCTTCGTTGAGGGAGTTGATTCCGGAGGTCCTCAAGGGCTATGGGTTAACTCTCAATGCTGCCCCCGAACCTGTTGCCGGAGGGACGCTCAACTGGAACTTCAGCGTCGAGGCAGGCGCTGGCCGCTACTTCCTCCGTCGCTACCGGGACGATAGTCCCGTGGACAGGATCATCGCGGAACATGAGTTGCTGGCATGGGTGGCGAACCGAGGCCTCCCGGCGCCACGGCCACTCCCCCTGACCACAGGCGGCACCGTCTGCGACCTGAAGTCCGGGCATTGGGCGCTCTTCCCGTGGGCAAGGGGCTTTCCTTCGGTGCGTGGGAGTCTGACGCCGGAGCGCGCCAGGGCGCTCGGACAAGCGCATGGCCAGGTGCAGTCAGTGCTCGCACATCATCCCGGGAGCCAGGGTGCACGCATCGCTATGCGCTGGGACAAGAGCGAGTCGTTGCGGCTGCTCGAACAAGTTCGGTTGGCTGCCCAATCGAGAGAGACTGAGCCTTGGCTACTTCCAGCGATTGAGCGGCAACACGACGTTCTGGCGCGGCTCGACGTGCTGCCGCCGGAGGCATTCACGTCGTTGCCCTGCCAGCTGCTGCACGGCGATTTTCACGATGGGCAGGTGCTGTGGGTTGGCGACGAAGTCTCAGCGGTGGTCGATTGGGAGCTGTTCCGGGATGGACCCCGCGTCTGGGAGCTCATCCGTTCGCTGGCGTTCTCGGAATTGATCGACTCACTCGTGTTCGACAATTACCTCCGCGGCTATCGGGAGCACATTCAGCTCGCTGAGGACGAGGTTCGCCTTGGCTTGCGGCTCTGGTGGCAGAGCCGGGTCGTCGGGCTGTGGACCTGGTCCGCATACTTCCTGCAGGGAAACGAACGCGTTGGAGCACTCCTTCGTGCGACGGCTGCAGACCTCGATCGAGCCATCGACGAGGAGTGGAAAGCCCGATTGGCCGAGCGCTTCGTCAACGTGGCCTGCCGCTAATACAGGAAAATGTAGGTATCTTTGTTATCGTCCGGGAGCACTCGCAGTGTGTGAGTCGCCAGGTCCGGTTCGAGACCGAGCATTTCAAGCGGGATGACCCCAAGGAGCGGCCGCGAACCCTCGGGAAGGGCGATGCACTCGACCACCCCGCTACGCCCGGCGACGGACAGATTCGCCTGCTCGTGCACCGTCGTCTCCACCTCACCGGTTGCGGTGATGGCGACTACCGTGCGCTTCACGGGGAGACCGAGCCGCTCGATGACATCCCGCGGAAGGCAGAGCGTTGATGCACCAGTGTCCACAAGCACCCGCTCGATCGGCACACGCCGGATGGCGCTTGCCGCCAGGTGCCCGGCCTCGGCGAGGATTTCGTCTCGTTTGTTCGATACCACGACGTCCGCGAATACAGTGCCCATCCCGCTCCTGTGCTCCCTGGGTGATGACGCCGGCGAGGAAACCATGTCCTCAGTATACCGATCAATACACGTCGAAGAGCTGGAAGCGCGGCCCATCTTTGCAGCAAAGCTTCACGCCGTGGTGCTTTGTGAAGATGGCGCAGCCATAACACATCCCCCAACCGCAGGGCATGTTTTCCTCCATCAGGATTTCGGGCTGCTGGCGGCGGCCGTTCTCGCGCAGCACGCCAGCAAGGGCGCCGAACATGGCCTCCGGCCCGCAGGCATAGATGCGGCTCGCCCACTCATGGTACTTGCCAAGGTGCTCTGTAACGAATCCCCGTGGCCCTGCGGTGCCGTCCTCCGTAACCACGACGTACTCGACCTCTTTCGGCCAATGGTGGGCAGGCAGGAGTTGCGCAGCTGTCCGCGCTCCCATCATCGCGACGACGTGGTGCCCCCCGGCGACGCCGCGCTCGGCAAGGTCCACCAGGGGCGCGATGCCTACTCCCCCGCCGATTAGCAGCAGGTTTCCAGGCTCGTGCGGGAGGCGAAAGTCGTTCCCCAGGGGACCATACATGCGCAGCGATGTGCCTCGCGGCTGCGCTGCCAGCCACCTCGTGCCGCGGCCAACGGCGTTGTAGAGGAGCGCGAACCGGTCGCCGTCCAGGCGGTGGTAGCTGAAAGCGCGCGCGAAGAGCGGCTCGGCCTCCGCGCTGCCGGCGATTCCGGCCGGGCTGCAGTGCACCATCACGAACTGCCCCGGGTGCACATTCGCTGCGAGCACAGGGCTCTGAAACCAGGAGAGATAGCCGCCGCTGTAGGCCTCTTCGGTGGAAAGCAGCGTCGCTGTGTCGATGTTCATTGACCGACGTATTCCGCGAGCGTGGCAACGCTAAAGCTCGATGCGGTCGTCAGCGCCTCGACCGCGGCCCGCGCCGTATCGATCGAGGTGAAGCACGGGATCCGCCTTTCGGCAGCTGCACGGCGGATGTGGAAACCGTCCCGCAGTGAGCCTGTCATTCGCCCCTCTGGTGTATTGATGACGCACTGCACCGTGCCATCGTTGATGACGTCTACCACATTGGGATGGCTGCCACTCAACACCTTGGTCACTGCCGTCACCGGCAGGCCGAGTGCTTCGATCATGCGCGCCGTGCCTTCGGTCGCATAGATGCGGTAACCCGCGCGTGCGAGCTGGTGGATGAGTGGCAGGGCGTCTGCCTTCGTGTCATCGGAAACGCTCATGAGGATGCTCGCGTCCGGTTGGAGGGCCATTCCCGAGGCGATCAAGGCCTTGGCAAGCGCGCCATCGAAGGTGCGGTCGATGCCCATCACCTCGCCCGTGCTCTTCATTTCCGGCCCAAGGTAGGTATCAACGCCGATCAGCTTCGACATCGAAAAGACGGGCGCCTTGATGGCGACGAGGTCCCGCTCTGGCCAGAGTCCGGCGGGGAAACCCTGCGACTCCAGCGTGTGTCCGAGCATGGCGAGCACAGCCAGTTTCACCATCGGTACGCCCGTGACCTTCGACAGGAAGGGCACCGTGCGGCTTGCGCGTGGGTTCACTTCGAGCACGAAGACCCGTGGCCCCTCACCGGGCCGCCGTTTCAGCACCACATACTGGATGTTCGTGAGCCCGATGGCGCCCATCCCGAGGACAATCCGCTCAGTATAGTCGCGGATGCATTCACGCTCTTCGGGGTCGAGGTGCATCGGCGGATAGACGGCCATAGAGTCCCCAGAATGCACCCCGGCTCGTTCGATATGCTCCATGATGCCGGGGATGAGGACTCTCTGGCCGTCGCAGATGGCGTCGACTTCCACTTCGCGGCCCTCGAGGAACTTGTCTATCAGGATCGGCTTGCCCTGGGCAACTTCTGCCGCCTGGGCCACATACATGACGAGCTCCGTCGCGTTCTGCACCACCTCCATCGCGCGTCCGCCGAGCACATATGAGGGCCGCACGAGGACGGGGTAGCCGATCGCCTGCGCGGTCTTCATCGCCTCTTCGATTGTGAGGATGGCGGCGCCCGGCGGCTGGGGGATCCCAAGCTCCTGCAGGAAGCGCTCGAACAACCGCCGGTCCTCCGCGGTGTCGATAGTGTCGGCGCTGGAACCGATGATCGGGAGCGCTGCCCGGCGAAGCGCTTCAGCGAGGTTGATTGCCGTTTGCCCGCCGAACTGGACAATGCTTGCAGGCGCCTCGGCTGCGTCGCCCTGCTCGTTTTCGATGATGTCGCGCACGGCCTCCTCATCGAGCGGTTCAAAATACAGCCGGTCGCTCGTGTCGAAGTCGGTCGAAACCGTCTCCGGGTTGGAATTCACCATCACGGCGCGCAGGCCGGCCGCCTGCAATGCCCAGGCCGCATGGACGCTCGCATAGTCGAATTCGATGCCCTGGCCGATGCGGATCGGGCCGCTGCCGATGACGACCGCGGCCGCACCACCCTGGGCGATGGCCTCATTTTCGGTTTCATACGTGCTGTAGAAGTAGGGTGTGGCAGCATCGAACTCGGCGGCACAGGTATCGACCATCTTGTAGACCGGCCGGATCTCCCACTCATGGCGGAGCGCGCGGATCTGCTCCGGCAGGCGGTCGGCCAATTGGCCCACCATTTCGTCGCTGAAGCCGAGCCGCTTCCCCGCTCGCAGCAGGCCGGGGTGGAGCGCTTCGTTCAGCAGCCGCCGCTCCATCGTCACGATGTTGAGCAGCCGTTCGAGGAACCAGGGGTCAATGCCCGTGTGGCGGGCGAGGTCGATGGGCTGGGCGCCCCGCCGGAGGGCGGCCATCAATGCCCAGACCCGCTCGTCCGTGGCGCTGAGCGGAAACTCCGCTCCCGCTCGCCACTCTGGTCGCTCCCAGAGCAGGGTCCTGCCGCCGACCTCAAGCGAGCGCACCGCTTTGTTCAATGCCGCCTCGAACGACCGGTCGATGGCCATCACCTCACCCGTGGCCTTCATCTGTGTGCCAAGGTTGCGGTCACCAAGTGCGAACTTGTCGAACGGCCAGCGTGGAATCTTGACGACACAGTAGTCGAGCGCGGGCTCGAAGGCGGCAGTCGTGCGCAGGGTCACAGCATTCGGGATCTGGTCCAAAGTCTTGCCGCAGGCGATCTTGGCTGCTACCCGCGCGATCGGGTATCCGGTGGCCTTGGAAGCGAGCGCCGATGACCGCGAAACGCGCGGGTTGACCTCGATCACGTGGTAGGGCAGTGGTGCGTTGCGGTCTCCTTCCCACGGCCGGACGTCCGGTCTCGGGGCCAGCGAAAACTGGACATTGCAGCCGCCTTCAATCCGAAGCTCTTCGATGATCCGGAGACTCGCCGACCGGAGCATCTGGTAATCCTTGTCGGAGAGCGTCTGAGACGGGGCGACGACGATCGAGTCGCCGGTGTGCACGCCCATCGGGTCCAGGTTCTCCATGTTGCAGATGGTGATGCAGTTCCCGGCGCCGTCGCGCATCACCTCGTATTCGATCTCCTTCCAGCCCAGGAGGTTCTTTTCAATCAATACCTGTGTGATCGGCGAAGCGGCGAGGCCCCCGGCGGCAATAGTCCGTAACTGCTCCATGCTGAAAGCCAAACCGCCGCCGGTCCCGCCAAGGGTGAAGGCCGGCCGGACAACGACGGGTAGACCGATCTTTTCCGCTGCCGCCACGCATTGATCCAGCGTGACGCAGATTTCACTTTCCAGGACCGGTTCTCCGAGCTTGGCGAGCAGGTCGCGGAAGAGCTCCCGGTCCTCCGCCCGGCGGATCGCTTCGAGCGGGGTGCCGAGCAACCGCACGCCGTACTTTTCGAGGATTCCTGCCTTCGCAAGGTCCACGGCAAGGTTCAAGCCCGTCTGGCCACCGAGCGTCGGCAGTAGCCCCTCCGGGCGTTCACGGGCGATGATGCGTTCCAGTACGGGCACGGTCAGCGGCTCGATGTAGACGGCATCTGCGACGTCGAGGTCCGTCATGATCGTGGCGGGGTTCGAATTCACAAGGATGCTGCGCACGCCTTCTTCGCGCATCGCCTTGCAGGCCTGTGTGCCGGCGTAGTCGAATTCTGCAGCCTGGCCGATGATGATGGGTCCAGAGCCGATGATGAGTACGCTTGCCGGCTTCAAACAATCCCTCCCATTTGGTCCTGCCACCCGAAACGCGTGGCGGTGCATGACGAGGCTGGCCGTGGACGGCCCGCAGAGATGACATTCATCGCGCGCCTAACGCCCGGTCCCGAAAGTACGAGAAAGGCGCCGCCGGACTGGACGGAGGCTGAATACCAACAGCACGAACGGAAGCGCGAGCAATTTTTCCGCCGGCCAGAGGAAGAGGACGCCCTCTATGGCACCGGCGAGGGCCCCGACCGCCATGGGCGTGGCGTAGTGGTCGATGTGGTCCTTCTCATCCCGCAGGAGCACCAGCCCCAGCAGGAAGAGGAAAATGCCCGTCAGCGCGAGCATTCCAGCGAAGATGCGCGCCAGCAGTTTGCCGGGTTCACCCAGCGTCACACCAGGGTCGAAAAACGAGGACGCCACGAAGACCGCTGCCATCGCCCACGCGACCGCCGCGCAGGCAAACAGAAGATCCGGCACCCCGGTTGCTTTCCGCCGCGGCCGGATCGGGGCCTTGTTCCGCCGCCCGCCTGGCGCACGCCCGGACGTCATCGATGTGGCTCCTGCACGCCGATTCTCCACCTCAGAGCGGCAACTCGAAGGTCATGTTCGGGTTCCTCAGCGGCACCATCGCACCGATGCCGGAGAGAAAGCTCAGTGCCGGCTCGTTGCCGTCGGGGAGACGCCCGCGGATGCGGCGATAGCCGCGTTCGCGGGCGAACTCCACAAGCTGCTCGGCTACCGCCGTGGCCAGGCCCTGGCGCCGGTGGTCGGGGAGCACCCAGACACCGAGCAGGGCCGTTTCCGGCTCGGTCGTGTTGAAATCCAGTGCGCCGAAGGCCACCGGGATGCTGCCGTCGAGAGCGACGATCACAGTCCCGTCGTCACCGAGGCGTTTGAGCCATTCGCGCACACGCACGGCATTGAAATCGGCCGGGAGGCCGACGTTCTCCTGCCCGAGGGCGCGCACGATATCCGCGATGCACTCCGCATCGCTGCTTGCTGCTCGTCGCAATTCGGTCGCTCTCATGGTCTCCCTCCGATTGCCGCGCCGGAGCGCATCATCTCCACGAAGCGGTCGAAAATTGCCGCGTTGTCCAGCGGCCCCGGGCAGGCCTCCGAATGATACTGGATGGTGAGGAGAGGTTCGGTGCGGAGAGCGATGCCCTCCACCGTCTGGTCGTTCAGGTTGATGTGGCTGACGTAGGCTGCGCTGTCGAGGCCACCGGCATCGACAGCATAGCCGTGGTTTTGTGCCGTGATTGTGACATGGCCCGTTTGCGTATCCTGCACCGGGTGGTTGCCCCCACGATGCCCGAACGGCAGCTTGTAGGTGCCAGCGCCCAGCGCCCGGGCCACCACCTGGTGCCCAAGGCAGATGCCCAGCAGAGGCGCGGCGCCGATCAGCTGCCGCGTCTCGGCCGTCATCGCATCGAGCAGCCTTGGGTCACCGGGGCCGGGCGAAAGCACGATGCCATCCGGCTGCGACGCCAGCAGCTCGGCGGCGCTCACGTTCGC
>VFSW01010059.1_pt1 | contig 13443 bp, 10 predicted proteins | sample 5358111 | NCBI WGS metagenome assembly VFSW01 (sample SAMN11554181, study PRJNA540505) | mine drainage metagenome | isolation source: sediment from site ElyBrook_90M | place: USA: Ely Copper Mine, Vershire, VT | collected 2017 | reverse complement strand
ACAGGCCAGGGGGCTTTCGCACTTAACCCCAACAGATACAAGACTTTACAGATAAAACGTTTAGAATCAAGACTTTGCCAATCAAGTCCAGACCTAAACCCAATCGAATGAAGACTTTGACACAAATAGCCGGGGGAGGGGGGGGGATAGCCCATCTCCCGCCCCCAGCCCTCAGCGGCCCCCCAGCTACTTCGTGGCGGCCACCGTTGCATCATGCGCATACTCCACCCGCACCGAAAGAATCTCGTACGGATGGATCGCCACACTGACCGTATTGCCAACCACGGGCAGAGCAGCGCCCAGCGGCTTCTCCATCAGGTTGGTCTCCGTCGCACCCGTCGCGCCCGGAGGAACCGTAAACTTCACCGTCGACTCCTTCCCGGCCCACTCGAACACCCGCAGAATCAGGCCATTCTCGTCCTCGGCCTTCTTCACCGCGGTCAGCACCACGTTCTCCGGCGCGACCGATAGGTACGAGTGCTCCAGCGGCAGACTGCCCGTGTGGGCCTGCACCTGCATCGCCTGCAGCCGGTAGTTGTACTCGTAGCCCGCCCGCTCCGTCAGCGCCTGCTTCCACGTCCCTGCATGCGGATACAGCGCATAGCTGAAGTGCTGGTGCCCCCGGTCCGCCTCCGGATCAGGCCACGTCGGCGAACGCAGCATCGTCAACCGCAGCACGTTCCCCGCGGCGTCGTACGCATACTTGGCCTCGTTCAACAGGCTAAAGCCGTGCTGCTCATCGCCCAGGTCCGCCCACCGCATCGCCGGAACTTCAAACTTCGCCTGCTCCCAGCTATTGGTCCGCAACGTCGTCCGGTCGATCGTGCCGTACGGAATCTCGTACGTCGCCATCGGCCCGCTCGCCGCCAGCGGAAACGCCGCCTTCAGCAGCACATGCGTCTCATGCCAGTCGATGTCGTTCACCACATCCACCATCTTCGCGCCCGCATCCAACTGGATCTCCTGCACAAACTTGGAGCTCTGCCACGTCCGGCTCACGCGGATCACCGCCCGCATCGGCGTATTCTCCACCAGCGTTACGGAGTCGACCTCCGCGATCGGCGTCATGTGGTCCAGCGTGCCCGGATCGATGTTCCACGCATCGTAGTTCTTCGGTGTGTCCTTGAAGGTCTGCAACTGGTTCCCGCAGCCACCCTTCGCCAGACTCTCGAAGTTAGCCTGCTTGTCGAACAGGCTGGTAATGCAACCCGTCGCCGGATCGACCACCACCCGCAGCGCAGCGTTCTCCATCGTCAACCCGCCGGCCGCCTTGTCACTCGCCTTCAGATCGCTGGCAAACGGCTTGGCCGCAGCCACCACATGTAGCACCTCGTAGCCCAGCGAAGGCACATCCTTCGCCTGCACCAGCAGCTTGTAGCTGTTCGTCTTCGCATCGTGCGACACCACCGACGAAGGCACCACCCGGTCATGCGCATCCACTACCGACACGCCATTCGCCGCAGCCCCCGGCATCTGCACCTCCACCGTAGCCACCCCGGTACGCACCCAGCCCAGCGGATTGAAGATCATCACCGGCACATCGCCCGCGGCCTTCGTATTCACGCCCGCCGCCAGCGTCCCCAGTGCGGTAGCTGCGATCTCATTGGTCTCCAGCCGCACCATGTCATAGTCCTGCTGCGCCTCCTTGTAGATCACGCCGATACCCGACCCCGCCGCCAGATCGTGGAAGCCATTGAACGCAATCTTCTTCCACGCATCCGTGAACTGCGCATTCGGATAGCTGCTGCCGCCCAGCCACGCCAGCGACGCATACTTCTCCGCATTCAACGTGCCCTCTTCACTCTCGCGCATATTGCGCTTGTGCTGGGCCTGCGTCGTCATCACGCCGCGGTGATACTCAAAGTACATCTCATCCTTCCACGTCGGAATCGCAATCTTGCCTGCCTCCGGCGTGGGGAACTTGTACCCCTTCGCAATGGACTCGTAGTTCCACTCCGGCGAGTTGCTGGACACACTCTGCTCCGCCTTGGTGAAGAACGGCTGCGCCAACCCGTACTGCATCTTCGGCATAATCTTGTCCGGCTGCGACCAGTGATCGCCCTCGTCCAGAATCGCGCGCGTCGGCCCACCGCCATGGTCGCCTATGCCATACAGGTCCATCATCTCTTCCATCCCCGGAGCGCGCTCCCGCGCCGTCACCAGGTCCGCAGACAACCGCACCGGATTCAGGTTGCCGTTCGCATAGTCGTGCGGAAAGTACGTCAGCACCTTGCTGCCATCCGGCGACTCCCACCAGAACAGCTTGAACGGTAGCTGGTTGGTATCGTTCCACGTCATCTTCTGCGTCACAAAGTAGTCCACGCCGCTGCGCTTGTAGATCTGCGGCAACTGCCAGTTATACCCAAACGAGTCCGGGTTCCACCCGATCCGCACATCCACGCCGTATTGCTGCTGGAAGAACCGCTTACCCAGCAGCAGCGAGCGCACCTGCGATTCACCGTCCGGCATATTCAGGTCCGGCTCCACCCACATGCCGCCGACCACCTCCCACCGGCCCTCCTTGATCCGCTGCTTGATCTCTTCATTCATCGCTGGATACTTGTCCGCAATCCACGCGTTGTACTGCGCGGCAGACTGCGTATACGTGTAGTTCGGATACTCGTTCATCAACTGCAGCGCCGTGCTGAACGTCCGCTTTACCACGTCGACCGTCTCCGTCCACGGCCACAGCCACGCCGCATCGATATGCGAGTTGCCGGTCATGTGGATGGTCGCCTGCTGCAGCATCGGCTTCAACGGCTCCAGCATCTGCGTGGCCTGCACCAGCGAGGCATCGAACTTCTTCTGCTCGTCCGCGTCCAGCGCCTTCAGGTCCACCGCGGCAATCGCTTTCTCCAGCGTCGCCATATCGGCGGAGGTGTTCTTCGAGAGCGAAGGAATCAACAGCGTCGTCGAGAGAAACTCCTGCCGCAGATCAACGGGATTCGGCCGCCCAGGCGCGAAGTCGATCTTCAGCGTAGCTCCGGCAAACGTCTTCGTGTCCACCGTATGCAGCAGCTTCACCGCCACCAGAATCTTGTCTCCCGGCTTGGCCTGATCGAACAGTACGATCGGCTCCAGGTCATCGCCCAGCGCCACCCGGCGGCTGTTGAAGTAGATAATCTGCGGCATGGGACCGTTTGCATTGGCGCGAAACTGAAACCAGATACGTGCGCCCGTCAGGTCATATCCATGCAGTGTCTTCGGTACTTCAATGGAGCGCCGATACCACGCCGCCTCGGTCGAGGCATGGCTGCGCGGGCCTACCTGCGTCCAGCCGGAGTCGTCCAGGTCCACGGCCTCACCATGCGCCAGATCGCCCGCATGGTAGCGCCACTGCTCCGCCGGCAGACTATCAAAGCTCGAGAGCCGCTCAATCACCTGCTGTGCCTGCGCAGGCAACGTTGCCGTAATCTGGGCAACCTCTTTGGCCGACTGGGCCCGGGCAGGATTGCCGCGCAGCACCAGCGGAGCGAACAGAACCAGCGAGGCTAGTACAACATTGCCAACACGACGGGGGGTGGGAAGACCGAATCGAATGCTCAAGCCAAACTCCTCTGAAGAAACTGCAAGGATGATGTCGCCGCAACGGAGCGCAGCGCAAATTCAAAGTATGAGGAGTCTAACGCGTCCCGCCGACTCTCGAATAGCCATCTTCGCGCTGCCTCCCCGCGCATCCCCCTGCGAACAACTTCTACGCAGCCAGCACCGCATGGCCTTGCGCTTTGCGATACGCTCGAAGTCTATGGCTCTCCCAAAGATCCTCCTCAGTTGGAGCGGCGGTAAAGACAGTGCGTGGGCGCTCCATCTCCTGCGCCAACAAGGCCAGTACGAGGTAGTGGGCCTGCTGACGACCATCAATGAGCAGTTCCGTCGTGTCGCAATCCACGGCTATCGCGAGACGCTGCTCGACCAGCAGGCCCTCGCCACCGGACTACCGCTCTGGAAGGTCGATCTGCCCTTCCCCTGCAGCAACGCAGACTACGAGTCGCGCATGGCAGCCGTCTGCCTGCGCGCCACGGCCCAGGGACTGCACGGTATCGCCTTTGGCGATCTCTTCCTCGAAGACATTCGCGCCTACCGGGTAGAGAAGCTGGTCGGCACCGGACTGCAGCCCATCTTCCCCGTCTGGGGCATCCCAACCGACCTGCTCGCGCAGCAGATGATCGCCGCCGGACTGCGCGCACACCTTACCTGCATCGATCCGCGCCACCTCGACCGCTCCTTTGCCGGGCGCAGCTTCGATGCCCACCTGCTCCGCGACCTGCCCGCCACCGTCGATCCGTGCGGAGAACGTGGCGAGTTCCATACCTTTGCCTGTGCCGGACCCATGTTCTCGCGTAGCATTTGTGTAACGCCCGCTCAGACCGTCGAGCGCGATGGCTTCCTCTATGCCGATCTCCTCCCCACTCCGGACCCGCCTCCCGCGCAGTAGATCACTGCTGCACTTCGCAGCCAGCGCCTGCCTCACTACCTGCTGCCTCGCTACCTGCTGTCTTGCTGGTATCTCGGCCAACGCCCAAACCCTCGCCCGTCCAGGCTGGGCCGGCTCCGGCCTCACGCCAAACCCCTGGTGGCGACACGCCGTCGTCTACGCCATCGACCCCCACGGCTTTCGAGACTCCAACGGCGATGGCACCGGCGACCTCGCCGGTCTCACCCAGCGGCTCGACTATCTGCAGTCGCTGGGTATCGATGCGCTGCTCCTCCAGCAGCTTGCTCCCGCCGACACATCCACCGGCAAAGCCGCCATTGATCCCGCACTCGGCAGCGTCGACGACTTCGACAACCTCGTCATTCAGGCCAGCCAACACAACATTCGCATCCTCATCGAACTGCAGCAGGCCGCCCCCGCTGCGGACGTCTCCGCTATAGCCCGCTTCTGGCTCAGCCGCGGCGTCGCTGGCTTCCGCTTGGTATCTGGCAATGCCACCGACGACTCCAGCGCCATGCATCAACTCCGCAGCGTCACCCGCGGCTACGTCGGCGAGCGCATCCTGATCGGCGATCCATCCACCACCCCCGCGCCTGCAGCACACGGACACAGCCCCACAAGCGCTGCCGCCAAAGACGCTCCGCAACTCCTCGTCGATCCATTCCTCAGCACATTGCCCACGCTCGATGCGGCTGCGTTTCGCGCTGCGCTGGAGAGGAACGACGCGCTCCTGTCGTCGGGCAGCGGCTTGCCCCTGGCCATCAGCGATACCGCCGACGGCATCCCCAGCGCGGTGCGATTCAGCCACGATCACGAGAAAGACGCCCAAAGCATCAGCAAGATCATCGCGACCCTGCTGCTCACCACACGTGCCGGTTCGATGCTCCACTACGGTCAGGAGATCGCGCTCGGTCCCACCAGCACCGCGCATCCCCTCATGCCATGGGGCAAGCCCGCAGCCCCTGCCGACTCCAATCCAAAACGCCCTGCCGTCGCCGCGACTACCCCGCCACAGCCCCCTGCCAACGACGTCGCCGCGCAGGACGCCGACCCGGACTCACTGCTCAACTGGTATCGCCATCTCAGCGTGTTGCAGCACACCAGTATGACGCTCCGCTCCGGTACCACCGTGGTGCTGAACCACGATGACGATCACGTGGTGGCCTGGGTGCGCAAGCCCCAGTCGGTCTCGCTCAACACGCCCGCGCTGGTCTTCGTCTGCAACCTCTCCGCCAATCCAGTCAAGCTCTCACTGCGCCCGGACATGCAGCGCCTGCACCTCAAGGGCAGCTTCCTTCGCTCCACCCTGCGCTCCGACAACGCCATGGGAGCACTCAATCTCGACGCCATCACCCTCCAGCCCTACGGCATCTACATCGGTGAGCTTCGCTACTAAAACGTACCTGCACTATCCTCCAAACGAGCAGGCAACACCGCCGCATAGCCCTCGTACACCCGGTCAAACACCGCATCCCACCCGCACATGAGTGCCGCCGCACGAGCCGCTGCACGCATCTGCCCCAGCCGGGCCGGGCTCTGCGCCACCGCCGCAATCGCCGCGCTGAATCCATCATCCTTCGCGACAAACCCGGTCACACCATCCTCCACGATGTACTTCGGGCCACCATCCGGAGTCACCACCGCAGGCACGCCGCTGGCCAGCGCCTCCAGCACCACATTGCCAAAGGTGTCGGTATGCGATGGAAACACCAGCAGATCCATATCCGCATACGCCGTCGCCAGGGCATCCCCCCGCAGCACTCCGGCAAACTTCGCCCGCACCAGCGCTCTCCGCAGCGCAGCCTCCTCGCCTCCGTGCCCTGCGATCACGAACTCCACCCCTCGCACCCCACGCGCAGCCAACTCCCGCTCCACCCGCCCCAGCAGTGCCACGTTCTTCTCGATCGAAAGCCGACCCACATAGCCCAGCACCAGCCTGCCATCGTTCGCTCTGCGCGTCCGTCGCTCCGGCGTAAACAGCTCGGTATCCACGCCCCGCTGCATCAGGTTGCTCGGTCGACCCGTGACGCCCTCCAGCATCGCGCACAGCTCGCGGTTGGGGGCAAACAGCACCTCGGCCTGACGGTAAAACTGCGCCGTCAGCCAAAGCGTACTCGCCTCCACCCCATGCTGCGCCTTGGCCATGGAGCGTCGTGAAAGATGCGGACTCAGCCAGCCCATCCGTCGCGCCGCATACTCATGCAGATTCGTGTGCCACGAAGCCGCCAGCGGAATCCCCAGCCTGCGAGCGAAGTACGCACCAAACAGACCCAGCTCACTCGGCCCCGTCACATGGATCACATCCGGACGAAACCGCTCCAGCTCCAGCGCGATCTCATCGCTGTGCCGCCAGAAAATAGCATCGAACTTCAGGTCTTTCTCAATCCGCACTGCAGCGCGGCTGCGACCCAGCTCCAGCGTCCGCACCGCGCCGGTCTGCTCCACCGCCTCGGCTCGCGTTCCTGCCCGAATACACAAAAATGGCAGCTCACGCCGCATCGCATACGCCACAAAATTCCGGCTCGTATGCGCCACCCCATTCACTTCATGGAAGGAGTCCGGAAAGTAAGCAACCCGCACCGCGCGCACCGCTTATACGTCGAGCTTCGCCAGCGTCGTTCGCATCTCGCCAGACTCATTCCACGCCATCCGCAAACCGCCAGACAGCGGAGCCGAGCCCAGCAAGCGCACAATGCCAAGCACGCCACTTGCAATCCGCGAGGGCCGTCCATGCACCCATAGCTCCGACAGCGGCGTGATCATGCCGTTCGCATCCGGATGATAAACCCGCTCATCCCAGCGGCGCGAGCCAGCCGGAAACTGCGGATAGTCCCGTATCGCATCCAGCGTCGACTGTAGCAGCCGATGCTTCCACGGCTGCGCATACTGCGGCATAAACAGCACGTGGCTCTCGCGCTCCTTGCGAACCTCGTAGACAAACTCGTTGAAGCTGGTCGCATGCGTCAGGTTGATGTTCGCGTTCGGCTCCACCCCATGCCGGTCGCCTCCGCTGATCACCAACTGGTTCCACTTGCCGGCCAGCACCGAGACCTCGCGGTTCTCTTTCCAGTTCCGCAGCCCGTTCAGCTCCAGCGCATGGATGAACTGGCCGTTCTTCGCCAGAAAGTCGTTCACCAGCACTTCATGCTTCTCATTGCCGATGCGGTACAGGTCCCACAGCGGATGATTGAACACAATCAGTACCCCGGGAATCTCATCCAGTTCCGCCAGCATTCCATGCAGCGTGACCGACGTATTCAGGTCGGCCGGCGTCGCAGTAAATGCCTCGAACCGCTGCATCCAGTCCATCCCCGTCGCACTCGGTAGATTGTGAATGCCCAGGTGGAACGAGGTCTCGTGATACGGAACCGTCCACTCTACCGATACCGGAATATGCCGCGCCGAGGGCACTGAGCGCAACAGCATCGGCGCCGTAATGCAGTCATGGTCCGTAATCGAGACCATCGCCGGCAGTTGCACACTGTCTTCTATCTGGCGACGCTCCAGGTCAAACGCCAGCCGCGGAGTCAGCGGCGGAGTCCAGTAGCTGCGCGCATAGTCAGGAAATATCCCCGACTGCTCATGGCACCGCTGTTCCAGCCAACGCATGATCGGCTGCAGCGGACCCCAATCCTTCGACAGCTCTGCAATAAAATCCAGCGTCTCTTTCGACTGGTTGGTATGGCTATGCAGCGATACACCGGAGGCAAAACCCTTGGCTGCATGTGGCTCCCGCCACAGATATGAGATGCTCGACTGGCTCATCGGCTGCCTCCTGATTGTTGCTGGTACTACCAGCATGGGCAGGCATTATGACGAGAGTGTGACTGCATCAAGAACAGTGCTTCAATTCTGGCAAACGTGGCGTAACTCTCTGGATTCCCATCAGGATAATCACCTTGCCCACAGCACGCACGCGCACCAGCTACCGGGTCTTGGCGATATCCGGCCCCAGAATCTCCTCCGCACACGGCGCAGGTTCCGCTGGAACCCCATTCCGCTCGGCCGCCTGCTGCATCTCCCGCGCTTCCATCTCCCGCTCATAGGCAGACTCCAGATGGTTCTTCGTCAGGCCCTGCTTCAGCACTTCAAACGCCTCCTCCGGAGTATCGACAAACTGGAACAGCTCCAGATCGCTCAGCGCAATCGTCCCCCGCTCCGCCATCGCCTCCAGGTTGATCACGTTCTTCCAGTAGCTTGAGCCATAGATGACCACCGTGATCTTCTTCGCCAGCTTCCGTGTCTGTGCCAGCGTCAGCAGCTCAAACATCTCATCCAGCGTCCCGAATCCACCCGGAAACACCACCAGCGCCTTGGCCAGATACGCAAACCAGTACTTGCGCATAAAAAAGTAGTGGAACTCGAAGTTAAGCTCCGGCGTGACGTAGGGGTTTGGTCGCTGCTCAAACGGTAGTTTGATGTTCAGGCCAATCGACTTGCAGCCAGCCTCATACGCACCGCGGTTGGCCGCTTCCATAATGCCCGGGCCACCGCCCGAGGTCACAACAAAACGGTGCCGCCGTCCCGGCAGGGAACTCGCCCACGTCGCCAGCATTCCCGCCAGCGTCCGCGCATCCTCGTAGTAAGCAGACATCTGCACCGCGGCTTCCGCACGCTTCCGCTGCAACTCCGTCGCCTCGCCGCTCACCAGTGCAGCTTGGCTCGCAGGCTGCTCTTCCGGCGGAGCAGGTCGGGCTGACCCTGTGTTCTCCAGCAGGTGCAACTCATTCTTCGCTGTGTGATGGCTTTGGAACCGCGCCGAGCCGAAAAATACCACCGTATCCTGGATGCGCTCGCGCCGAAACCGCGCCATCGGCTCCTGATACTCGCTCATAATGCGGATCAGGCGGCCATCCGGTGAGTTGAGAAAATCCGGGTTCTCGTACGCCAGATGCGCGCGCTCCAGCAACTCCAGATTCTCTGCTAACTGCTGCGGCGTCAGGTCGCTACGATCTTCAGGAGTGCTTTCAGTTGCCATCGGTCTCTCTCGCGTTACCAGGGTTCAACCGCGATAGTCGCGGTAGTGCACGGCTTCCGAGATGCCAATCCAGATATCCAGCAGCCCGAATCCGGAGATGATGCCCCGCACCGCACCGTTATGCAAAATCGCCGCAATTACCGGGTGCGCCGAGATCAACATGTTGTGGTCCCAGATGCGCGGCCACCACGGCAGCACCATCACCAGCACCCCGAGATAAACACAAAAAAGCACCAGAACAAACAGTGACAGCCGCTGCAGCCATACCGGCGTCGCCTTCTTTGCGCTCTCGCTGCTGGAATCGGTCGCGTGCATCACGCTCGGTTCAGGGTCCCGAAATAATTGTGGTTGTCCAGACATCAAACTCCCTCGTTTGACCTTAGCAGAGCGGCACAAGCTTGTCTCGCCCTTAAGCAGTACATTAAGGGCATGCCAGCTCCTCCCAGTTTGCTTACGCCGCGCCAGGCAGCATCGCTGCTGGGCATCAGCTATCCCACCATCAAGCAGTGGATCCTGCGTGGATCGCTCCCCACCGTCAAAACCCCCGGCGGTCACCACCGCATCGCCTCCACCGCCCTCACCCGCTACCAGGCTCAGGCCCCCGACAGCGACACACCCCAGCCACCGCGACAGATCAGCGGACGCAACCAGTTAGTCGGTGTCGTCACCGAGGTGACCATCGATGGCCTCATGGCGCGGGTCAGACTCCGCATCGGCGAGCAGACCATCACCTCCATCATTACCTCCGATGCCGTTCGCGAGCTACGGCTCAAAAAAGGCGACAGTGCCGCCGCCGTCATCAAGTCCACTGAGGTCATGATCGCCCGGGTCTAGCTATCCCCTATCCGGCTTTTGTTCAGGCCGCAAGCGGATCGGCCCACCCAGCCTCGGCCTAAGCCGCTTGCTTCCAGTCACATGGTCGCACCCGCCACGCAGCCACCGCCCGTTGCCTGCACCTGCCCCAGAATCCCAGCCCAACCGCCAGCCAAACTGAGCCGCCGCCATCGCTCCCCAGCCGTCGCGGATGCGAGAATGGAAGTGATGCTCCAACTCTCAGCTGCCGGCAAGCGATTCGGCCAAAAACTACTCTTCGAAGACGCCAACTGGCTCATCACGCCGGATGAGCGAACCGGCCTCGTCGGCGGAAACGGCACAGGCAAGTCCACCCTGCTCAAGGTCCTCGCTGGTGTCGAAACCCTCGACTACGGTGCGCTCACCCGCGTCAAAGGCATGACCCTCGGCTACCTCCCGCAGGATGGCCTCGCCCTCCGCGGTAAAACCGTCTTCGCCGAGTGCCTCTCCGTCTTCGACCATCTCTACGCCATGGAGGCAGAGGCGGAGATTCTCACCTCCACCCTCTCCGAGGCCGATCCCAAGTCGAAAGAGTATCAGGTAGCCGCCGAGCGCTACTCCGATATCGCCGACCAACTCCACGTCCACGACATCTACACCCTGGACTCGCAGGTAGGCGCAGTCCTCGGCGGTCTTGGCTTCAGCAAGGAAGACTGGGAACGACGCACCGAGGAGTTCTCCGGCGGCTGGCAGATGCGCATCGCCCTCGCCAAGCTTCTACTGCAAAAGCCCAGCCTGCTGCTGCTCGACGAGCCCACCAACCATCTCGATCTCGAGTCCCGCAACTGGCTCGAAAACTATCTCCATGACTACCCCAATGCCTTCATCCTCATCTCCCACGATCGCTACTTCCTCGACGTAACCGTCAACAAAACCGTGGAGCTGTGGAACAAGCGCATGCACACCTACCACGGCAACTACGAGAAGTACGTCACCCAGAAGGAAGAGCGCCGCACCCAACTGATGAATGCGTACAAAAATCAGCGCGACCGCATCGAGGCTCTGGAGGCCTTCATCAACCGCTTCCGCTATCAGGCCACCAAGGCCAAACAAGTCCAGTCCCGCATCAAGGAACTCGAAAAAATCGAGCGCATCGAGGTGCCCGAGGAAGAAGCGACCATTCACTTCAGCATTCCGCAGCCCCCCGCCAGCGGACGCACCGTCATCGAGGTCTCGCACCTCTGCAAAAACTATCCCACCCCCGATGGCGGCGTAAAGAAGATCCTCGAAGACGTCAGCTTCACCATCGACCGCGGCGACCGCATCGCGCTGGTAGGCGCAAACGGCGCAGGTAAATCAACCCTCATCCGCATGCTCTCCGGCCTCGAAGGACCCACCAGCGGCGAGATCAAACTCGGCCACAACGTCCTCGCAGACTACTTCGCGCAAGACCAGTACAAGGTGCTGGACGGCAACGCCAAGATGCTCGAAGACATCAGCGGCATCGCCCCCAAGGTCCCGCAGACCGAGCTGCGCAGCCTGCTCGGTTGCTTCATGTTCTCCGGCGACGACGTCTTCAAGCCGCTCGGCGTCCTTAGCGGCGGCGAGCGCAACCGCTACGCCATGGCCAAGATGCTCGTCAGCCCCGCCAACATGCTGCTGCTCGACGAGCCCACCAACCACCTCGACCTGCGCGCCAAAGACGTTCTGCTCGACGCCATCCGCAACTTCACCGGCACCGTCCTCTTCGTCTCCCACGACCGCTACTTCATCGACGGCCTGGCCACCCGCGTCTTCGAGGTCGAAGACCGCCGCGTCCATATCTATCCCGGCAACTACGAGGACTATCTCTGGCGCAAACAGGGCGGCCCGGAAAAAGTAACCGAAGCAATCACAAATAGCAGTGTATTTGTAACCAAACCAGTCGTGGAAGCCCCCATCGCAGTCATCGACGCGCCCAGCCTCCCCATCAAGCGCCTCAACCCCATCAAGCTCCGCCAATTGGAAGACCGCCTCAAGTTCACCGAGGAAGAGATTCCTCGCCTCGAGCAGGCCATCACCGCTGCCGAAGAGAAGATGGGCATCTTCACCACCGCCGAAGATGCACAGCGCAACGCCGCCCACCTCGACACCCTGCGCGCCCAACTGGCCAGCATCGTCGCCGAGTGGGAGCAACTCGCCCTCGCCCTCGAAGAGCAGGAATCAGCCTAGTCGACACCCGATCCGCCCCAGCGAATCAGCGGCCTTCGCGCAGCCGCGCCGCCAGACGTTCCGGCAGCCCCGCCAGCAGAATCCGCCCCTGCGACGCCGTCAAATCATACGGCACCCGGTGATACACAATCTCCTGCCCACCGCTCGCTCCGGCGCTATCGTAGATCGCAAACGCCGCCCGCCAGTCGCAATCGCGCGGCTGTCCCACCGAGCCAGGATTGATCAGTTGCCGCGTCCCTTCCGGAATCGGCAGCGTCCAGCTCTCCGCCTCATTGCGCGTCGTGTACTGTGGCCGCAACTCATGCCAGTCATGCTCCTTCTGCGAGAAGCCCCCTTGGATATGCGTGTGCCCAAAAAACGTGATCGCCGTTGGCATCTGCTGCAGCGGAGCCCACGCATCCCGCATATTCAGAATGTAGTGGTCTTCGTTCAGCGGCGAGCCATGCGCACACGTAATCCCCGCATGCTCCGGATGCAACGGCCCCTGCGGCACCGTCCGTAGCCAGTTCAGGTTGCTCGGCGTCAGCTCTTCCCGCGTCCAGTTGGCCGCCGCACGAGCCACCGGATTGAACCCCAGCGCCGACGTCAGCCCACAGCACACACGGTCATGATTACCCCGCACATTCAGGTGTGCCAGCGGCCGCAGCGTATCGATCACCTGGTTAGGACTCGCACCATACCCAACCACGTCGCCCAGATTCCAAAGTGCCGTGTAGCTCCCCTCAGCAGCCGCCAGGACTGCCTTCAGAGCTTCGAGATTGCCGTGAATGTCGGAGAGAATAAGGGCGCGCATACAGTAGGTCGGTGCCCTAAGGCCCAAAGATACAGCTTATCTGGATTACGTCAGCGTGGGAAGTCTCTCGTCGCCCGCCCCGCTCCCTCATCAAAACTGGTAGCGCACACCAAACTGTATCTGCCTGCCTGGCAGCGCCGCCGTCGCCTGCCGAAACAGCGGCGACCCCACCGTGCCAACGTAGTTGGTAAAGTTCGCATGGTTCAGCACGTTGAAGCCCGACACCCCCAGGTT
>VFSW01010058.1_pt1 | contig 13443 bp, 17 predicted proteins | sample 5358111 | NCBI WGS metagenome assembly VFSW01 (sample SAMN11554181, study PRJNA540505) | mine drainage metagenome | isolation source: sediment from site ElyBrook_90M | place: USA: Ely Copper Mine, Vershire, VT | collected 2017 | reverse complement strand
TGCGGCCACGTTCACCAGGACAATCGGGTATCACAAGCCGAATTCGTCTGCCTAACGCACTCTGAATGCGCGATTGGGAATTCTGCATGGCATATCGATACTCGGTACCACTGGCATTGTGCATCCTTATTCCACTGCAGCATTCCGTGCCAGTGTAATTCAAGGGGTTGAAGTCGCTGCGAGACAAGGGTTGGATACCGTGGTACTCACTACGGGTGGGCGCACCGAAAAATTCGTCATGCGCGAATTACCGGAGTTGGCACAATTGTGTTTCGTGCAGATGGGTGATTTCCTGAAATATGCGCTGGATACTTCGGTCAAACAAGGCATTCGCCATGTGGTGATTGGCGGCATGGTGGGAAAGCTCACCAAAATGGCGCAGGGAGAGACCATTACGCACGCCGGGCGCAATCCCGTCGACACCGATCTGGTGGCGGATATTGCAGCGACTGTTGGGGCTCCACCGAACCTGTGTGCGGAAATTCGAGCCGCTGAAACTGCCCGATTTGGCGCTGAACAGATGGAGCAACTGGGCCTGGCTCAGGCATTTCACTATGAACTGGGACGCCGTGTGATCGCTACATTGGCTTCGCGTTACCCGAATAAATTCACGCTCAGAGTGCTGATTTGCGATTTTGAAGGGAATAAACTGGTCGAGGTAAAACAAAGTGATGGATGAACCCTGCCGGATCATCGGTGTGCTGGATAACGGGGCGGAAGGATTGACTCCTGCGGCACTGGACCATATTAAATCAGCGGATCTCGTTATTGGTGCACAGCGTACCTTAGCGCTGTTTGAATTTCCTGAAAATGTCCAACAGATCGATATGGCAGGACAGTTGAACAAAGTTGCCGAATGGGTTATGCAAGCAGGTCAGGCAGGTCGTCGCGTAGTGGTGTTAGCCACGGGCGATCCGTTTTGTCATGGCATTGCCCCGTTCCTGATCGCTAAGCTGGGTTCTGACCACTGTGAAGTGCTGCCCAATGTCTCCACATTGCAATGGGCCTTCGCCAAGCTCTGCCGACCGTGGCAAGAAGCGAAAATTTGTTCGGTACACAATCGAGATGCGGGAGAGTGGCGGATCGGCAGTACTCCAGAGCATGGTTTATATGCGCTGTTGCAAACAGTGCGCTGTCATGACCTGATGGCGGTGTTTACCAGTCCAGAGAACACTCCGGCGCGGATCGCGCAGGCGTTGACGGTTGAAGGTTTGGGGGACAAAATTCAAATGAGTATCGTTAGCCAGATTTTTCAGGTTGAAAACCATGAGTCTGCGGAAAAAATATGGGGACCACTCCCGGCCACGCAGTGCGTTGATCTGGTCTGTACTGATCCCAATGTAGTGATTCTGCAATGGGGTCAACCGCGGGTCAATGAAGTTTTGTTTGGGCTAGATGATCAGGAATTTCTCCAACGAAAACCTGACAAGGGTTTAATCACCAAGCGCGAGGTTCGTGCCGTATCCCTAGCGCGCATGCAATTGCACAAAAGCAGCGTAGTTTGGGACATCGGAGCAGGATCGGGAGCGGTTGGCTTGGAGGCAGCGCGTCTATGTCAGGAAGGTCATGTCTATGCCATTGAAAAAAATCTTGATGATGTGATCATTGCAGGGAAAAACAGGCAACAACTGAGCATCGGCAACTACTCGCTGATCCATGACAAAGCTCCATTAGGGATGGAAAATTGGCCGGATCCTGATGCCGTTTTCATTGGGGGTTCGGGCGGGGAACTGGGCCAATTGATTGGGATGGGATTGCAACGATTAACCCCCAACGGTTGGTTGGTCATGAATTTTGTGACCTTTGAAAATTTGAATGTAGCGCTCTCGACCTTGGCAGATCTGGGTGCAGTGTGGGAGGTTACGCAGTTGCAAGCGTCTCGCAGTCAGCCGATTTTGCATATGCATCGCTTGCAAGCAGAAAATCCTGTCTGGATCGTCTCGGCACAAAGGGGACAGCCATGACGAACAAAGTGATGAGCCCCCCCTTTGGGAAACTGTTGGGCGTGTCCTTGGGTCCGGGAGACCCGGGTCTCATTACGCGCCGTGCTTGGGAAGTGCTGCACAGTGATGTGCATTGGGCTTATCCGGTGCGGCGGCGGCGTGGCGAAAGTTATGCATTGGGCATTGTGCAGCGTGCGGGACTCGTCATCCCTGAAAATAGCAGCCCGCTGCTTTTTCCGATGACCCATGATGTAGAGAAATTGGGCTTTTATTGGCTGGAAGCAGCGCAAACCGTGTTGTCCGTATTGAAAAGTGGACGAGATGTGGCCTTTTTAGTCGAGGGAGACGCCTCGACCTATTCTACCTTTGGTCATCTGGCGCGTACCCTGAAAGCCTTGGATGCTTCAGTGGGCATTGAAATTATCGCCGGTGTGCCGTCTTTTCATGCGGCAGCGGCTCGTCTGCAAGAGCCGCTGGTAGATGTGGACGATATGCTGGCCATCGTTCCAGCAGGTTATGGGATTGCCATGCTGGACAGGTTATTGGTGGATTTTGATACGCTGATTTTGCTCAAGGTCAAGCCTATCCTCAACGATATTATAGATTTTCTGGCGCAAAAAAATTTGCTGGTGCATAGCTGCTTCATTGAAAAATCCGGCGCCCCAGAAGAACGCATCGTGCGTGATGTGGGCAGTTTAAAAGGGGAAAAAGTGAACTACCTGTCTTTGCTGATCGTCAAGAATCCGGATCGGTTGCGTGGAGAAATTGCCCGCGGCTGTCGCAAGGTAACTCGGGTGGAAGCGTCATGACGGCTCCTCGTGTGGCTCTCGTTGCGATCACCAAGCATGGCGCAGCACGCGCTTTGCAACTCGGCCAACAGTTGCCTGAATCCAGTATTATCGTGGCAGAAAAATTTGCATCGCAAATGCAGGGGTTGCCTAATGTAATACAGGCTTATCAAGGTCCACTGGCCGCACAAATGGCGAATATATTTGTAGCCTTTGACCAGATTGTGTTTTTTGTTTCTCTGGGGGCAGTGGTGCGACTGATCGCCCCCCATCTGAAATCCAAGGATGAGGATCCCGGAGTTCTGGTGGTTGATGATGCTGCGCAGTTCGTTATTCCTGTTTTGTCGGGGCATGTGGGTGGTGCCAATGCCTATGCGGAACAAGTGGCGGTTTTGCTGGGCGCAGTGCCTGTGTTGACCACCGCTTCCGATGTGGGCAAAACCATTCCCGTGGATATACTTGGGCGCGAGTTGGGTTGGCAAGTTGAATGCCCCAAGATCAACATTACACGCGTTTCGGCTGCTGTGGTGAATGAAGAACCGGTTGCCTTTGTGCAAGAAGCCGGGGCCAGGAATTGGTGGACGCGATCTACGCCATTGCCGCACAACATTGTATTGTTCGATTGTATTGAAAAGGTGGATCTGGCTCGGTTCAAGGCAGTGTTATGGGTGACGCAGCGAAACATTGAGGCGGCTGTCTGGGAGCAATTGTCTGAACGCTTGGTGGTGTATCGCCCGCCATTGGACTCGGTTTAATGCGCGTAACGCTGGGTATTGGCTGTGACCGGGCGGCCTCACTAAAAACTCTGGAAACTGCTGTGGCGCAGGCTTTGGCCCAAGCAGGTTTACCGTATCAGGCAGTGATGGTGTGCGCCAGCATAGACAAAAAGAATGATGAGGTTGCCTTGTTACAGCTTTGTGAACTACAGGGTTGGGCATTGCAATTTTATAGCGCAGAACAATTGGCTGAGGTAACTGTTCCAAACCCTTCCGAAGTGGTGCGGAAATATATGGGTACGCCAGCCGTAGCGGAGGCGGCTGCGATGCTTGCAGCCAATACTGATATGGCAGGTTTACTGGTTGAGAAATATAAATATTGTGGTTTTGATGGCAAGAACGCCACGGTTTCAATTGCGAGAATAGCAGAATGAAAAAAGGAAAAATTCTGATGGTCGGGTTTGGTCCAGGCTCAAAGGAAGACATGACCTACCGCGCACGGGAAGCCATAGCCAGTGCGGATGTGGTCATTGGATATACCACTTACATCAAACTGGTGGCGGATTTGCTTGAAGGCAAGGAAGTGATACGCAAAGGCATGACTGAAGAGATTGATCGCTGCGTCGAAGCCTATGAGCAAGCCAAGATGGGTAAAGTTGTGGCGTTGGTATCATCGGGAGATATCGGAATTTACGGCATGGCAGGACCCACATACGAAGTGCTGTTTCAGTCGGGTTGGAGGCCTGGAGATGACATCGAAGTTGAAGTGGTGACCGGTAGTACGGCATTGTCGGCATGTTCATCATTGGTGGGTGCGCCACTGACGCACGACTTTTGTTCGATTTCGTTATCAGATTTGCTCACCCCCTGGCCAGTCATCGCCAACCGTTTATTGGCTGCGGCACGCGCGGATTTTGTGGTGGCATTGTATAACCCCAAAAGTGGGCGGCGCACGCAACAGATTGTTGAAGCACAACGCATTCTGCTTCAGTATCGCAAGGCGGATACGCCGGTGGCCATCGTCAAATCAGCCTACCGCAGGCGTCAGTCGATTCTGATGGTAAGGCTGGACGAGATGGCTGAATGTGATATTGGTATGCTCTCGACGGTTCTGATTGGCAATAGCAGTACCTTTGTGCGTGATAACTTGATGATCACGCCGCGAGGTTATGCCAATAAATATGACAAACTCACTGGAGAAGCACATGAAGGCGAGCGCGCTGGGCGCTCGTTGAGTATTGGACTAACGGGATGGAAATCTTGTGTGCGCAGTTATCTGAGAGACTCTCCCGGGTCTTCACTACAGGCCGTTGTTAAATACTTTGATATGCCATTTGAAGAAATTCTATCGGCCATCCATGGGGCGGTGGCGGAAGATACGGCTGGGAATTATTTGGCAATTCCGGTGAGAGATCCCGTACTGTTATTGAATGAGGTGAGGAACTGGGGGCAATTGCGTGCGGTAGTGCGCAGTGAGGGGGCTGTTGGAGAGATGATGCTTGACGGTGCAGATTTGAATTTGCATGGCGAACGATTGAGTCTGGAAACGAAAAATTTCCATTTGCATGTGGATTGGGGCCGGATCGTCCATGCATGGCTGGTGATACGCACTGGCCAAAACCATGGGGTGTATTTCATGGGTAACCAAGGTGAGGTTGTGTTCACGCTTGCCTTAGTTCGCCAGAATGGGGGCTTCGATACCGCTGCCGAACGGGGATACAGACAAGCCTGGGAAAGGTTGGGCGTAACACGGGAGACAGGTCATGAATGTGCCTGAAAAGCCCAAAATGATGAATTACAAGCGTCATCTATTGGTGTGCGTGGGGCCGCGGTGCAGCGAAAATGGCGAATCCCAGTCCTTATTCGACAGTTTGGGGGAAAAATTCAAAGCGGCAGGAATTGATAGTGGTGAATCGCGGGTCAAGCGCACACGCACCACTTGCTTTGCCACCTGCAAATCCGGCCCCATTCTATGTGTGCAACCCGATGGCATCTGGTACTACAACGTTACTCCTGCCAATCTGGATCGCATCATTTCAGAACATTTGGTCGGAGGGCAGCCCGTGGAAGAATTGATTTATCACCGGGGTCCGGATTGCGTATTCGGAATTGGAAAAGAAGGATGAGTGATTTGATCGGAGAATCCCCGCCGCTGATTTTTACCAGATGAGCGAAAAACCCAGTCGTTCAGGGCGGGGATGAAGTTCAGCCGTGGATGATGCCGCCTCCAAGACAGACTTCAGCCCGATATAAAACGGCAGATTGTCCCGGAGTGATGGCCCATTGCGGGGATGGGAAGGATAGGTGCAAGCGGGATGCGTCCGCGGACAGGGACAGTCGACAAGGGGAATCTTGTTGGCGATAGCGATTTTTGGCGCTGTACCCATCGCCTTCCATGGGGGCGTGCCCGCTGATCCAGGAAAGGTCTTCAGCCACCAGATGGGTGCGTTGCAACAGAGGGTGGTCGTGCCCCTGTACCACGATCAGGCGGTTTGCGGCCATATCCTTGGCTGCCACGAACCACGCTTCGCCTGCCCCCCCAATGCCCAGCCCCTGGCGTTGCCCCAAGGTATAAAACGCCAGCCCCTGGTGTTCCCCCTTGAACTGGCCTTCGGGGGTTTGCATCGGTCCGGGGGTGCGTGGCAAATAGCGTTGCAGGAATTCACGAAACGGGCGTTCGCCGATGAAGCAAATACCAGTGCTGTCTTTTTTGGTGGCGGTGGGCAACTGGGCTTGATGCGCCAATGCGCGGACGTCGCTTTTGAGCAGATGTCCTACGGGAAAAAGTGCGCGCGCGAGTTGCTTTTGATCGAGGCGGTAAAGAAAGTAACTCTGGTCTTTACCGGGGTCCAGACCGCGCAACAGTTCTACGCCATGGGGGGTATGGCGTAAGCGGGCATAGTGCCCCGTGGCAATTTTATCTGCCCCGAGGCTCAGTGCATGGTCCAGAAATGCCTTGAATTTGATTTCTGAATTGCACAGGACATCCGGGTTGGGTGTGCGGCCGTTTTGATACTCCTGGAGAAAATAGGCGAATACCCGGTCGCGATACTCTGCGGAAAAATTGACCACTTCCATGTCTATACCCAGTACATCGGCAACCGCTACGGCATCCACCATATCTTCGCGAGATCTGCATTCGGGGTCATCCTCCCAGTTCTTCATGAACAGGCCAATGACCTCATAACCCTGTTCCTTGAGTAACAGGGCACTGACGGAAGAATCAACTCCGCCGGAAAGACCGACGATTACGCGGGGTTTTGACATAGTGGGGGCAATGAAAAAAGGCAGGGAATGGTTTTTCCCCTGCCTTGGTTACGAAAGCAGCAATGATCAATTCGTTGGAGCAGCGGCTTTCTTGGCGTGATGTTTGTGATGTTTGTGATGGTGATGTTTTTTCTTGGCAGGTTTTGCGCTGTCCTGTTGCACCGCTGGAGCGGCAGCGGGAGCTGCCAAAGGAACGGCGGCAGGCATGGCAGGTGCATCGGCAGCCATGGCCAGGCCGGCAGTCAAAGCGTAGGCACCGATCAGGGTGGCAAGAAGGGTTTTTTTCATGATGTTTCCTCTAGGGTCGTCAGGTTTCATTGTGGGGTAAGGCCCAAGCCTTTCCCGTAAGCTTATCAACGCAATACTTACCAAAGCGTTGACGAAGAGTCTCTGGATTGTGATTGAGCCGGTATTTTGCGGAGAATCAAGTGGATCTTCTAAACCTCCCCATGGCTCACCTTGTGCGCTTGCAGCGAAGGCGAGGGGATTCTCGCGGTCGTGGGGTTGAGCGGAATCGGAACCCCGTCATTCTACGATGAAACAGAAATGAGCGATGGGTCTATAATGTCTTTCAGGACAATATCAATTTTCGGGTGCCCATTTGGCTCAAGAGGCACTAAAACTCACAGAGGTCAGTCATGTACCAACATATTCATATTCCCGCAGCAGGAGAAAAAATCCGTGTCACCTCTGAAGGAGCCTTGGAGGTTCCGGATCAGCCCATTATTCCTTTCATGGAGGGCGATGGCATTGGCGTCGATATTACTCCTGTGATGAAAGCGGTGGTGGATGCGACGGTACATAAGGTGTATGGAGGTAAACGGAAGATTTCCTGGATGGAAGTTTTCGCCGGAGAAAAGTCGGTGCGGGTATATGGCGATAATGTTTGGTTGCCTGACGAAACTTTGCATGCCTTGCGCGATTATGCCGTATCCATCAAAGGCCCTCTGACGACCCCTGTGGGGGGAGGGATTCGGTCCATCAACGTGGCGTTGCGTCAGCAACTGGATTTATACGTGTGCTTGCGTCCGGTCCGCTGGTTTACGGGAGTACCCAGTCCGGTGCGCGAACCCCAGAAAACCAATATGGTGATTTTTCGGGAGAACTCGGAAGATATTTACGCGGGCATCGAGTGGGCGGCTGAATCCCCTGAAGCGCGCAAGGTGATCGATTTCTTGCGAAATGAAATGAAGGTCACGGCGATCCGTTTCCCAGCCACTTCAGGCATTGGAATCAAACCGGTTTCCCGTGAAGGAACGGAACGACTGGTGCGTAAAGCAGTACAGTATGCCATCGATAACCAGCGCCGATCCGTTACCCTGGTGCATAAGGGCAACATCATGAAGTACACCGAGGGCGCGTTCAAAAGTTGGGGCTATGATCTTTGTCGTCGCGAATTTGGTGCGGAGTTGCTCGACGGTGGTCCATGGATGCGTTTGCCCAGTGGCATCGTCATCAAGGATGTGATTGCGGATGCTTTTCTTCAGCAGATTCTCTTGCGTCCTGAAGAATATGATGTGATTGCCACCATGAACCTGAATGGCGACTTCATCTCCGATGCCTTGGCTGCCCAGGTCGGGGGGATCGGAATTGCACCGGGAGCCAATCTTTCGGATACGGTGGCGATGTTTGAAGCAACCCATGGTACGGCGCCGAAATATGCAGGGAAAGACTATGTCAATCCCGGATCGCTGATTCTTTCTGCCGAGATGATGCTGCGACATCTGGGATGGGTCGAAGCCGCTGATGCGGTGCTTCGGACCATGGAAAAAACCATCGGCGATCGCACTGTGACCTACGATTTCGCCCGTTTGATGGAAGGGGCCCATCAGTTGTCCTGTTCGGGTTTCGGTGCTGCCCTCATCGCGAATTTGTAAGTCATAGGTGAGAGATTTGACGGCGGGATAAGGATGACGCTATGATGGTCCCATGCTTGAGACCATTACCATCGTACTTTTCCTTGCCGCCGTTGCCTTCGTGATGTTCACCTGAAGGGTGGTCAGCGTTGTTTCATCCAGCGCTGCTTTTCCCTTTGCCAGTCTTTTTCTTTTTCGGCTTCCCGCTTGTCATGTTGCTTTTTCCCTTTGGCTAGACCAATGTCGGCTTTGATGCGTCCTTTGCTGTAGTGCAGGTTTAACGGCATCAAGGTATACCCGGCGCGTTCTACCTTGCCGATGAGTTTGGCGATTTCTGCCGCGTGCAGGAGCAGTTTGCGGGTACGGGTGGGGTCTGGTTTGATGTGGGTGGACGCGGTGGGTAGGGGGCTGATGTGGGCCCCTAACAGATACAGTTCTCCCTCCAGAATGACCACATAGGCTTCTTTGATCTGTCCTCTTCCCGCGCGCAGCGCTTTCACCTCCCATCCTTCCAGCACCAGCCCAGCTTCGTGGCGCTCCTCGATGAAGTAGTCGTGAAAAGCTTTGCGGTTGTCGATCAGGCTCATGATAGGGTATCTTCTGCACAATCTTGTATTCTAACTCAGGGTGTGGCTGTGACGCGTGTTGAAAAGACAGTGCTGGTGACTTATTCTGCCGAAAAGATGTATGGGTTGGTGGCAGATATTCCCTCTTATCCTCGGTTCTTGCCGTGGTGTAGTGCGGCCGAAATTCATGAAGCCCAGGGGGATGAGGTGGTGGCGACGCTGCATATCAACTTTCATGGGTTGCGTCAGCAATTTACGACCCGTAATGTCGGGGTTCCCCATGAATCGGTGGTGATGGTCCTGGAACGCGGACCTTTTCAGGATTTGCGCGGTGAATTCCATTTCGGCCCATTGGGCAGTGATGCTTGTCGCATTCGATTTTCTCTGGAATGGTGCTTCTCCAATCGTCTTCTGGAAAAAGTTGTCGGTCCGATATTTCATACCATCGCCAATACCATGGTGGATGCTTTCGTCAAGAGAGCAGACGATCTGTATGGAGGGTAACATGCGGGTTTCGGTGGTGTATGCATTACCCCGGCACCAAAAAATATGGGAAGTGGAGTTGGGGCCGGGGGCTACAGTGGCCGATGCCCTGAGGGCTGCGGGGGTGATGCAGGAAATTCCTGGCATCGATTGGTCGCGCGAGGCAGTGGGGGTCTCTGGTCGGGTGCGAAGCTTGGCTACGTTGCTGAACCCTGGGGATCGGGTAGAAATTTACCGGCCTCGGCAGGTTGATCCTAAAGTGCGCCGACAGCAACGATTACAACGTCCTTAGGGGGTGGTTTTATCGCCTTCCAGGGCGAGGCGCAGGAGTCGGAGTTGAGATGGCAGTGACGTCAGGGTTTCTTCCCCGACTCCTTTGAAAACGGGTTCCAGATAGGCCAGATGAGAAGGGAATACCTGGTGGAATAGGGTTTCACCGGCAGCGCTGAGTTGCACCAGAGTGCTGCGTTTGTCCGTGGGGTGTGCTGCCCGATGAATCAGTCCTTTTTTTTCCAGACGATCCAGAACCCCCGTCAAGGTTCCCTTAACCATCAATGTCTTATGACCGATATCCCGGCAACTCAGGCCGGAGGTGTTTCCCAGGGTGGCAATGACGTCAAACTGACTCACGGTCAATCCCATGGATCGAATATGCTTGCCTGAAAAGTCATCAAACGCTTGGTAAGTGCGTACCAGCTCCCGAAGAAGCGGGAAAAAATCGCAAGAAGTACGGCAGGAGGTGGGCATAGTCAAAGGGCTTGCAAATTTAGTACGAATGCGTACAATGTGTTTTAGGTTTATTATGAATGTCAATTATATAGGAGATCGACATGCCTCACGCTGTGGAAGTTAAACAAGGACAGGAATATTGGTTATGCGCTTGTGGGAAAAGCCCCAATGGGTTGTGCAACGGTTCCCATGAGGGGTCGGGCAAAAGTCCGCAACAATATCTGGCGACCAAAGATGACACATTGTATATCTGTGGTTGTGGTCAATCTTTCGACAGCCCTTTCTGCGATGGGACACATAAGACCCTGTAAGCCCTCTTTGCAGTTGATTTAGACTTTGTCTTGATCTTAGGGGTAGAATCACGGGATGAATGAACTTTCTTCGTCCCGTGATTTATTTCATGCGCCCGTTTGGGACGCATGGGATCAGGCGTTTTATTCTCGCTCTGTCCCGCAAGGTTTGCCCCATCCTCAGTGGGGATTGTGGAACGCCGCGTTGGCAGCGCAGTTTGGTTTGCCCGTTCAGCCAACGGAGGCGTTGCTTCAGACTTTTTCCGGAAATACGCATTCCATGCCGTGGTGTTCGGCCTATGCTGGACATCAGTTCGGATCCTGGGCGGGTCCGTTGGGAGATGGACGAGCCCATACCCTGGGAACCCTGACTTCCCAAGCTTCCACTTATGAATTTCAGCTGAAAGGGGCGGGAATGACTCCTTTCTCTCGCCGGGGAGATGGTCGGGCGGTATTGCGTTCTTCCGTGCGCGAGTATCTGGCATCGGAAGCCATGGCAGGATTGAATATTCCCACGACCCGGGCTTTGGCACTCATCGCCTCACCCTTGCCTGTGATGCGGGAAACGGTAGAAACCGCAGCGATTGTGACGAGAGTCGCGCCCAATTTCTTGCGTTTTGGGCACATAGAACATTTGTCTCATCATGGTATTCATGACGCAGTCTTGCCGTTGATCACGCATTTGAATGCGGTGTACTATCCTGCGGCTGTGGCGCATCCAGACCCTGTTTTGGGATTCTTCACCAAGGTGGTAGAGGGCACTGCACAGCTCATGGCCGCTTGGCAGTCGGTGGGTTTTTGCCATGGCGTGATGAATACCGACAATATGTCGTTGCTGGGTTTAACCTTGGACTATGGTCCCTTTGCTTTTCTTGATGGGTTTGATCTTCATTATGTATGTAACCATTCGGACACTCAGGGACGCTATGCCTATGATCAACAGCCCACCATGGGTTGGTGGAATTGTACGGCGTTGGCCAGTGCTTTGCTCCCTTTTGTGCAGCAGGAAGCGTCCCTGCAAGCGGTTCTGGATCATTACTCGGTGATTTTTCAGGATGAATTTCACCGGCGCTTCCGGGCAAAGTTGGGGTTGGGTCAGGAACATCCTGACGATGAAATATTAATCGGTCGGTTGCTCGCCCTGATGCATCACAACACGGTAGATTTCACGCGATTTTTCCGCGCCTTATCGGCAGTGGAAATTCAGGAAGATCCGCGACGGTTGGCTGAGGTGCCTGAATTTCAGGGGACCCGGTCGTGGATCGAATGGTTGCATGACTACGGCCAGCGTGGGCAGCAGGAAAGTCACGACCCTCAACAGCGGGCAGGGATGATGGGCCGCGTCAACCCACGCTTTGTTCTGCGCAATCATTTGGCCGAATTGGCCATTCGCCAGGCCCAGGGAGGGGACTTTGCTATGGCGCAGGAATTACAGCGGGTTTTGGCGACGCCCTTCGATCTTCATCCGGACCATGAGGATTGGGCAGATTCCCCGCCCGACTGGGCTTCCAGCCTGTCGTTGAGTTGTTCCTCCTGAACTATGGAGGCCTCTCCCGCTCCTGAACGTCATTACCGCTACTTTGATCTGCTTATGGCAGCGTTCATTTGTATACTGCTGTGTTCCAATTTTATTGGGGCCGCCAAACAAACGGTGGTGACGCTCCCAGTTCTAGGGACCTTGACCGTGGGGGCTGGGGTATTATTTTTCCCCCTGTCCTACTTTTTTGGCGATATTTTGACCGAAGTCTATGGTTATGCGCGGGATCGTCGAGTGGTATGGGCGGGATTTGTGGCACTCGGGTTTGCGTCCCTTATGGCCTGGGTCATCGTTTCCTTACCTCCTGCTCCGAATGCTTTCATGGCGCAATTCCAAGGGCAATTGGAAGGGGTCTTTGGTAATGCCTGGAGAATTGCTGCGGGTTCCATGTTGGCCTATTGGTGTGGTAGTTTCGCCAACAGTTATGTGCTCGCCAGAATGAAGTTAAAAACTCGTGGACGTTGGCTCTGGCTTCGGGCCATTGCTTCCACGGCCGTGGGTGAAGGGCTGGACTCACTGTTTTTTTATGGGATTGCGTTCTATGGAATTTGGGACACCCATGACCTGATTCAGGTGGCCGTGTTGGAATATGGCTTGAAAGTGCTGTGGGAAATTTTGGCCACTCCCCTGACCTATGCCCTGGTGAATTTTCTCAAGCGTGCAGAACAGGAAGATTTTTATGATGCCCATACGCGTTTCAATCCCTTTTCCCTGCAATCCTGAATATGCCTGAGCTCCCTGAAGTGGAAGTCACACGGCGTGCCCTGCAGCCCCATGTATTGGGGCAGACGGTAACGCAGTGTATCGTGCGTCAGGGGCAATTGCGCTACCCCGTCGCTCCCGAACTGGCGTCATTGGGAGGGCAGAGTATCGTGGCAGTGCAGCGGCGTGGAAAGTATTTGATCCTGGAGTTTTCCTCTGGGGCGTTGATCGTGCATCTGGGGATGACCGGGACCTTGCGTTATTTTACGGCGATGCGCCCCCCACAACGTCACGATCACGTAGATTTCCTGTTTTCCTCTGGGGCATTGTTGCGCTACCACGATCCCCGTCGTTTTGGGGCGCTGTTGTGGATAACCCGGCACGAAGAAAACATGACTACACCTTTTTGGGAGATACACCCCTGTTTTACCCCCTTGGGTGTGGAACCCTTTGATGCCATGTTTGATGGGGATTTTCTGTATCGCCGTACCCGGGGTTTGCAATGCGCCATCAAGCCGCTGTTGTTGCAAGGAAAGTTGGTGGTGGGGGCGGGCAATATCTATGCC
>VFSW01010057.1_pt1 | contig 13444 bp, 11 predicted proteins | sample 5358111 | NCBI WGS metagenome assembly VFSW01 (sample SAMN11554181, study PRJNA540505) | mine drainage metagenome | isolation source: sediment from site ElyBrook_90M | place: USA: Ely Copper Mine, Vershire, VT | collected 2017 | reverse complement strand
GAAGCCCCAGACCACGCGCAATCGCATTCTGGGAATCCTGCACATCCCCAAGAAGAACGGGCGCGATGGCGGACAAGTGATTCTCATCGACACTCCTGGCGTGCATAAGCCCGACAGCTCTCTCGGTCGCAAGATGATGGTCGAGGTGCGGGAGGCGCTGGAAGGCTGCGACCTGGTGCTGGTCCTGATGGACGTGACCCGCAAGTTCGATCCGCGCGACGGGTTTGCCATGGACCTGTTGAAGCAGGCCGGAGCGCGCGCGTTTCTCGTCCTCAACAAAGTGGATCTGCTGCGGGACAAAGCCAAGCTTTTGCCGGTGATCGAGGAGTATCGCAAGCTTTATGACTTCGCGGAGGTCTTTCCGGTAGCGGCCCTCAAGCGCAACGGCCTCGATGAGATGCTGAAGAAAGTGATCGCGGCGCTGCCCGCTGGTCCCGCGTATTTTCCTGAGGACCAGATCACCGATCAGCCCGCGCGGTTCATGGCCGCCGAGATCATCCGCGAGCAGATTCTCATGGAGATGGAGGAAGAGATTCCTTACGCGACGACCGTGATCGTCGATACCTTCGAGGAAGGCGCCCGGCTGACGCGGATCGCGGCCACGATTTACTGCGAACGCGAAGGACAGAAAGGCATCCTGATCGGGAAGCAGGGTGGGATGCTGAAAAAGATTGGCACGTCGGCGCGGCTGCGAATCGAGCGCATGCTTGGAACCAAGGTCTTCCTCGAACTCTACGTTAAAGTGCAACCGGGCTGGCGCGACGCGCGGGGGTTTGTCGAGGAACTGGACTGGAGACGGCAACTGGAGAACGCGATGAGTTTGCCGGTGCTGAGTGAACCGGGCGCCGGACAAGCTGGCGATCGGCGCGCGCGGCCGGGCGGTTCGAACCATCCCCGCAAGAAACGCAACAACAAGCGCGGCTGATTGACCCGGCACTTGAACGCTGGGCGCGTGGAGGAGCGGGGCCGATGCTAAAATAACAAATTGGGCCGGCAGCGACGGAACCGGGTTCGTAGTTGGGTCCTTAATATCGCTGCTTACATCCCTTGACCGGGGGGCGGCATCTCTCCAATACTAGTGGTCAGCTTCCGGAGAGTCGTTGATAACCACGGACTGCAATCTACTACCTTTTTTGAAGGATCGTTCATGAAGAAGCTTGCAATCGTAGGCCTGTTGGCGCTGGGATTTTTCGTGGCGGGTTGCGGCGCGCCTCCCACCCTGGCGACGACCGCCGGCGGTAACTGGGAGGTTACTTTCGCCGGGCCGCCCGCCAACGAGACGCTGTTTAACTTCGAGACCACCTTCGCGATCAGCGCAGCCGGGGTAATGCAAATCAGTTCCTTGAATTTCCTCACAACTTCGCCAGATTCGTGTTTCCCGGTGGCAGGGGAGAAGGCGGGCGGGACCTTCACTGTGACCTCTCCACCCAGCAACCCGACGGCGACCGCGAATGTTGCCTTCTCGATCAAGAGCGGGGGCAATGCGCTCAACCTGACAGGGACCGCCACCGGCGTAACTAATACCACCACCCTCGTGACGACCTGGAACGCGGTCCAAGGTACATGGACGCTGACGGGAAGTGCAAGCTGTACCGGAAGCGGAACCTTCACCATGTGTCCCAACAGTCTGACTTGCAGCACGACGACCTAAGAGGCTGCTGGAAGGGGAGTTTCTGGAGAAGAGTGCCTAACAGGCTGCTGAAAAACTCCGCTCCGACGCGGCTTCGGGAAGGGCACGACTTCAGTCGTGCCGTTAGTCCTTTAGAACCGACGGCGCTTCAGCGCTTGAGGCTCGCTTATGGCGGTGCAAATGAGTTTTTCAGCAGCCTGCTAAGCGGCTAAAGGCCCGCACTGCGGCCTTGCGGTGATCGCAACGCTGGAAGCGCTGCACCATCCAAAATCTGCGCCAGCCAAAAACGGCGTCAGTGGTACATCATATTTCGGGGCCAGCTGCAGTCAGTGCCAGCTTCAGTGCCTAACTCAAGGTTAGTTGCAACGTCGAGTTTTTCGACGATCCGCTAAAACCACTCGCTGCGATACGCGACCCACCAGGCGATAAACACAATCGGGACGGTGGCGGCGATGCCCCACCACAGCGGGAGCAGGAAATCTGCTACTAGACCCAGCAGGATAAACACCGTCCAGAAGATCTTGCGCTCCATGAGCCGATTGTAGGCCAATGGCTCGCGCCATGCAGGACCGAATGGCGGGGGCGCACCGGGATCGTATTATCCCCCGCCTACTTCCGTCTGGTCCACCTGCTGCTATACAGTGGGTGCGATGAAGCGCTCAGTGCAACAGGTTGCTGAGGCCGTCGGGGCCCGGCTGGTGGGGGATGGCAGCGCGGTAGTATGCGGCGTAGCCAGTATCGGATCGGCGTCGCAGAACGACCTGGTGTTCGTCGAGGATGAGAAGTATCTGGCGCAGGCCTTGCAGTCCTTAGCCGGGGCGGTGATCGCGGGGGAGTTCGCCGCGGCAGTGTCGTCGAGCAAGCCTCTGCTCATCAGCGGACATCCCAAGCTGACCTTCGCGCGAGCCGCGCGCTGGCTTCACGAAAACAGTTCTGAGCAGACGCCAGGCGGCGTGCATGCGTCGGCGGTAGTGAGTCCGGCCGCGCGTCTCGCAGCGCCAGTCGTCATCGATGCCGGCGCAGTAGTCGCCTAAGGAGCGGAGATTGGGGAAGGCACCAGGATCGGGGCAGGCGTGGTCGTGGGCACGGATGTGAAGATTGGGAGAGGCTGCACGATTTATCCGCAGGTCACGATTTATCCGGGCACGAGCATCGGCGATCGCGTGATCGTGCATGCGGGTGCGGTGCTGGGCAGCGACGGCTTTGGGTACATTCGGGATCGCGCGACGGGCCGGTATGAAAAATTTCCGCAGGTAGGTCGGTTGGTGATTGAAGATGATGTGGAGATCGGCGCCAACACCACGATTGACCGCGGCGCGCTCGACGAAACCCGCATCCGGCGGGGAGCGAAAGTCGACAACCTGGTGCACGTCGGCCACAACTGCCAGATCGGCGAGGACGTGGTGATCGCCGCGCAAACCGGCCTGTCGGGAAGCATTGTGATCGAGAAAGGCGTCGTCCTGGGCGGCCAGGTGGGAATCGGCGAGCATGCGCGCATTTGTGAAGGAGTGATGCTGGGCGGGCAGGGCGGCGTGCTGCCGAATAAAGTGCTGCGCGGCAAAGGCGTCGCGTTCTGGGGAACTCCGGCACAGCCGGTACGGGAATATTTGAAACAGTTGGCGATGCTGGCGCGGTTGGGAAAGAAGAAGTAATAGCGGCTTCCGGCTTGCGGCTTCCGGAAAGTCGTGCGGCTGACGCGCAAGCCGGAAGTCGAATCTATGTCCACAATCGTCATCGGCGGCCATTCCCGTAGCGTAGGCAAGACCAGCGTAGTGGCTGGCCTGATCGCGGCGCTTCCAGAATTCGACTGGACCGCGGTCAAGATCACGCAGTACGGTCATGGGATTTGTTCGGCGAACGGCGAAGCCTGCGACTGCGCCACCGTGGACCGTTGCTGGGCCATCCTGGAAGAGCAGGATCGCTCGGGAGAGTCTGACACTTCGCGATTTCTGCTGGCAGGGGCGCGGCGCTCGTTGTGGGTGCGCACCGAACAGGGACGCCTCGCCGAGGCCATCCCAACGCTGCGCGGAAAGATTGCCGGCGCGCGCAATGTGATTCTGGAATCGAACAGCGTGATGAAATTTCTGCAACCGGATCTTTATCTCACAGTGCTCGATCCGGCAACGGAAGATTTCAAAACTTCGGCCCGCGATTTCCTGGACCGCGCCAGCGCCGTAATTCTTCACGGCGCAAACAGCTCGGCGTGGCCGGGGATCTCGCTGCAGCAAGTGAAGGAATGTCCCGTGTTTCATATCACACCGCCGCCGTATGTCACCGGGGAGATCGTAGAGTTCGTGCGAGGTAAGCTACCCGAGTAGCCGGCATCATGCCGGCTGTCCCAAGAGGGTCTCGTGTGTGCGCGTGAGAACTATCTCTGGGGAAGCGGTGGAACAAGAACCACCAAACTCCAGCCCGCGAAGCGGCGGAATGTTGTCCAGCCGGGCACGTAAGTGCCGGGAGGAGTGGGAAGAGCGCGCGGAGTCCCGTAGGGACGGCACGAGTACTCACGCACCCTCGTCCCGCCATCCGCCCGGCAGGCGGGGATGCCCGCCAGACGGCCCTCGGCACGGCGGCGCCACTCGGTTTGTTATGCTTTCCTACTTATGCGCAGAATTCATATCAGCGCCTGGCTGTTGGTGGCCCTCTCCACACTCCTGCAGATTCTGATCTTCCCGCTTCCCGGGCTCTACGTCCTTTCGTGGGTTGCCTTTGCGCCGCTGCTGGTCGCGTTGCTGCGGGCGCGTCCGGCCGAGCCGTGGGTTTCTGGTTTGGAGAGCAACGACTCCGTAAAGCTGCAGGCGGCCACGCCCTGGCAGGCTTTTCTGATGTCCTATTTCAGTGGCATCGTCTGGTATTGGGTTACGTGCCACTGGGTGTACGAGAGCATGCACGACTACGGCGGGTTGAGCGTGCCCGCCGCTACCCTCGTTCTTTCTCTCTATTGTCTTGCCATGGCGCTTTGCCACGGAGCTTTTGGGCTGGCGGTAGGGCTGCTGGCCGGACCGGGACGCGATCATCGCCGGGCTCTGGCGGCGGCACCGTTTCTTTGGGCGGGGATCGAACTGGGACGGAAGTGGACCACTGGAGTCCCGTGGGACCTGCTGGGAACGGCCCAGGTGGATAACGTCCCGCTGTGCCGCATCGCCACCTGGACCGGCGTCTACGGCATTTCCTGCGAGATCATGCTGGTAAATGTTGCGGTGGCAGCCGCGTTTCTGGTTCCGCGCCAAAAGCGAGGCGCGCTGTTGGTGGCGGCGCTGGCCGCGGCCGCAGTGCTGCAGTCTGGACGATTGATCGAACCTCCGGCCGCGCCCACCGACCGTACCGCGCTCCTGGTGCAGCAGAATATTCCCATCGCTGTCCGCTGGACGCGGCCCTATTTCGACCGCACGCTGAGTGAATTGACTGAGTTAAGCGTGAAGTCCACGGCGGCCAGCCCAACGGGTTCGTCAGCGCAGACCTCGCCGGCCAAAGTTGATCTCGTGGTCTGGCCGGAGTCTCCGGCTCCGTTCTATACCAACGATCCGGCGTTTCGGGATTTGGTGAGTAAAATCGCGAGCGCGAACCGGGCCTGGATGGTGGTGGGGGCGCTCGGCGTTGCGGACAAACCTCAGGCAGCAGGCGAGGAGCCGCAGGTTTTCAATTCCGCGGAACTGATCAGCCCCAGCGGCCAATGGACTGCCCGCTACGACAAGATTCACCTTGTGCCGTTTGGCGAGTATCTGCCGTTTCCCCGGCTGCTGTCGTTTGCCGCCGGATTAACCAAGGCCGTAGGAGAATTCGGCCGTGGATCCTCGCGCCAGCCGCTGGATGCAGGAGACGCAAAGCTCGGCGTCTTCATCTGCTATGAATCGGTGTTTCCCGATGAAGTTCGCCAATTCGCCGATCAGGGCGCGCAGGTCTTCGTCAACATCTCCAACGACGGATGGTATGGGGACAGCGGCGCCTGGTCCCAGCATTTGAACCAGACCCGCATGCGCGCCATCGAAAACGACCGCTGGATTCTGAGCGTTGCCAATACCGGCGTCACGGCCTCCATCGATCCTTACGGGCGGATTATCGTGCGCGCGCCCCGCAAGGAACGAACCACTCTGCTAGCGCCCTATGCCCTCACCTCCGTAACCACGTTTTACTCCCGCCACGGCGACTGGTTCGCGATTCTGTGTGCGATAATTTCTATTGCAGCGCTGGTAGAGCGCTTTGCATTTTCTAAAAACCGCAGGAAAGCGGAAACGTCCTCATGAATCAGGAATTGCTGCAGGAATACGACAAGCTGAACAAGAAGGCGCAAGAGCTCCGGGAGTATCTTTGACGCGGGCAAACTCCGTCCGCAATTAGCCGAAATTGAAAAGCAAGCCGCCGACCCGACTCTGTGGTCGAATCCGCAGCGCTCGCAGCAGGTGATGCGCGAAAAAAAGCGTCTGGAGCATCTTCTGGCCACCGACGCTGATCTGGCGCGCCGCGGCGAAGACATCGCCGCCTACTTCGATCTGGCTCGCGAAGGCGAGAGCGTGGACGCGGACTTGCGCCGCGAAATCGACGCGCTCACCACTCTCATCGACAAGCTCGAGACCGAAACTCTGCTCTCCGGCGAAAACGACGCGCGCAATGCCATCGTGACCATTCATCCCGGCGCGGGCGGCACCGAATCCCAGGACTGGGCCGACATGCTGCTGCGCATGTACCTGCGGTGGGCGGAACGCCAGGGCTTCGAGACCGTCCTCTACGACTACCAGCCCGGCGAAGAAGCAGGCTTGAAATCGGCGACCTTCGCGGTCAACGGCGACTACGCCTACGGATTATTGACCAGCGAGATCGGCGTGCACCGCCTGGTCCGCATCTCGCCGTTTGACCAGGCCAAGCGGCGGCATACTTCATTTGCCAGCGTTTATGTTTCGCCGGAAATCGACGATAGCATTGAAGTGGTGATCAAGCCGGAGGATATCCGCACCGATACTTACCGCTCGAGCGGCAAGGGCGGGCAACACGTCAACACTACCGATTCGGCGGTTCGGATTACGCATATAGCTACTGGCCTGGTCGCCAGTTGCCAGAACGAGCGCTCGCAACATAAGAACCGCGAACGCGCCATGAGCATGCTGCGCTCAAAACTGTACGAATTCGAGATGGAGAAAAAGCGCGCGGCCACGAAGAAGATCGAAGACTCGAAACTCGATATCGACTTCGGATCGCAGATTCGCTCCTATGTGCTGCAACCCTACCGCATGATCAAGGATCACCGCACGAAGACCGAAGTGGGCGACGTGGATCGCGTGCTGGACGGGGATTTGCAGCCGTTCATCCGCGCTTATTTGTTGGCGCGGCGCGGGGAGAAGCAGTGAAGAAGCGCGCGAAACCTCTGAGCCACAAAAAAGCGCGAACGAAATCGGACGCTTCCGCTGCGGTGAAGCTCGGTCTTCGTTTTCTGCTGGCGTTTCAATTCGCGGCGGAGAAGCATGCCGGGCAGACTCGCAAGGCCTCCACAATTCCCTACATCGCCCACCTGATGGGCGTGGCCTCGCTGGTGCTCGAAGCTGGCGGCGATGAGGACTTGGCGGTCGCGGCCCTGCTGCATGATGTCGTCGAAGACTGCGGCGGCGCGCCGATGCTGAAAGAAGTGCGGCGGCGCTTTGGAAAGCGTGTAGCCCACATCGTGGACGGCTGCACCGACGCAGATACCGATCCCAAGCCTCCGTGGCGGGAGCGCAAAGAAAATTATCTGCGGCACCTGAAGAAGGCAGATGCCGGTACGCGCCTGGTTTCGGCGGCCGACAAGCTGAACAACATCCGTTCCATTCTCGCCGACTATCGCGAGATCGGGGAATCTGTTTGGGCACGGTTCAACGGTGGACGCGACGGCACTCTTTGGTACTATCGGGCTTTAAGAGACGAATTCAGCCGGCGCAAAGGGAACCGCCTGATCCGCGAGTACGAGCGGGCGGTGCGGGAACTGGAAGCGTTGACAGAGCGTTAGATTTTCCCCCAGAAGCGTGAGCGTAATCTATGGCGCGCATGATCGATCAAATCCGCGCATCGAAGCTGCCCTCCAACATGATGCAGTTTGCCGCCAAGGGCGCGCTTTCGGTCGGACCGGCAGAGAACATCGAGATTCTGGTCTACCTCGCCAAGCACAACAAAGTGTTTGGCGATCTCGCCCGCATGACGCTGGCGGGCTGGGACGAAAAGGCCTCCCTGCAGGCCGCGTCCGACCCGAACACTCCGCCCGAAGTGCTGGATTACCTGATCTCCCCGGACAACCTGCGGCCTAAACTGCTGCCCGCGCTGTTGGACAATCCTTCTGTTCGTGAAAAGGAGTTGGCCAAATTTGCCATCTCGGCTTCGCCCGAGTCGATTGCGGCCATGCTCCGCAGTCCTCGCATACGCGCCGCCGTCTGGGTTCTCGACTCGCTCAAAGCCAACCCCTACCTGAAGAAGGAGCAGTCCGACGAAATCCAGCTACTGCTGAAAGGCGGAGAAGTAGCAGAGAGGGGTGTTGAGCCCACCGCCGAACCGACGGCCGACACCATACCTCAGGAACGCTCCGAGCAAATCGCGCAGCCAACCGCCGATCCAATTGCAGAACAGCAGGCAGCACCAGCTGCAGCGGAGGAAGCGGCCGCTCCGGCCGTGGCCCCGTCTGCAGGCTCGGGTTCCGGCGAAGAAAGCGGCGGCGCGACGGCCGAAGAAGAGGAAGCCGTGTCAGCCTACTTCTTCCATCATGCGGCAGATATCGCGGCCGAAGATGGAAAACCATTTCAGGCCATCGGCGGGATCGTCGAGTTGCTGGGCTCGGATTATTTCCCGGTCTCTCCTAAGGAGGTCGTAAAGGAACCTGAGCCTGCACCCCCGCCTGCCGCAGCGGGCAAGGCCGCCGATCCGCCGAAAGCCCTGGTGCCCGCCAAGAAGCCTGACGACGTGATCAAGCGCGTGAACACGGTGCAAAAAATCAATGCGCTCGACGTGAAGGGCAGAATCCAACTGGCGCTCAAAGGCAACAAGGAGGAGCGCTCGATTCTGGTCCGCGACGGCACCAAGGTGGTCGCTTTGGCGGTGCTGGAAGCGCCCAAGCTGTCGGATGGAGAAGTGGAAAAATTTGCCAGCCAGAAGAACGTTCTGGAATCGGTGTTGCGGCAGATTCCGCTGAAGCGCCGTTTCATGAAGAACTACAAAGTCGTGCGGAATCTGGTGGCGAACCCGCGCACCCCGCTCGACCTGGGGCTGGGCCTGATGAAGAACCTGCTGGCCCTGGATCTGAAGAACATCGCGAACAACAAAGAAGTTTCCGAGACCATCCGCAAGCTGGCGCTAAAAATGTACAAACAGAAAGAAGATCAGGCGAACAAGAAGTAAAAAGTAAAAAGCAAAAAGGCCTGGCTTTCCTGCATGGCGCAATCCGATCCCATCGCCGAACTGCTGAACCATTCCAAGACGATCGCTGTGGTCGGCCTCTCAGACAATCCTCTCCGTCCCAGCCATGGCGTCTCCGCCTACATGCAGAGCCACGGATACCGCATCGTTCCGGTGAATCCGCAGATCGAGTCATGCCTGGGCGAGAAAGCCTACGCTTCGTTGCTTGATATCCGGGAGAAAATCGACATCGTCAACATCTTCCGGCGCCCTGAATATGTCGAGGAGATCGTCGACCAGGCGATTCAGCGGAAAGTGCCAGCCATCTGGATGCAGGAAGACGTGATCCACGAAAAAGCCGCGGAGAAAGCGCGCCAGGCTGGAATCTTTGTGGTGATGGACCGCTGCATCCTGAAGGAACACCACGCGCGGTTAGGCTAAGATTCTGGCGCCGATGCACAGCCACGCACTAAGATTCTTTCTTTGAGTGTTGCCCGGACGTTCTCTCCGAGTGTGACGGGATGTTCTCGCCGCGCGCTGAGCGCAGCCGTTTGATCTCCTCCATGCGCTCGCGGATGCGCTTCTCAATTCCCTCGGCAGTTGGCCGGTAGTAGACGCGACCGCGCAGATTGTCGGGCAAGCACTGCATGTCGGCAACTTTGCCTTCGACGTCGTGCGCGTACTGATAACCCTGGCCGTACCCGAGACCTTTCATCAGCCCGGTAGGAGCATTGCGCAAATGCAACGGCACGGGGTCGGCCGCGGTTTGTTCCACATCCTGCTGAACCTCGCCATACGCGGTGTAGAGCGCGTTCGACTTGGGCGCCACAGAAAGATAAACCACAGCCTGCGCAAGCGCCAAATTGCCCTCAGGCATTCCGATAAAGTCGACTGCATCGCGCGCAGCCATGCACAAGGCCAGAGCGTTGGGATCGGCCAGACCGATATCTTCCACCGCCATGCGCACCACGCGGCGAGCCACGTAGAGCGGATCCTCGCCGGCCTCGAGCATGCGTCCCAGCCAATAAAGAGCCGCGTCAGGATCGCTGTTGCGCACGGATTTGTGCAGCGCCGAAATCAGGTTGTAATGCTCTTCGCCGGACTTGTCGTAAAGCAGAATGCGCTTCTGCAGCGCATCGCGGACGATGTCGCCCGTAATTTCGGCGGCGGTCTCCGCGCCCGCTTCTCTGGCCAACGCGGCCGCGACTTCCAGCACGTTGTAAGCACTGCGCGCATCGCCGCTGGTATAGCTGGCAATCTTTTTCAGCGCATCGTCGGAAGCGGTCAGCTTCATCGCTCCCAACCCGCGGATCTCGTCCGCAAGCGCCCGGCGAAGCAGTTCGACGATCTGCTCTTCAGCAAGCGGCTTCAGCACGTACACCCGGCAGCGCGAAAGCAACGCGGAATTGATCTCGAACGACGGATTCTCCGTGGTCGCGCCAATGAGCCGTATATTTCCCTTTTCCACGTGCGGCAAAAACGCATCCTGCTGCGCTTTGTTGAAGCGATGGATCTCGTCGATGAAGACGATGGTCCGCGTGCCGTACTGGCGGGCGCGTTCCGCGTCAGCCATGACCTGCTTGATTTCCTTGATGCCTGCGAGCACAGCAGAAAACTCGATGAACTCCGCCTTGGTCATGCTGGCGATGATCTTGGCGAGTGTGGTCTTGCCGGTGCCCGGCGGTCCCCAGAACAGAATCGATCCGGTATCGTCACGCTCGATCTGCGCCCGCAGCGGCTTGCCCGGACCGAGCAGGTGCTCCTGCCCCACGTATTCCTCAAGCGTCCGCGGCCGCATGCGGTCTGCCAGCGGATTCGTGCGGTCGGCCGCGCTTGCATTCGGGATGGGCTGGAACAAGCTCACAGTGTCTATTTCACCATAGCCTGAACGACGGCGTCAGACCCCCCTGCCCCCTGACCTCTGACCCCTGATCTGTTCATAAGCCCGGGCGCGATCCTCGCAGTGTAGTAATGCTGCCGGTGTTACCGGCGTAACCAAATTCCCTGCAACATATTGCGAGGATGACAATCCCCCCGCGATACCATGCTAAAAGTCCCTCCCACCAGGCCAAGCTACCAGTTTGTCCGCAGTCACGCGTTTGCCTATGGAGCATCAAGAGATCAGGCGGTTTGGCCGGTATGAGATCCTCGGCGAGTTAGGCCGCGGCGCCATGGGCGTGGTCTACAAGGCGCGCGATCCGCAGATTGATCGTCTGGTCGCGCTGAAGACCGTCTCGCTGCAGGGGCAGGAACCCGAGCAGGACGCGGAATTCCGCCAACGATTTTTCTTTGAGGCACAAGCCGCCGGACGCTTGCATCATCCCGGCATAGTCTCCATTTTTGATGCCGGCGAGGATCCCGAGGCCCATGATCCTTACATCGTGCTGGAGTACGTCACCGGCGAATCTCTCAGCCGAATTCTTTCTCGCGAGAAGAAGCTTCCGCTGGCCAAAGCTCTGCGCCTGGCTGAGGAAATCGCCAGCGCTCTGGATTATGCGCACGCGCAAGGCGTCGTCCATCGTGATATCAAACCCGCCAATATCCTGATCACCGAGGACGGGCACGCGAAGATTGCCGATCTGGGCATCGCTAAGCTGAATCTGGCGTACTTCACTCTGCCCGGCCGCGTTCTCGGTACTCCTGCCTTCATGGCTCCCGAACAACTCGCCGGCGAAGGCGCCGATGGGCGCTCCGACCTGTTTTCCCTGGGCGTGATTCTCTATGCCATGGTTACCGGGCATTCGCCGTTTCACGGAAACAGCGCCACCACGGTGTGCTTCAAAGTAGTCAATCGCGAACCGATTCCGGCCAGTGCCTTGGACCTTGATCTGCCCCGTGCCCTGGACGCAGTCATATCGCATGCCATCGCGAAAGACCCCAATGCTCGCTACCAGCGTGGCTCGGACTTTGCCGCCGACCTGCAAACACTGCAACAGCAACATCAACCGGGATCGACCACGACCTCCTTGAATGCCCCCTTGCCGGGAGGGATCCACTCGCTGAATGCTTTTTCGGCGCCGGCGAACCGGGTTTCTGCGAGAAAACCACCGATTTACGCCGCGATGCGCGCGGTTCCTCTCCGCGGGATGATCATGGGCGCGGCGCTGGTCCTCATGCTTGTTATATTCATCGGAAACCCCCTCGGAAAATCTGCCGCTTCGCGAAGAACTGTCGCCGAGGCGCAGATCGGGGCTCCGCCCAGTCCGAAAGGTCCGGGGGAGGAGGACGCGGGCAACGCTCTACCCATGCCGGAGACCGCCGCCCAGTCGGCTACGGCTCCCTCCGCTCGCCCAACTGCCCCTGTCGTCGCGAGGAAAGTTGCCGCCAAATCCCCCCAGCGTCCCAATCTGGTGAAAGCGTCATCCCACTTGCCTTCGGCGTCCAGTGCCAATCTGGACTTAGCGGTAAAACATCAGTTCAAGGAAGCGACTCTCTCCTTATGGATTGATGACAATCTGACGCTGACTGAGCCTCTTCACGGAACTGTTCGGAAGCACCTGATCGTTTTCAATGGCGTCCATGGCGCCAACTCCCAAACCGTCCGCGTGGCAGCGGGCGCTCATGTGATCCGTCTGCGGGCTCAATCCGCCGACCAATCCATCGACCTCTCTAAAACCATCTCCGTCGCTTTCACCAGTGGAGATACCAGGACCCTGCAGGTCACATTCAACAATCACAACACGGCGATGAATCTGCTTTGGCAGTAGATACCTCGTCAGGTTGACGAGCCCTTAGGTGTGGGGATGTCGGTTGGCAGGCGTCGGACCTCAGACCTCGGCCTCTGACCCCTGACCCCTGACCCCTGATCTTCGCGAAGAGGCCTTGTCCTAGGTCCGGAGTCCGGAGTCCGAGGTCGGTTCTTCATCCTCGCTGTCTCGCTGCTTCATACAAAATAATGCTCCCCGCCACTCCCGCGTTCAGCGATTCCACTTGCTCGGCGTGGGGAATGGCCACACTCTCGTCCATCAATGGCATCAAGGCGCGAGGCAAACCCGAGCCCTCACTGCCGATGAAGACCGCCAGCAGCCCGGTGAGATCAGCCTGATCCAGCGCCGTGCCCTTGTGCGACGAAGTCGCGATCAGCCGCACTCCTCGCGCGCGCCGCTTCTTGGCGCAGTCTTCCAACCCGCCCCCGGACGGCGCCGCCACCACAGGCAGGCGAAAAATCGACCCCGCCGACGCGCGCACAGCTTTTGCATTCAAAGGGCTGACCGTGCCCTCACCCAGAATAATTCCCGCGCTGCCGAATGCCTCCGCCGAACGAATGATCGTGCCCAGATTCCCGGGATCCTGCAGTCCGGCGAGCGCGACGATCGGCCCCACTTGCAGCCGTTCGTTTTCCAGCACGTCTTCCAGCGAGAATTCTTTCAGCCGCACCAGCGCCGCCACGCCCTGCGGCGTTTCGCTGGGCACGGAGGCGTCGAAAAGCTTGTCCGGCCGAAGCAGAGTCTCCACATGCGCGCCGAT
>VFSW01010056.1_pt1 | contig 13444 bp, 13 predicted proteins | sample 5358111 | NCBI WGS metagenome assembly VFSW01 (sample SAMN11554181, study PRJNA540505) | mine drainage metagenome | isolation source: sediment from site ElyBrook_90M | place: USA: Ely Copper Mine, Vershire, VT | collected 2017 | reverse complement strand
TCGTCGTAGATGAGATTGAGCAGCGAGATTTTTCGCAGATTGACGCTCGAAGGCTCCAAGCGCATCATCACGACCTTTTGATTCCAGCGCGGGCCGACCGCGATCGTGATATTCGTCGGCAGCGCAAAGATTTGCACCGGAAGGTCGATCGATGCCGCGATATTCATCAGCGTCGACTCGAGCGCGTCGGTCGCGATGCCGGCGAGATGCAATTCGCGCGCCATCGTCGCGATGAACACCGCTTTGGGGTCGTCGGCGATTGCGGCGATTCCGGGCTGCGATGTCGGCTCGTCAATCATACGCGCATTATACCGTACGAATGGAAAAAGAGCCCCGATTGCACTGCGGCATCGAGGCTCTCTTCGAAAACGGTGGCGCGAGCGTTACTTCTTGCCGCTCTTTTTCGTGTTCTTGGCCTTCGACGGGCTCTTGGCTTTCGTCGTTTTCTCGGGCGCGCTCGCCGCGCGCTTCATCGCTGCCGCAAGGCGCGACTTCTTACGAGCCGCTTTATTGGGATGAATGATGCCGCTCTTGGCTGCCTTATCGAGCTGGCTCTCGACGGAGAGCGCGATCTCGGCATCCTGCGTTGAAACGGCCTTCTTGAAGAAGGTTTTCAGGCGGGTCTTCACGTCTTTGTTACGCGTGGTGCGCTTCTCGGACTGCCGCACCCATTTCTCAGCGGCCTTGATATTCGGCAACGATTCTACTCCCTAGGCGGTAAAAGGCACGATGGTCACCATAACACAGGCGCCAAGCTTCACGCAAGCGCCTTGGGTCGCCCGGGCCTAGTTGGGGTCGAGGAGAATACTGCGGAAGCTTTGGTAGCGGCTGGCAGCGATGCGGCCCTCCTCAACGGCGGCCTTTACCCCGCAGCCCGGCTCGCGCAGATGGGTGCAATCGGTGAAGCGGCACTTGGTGGCTGCCGCGGCGATTTCGCGGAAGCCTTCGGCAAGCTCCCCCGGCGTGATTTTCCCCAGGCCGAACTCGTTGACGCCCGGGCTATCTATAAGGAAGCCGTCTCCCATGCGGTAGAGTCTGGCCGCGGTGGTGGTTTGGCGGCCCAGGCCGTGGCGCGAGACTTCGCCGACGCTGCCCTCGCCGCCCAGGGCTCGAAAGATCGAACTCTTTCCCACGCCGGAATTTCCACACAGCAGCGCATGCCGGCCGGCGATCGCGTCCCGTAGCGTCCCCATGCCTTCGCCGAGGCGGGGGTTGATCACGAGCGTCGGATAGCCCAGTGGCTCGTACGTCGCGAGAAGGTCGGCGAGCAGGCTCGGCGCCCCAAGATCGGGTTTGGTGAGCACGACCAGCGCTTGGGTCCCCTGCAGTTGGGCGAAGGCCAGGAGTTGATCGAGCGTTACCAAGCGAGGGGCGGGGTCCGCGAGGGCGGTAACCGTGACGATCGAATCGACGTTGGCCGCCATCGTTTTGGTTCGCCCGCTGAACGACCGCCGCTCCAGGGTTGAGACGCGCGGCTCCAGCCGCTCGATTACGACCTTTTCGTCCTCGAGCGAGCGCACGTAGGCTACGTCGCCGGGTACGGGCATCGAACGCTTGCCGGTCATCCGGCGCAGGTTGGCAACGCGCGGCACATGCTCGTCGTCGAGAACCACGAGCGCCGCGTTCTTTCCGGTAGAGACGACGAGCGCGCGTTGCAGGTCGATCATTCGCAAGATTGCGATAGATGCGCGGCTAACAGTCGTATGGTCGTGTCCACGCTGACCGTCCGTATGGCGCCCGACTGCGGCCACGCCGATTGCGCCGCGGTCGAATTCGCCGTGCGCGCGTCCGGGGCCGATATCGTTTGGGTGCCCCGCAGTCGCACCGGACGCCGGTACGGATCCGTCGCACGTGCGACGCAAGAGCTGCGCGGCGCATTAAATGCCATCGATGGTGTGAACGTACGGGACGAGATCATCGCCATAGCTGTTTACCCATCGATGCCCGAAGCCTTGCCTGCCATCGCCGAGGCCCTCGGGGGGCCAGGCGCGCCCGACGGCGTTCTCTCGTGCGATACAACCGACGATGCGGTCGTCGTCGAGTGGGATCCGTCGCGGACTCCGGCGTCCACCATCTACGGCTTGATCGATGTAGAACTCGGGCGCTTCCGCGCATCGCGCATCGTCGAACTCCTCGTGCCTTTGAGCGACGAGTTGCTCGCGCGGATCGCGGCCGAAGGCCTGCATGCGCCGGATCTGCGGGCGGATCGGCTTTTGGAGTTTCAGTTGGAGCGGTCGGGTGTCTTGGATTAGCACGCTCTTTAGCTACATCGGCATCACCGACGTACTCGATATTTTGGCCACCAGCGTGCTGGTGTATTACGTGCTGCTGCTTATTCGCGGAACGAGAGCGGTGCAGATTCTCACCGGCGTCTTCGTGCTGGTCGGGCTGCTCGGCATTGCGAGCCTCTTGCATCTCTATTTGCTGGAAACGATTCTGCGATTGTTGGTCGTCGGCGCCGCGGTCACCCTACCGATCGTGTTCCAGCCCGAGCTGCGTAGCGCCCTCGAACAGATCGGCCGCGGCGGATTCTTCCGCCTCAACGACGAGAAGAGCGCGTGGACCCGGCCCGAGGACAAGTCGATCGCCACGCTCGCGCGCGCGGCGTTTCTGCTCTCGCGCAACAAACTCGGCGGGCTCATCGTGCTCGAACAGCAAAGCGGCCTCAAAGAGTTCATCGAGAGCGGCACGATTCTCGACGCGCAGATTTCCGCCGAATTAATCTTGGCGATCTTTATGCCGCGCTCGCCGTTGCACGACGGTGCGATGATCGTTCGCGATAATATCCTCGAGGCTGCCGGGTGTTTCTTGCCGCTGGCCGAGCAGCCGCTAGCGGAGCGGCGGGTTGGGACGCGGCATCGCGCCGCGCTGGGCCTCACGGAGCAAACCGACGCGGTGGTCATCGTCGTGTCCGAGGAGACCGGTGCGATCAGCGTCGCGCGCGAGGGCAAGCTTTCGCGGCCGGTTGAAGAAGAGCAGCGGCTGGTCAAGATCCTCCTCGCGGTGACGCGCGCGCCGCGCGAACATCGCCTACCCCGCGACGTCGTTACTCACTTGCGCGCGCGATTGACGCGGCGCGGCCAGGAAGAGCAACTTGCAGATCATCCGCAGGAACTTCGTTCTTAAACTTCTCGCGCTCGCGATTGCGGTCGTGGGATGGGCGTATTTCCGGTTCGCAACCAATCCGGTGATTTCGGCGCGCTTCGACCAGCAACTCTCGGTGCCGATCGTGGCGGCCAACCTTCCAGATGGGTACGTCGCGCATTTTCCCGAAAAGGAAGCGGTCGTAACGATCGCGACTAAACGCGGCGAGCCGCCCATCAAACCGGATGAAATCAAGGCGGTGCTCGATCTTTCCAACCGCACCACCGGGGTTTACAACATCCCCCTGCAGTTGGTGGCCCCGACGCTCGTGGTGCAGAGTTTAAGCCCGGCCTCGGTGAGCTTGACGATCGAACGGATCGAAAGCCGGGTCTTTCCGCTTGCGGTACACTATCGCGGCCAGCGCCCGAGCGGCATCGTGGTCGGCTCGGTAACGATGCAGCCCGCCACCGTTGTGGTTCACGGGCCTACCGGCGCGCTTGGGCAAATCTCTACGGTGCGCGTCGACGTGCCGATTCCGGGAGCTCCGGGGAGTTTCGACGAAATGGTTCGTCCGCGCGCGGTCGATTCATTCGGGCAAGAGATCCCGGGCCTCGATGTGACGCCGGATTTAGTGCGCGTGCAAATCCAGTTCATTCCGGGAACCGGAACAAAAGGAAAATAGTGGGCCGTTATTTTGGGACCGATGGCATTCGCGGAGTTGCGAACGCCGATTTAACGCCGGAACTCGCGTTTGCCGTCGGGCGGGCTGGCGCGAGCGTACTCTCCGCAACCAGCGACCGCCATCGTCCGATGGTGATCGGGCGCGATACGCGCCTCTCTGGCACCATGCTCGAAGCCGCGATGATCGCCGGCATCACCTCGGTCGGCCGCGACGTCGTTTCGATCGGTATCGTCCCCACGCCGGCGGTAGCGTGCGTGACGGTTGCGGAGCGCGCGGCTGCCGGCGTTATGATCAGCGCGTCGCACAATCCCGTTCCGGACAACGGCATCAAATTCTTCGGCCCCGACGGGTTCAAACTCTCGGACGAAGTTGAGAATCAGATCGAAGCGAGCATGGAAAGCGGCTCGCTTCCCAGGCCGATCGGAACCGATATCGGTATCGCGAGCGTGGCGCAGAATCTTGCCAAACATTATTACGCGGAGCTCTACGGAACCGGCGTCGACTTGCACGGGTTGCACGTTGTCGTCGATGCCGCATACGGTGCGGCATATGCAATCGCTCCATACGCCCTGCGTAAGCTCGGAGCGACGGTAACGGAGCTGCACTGCGAGAACGACGGCTCGCGTATCAACGTCAAGAGCGGCGCTACGCATCTGGAACCGCTTGCGGCAAAGGTTCGCGAATTGCTCGCCGCCGGCGAAACCAACGTCGTCGGCGTCGCCTTCGACGGCGATGCCGACCGGGCGTTGTTCGTCGACGAAACCGGAACGATTCTCTCGGGCGATCACGTGATGTTTGCGATCGCGCGCGATCTGCACGACCGCGGCGAACTCGCCGGCGACGCGATCGTCGGCACGGTCATGAGCAACATCGGTTTCGAGCGTGCGCTCTCCAACCACGGCATCGGGCTCTTGCGTGCGCCGGTCGGCGATCGCTACGTCTTAGAGTTCATGCGCGAGCGCGGCCTCGCCCTGGGCGGCGAACAATCCGGGCACATCATCGATCTGCGTCGCAATACGACCGGCGACGGGCCGATGACGGCGGTTACCCTGTTCGGCATCATCAGCGCGGGCAAGCAACGGCTCCACGACGTGGTGGCCGAGGTGATCGTGGCCCCGCAAGTCCTGGTGAACGTGCGTACGGCACGCCGGGAGGTGCTGGAACTCGATTCTATCCGGGGAGCGATCGCCGACGCCGAGCGGCGCCTGGCGGGCTCGGGGAGGCTGCTGATTCGCCCGTCGGGCACCGAGCCGTTGATCCGCGTCATGACCGAAGGCGACGACCGTGCCCTCATCGAGGGAATCGCTGCCGAGCTGGCCCGGCAAATCGAAGAAGCGGCCAACCCCTCGGGAGCACCCGCTTAAGAACATAAAGCCCATGTAAAGGCCGGGAGGAGAACGGAGCCATCAGGTAAACCTAACGGCTCATATAGAGCGCCGTGACCATGAGTCGCGGCACCTACGCCTGCACAAGATCACTGAATCCGGGCTGCAACCCGGAGCGGGGGACTCTCAGGGATAGGGGTGAGTGGACCGGTCTGGTCCTAGGGCGATCTTTCCCGCCCGAACCCGTCAACTAACCTCGCAAGTGTCGTGAAAGAGGAGTCGTTCTTGCGACAAGCGTTTGCGGCCGGGGCTTTTGCCCTGTTGCTCATCGGATCGTTCAGCGTAGCCAGCGCTAATGAAACGAATTCCCACCGCGCTATTCATACCCACGCATCAGCCTCTAAAACGTCCGCTAAGCCTTTGAGCCCGGACGTGACTGCATGGACCGCCCACCTTTTAGTCGTCACCAACGCGGAACACCGCGCGAAGGACGGCAAGATCAGCCGGTTCGCCGGCGGCGTTCTCGCGCGGACGTCCAAAATCGCCCAAGAACTCACCAAGAGCGCGTTGCGCTTTCTGGGCACACCCTACGTCTTCGGTGGAACCACGGCCTCGGGTTTCGATTGCTCCGGCTACGTTCAGCACGTCTTCGCAATGCTCGGGATTAGCGTTCCGCGAACGGCCGACGCGCAGTACGACGCCGGCCACCGCATCGTTGGCGCCATGCGCCCGGGCGATCTGGTGTTCTTCCAGACCTACGAGCCCGGCGTTTCGCATGTGGGCATCTACCTGGGTAATGGAAAGTTCGTCCACGCGTCGAGCCATGGTGTGATGGTTTCGAGCCTCTCCGAATCCTACTGGCACTCGCGCTACGTCGGCGCTAAGCGCCTCATCGCAACGCGATAGAGAACAATGTCGAGCGCGCGCAAGCCGAAACACGGCTTGCCGCGCAGGCCTATCTCGCGTGGCCGATCGCCCTCTACGAGCGGGTCGCTCCCCGGGAGGGCGCATCGAACTGGTATAAAGTGCACCTGCGCCAAGCGCTCTGGTTCGGCAATATCGCCGCCTTCGGAGCGTTCATTGCGTTCGTCTGGCCCTTGGCCGCCAGCTTGCTGATCGCCGACGTTGTCGCGACGCTGTGGATCTACGGCCTAGCGCTACTCATCGATATTGCGTATTTCGTCCTATGGCTGGTGCTTGCAATGCGCTATAGTCGGCGGGCGGCCCGCGGGGAGCTCTTTACCATCCCGCTGGTTGCGCGCGTAACAGGGACGTGGTCGCGCAAGCCCTAATCTTCGTGACGCCCATTTCGATGGGGTGTAGCCAAGCGGTACGGCAGCGGACTTTGACTCCGCCATGCGTTGGTTCGAATCCAGCCACCCCAGCCATGTGAGAAGCGGCTCCCTAAAAGGGGGCCGCTTCTTACATGGCTGGGCTACGCCGGTATCCCGCAACGCATGGCGGAGCTTGCTCCGCCGTCTTATGAAAAGTATGCGTAGCGCAGCGAAGCGTATTTTTCGTAAGACCCTTGGTTCGAATCCAGCCACCCCAGCCATGTGAGAAGCGGCTCCCTAAAAGGGGGCCGCTTCTTACATGGCTGGGCTACGCCGGTATCCCGCAACGCATGGCGGAGCTTGCGCTGTTCTTTCGTACAATCCGCGGCGGGAGCGTCGATAAGTTTCGGGGACTCACACGGCGAGTGGAAGCGCGCGGCCCTAAGGAGAATCCCCGTCGTATGAAAGGCGCAGCCGCCCTGGCGTCACTCTTGACGGTGCTTCCCGTGGCAAGCGCAACGGCCGGCGTTCCGCCCGTCCCCGTTAAGGCCGCGAGCGTCGTGTTCGCTCGCGCGCACGCGCTCTGTAGCGCCGACGGTGGCCGCCTTTGGGGTGTGACGCTCTGCGGACCGCTCATGCTCGCCGACCCGCTGACCCACGCGGCGATCGCGAACGTGCCCGTGCCGGGCGCGAAGCGCGTCGACGTGTATTACCGGTTTACGCTTCCCGCCGACGCACAGATTGCAAATGCGCCCTTCCAATACGGCGGCATTCGATGGGCGCAGGTTACGTGGCCGCTCGCCGGCAGCGCTGACGAACAAGCCGTGACGCTCATGCACGAATCGTTTCATCGCATTCAGCCAAAGCTGGGGTTTATCTTCGAGGGCGCGCGGTACAACGCGGTTTCGATCTCCGGCAGCCCGGCGCTCGATACGGAAACGGGTCGCATCTGGCTGCGCGGTGAAATGCACGCACTACGCGTTTCCCTGACCTCGCACGGCGCGGCGCGTAAGAAGGCGCTCACCGATGCACTCGCACTACGTGCCTATCGCGATGCGATTCTTCCGTCGACCGCCGCATCGGAACACGTGCTGGACATCATGGAGGGTCTCGCGGAGTCCACGGGCATCGATATTGGAGTGCCTCCGGCGCGACGCCTTGCGTACACGCTGCACGACATGGCGTTCGCCGAAGGCGCATCGAGCTATGCCCGCAATTTCTTTTACGCCATCGGCCCCGCGTACGCAGAGCTGCTCGATGCGCTCAATCCGAACTGGCGTCGCAGCGTGACGACGACGACGTCGATTGCCGCGCTCGCGGCACGAGCGTACGGAATTGCGGATAGGATGCCGTCGGCGGCTCGCGCTCGGGCGATCCTTGCACGCTACGGCGGCGCCGAAATTGAACGAACGGAAGCGGCACGTGCGGCGCGGCAAGCGGCGCGCGACGCGAAATACCGCGCCGAGTTGGTTACCGGTCCGACGCTGCGCCTGCCGATGAAAAAGTTCAAGATCGATTTTAACCCCAGCGCCGTCGAAGCCTTAGGTGGCTACGGTTCGGTGTATCATCATGTGACGGTGAGCGCTCCCTGGGGTACGATCGTCGTATCGCATGGTGACGCGATGATCGCCGGCGACTTCACTATGCTCACGGTTGCGACTCCATCGTCCCTTGTCGGCTCGACGTTGCACGGAATCGGATGGGTGCTGACGCTCACCCCAAAAACGAAAATCGTTGCGGACCCAAAGAAACGCGGCTCCTACACGGTGACGCAATGAATCCGGTCGTGCGATGAGCCGCGAACGATCTGGAAATCTTGCGACGATCGACCGACGAGATATAGGCGATGCCCGATGAATCCTTTGACTAACCTCGGAAAAGAGCCGCCCGTTATCACTACGGAAAGACTGACGCTCAGAGGCCATCGGTTCGATGATTTGCAGCCTTGCGTTGCTATGTGGTCGGATCCTGATGTCACCCGGTTCATCGGCGGAAAGCCCTCCAGCGAGCAACAGACGTGGCTTCGTTTGTTGCAGTACGCGGGGCATTGGTCGATCATGGGCTTCGGATACTGGGCCATGGAAGACAAAGAAAGCGGATTGTTCGCCGGAGAGATTGGGTTCGCGGACTTCAGGCGAGATATTTCGGCGTCGATGGGTTCCGCCCCGGAAGTTGGCTGGGCTCTCGCTCCGCGCTTCCACGGTCGGGGGCTTGCGACTGAGGCGCTCGCTGCCGTCCTTGCTTGGGCGGATCGGCGAGCCCGTTGGCCGCGCACCGTGTGCCTCATCAGCCCCGACAATCTGCAGTCGATAAAGGTAGCCGCGAAATGCGGATATCGCGAGTTCGAAAAGACGCTCTATAATGAGCGCCCCATTCTTTTCTTTGAGCGGAAAAACTAGACGCGTTCTCGCGGAGATTATTCGGCAGTGCTCGCCGGTCAGGATATGTCGCGGCCCGAGATTGAGGCGTCGAGGATTTCAATGGGATGGGCCGCCGGTAGCGCCGCGCCTCGGCTTCGGAGGATCGACTGCATTTGCAACGCGCATCCGGAGTTTGCGCTGGCTATGAGATCCGGCGAGACGGAGAGCACGTTGTCCACCTTACGTTCGCCGATCTCGCGTGCCGATTCGGGCTCGAAAAGGTTGTACGTTCCGGCGCTGCCGCAACATTGGTCGCCGTCGGGCACTTCAAGCAGTTGCAGGCTCGGAATGCCCGCTAGGAGCGCGCGCGGTTGTTCGCGGATGCGCTGCGCGTGCGCGAGATGGCAGGCATCGTGATAGGCTACGCGCTTGTGGATCGGGTGCCGCACCGCTAGCGGCTCGATGCCCCCGAGAAACTCGTTGATGTCTCGCACGCGCAGCGCGAAGGCTTCGGCGCGTTCGCGAAACGCCGGGTCGTCCGCAAAGAGTTCGCCGTATTGTTTGAGGGTCGAACCGCAGCCCGCCGCGTTGATGATGATGGCGTCGAATCGCTCGTGCTCGAAGCGTTCGATCAACGCGCGCGCAAAGCGCTTGGCCTCGATATCGCGCCCCGAGTGGAGCGAGAGCGCGCCGCAGCAACCTTGCCCCTGCGGCACGATGACGTCGTATCCCTCGGCCGCCAATACGCGGATCGTCGCGGCGTTGACGTTGGGGAAGAACGTGCGCTGCACGCAGCCCGCTACAAGCGCGACGCGACCGCGCGCGGCGGGTGCGGTCGCGCGGGTCAGCGCCGGGAGCGCCGGCTCCGTGCCGCGCAGCGTGACGGGAGGCGCCAGGGCTTCGAGCTGGCGAAGCCGCGCGGGTAATCGCTCGAGCAGGCCGCTCCGGCGCACGAGCGACTGCAATCCGCTCTTCGCGTAGAGCGAGAGCGGTATGGCGAGCACGCGCAGCCGCCCAGGATAGGGAAAAAGCGCAAAGATCATGGAGCGGAACAAGCGATCGAACGGCGTTCGCGGCGCGATCGGTTCGAGCTTTGCGCGTTGGGCTTCGATCAGCAGATCGTAGCGCACCCCCGATGGGCAAGCGGTGACGCAGCCCATGCATCCGAGGCATCGATCGAAGTGCTCGGTAACGGTCGCATCGAGCGCGATCGCTCCCTCTTGCAAGCCTTTCATCAAATCGATGCGACCGCGCGGCGAATCCATCTCGTTGCCCCACGACCGGTACGTCGGACAAGCCGGCAAACAGAATCCGCAGTGCACGCAATCGGCGATCAGGTCGTTCATGTCGCGCGTTTCGCCGGGGGTTTCCAAACTAGATGCCTCCAACGAAGCGGCCAGGATTGCACAGGCCCTTGGGATCGAAGTTCGTTTTGAGCTGACGCATGATCGGCCAGGACGGCGGCGGGACGCCCCAGGCATCGACCGCACCGCGCGCTTCGAGCGGCATCGCGGCTACCACGACGGTGCCGGCGTTGAGCTCGTTGCGCCAGCGTTCGATTGTTGCGGCGCTCATATCGTTGCCGGTCAGGATTGCGGAGCCGATCGCCGGGTAATAGATGCGGCCGATGCCGGACATGTCATTCTGGGTAAGAAATTGAGCGAGCTTCGTGGGCGCCGCACCGATTTGTACGCGCCAGGGAGCTTCGCAACGCGCGCTGCGTTCGCGCGCCTCCAGAAGATCGAGCTCGGCGGGCGATGGCTGTGACGCCTCGAAATGCAAGCGCTCCGCAATATCGGTCATCGAACGGACTTGCTCGTCGACGCCGCCGCGAAAGCCGTCGAACGCGACGACGCAATCGTAACGCTCGCCGCCGTCGTCGAACGCGACGATCGAGGTCGGTACGAGGGCGGCGTTGACGATTTCTGCGCAGACGCTCAGAACGTCGCCGACGGTAAGCTCGCGAAGTACGACGGCAGCGCTATATTCGCTAAATGGGTGCACGCGAAAGGTCGCGCTGACAACGGCGCCGAGCGTCCCGAGTGCGCCGACCATCAGCTTGGGGATATCGAAGCCCGCGACGTTCTTGACGACCTTACCTCCGCCGCGAGCGGTGACGCCGTCGGGGCGTACGATGGCGATGCCCACGATGTTGTCCTTGATCGAGCCGAAGCGCAAGCGTCGCCGTCCGTAGGAATTCGTCGCGATTGCGCCCCCGATCGTCGTGCGTTCGGGGTCGGGCACGTCGAGCGCTAAAAATTGGTGATGTTCGGCCAGGACGGCGCAAACCGCGGCGACCGTCATGCCGGCTTCCACGGTGATCGTTTGATCCTCGGGCGCGTAGTCGATCACGCGGTTGCAGGCGGTCGTTGCGACGACGGTGTCCAGCGCCCGCGGTGCATTCCCCAGCTCGAGTTCGGTACCGCCGCCCACAAACGCAAACGGCTTCCCGTCTGCGTAGAGTTCGCGCACGACCGCCGCAAGCTCGCCGATGCCGGAAGGGGTGACGGCGTTGCGCGGTTCGACTCCGGCGATCCTCATCCGCGCCCGGCTACTTCGGCGAGTTCGGTCGCGTGCGGGTGGTATACGCCCGGCCGGTCGCCGCAGAGACGCGGCGTCGGGAAGACTTTGTTGGGATTGAAGATGACTTCGCGATCGAAGGCGCAGCGGACGAGTTGCATCGTCGCAAGATCGTCTTCGGTAAAGAGATCGCCCATGTAGGCGGCCTTATCGAAACCGACGCCGTGTTCGCCCGTAATCGATCCGCCGTAACGAATGCACGTCTTGAGAATCTCGCCGCCGACGTGTTCGGCCAACGCCTCTTGTCCGGGGATCCGTCCATCGTACAGAATCAGAGGATGAAGATTGCCGTCGCCGGCGTGAAAGACGTTCGCGACGCGCAACCCTGCCTCCGAGGCGAGCCGCGCGATGTCGCGGAGTACCGGCACGATCTCTTTGCGCGGGATGACGCCGTCCTGCACGTAGTAATTCGGCGAGATCCGGCCCATGGCGGCGAACGCGCCCTTGCGGCCCTTCCACATCAACGCTCGTTCCCCGTCGTCGCGCGGAGAGCGGATCTCGATCGCGCCCGCCGCGCGCAACGCGGCAATGGCGGCATCGGCAGTATGCTCGACCTCCGCGACCACGCCGTCGACATCCATCAGCAGAGCGGCCCCGACATCGAGCGGCCAATCGACGCGCGTTGCGGCGACGATCGCTTCGATCGCGAGTTGGTCCATCATCTCGATCGCAGCCGGCACGATCCCAGCCGAAATGATGGCCGAGACGGCAGCGCCCGCTTCGTCCGTGGTCGGGAAGGTGGCAAAGATCGTGCGGGTGGCTTGCGGCGTGCGCAAAATTCTGACGACGACCTCGGTGACGATGCCGAGGAGTCCCTCGCTCCCGACGAAGACGCCCATGAGATCGTAGCCCAGCGCGTCGGGCTCGCCGCCGTGCGCGCCGACCGCGACGATCTCGCCTTCGGCCGTGACGATGGTCGCGCCGACGGCGTGATTTACGGTAAACCCATACTTGAGGCAATGCGCGCCGCCCGAGTTCTCGGCGACGTTTCCGCCGATCGAGCAGACGCTCTGCGAGGACGGATCGGGTGCGTAGTAATAACCGGCCGCGGCGAGATGCCGCGAGATATTGAGATTGATGACGCCGGGTTGCACGCGCATGCGCCGATTGGGGAGATCTACCTCGAGGATGGCCTTCATGCGCGAGAGGCCGATCACCACGCATCCTTCAACCGGGAGCGCACCGCCCGAGAGCCCCGTCCCGGAGCCGCGCGGAACGATCGGCATGCCCAGCGTCCGCGCAAGACGCACGCAGGCCGCGACTTGTTCGGTCGTTTCGGGCAAGACCACGACGGCGGGGCGCACGCGAAAGCCCGGCAACCCGTCGGCCTCGTACGTCCGCAGCTCGCTGCCCTCGGTGATCGTGTTTCGCTCACCGACAATCGCGATAAAATCCGAAACGGCCGCCATGGCACGGGGGGTTCTGTGACCGGACGCGAGCACCTCGCCAGCTCCGCGCCGTTAGGGCAGGTAACGACTGGGCGCTGGCTTAACGGCGAGGGATGGTGCTTTTTCGCTCGCTCGTCATGGCTTGTACGCTCGCCGCAGCAGCGGTACTCCCCGCGATGGCGGCCGCGCCGCCATTGATCCTGCAATCGCCCACGGTAAGCCGAACGCAGATCGCGTTCGTGTACGGCGGTGACATTTGGACCGTCGGTCGCGGCGGAGGCGAAGCGCGCCGGATCGTAACCGGATACGGGCTTGCGAGCGCGCCGTTTTTCTCGCCCGACGGTTCGACGATCGCGTTTAGCGCTAACTACAATGGAAACACCGACGTGTACGCGGTCCCGTCGGGCGGTGGCGAACCGCACCGTCTGACGTACCATCCCGCCCCGGATATCGTCGTCGGCTGGACGCACGACGGCAGCAAGATTCTGTTCCGTTCCAATCGCAACAGCAGCAACGACGCGAACCAGCTCTATACCATCTCGCGCAACGGCGGTATCGCAACCGAACTGCCGCTACCGGACGCCCAGGTCGGTTCGTACTCGCCCGACGGCACGCACCTTGCATACGTTCCGAACGCGCAGTGGGAGCCGTTTTGGCAAGGTTACCGAGGCGGCCAAACCACGCCGATCTGGATTGCCGATCTGGCCGACTCCTCGATCGTCAAAATTCCCCGCAACAACTCGAACGATCG
>VFSW01010055.1_pt1 | contig 13445 bp, 14 predicted proteins | sample 5358111 | NCBI WGS metagenome assembly VFSW01 (sample SAMN11554181, study PRJNA540505) | mine drainage metagenome | isolation source: sediment from site ElyBrook_90M | place: USA: Ely Copper Mine, Vershire, VT | collected 2017 | reverse complement strand
GCCATGCCCAAGGGCGGGACACTTACCATAAGGATTGGTTACCAGATGGCGCATAAGAAAGTCATAATAGAGGACGATGTAGAGTATGAATATCCGGAGCAGGAGTTTTTAAAGGTAGATTTCCATGATACAGGGAAGGGCATTGAGGAAGCATACCTGGACAAGATCTACACGCCGTTTTTCTCAACAAAGGCACAGGGTACCGGTCTCGGTCTCAGCATCGTAAAGAATATAATAGAAGAAAATATGGCTAAAATATCCGTGAGCAGCAGTAAGGATAAAGGCACAACCTTCAGTCTGCTGTTTTTGCAGGGCAAGAGGAAAAGGTGTTTCGAAATAATCAACTGCTCTATGGAGGAAAGGGATAAATGCGAGGCATATATACGGGGAGACACCTACCGGTGTTTCAAATACAAAGAGCTTTTGACCGGCTGCAGCGGGTCCAAATGTATAAATTGTGAGATGTACACGAAAGGCATTATCATTGTATGAACATACTTATCATTGACGACGAAAAGATACTGGTAAGCTTTATAGCCGATGCATTGAAATTGCAGAAGTTTACCGTGTTTCAGGCGCACACCGCCGAAGAAGGGTTCGGTATCCTGCAAAGGGAGAATATAGATATTATTCTGCTCGATATTATGCTGCCCGACAAAAACGGACTCGTACTTTTGAAGGACATAAAGTCGATCGATGATTCCTATGAGGTCATCATGGTTACGGCACATAGTTCTATAAAAGATTCCATAACCGCAGTGAAGATGGGTGCGGAAGACTACCTTGTCAAGCCGTTCGAGCTGGAAGAACTCGAAATAACGATCAACAGGATCGTAGAAAAAATAAAACTCAAGAGAGAACTGAACATACTGCGCAGCAAGGACGCGGAGATCGAGCTCAATTACTACATAGGCACATCAAAAAAGATAAAGGAAGCGTATGCTCTTGCCATGCGTGTTGCACAGGCGGAACAGACGATGGTCCTGATCGAGGGGGAAAGCGGTACCGGGAAAGAACTCCTGGCGAACTTCATACACAGGGCGTCAAGGAGAGCACGGGGCCCTCTGATAAGCATAAACTGTGCGGCAATACCGGAGCAGCTGCTGGAGGAAGAATTCTTCGGTTACGAGCCGGGTGCATTTACCGATGCAAAAAAAAGGAAGAAAGGGCTTCTTGAGCTTGCAGACGGCGGATTTGTTTTCCTTGATGAGATAGGAGAGCTCTCTCCCGTGCTCCAGGCTAAATTATTAAGGGTTATCGAGTCGAAAAGTTTCATCAGGCTTGGAGGAGAAAAAGAAATAAAATGCGACATAAGGTTTATTGTTGCAACCAATAAAGATTTGAAAGAGCTCGTCAATAAAGGCATGTTCAGGGACGATTTGTATTATCGTGTTTCTGTCATGCCGATTAAATTGCCGCCCCTGCGGGACAGAAAGGAAGATATACCCGTCCTCGCACATGAATTCATAAAATCGTTGAGTAAAACGATGCAGGGGAATGTTAAGGGTATAGAGAATGATGCGATCGAAATTTTGATCCGGTATAACTGGCCCGGGAATATCAGAGAATTGAAGAATGTAATAGAGCGTGCCATTATGCTCACGGATACCGAAAAAATAGGCAAAGCCCAGCTCCTTTTACCCCAGGGTACGGAGATCAATTATAAACAAACATACCTGGAAAATGCTGCCAGGGCCGTACTTGAAACAAAAGAGCCCCTGTACAATGTTATAAAGCAGATAGAGAATTCGGTCATACTGAAAGCCCTTGAAAGGACGCAGTGGAATGTGACAAAGGCGGCAGAGGAGCTCGGCGTTTCGAGGAATGTCATTAATTACAAGTTCCGGAAAAAAGAAATCCCCGGTGCCCCCGGCGGCAAAGAATAACCTTCACGCTATTCACCCCAAAAATGCAATAAGGGAGTTTGTCCATTCACTCCTTGTAATCCCCCCTTCCTCCCCTTTCGTAAAGGGGTGAAGGGGGGATTTGTTCTTATGCAATTGTGGGTCGAAGAATTCATGCAACTGCAAAAGATGTTGAAAAAAACCCAAAACTGGGTAAAGATCGTAAAAAGAAACAAAAGGACAGTAATAATAGTACATGAAAAATGATGAAATAAACAGGATTGCCGATAAGATAAGGAACCTTGCCAAAGAATATAACACGGAAGGGTATGAAGTCTTTGTATCCGAAACAAAAAAGTTGTCACTCTCTGTCAATGATACCAGGGGAATCGAAAAACTTCAGGCAGACGAGGAGACTGGTATAGCGATACGAACACTGAAAGATCAGCGCATGGGATTTTCTTTCAACTTCAACATGTCGGAGCTTGCCATAGAAGAAACCTTTAAGAGGGCGCTGGACAGCGGCATGGTACTCGATAAGCAGGAGTTTTCGTTTGCCGGCAATAAGCCCGACAGAATCCCATCAGAACAATTCTACGACACGCACGTAGAAACAATACCCGAATCCCAAAAGCTTGAAATGCTGAGAAAGATGGCGGACGCAGCACGTATAGACAAAAGGATAGTAAAGGTCGAAAGGCCTTCTTACGAGGAGGTTGTCAGTTCCCTGGTTATTCTCAACTCCGAGGGTGTATCAAAAAAATCCAGGACAACCCGGTTCAGTATCAGCCTTTCAGCACTTGCCCGCGAGGGTGAAGAGTCCCAGATGAGCTGGGATTTCCAGGGGGCGAATACATTCTCCCATTTGGCGCCGGAGCGTGTTGCACGGAGTTGTTCACAGCAGGCGCTCCGGACCCTGGGAGGCATCCAGCTTATGACAGGGTTTTACGACACCATGCTGACACAGCTCGTCGCTTCACAATTTTTAAGCGTACTTGCAGGATCGTTTAAAGCAGATGCCGTTTACAAGCACACGTCGATGCTTGCGGATAAGCTGCACCGGCAGGTTTTTCCGGAGCACATCAGCATCTTTGATGATCCCGGATTGAGCGACGGCTTTGGTTCTGTGCCCTTTGATGCGGAAGGTGTTCCTGCCTTTAAAAAGGCGGTTGTCGAAAAAGGTGTGGTAAATTCATTTCTCTACGACCGGCATTATGCAATGCTGATGAAAGAGAAAACAACGGGTAATGCCGTCAGGCATTCCATTACACAGCCCCCGGCAACCGGTATTACGAATTTCGCATTGAGCTCGGAAAGAGCATCGGAAAAAGATTTAAAACATACTTTTTCGGACGGGCCCGTTATAACAGAGCTTATGGGCCTGCATACCGTCAACCCCGTGACCGGCGAGTTTTCTCTCGGGGCAAGAGGTTATATGATAAAGTCGGGTGAATTTTCGTCTCCCTGTAAAGGCATAACCGTATCCGGCAATCTTTTCGATCTTTTCAACAATATATACCTTACCGGCAAGGATCATATGCTGTATGGAAATATTCTTACCCCATCGCTTATCATAAAAGCTCTTAAGATATCGGGAGCAGCCGGATGAAACTCGTTTCTTTCGGAAAAACAAATGTGGGGATGAAACGGTCCCACAACGAGGATGCATTTTACCGCAACGATACCATCGGTTTGTATATAGTTGCAGACGGCATGGGTGGACATAAGGCCGGCGAAATAGCCAGTAACATGGCTGTCGATAGTATCAAAAACTATATCCTGAACCAGAAAAGAATTGCAGAGAATTCCCTTTTCGACGCAATATATGTTGCAAACAATCTTATTTTTAAATCTGCTTCGACAAACGTGCAGTACAACGGTATGGGGACGACCATTGTTTCCATGATGTTTAACAACAATGACGTCATGCTCTGTCATGTTGGTGATTCACGGGCATATATGCTGGCCGGGGGCAAGCTTCTGCGGCTCACGGAAGACCATACCTATGTCAACGAGCAGTACAGAACCGGATTGATCACGCAAAAGCAGATGGAAACGCATTCCATGCGCAACGTCCTTACAAGGTCTCTGGGCTTTTCGGAACAGGTCAAGGTCGAATCACAGAAATTGAGCACCCATCCGGGTGACCGGTATATACTCTGTTCGGACGGGCTGAGCCACATGGTTGCCGACGACGTCATAGCGGAGCTGGGAGGCATACCGGACGCTGTCCATGCGGTTTCAACAATGATTGATGTGGCAAATACAAACGGCGGCGATGACAACATCACCGCGATCATTATCGATGTGATGGAGTAGAAAGTACGTGAAGGAGATTAACCCGCCTCCACACAAAACAAAGATCGTCTGCACCATAGGGCCTTCATCGAACTCACGTGCTGTTATAAGCAGGCTGATAAAGGCAGGGATGAACGTTGCAAGGCTCAATCTGTCCCACGGTTCGGTCGAAGAACACATTGCCGCGCTTACCCTCCTCAGGGCTGAAGCCTCACGGCAGAACAAGACAATCAGTATCATGGTCGATCTGCCGGGTCCGAAGATGCGCGTCGGTGTCATTAAAAATGCCCCGGTTGTTTTAAAAAAAAACGATACCGTGACCCTGGTTACCGGAGCGGTATCCGGTGAAACAAAAGATATACCTGTTGACTATAAGGCACTGGCATCGCTCGTTTCCCGGAACAGTATTATTTATTTAAATGACGGATTCATACAACTGAAGGTCCTGAAGGTACAGGCTCATAAGATCGCCTGCCGTGTCATGATAGGGGGGACACTGCTGTCTCATAAAGGATTAAATATTCCCCACATAAAATCAAACGCCGTCGCCGTAACGCCTCGTGATTTGCTCATGGTCGGCAAGTTCTTAAAATACGGAGCCGACATTTTCAGCGTTTCTTTTGTCGAGAACGAAAACGATATAATAAAGATCAAACAATTCATCCGCAGGAAAGGCAAGGATCCTGTCATCATAGCCAAGATTGAGCGGGGTGAGGCGGTAAAAAACATAGACAGCATTCTGGATGCTGCCGACGGCATCATGGTGGCACGGGGGGACCTCGGTGTTGAGATACCGGTAGAACAGGTGCCGGTCGTTCAGAAGATGCTGATACAAAAAGCCAATGCCATGAATAAGGTCGTTATCACGGCGACGCAGATGCTGCTCTCTATGACGGATCATATCAGGCCGACAAGAGCAGAGGTCACCGACGTGGCAAATGCCATACTGGACGGCACGGACGCGGTTATGCTTTCTGAAGAAACGGCAATGGGCGGGTACCCTGTTGAATCTGTGGAGATGATGGCGAAAATTGCTGTTATTACGGAGGCGAAGAGGTATGAGTTCTCCTGTCCGGCAAACCGTCTGTTTTACAATAACCCCATCGGAAAGAAGAACGGGAATATTGATGACGCTGTGGCGCAGAATGTAAAACATACGATAGATGCCGTGGACATAAAATATGTCATAACTGATTCCAGCACCGGCAGGGCGTCCTACAGTATATCAAGATTAAAACCAGGCTGCTGGATACTGTCCGTTGCTTATGATAAAAAGATGCTCCATCTGTTAAGCATGTCCTACGGCATATATCCGCTGTCCCTTACAAAGGGACAGCGAGATGTTCGAAGGGACATCCTCCATAATCTCTCTCTGAGCAAGAGGATAAAGCACGGGGATAAGATACTTCTTATTGAAGAGTCCGTTCATAAGAAAGAAGCGTATTACAACTCCATGGACATCATCACCGTACCTTCTTAACGGCTTAAACAGATTAAACGGTTTAAACCGTACTCGGTAATTTAGTCATTGCGAGGAGTGGAACGGCGAAGCAATCTCCCCCCTCACCCTGCCTCTCCCCTGAGGGGAGAGGATTAAGGTGAGGGGGATTCATGATAAACGGGCAACAGTTACAGGGCAAACCTTTCGATGGCCTTGTTCACCTCTCCGGGCTTTTCCATCATCACCATGTGTCCTGCGTCATTGATGGTTTCAAGCCGGGAATCTTTGATCTTTTGATTCAGATACAGGGCATATTTTACCGGGGTCATCATATCCTTGTCCCCGGCTATGATTAACGTTTTCGTCTTTATCGTGCCGATCCTATCCATCGCATCGAACCTGTTGCATGCCGTGAAATCATTATATGCGGCCTGAGACTGCGCATGGGAAAGTATGTTCTCGAACGCGGACCTGGTTTGCCGGTCCGCTGATGTGGACATGGAAAACGTGGATGCGAGTCCGACGTACTGCTTATAGTCCGTTTCAATGGCAGAAAAGACCTGCGGCATTACTTTAAGCTTTGCTCCTGTTGCGACGAGGACAAGCCCTGCAAGCAGTTCGGGATGCAGGATCGCGATCCTCTGTGCTATTGCACCGCCCATGGAATGTCCGATCAGAATAAATTTTTCGAGGTGCAGCTTGTCAGCAAGCTCTACCACGGTATTTGCGTAGGTATCGATGTCATCATGGCTATTGCCCGATGAACCGCCGTGTCCCGGCAGGTCCGGAATGATAACCTTTGCGCGGTCTTTAAAGTACAGCCATTGCGCCTGCCACACCTCATTGGTAGAACCGGCCCCGTGCAGGAACATCAGGACGGGTTTGTCTCCGGTTTCCGATATCAGGCATGAAAGGACGTTATCGTTCAAGGCTATTTTTTTGGTGTTCATAGATAATTCTTACTCCTATGAAAAAGCATAAATCAAAAACCGGCTCTACCTTCCCGACACGTTGAACCGGAAGTACACAACATCGCCTTCCTGCATGACATACTCTTTGCCTTCTATACGGAGAAATCCCTGCTCGCGTGCAGCGGCTTCTGAGCCTGCCTTTACATAGTGATCGTACGAGATAATCTCCGCCTTGATAAAGCCTTTTTCGAAATCAGAATGGATCTTGCCCGCTGCCTGGGGCGCCCTGGTGCCCTGTACGATGGTCCATGCCTTGGCTTCCTTGGGACCGGACGTAAAAAACGTCATAAGGTTGAGCAGACGGTAGCCCTTCTCTATCATTTCATCGAGCCCGGATCGTTTGATGCCGAGTTCCTTCAGGTATTCTGCGCGTTCCGCTACGTCCAGTTCAGCGAGCTCTGCCTCCAATTTTCCCGAAATAACAACAACCCCTGCACTCTCCTTTAACGCTTCGGCCTCCACCTCTTTCACGTACGCCTGCTCTTCTTTGTTGGATGCAACGGTAATACCGCTCTGGTTCAGTTCCGTTACGTTTGCTATGTACATGGCCGGTTTTGATGTTAAAAGATTGAGCTCCTTTGAGAGTTCCTGTTCTTCGAGCTTCATCTGCAGGGTGATGGCTTTTTTCCCCGCGGACAGATGCAGAGAAAGCCTTTTGAAAAAATCAGCCTCTTCGATAAGTTTCTTGTTCCCGCTCTTTGCAGCCCTTGCTGCCTTTTCAAGCCTCTTATCAACGGTGTCCAGATCTGCAAGGAGCAGTTCCGTATTGATAATGCCGATGTCCCTTGAAGGATTAACATCGCCTTCGACGTGGATGATGTCCTTGTTGACGAAACACCGCACGACATAGGCTATGGCATCAACCTCGCGTATGTGGCTTAAAAATTTGTTTCCCAGTCCTTCTCCCTTTGATGCACCCTTGACAAGTCCTGCTATGTCCACAAACCTGAGCGTTGTGTATACCTTTTTTTCGGCTTTATCGATACGTGCAAGCAGGTCAATACGTTCATCGGGTACATCGACAACCCCTATATTGGGTTCTATAGTCGTGAAAGGATAGTTGTCCGCAGAGACCTTCGATGCCGTCAGTGCGTTGAATATGGTCGATTTGCCCACATTCGGCAGTCCTACGATGCCGCAGCTGAATCCCATTTATTCCGCCTTTATCCCGTTTATGAATTCCATTGCCTTCTGCCTTTCGCCGCCGAGAAACATCAGCAGCCCGTCCGAGATCTTGCCGAACAATCCCTCCAGGGACTTTAACTCCTGAGCACCGAACTCCGATAATACATAATCTATCGTGTCGCCCGTATTCCCGGGCTTTCCAATACCTATTCGTATCCTGTAAAATTCCCTGGTCCCGAGCTTTTCGATAATTGACTCGATACCCTTATGCCCGGCACTGCTCCTGTTGAAATGAAATTTCGCCCTGCCCACGGGTATATCCATATCATCATGTACAATAACGATATCGTGCGGTGCGATGCGGTATTTCCTTGCCGCAGCATGGACAGCAATGCCGCTCAGGTTCATGTAGGTCAGGGGCATCATGAGGAGGGCATCGTGTTCCTCCCAGTATCCTGTCAGCGAATCAAATTGTTTTTTCCGGATCTCGCAGCCGGCCCTGTCTGCAACCGCGGATAAAAACAAAAAACCCGCATTATGCCTTGTGTAAAGGTATTTCTTTTCCGGATTTCCCAGACCGGCAACAAGAAGTGCCGGTTTGTGTGTTTTATGTAAACCGAACAACGGAGTTTATTTCGATTTTGATTCTTTCTTCGCTTCTTTTTTAGGTTCAGCCTTTTCCTTTGCAGCAGGAGCAGCCTGTTTACCCTCTTCTGCGGGCAGTTCGCCTTCTTTGGCTTCCTTGCCTTTCTTGATTACCTCTGGTTCTGCTGTTGTTGTCTCAACGGCAGCAACCGGCTGGACAACCTCTTCCTTGGCAGGTATCATAACGTGAACCACGGGTGCCTCGGGATTGTCGGTAAATTCGACTCCCGTAATGGGCTTAATGTTTTTAACGTGCAGGGTATGGCCTATGTTTAACTCTGTTACGTCAATCTCGATATGTTTCGGTATGGCTGTCGGCAGACATTTTATATTCAGCTCTCTTGCAACGACCTGCAGTATACCGCCGAGCTCAAGGCCTTTTGCCTTACCGGTTATCATGACAGGAGCCTTGGTCTTGATGTACTGGTTTTCAAAAACTTCATAGAGATCGACATGCAGGAACTCGTCCGTCGTTACATGCCGCTGCAGTTCTTTGATCAGGGCTATTTTTTTGCTCGACTCTCCATCGTTCTTGATGCTGAGCGTTATAAGCTCGTTTGAACCCGTCTTTAAGACCTTTTTTAATTCCTCAGCCGGGATCGTAACGTGCAGGGTATCGTGATTTTTACTGTAGATAACAGCCGGTACCTCTTTTTTATTTCTTATGATCCGTGCTTTTTGTTTGCCGAAATCTTTTCTTAATGTTGCATTCAATAACAATTCTCCCATTGTCTTCTCCTTATTATTCATACGAACAGCGAACTTACAGAAGTCTCATCGTGTATCCTCATGATGGCTTCTGCAAGCAGGTGCGCTATACTTTTTACGACTATTTTTGAGCATGCCGCGGTATGTTCGTTTGGTCTGATAGTATCCGTTACAATAAGTTCAACCATCTGCGATTTTTGTATTCTCTCCACGGCATTGCCCGAGAGTACCGCGTGGGTTGTACATCCATATACCTTTGCCGCTCCCTGCTTCATCAAAGCATCCACGGCCTGCGTTATGGTGCCCGCAGTGTCGACGATATCGTCGACAATCAGTGCGTCCTTGTCCTTTACGTCGCCGATAATGTTCATAACCTCGGAAACATTGGGCCTCGGTCTCCTCTTGTCGATGATGGCAATAAATGCATCCAGCCTCTTTGCAAATGCCCTGGCCCTTTCAACGCCGCCCGCATCCGGGGATACGACAACGATGTCATTGTGTATATGCTCTTTTATGTATTCGAGCAGTACCGGCATTGCATAGAGATTGTCGACAGGGATGTTAAAGAACCCCTGGATCTGTCCCGCATGCAGGTCCACGGTTAAAACCCTCTGCGCCCCGGCGGTCGTCAGCAAGTCGGCAACAAGCTTTGCGGATATCGGTGTCCTGGGGTTAACCTTCCTGTCCTGCCGTGCGTAGCCGTAGTACGGTATGACCGCGGTGATCCTTTTTGCCGATGCCCTCTTCAATGCGTCGATCATGATCAGCAGTTCCATGATGTGGTGGTTTCCCGGTATGGAGAGTGACTGCACGGCGAAAACATCCATTCCCCGTACGTTCTCGTTGATCTCGATCCTGCTTTCTCCGTCACTGAATGTTTTTACCATTGCATCACCTGGGCTCATGCCGAGGTTCTTGCAGATGTTCTCTGTAAGTTCTCTGTTGGAACTGCCGCTAAATATCTTTAAATTGCCCTTCATATTTTTATCCTAACTGGGGCGGGAGGATTCGAACCTCCGCATGGCAGATCCAAAGTCTGCTGACTTACCGCTTGTCTACGCCCCAAGAAAGCCAAAAAACCCGTTAGTCTCTGGCTAAAAAAAACTTCAATTATGCCTCCGCCTTGCTTACTTCCTGTTCTGCAACATCTCCTCTTTCAAGCTCTTTCTTGTAAGCATCGATAACCGTATCTTCGATCTTCTGCCGTGTCTCGTTGTTCAGCGGGTGTGCGGTATCCTTGTAGCTGCCGTCCTTCATCTTCTTGCTCGGCATGGCTACGAACAAGCCGTTGTTGCCGTTAATGATCCTGAGGTCCCGTATGACAAAACAACCGTCAAAGATTATTGTCGCAAACGCCTTTAGTCTCTCCTCGTTAACCGGGAACACCTTTACCTCTGTAATTTCCATACTCTTTACCTCCTTTGTTATATACCGCTTAGTTTGTAAACCGTTGTATAGTCATTCGAAATCTTGTTAAAAGTTTTTTCTGCTTCCCGCTCATCATAGAACACGCCAAAAACACAGGACCCGCTTCCGGTCATTGCAGCTGCTCTGGCACCGTTCTGTAAAAGTTTCTCCTTTATCCTTTTTATTTCTGGAGTATGCTCCTCCGTTACCGTCTCAAGGTCGTTTTGAAGACATCTCATAATATCATCTTTTGTATAGAAAGCAAGATCGCACATAAAGGGTAGTCCGGTTTTTGTCAATGGTTTTAAGTGGGAATATGCCCAGCGCGTCGATATACCGAACTCCGGTTTTACAACAACATAATATAAAGGATCCGCAATCACAACCTTTTTGACGATCTCTCCCCTGCCGCTTGCCAGCCCGTCGCCGTCCATCATAAAAAAAGGAACGTCGGAACCGATCTCCTTCGATATCTCGAAAAGTTCCTGTTCGGTATAAGAGGGCAGCAATTTGTTCAGCATCTTTAATACGCACGCCGCATCGCTGCTTGCGCCTCCCATGCCCGATTCAACCGGGATATGCTTTTCTATCATGATGTCAGCCCGTTTCTCCTTTACGCTCTTACGTTCAAAAAAAAGCTTTGCTGCACGGTAAGCGGTATTGTTTTCATTCACCGGAATATCATGGACAGGGTGCGTGTTATTGTAGGGGCGGGGTTCCCCTGCCCTTTGAGGGTTTTCCCGGGATTCCCTGCCGATGAGATCGGTAATATGAATATGCAGGGAACTGCCTTCTTCAACAGATATGCCGATTTTATCGTACAGGGATACCTTCTGCATCAGAGTCAGTATGTTATGATAGCCGTCATCCCTTTTGCCGGTGACGTAGAGGAACAAGTTAAGCTTTGCAGGCGCCAACGATGAAGCATGTTCCATGGTTACCTATTCGGAATCTTTTACAATGGAGGATATCTTTTGTGTTTCCATGGAAGAAGTGCCGTTGAACGAGGCACCCTCTTCTATGAGCAGAATAGGGGTCTTTATGTTTCCGGTGAACCTTCCCTTGCTTTTTATCTCCACCCTGTTGGCTGCGGCAATATTGCCCTTTATCTCTCCGCTCAATATCAAAGAGCCTGTTTCTATTTCGGCTTCCAGGACAGCGCTTTCACCGACAAGCAGTTTTCCCTTTGATTGTATGTTGCCCTTAAAAGAGCCGTCTATTCTTACCACTCCGTCAAAAACAAGTTTTCCTTCAAAGGAACTCTCCCTGCCTATAATCGTGTGGATTTCTTCGGATCGGACTTCGTTTTCTTTTTTATCAAACATAGAGCCTCCTAAACTCCCCGTATCGTGTTCAAAATTCTATCAAGGTCATCAAAAGAAGAATAATGTATCTCGATCCAGCCGCTGTTCCCGGAATGGCTGACCTTTATCTTTGTTGCGAATACCTTCCTCAGTTCATCCTCTATTGCGGTTACCTGCGACAGGACCTCTTTTGACTGAGACGCCTCTTTTGTTTTATTCCGTTTGATTTTTACATAACCTTCGGCAGCCCTTACCGTGAGTTTTTCATCGCGGATCTTCTTGAAGAGCTTCAGCTGTTCTTCAACGGTAGCAAGTGCGAGTATTGCCCGTGCATGCCCCGGGCTTACACCGCCGTTTCTTATCGCGGCCTTGATCTCTTCCGGGAGCCTGAGAAGCCTGACTGCATTTGCAACCGTGGCCCTGTCCTTGCCCACCCGCTTTGCGACATCAATCTGGTTCAAGCTGAAGTCCTCGATAAGCTTCCTGTATCCTTCCGCCTCGTCAATGGGGTTGATGTCTTCCCTCTGCAGGTTCTCGATGAGTGAAAGGATCAATTGGTCCTTGTCATTAACATCCTTGACAATGACAGGTACTTCTTTCAACCCCAGCTTCTTTGCGGCACGCAAGCGCCGCTCTCCCGCTATAAGCTCGAAGCCGGTGCCGTCGGGTTTTACAACAAGGGGCTGGAGTATGCCGTTCGCCTGTATGGACTGTGCGAGTTCATCGATTGAATGGTCGTAGAACGACTTCCTCGGCTGGTTTCTGTTTGCCGAGATCTTCGATACAGGACAGATAAAATAACCTTCTTTTGTGGTAATTTCCTTTGTCCTAACCGGTATGAGTGCAGACAGCCCTTTTCCAAGGGCATTATGCCTTTTTTCCATGCTCAGCAGTTCCTTTATTTTTATGTTTTTGAAGTAATTCTTTTGCCATATCTATGTAGCTCCGTGCTCCCTTTGACGTTATATCGTAGAGTAATGCAGGCTTGCCAAAGCTTGGGGCCTCACTCAGCCGTACGCTTCTGGGAATAACCGTTTTAAATCTCAGGGACGCAAAATGCTTGTCTATCTCGTCCTTTACCTGAAAAGAGAGGTTATTCCGTGGGTCGAACATTGTCAACAAAATACCTTCTATCTCGAGCACGTGGTTGATATTTTCCGTGATAAGCTCCACGGTCTTCATAAGCTGTCCGAGCCCTTCCATTGCGTAGTATTCGCACTGGAGCGGGATGATAATGCTGTCCGCCGCCGCCAGAGCGTTAACGGTTAAAAGGCCCAGTGACGGAGGGCAGTCGATGATGATGTAATCATAGAGGTCCTGAACGTCCTTGAGTGCGTTCTTTAATCTCGTTTCCCGCGACAGGACATTGATCAATTCTATCTCGGCACCGATGAGGTCCTGGTTTGAAGGTGCGATCTTCAGGTACTCGAGCTCCGTGGATTTTATGATCTGCGGGAGTTTGTTTTTCCCTATGATGGCGTGATAAATACTCTGCTGCAGTGTTGTCTTGTCGATGCTCAAACCGCTCGTGGAATTACCCTGAGGGTCGAGGTCCACCAGCAGGACTTTTTTTTCCGCCACGGCAAGGCTTGCCGCTAGGTTTACGGCTGTTGTTGTTTTACCGACGCCGCCTTTTTGATTTGCTATTGAAATTACCCTTGCCATAGCTTTCCTTTATGTCAAAACAATGGTAAACTGTCAA
>VFSW01010054.1_pt1 | contig 13446 bp, 12 predicted proteins | sample 5358111 | NCBI WGS metagenome assembly VFSW01 (sample SAMN11554181, study PRJNA540505) | mine drainage metagenome | isolation source: sediment from site ElyBrook_90M | place: USA: Ely Copper Mine, Vershire, VT | collected 2017 | reverse complement strand
AATATTGCCATTCTTGCGCATAGCCGCCAAATGTTTGGTGAGATTGTGCGCAAGCGTGATCGGAAGCGGCATGAGATCGTCGGTATCGCGGCAGGCGTATCCGAACATCATGCCCTGATCTCCGGCACCGATCAGTGCATAGGCCTCATCCGGGCTTTGCCCGGATTTGACTTCTAGTGCACGGTCCACGCCCATTGCGATATCCGGAGACTGCTCGTCGATCGAAACACTGACGCCGCAGGTTTCCGCATCGAATCCGACAGCCGATTTCGTATAGCCGATATCGGCGATCGTTTCGCGCACGATTTTGGGAATATCGATATAGGTACTGGTCGTGACTTCACCGGCAATATGAATTTGCCCGGTGATTGCAAACGTCTCAACCGCGACGCGACCCATCGGATCATCCTTGAGAATTGCGTCGAGCACGGCATCGGAAATTTGATCGGCAACCTTATCCGGGTGGCCTTCAGTAACCGATTCCGAGGTAAAGAGTCTACGATATGCCATTTTTTAGGTGCCCTCGCTCCATGATGCCATGTATTTTTGTTGTGCCGGCGTCAGCGTATCGATTGAAACGCCCATCGATGCCAGCTTGAGGAGTGCAACGTGCTCGTCGATCTCGACGGGAACATCATACACTTCCTTGCCCATCGTCTTGTGATGCTTGTTCAAATGCTCGGCCGCGAGCGCTTGATTCGCGAATGACATATCCATCACAGAGGCCGGGTGCCCTTCGGCGGCGGCAAGATTGACCAGACGACCATCGGCTAAGATGCAGACGTTGCGACCATCTTCAAGTTCGTACTGTTCAACGAACGCGCGCGGCTCGGTCTTCTTCTTGGCGATGCGGGCGATCGATTCAAGATCGAGCTCATCATTAAAGTGACCCGAGTTACAAACGATGGCGCCGTCTTTCATCACGCGGAAATGTTCTTCACGCACAACGTGATAGTTACCGGTAACGGTGATAAAAATGTCCCCTTCTTTTGCAGCCTGCTCCATCGGCATCACGCGATAGCCGTCCATGACGGCTTCGATCGCTTTGCGCGGATCGACTTCGGTGACGACGACATGCGCGCCCATACCAGCTGCACGCGAGGCAACGCCACGTCCGCACCAGCCATAGCCGAGCACCACGACGGTGCGGCCTGCCAACAACACGTTGGTGGAACGAATGATGCCGTCAAGCGTCGATTGGCCCGTGCCGTAGCGGTTGTCGAACATGTGCTTGGTCAAGGCGTTGTTCACGGCGATGACTGGATAGGGAAGCACGCCGTCTTTCTGCATCGCTTTAAGACGAATCACGCCGGTCGTCGTTTCTTCGCAGCCGCCGATCATATCCGCGAGGAGATGATGATGCTTGGTGAAGATCGTGGTGACGAGGTCGCACCCGTCGTCCATCGACATATGCGGCTTGGACGCGACAACGGCTTCGATATGCGAATAGTAGACATCGTTTGATTCGCCCTTGATGGCGTACGTCGGAATTCCGTACTCGCACAATGCGGCGGCAACGTCGTCCTGCGTCGAAAGCGGATTACTCGCGCAGAGCGAAATCTCGGCTCCGGCGGCTTGCAGGGCGAGCATCAAGTTTGCAGTCTCGGTCGTCACGTGTAAACACGCGCCGATGCGCACGCCACGGAGCGGTTGCTCCTTGGCAAAACGTTCGCGCACCGAGCGCAACACCGGCATATAGGCAGCAGCCCACGCGATGCGCGAGCGGCCCTGTTCTGCAAGTGCGCGATCTTTCACATCGCCAGCCACGGCCGTATTTCGGTCAAGGACGGTCATCATAACTCCAGTCGGGAAAAGGGGAGGGCGAACCTGTTCGCGACGAGGCGCATGAACCCCGCCGCCGAACGCTCCGCCTATCGTGGAACGAATCGATGAGTATTTGCAAGCACTCGCATCGGAGGCGCCGATTCCCGGAGGCGGATCGGCTGCGACCATCGTCGCAGCGCACGGCGCCGCGCTCGTTGCCATGGTAGCGCGCATCTGTGCTTCAAACCCCAAACGCGCGACGACCCACGAACTCGCCGAACGATTGATCCGCGATGCCGACGGCGCGCGAAACGCACTGATAGAAGCCCGAGCCCGCGACGAATCCGCGTTCTCACGAGTTGTGGCAGCACAAGCGCTCCCTCGCGATACCGATGAAGCCAAAGCAACGAGAACGGCCGCCTTGCAAGCAGCCCTCGCCGGCGCGGCCAATGCGCCGCTTTTGGCGGCCCGTCAGGCACTTTCGGTCTTGTCGTTAGCTCGCGATGCACTGGCGCTTGAAAACGAGCATTTGCTCAGTGATCTCGGATGTGCCGCCGAATTTGCATCCTCAGCGGTTCGCGCCTGCGCATACAATGTTCGCATCAACCATCGGTACCTTCGCGATGCCAGCCTCGTTGCCGAGCAACGTGACGAACTCATTGAGGTAGAACAGCGCAGAGTGAGCGTGCTCGCCGATGTGCGATCTGCCATCGATGCGACGTAACGCGCTACGCAACACCTAACAGGCGGAGAAACGCAGCAAGATCCGTCGACTCGACATCGCGACCGACACCCTGCGGATGATAACGGAGATCGTGAAAATCCGACCCGGCAGACATCGCCAGCCCATAGCGTGCAGCAAACGCTCGGAACTCAGCGACATCGGCTGCATCGTGTTTCGGGTAAAACACTTCGACGCCGTCCAAACCGTCGTTCGCTAATTCGTCCATAATACTCCGGTCCTTTAACCGACCGGGATGCGCTAACACGGCAATACCGCCCGCACGTCGAATTGCATCCATCGCTTGCTGTGGCGTGACGTACGTCGATGGAACGTAGCCGATGCCACCGTGATGCAAGTACCGCGCGAATGCATCATTGACATCCGTCGCATAGCCGGCTTCGATCAATGACATCGCAACGTGCGGCCGTCCTAATGCGCCGCCTGTGCTTGAAAATGCACGCACGCGATCTGCAGAGATCGTGATGCCGGCGTCGCCAAGCTGCACCACCATCTGCTCCATCCGCGCGTCCCGTTGATGACGGTTCGTTGTAAGCATCGAGCGAAATGCCGTATCATCGAGGCGCATGCCATAGCCGAGAATATGAACGTCGTTTTCGCGATAGGTGGTATTAATCTCGACGCCCGTTACGACACGCATTCCGGTGGGCACATCGAACTTTCCATACGCCCCGAGCGAATCATGATCGCTGATCGCAAAGACCTCGACGCCTCGCTGTTGCATCATCGCGACGAGTTCGGGAGGTTCTAACGCACCGTCACTTTCACGGGTATGGCTATGGAAATCGACGATCACGTCGTGCGACGTTCAACCGCAAGCGACATTCCCGTGCGTTCTTCGTCGCCCACGGAAATCGTCATAAATGCCGGGACGATTGCGAGATCGATATTTTCATCTCGCAGATAACTGCGTGCAATAGCAATGGCCTTGACCGCCTGATTGAGCGCAGCCGCTCCAACGGCTTGCACCTCAGCGTGGTCGCGCTCGCGCAACACGGCCGCCAACGCGCCAGCCACGGCGTTAGGGTTGGACTTTGCGGAAACTTTAAGCGTTTGCGGAGTAACGCGGACAACAATAGCCTGGTCGGTCATGCGATGCCTCGAAGAAAGATGCGTTTGATATCGGTAGCACGACCAGTCTCGGGGTCGACCGCTATGACCACACCACAGAACTGTTTGGTTCCGCTCTTCTGTACCGAAAATCGATCCGAGAGCCCAAATCGGAATCGAGCGAGGACGGCCTCGGCCTCCATTCCAATCACACCTTCACTAGGGCCCGTCATGCCAACGTCCGTAATATAGGCCGTTCCGCCTGGCATGATGTGTTCGTCGGCGGTCTGTACGTGCGTATGTGTTCCATACACAAATGTTACACGGCCATCAAGCACGCGCCCGAGTGCGACTTTTTCCGACGTAGCCTCGGCATGAACATCAACGAGCACAATGTTCGTCCGCTGGAGCACTTCTTCAAGGACGGGCTCGATTACCCGAAACGGATCGTCGCAGGTCGGCATGAACGTGCGGCCCATAACATTGATCACACCGACCGTTACATCGCCGGCCTGCACGAATCCGAAGCCTTTGCCGGGAACGCCGGGCGGATAATTCGCCGGACGAATGACGCGATCGCTGGCATCCAAATACGGGGCAAAATCGCGCTTATCGTAAATGTGATTGCCGGAAGTAATGAAGTCCACACCGAGATCAAAGAGTTCTTTGCTGGTTTGGGCCGTCAAGCCGAAACCACCAGCGACATTTTCACCGTTGACGATGCAGCAATCGATGGCGTGTTGGTCTCGCACGAGCGCAAGACACCGGGCAAGCGTATCTCGTCCAGGGGAGCCGACAACGTCTCCCAGGACAAGGATGTGAATCGGTTTTATCGGCGTCCCGACGCCTTCCTAGCTTTACGCGACGTGGTGAAATAGACGAGGACCCGCTCTTCTTCACGGAAGCCCACAAGACTTTTTGACTGGCGCGACTCGCGCAAGGTTTCGATAGCATACTCGGCAATCTCGTGCTGCGCGGCGATTTCTTCGGCATCTCCGACACTATCGGCGGCAACTCGTACCAATGCATCGCCGAATTGTGCGACAAAAAGCTTGACGACGAGATCGAGTTCATCATTAGAGAACGAACCGAGATCCCGCGTGACATGAATAAACGACATCGCTCGGTCGGTTTCGATGGCCACGGTCAGGACGTCGGCCTCATCGCGACGCATCGCCAAAAAAGCTCCGACGTGATCTTCGAGGGCTTCGACGAGACGGGCTTGCGCATCACGATCCAAACGTTTGCGCACGGCAAAGGTCAGTGCCAACGTACGCTGCGTCGGCATCGAACGAATGGACGAGAGTTCAGGGTACCGAGTGAGCAGTGCGCTGACAAGACTGATGGTGTCAACGTGATCGACGGTGGGTTGAGCGGTCATGGGCGTATATCCTAAGGTTGGATCGGTGTAGGGCGGCCCCCAACTTTGGCTGGGGCTCCCTTGGGGCACCTTGCAAAAGGATATACCTTTTTTCGAGATTTTAGCAACGAACGCCAGCCGCCGGGCGTTGTAGGTTTTGGTGAATCGCGTATTTCGCATTGCCGCCCTCGTGGCCGTCCCAGCAATGCTGGCCGGGCACGCCCTGGCGAGCCGATTGGGCACCGTGCTCTTGGGCCTTCCCGAGCACGAGGCATATCTTCATGCCTTCGAGCTTTCGCTCGTTCCCGGGCTGCTGCTTGTCGCCGTCCTGTCTTCTCTTGCACTCCTCAACGCACGATCGATCGGCAGCATGCCGAACTTCTCGGCGATTTTCGTCTCGCTCCTTGGAATGCAGATCCTGTCCTACACGATTCTCGAAACCGTTGAACGCCATCCGACCGGCTGGCTCGGGTTTATCGCCCAGGTTTTCTGCTCGCTTATCGCGATTCTGGCCATTCGCTTCTTAGCGCAATGGATTAATTGCGTCGCGACGTTAGCGGCAACGCTAGTAAGCTCGCATCGGCCCAGGTTCGGAACGGGCCCAGCGACGCTCGCGTACGCCGTTACACCGATCTCAACCGTCGGCGTTCACGCATTTCCGCACGCCTTCTCCCGGCCGCCTCCTCGCTGTCGCCAAGTTCGATAATTCCACTTGCGCGATAAGCCGCGTTGCGGCCGGAGACTCTTTCGTGACGAAATTTTCGTTCGTTCGTGTGCTCGCATGTGCAGCACTATTCTTTAGCACTTTCCTGTTCGGCGGACGAGCAGATGCCATCCCCGTCTTTGCCAATGGTCAAGGCATCTCGTGCGAAGTTTGCCATACCACCTATCCGGCAATGACCCGCTACGGCATGATGGTGATGATGTCGAACTTTCAAGTACTCGACTGGCATCTGCAACATCAAGCCCTTCCGCTTGCAATGCGCGTGAAGATTTACTCGTATCTTGCCAATAAGAGCCAACCGGCGCAAACGCAACTTGCCGATACGTCGATCTTGGGCGGCGGGTATCTTGGGCCGCGCATGACGTGGTTTGCCGAACAGCACCTTATCAGTTCCAACGCAGCCGGAATCACCGAGCAATCGTGGATTTCCTATAATGGTCTGTTTCACGGGCTCAACTCGATTCAGGTCGGAAAGTTCCACACACCTTTTCCGTTCATGCCGGCGCACGCTTGGACCATGGGCGATTATTTGCTGGCATCGCAAGGCGTCGGCCAAAACGGCTTCGTGCCGAACGATGCCCATTGGGGCGTGGCCTTTAATGGCATGTCCAATGAGTTCATGTACAACGCGGCCTATATTGCCGGCGCGCAACCCATCCAAGGAGCCTTCGATTTTAATCGAGCCGACAGTCCGCGAACGTTAGATTTCAATATTTCCTACGGCGGAATGTCGATTCCATGGACGTTGGGTATCGTTGCCATGCGCGGTGACTCGCCCGTCCTCGATACGGTTGCCAACCTCTATTTACATGGAGACGCATTTACGCGCGAAGGAATTTACTACGGCTATCAAACCACACAATGGCATTTCCAATCGATGCTCTATCATGGATTTGATAGCTCACCCGATGTCGGCCTTGCCAATGTTCCACTCAATGGCGCAACATTCGAACTCACCCGCGATTTCGGTTGGCGCAACCATGTCCTCGTTCGCTACGATATCGGCGCGAGCGATACGCTCAACCGCCAGTACCTCGTCGATTTTGCACACAATATTGCGCCGAATATCAAGTTCATCAGCGAGCTTGCCATGGGCCCCGGCATGCGTCCGCAAATCGGCTTCGGCTTCGGAATCGCGGGTCCGTGGCAAGAAGGCAAACGCTATCTGCTCACGGCTCCGTCAGGAATCCATGTGGTCTCCGCATCGGGCTCGCAAGGACATAGACAAGCCAAGGCAGAGTTCGCCGCGCTCCATGGCACGCATACAATGCAAGCGTTGCATGCATCCGCCGTTGCATCCATTCCGACGAGTGCCGGCCCAGATGCAAATGCGGGCGAGAAACTCGTCGCCGCAAATGGCTGCATCGGCTGTCATGGAGCAACCTTTGAGGGTGGTTTGGGGCCAAAACTCGTCGGAATCGAAAAAAGCCTCTCGCCTGCGCAAATCGCCGATTTCATCAGCAATCCACGCGCACCGATGCCGAATTTTGGTTTCACCGCACCGCAAATCAACGATATCGTCGCCTATCTTTCAGGCCTCGACGGCGGTAGCGGTGCGACGGCCCGGCCAGTTGTCACCTGGGTGGGCGGTACGCCAAGCGAACACGCGCAAATCCGCGTGACATTCTCGGGAACGCCTCCGAAATCGGTCATGATCGAACCACGCATGGAAATGGGGGGCATGTCGATGCGCTCCGCTAACGTGGTACTCACGCCAAGTCCTACCGATCCTCATGTCTTTAACGGGACGATCGAATTCACGATGTCGGGACCCTGGACGATCATTCTGCACTACGACGGCAAGACCATGACCATTCCTATCAATATTGGAGGCTAACAACGATGCAACGCGCACATTTTCTCCAGCGCTCGGCGGGCGCGATGCTCGCCGTCGCGATTCCGCCGTTCGCTTCACGGGCCTTTGCCGACGATTCGATTTCCTACAAACTCACCTCGACACCATTTACCTTCTCGCCGTCGACCGGGCAATCGTATCCGTCGTACGCCTATAACGGCTTTTTGCCGGGTCCTATCCTGCGAGCACGCGTGGGCCAACGCGTTCGGATTGCCTACACCAATAAAACCGGACACGATTCCACCATCCATTGGCACGGCATGATTCTCCCCAATGCGATGGATGGCGTGCAGAACGTCACGCAAAAACCGGTCCCTCCGAACGGAACGTTCGAATATGCGTTTGCTGCGAATCCGTCCGGGACGCGTTGGTATCACGACCATTACGATCGCCAACTCATCAATGGGCTCTTTGGCGTGTTTATCGTTGAAGATCCCGCCGACGAGCCTGCCGATGCAGAGTTCGTCATCGTCCTTCACGACGTTCCTTCGATGAAGAGTTACGATGCAGCGATGCGCGGCGTAAGTAACGCGCCAATGACCGAGCCGATGGATTCACGCGAGATGACGTCAATGAAAGTCGGCGATAAAATGGGCGACGAAGTTGGCTATCTCGCCCATTGCATCAACGGCGCAAGCTATCCGCAGACAAAAACGCTGACGGTGCGCCCCGGAGCGCGAGTTCGCTTACGGATGCTCAACGCAAATCCGACGGAAACGAAATACGTTCGGCTGGCCGGACATAAGCTCACGGTTACGCATACGGACGGCAATCGCTTGAGCGTTCCGATCGATGTCGATGTCGTGCGGCTCGGCGTTGCCGAGCGCATCGACGCCTATGTCACGATTGCAAAACCCGGTGCGTTTCTGCTGCAAGAAATCAGTAGCGAGCCGACCGCCTATCAACAGTCCGTCGTGCTCGCAACCACCGGCATGGAACACGCCCCGCCGCAAGCGTCATCCATGATGCTCGGCGACGCCGTTGTGGGCACCTATGAAATACTCGCCGGAATCAACACAAAACCGCAAACGTACATGGAACTCCGAGCAAACGTTACACAGCATTTTGAACTCGGCGGCGGAGTCTACGGTAATGGCGCATGGACGATGAACGACAAGGTATACCCGCATATTCCACCGGTCATCGTGCATCACGGCGATTTAGTTCGAATCACGTATCACAATACAACCGACATGGATCATCCCATGCATCTTCACGGCCACGTTTTCAAAATCACCAAGATCGATGGGAAACGCCTGGCCCGTCCGCTGCTCAAAGATACATCCCTCGTTCGTGCCAACGGTGGAACGATGACCTGGGAGTTTCACGCCGATTCTCCAGCCGGGCGCTGGTTACTCCACTGTCATAATTCCGTCCATATGATGTCCGGTATGATGACCGAGGTCGACTACAAGGCGTGAAGCTCGCTCGACGCGTTATTCGCATTCTCACGCTGGCGACATTTTCGCTTCCCAGCGCAGTATTTGCGCACGCGCTCCTTTTTGCTCCCGAATCGCACGTTGTCGGTGGCCCCGAGCACACGCTTCTTGCCGGCGGTTTTGCCCTCGCTTTGGTCGTCGGCGCACTTTCGCTGGCATGGTCGCTACGAAGGCGCATCTCGGTTATTCCGCGGCTTGCACCATTTATCGGTTCGACGCTACTCTGCCTCGGCGGCATCGAATCACTTGAACCACACCATACAATTCCTCTACTGGCACCGCTCTTGGTTGCCGCAGTCGCAGCCGGCGTTCGCGCTCTTCTCGTCGCAGCACGCGATCTTGCATGGACTGCCGATGCCGGCATTTTTCACTCGAGCCTGCCGGAATGTCTTTCTCACTTCAGCACCCCGGCACCGATGTACTGCGCCTGCCCAGCAGGCTCGCAGCGTCGTCCTCGCGCTCCACCGTCGATCGTGAATTTCAAACGCGCATAACGCGCGCATTTTTCACACATTTCACGATCGAAGGGTTTCTATGTCATCGTTAATTCGAGCGTTTTGCGCTTGTTTGCTCGTATTTCTCTGCACACTACCCGTTGCCGCAGCAACGACCGGCATGGTAGGAGGACGCGTCGATATTGCCGGAACGCCGCAGACTGGCGTCCTCGTTACCCTTGATGGCGGTTCGCGCCACGAACGAACGTTGACCAACGCGATGGGCATGTTTATGTTCCCGCGCGTCCCATTTGGGCATTACACCCTAACGGCACATTTCGAGGGATACCAAGATGAATCGCGCGTCTTTGATCTCGCCAGCGGCCAAATGGCCCGCTTCATGCTCACGCTCGTCAAAGAAGGCGCACTCAAATCGATTGTCCATATTCATGTGGTTTCGTCGGCGCAAGCATCCGGCACACCGGTCTCGCAGAACGAGATCGGGCGTAGTACGTTGCAAACATTACCGAATAACACCAGCCTGAACCGCGTCGTCGAGACGCTGCCCGGCATCGTCCGTTTCTCCTACAACGAGCCGGTAGCTCACGGATTTCATGGAATCACCTATGAAATCGACGGTGCCCCAACGCCCGTCGCGACATCATCCAATTTTGCCGAGATCATCGATCCGCGCAATGTCGATGCCATCGAAGTCTATACCGGAGCGATGCCCGCAGAGTTCGGTGGAAGTCGAGCGGGAGCCGTCGTCAACATCGTGACCGACCGCAATCCCAACTTGCTCAAGCCATTTACCGGACATTTGAGCGTTGGCATCGGAAACCAGCGGCAAGCATCGACGAGCCTTTCGACTGCGTCGCGGCTGGCCGGTGGGGCACTATTCCTCAATCTCAATGCCAATCGGACGGCGCGTGGTTTGGATGCCCCAACCTTTACTCCGATAAACGATACGTCATCGCAAAGCGATCAGTTCGCACGCTACGTTCGCAACGTCGGCAAACGAGGCACGATTTCCCTGGATGCATCCAATCAACTTTCGCTTTTTCAAATCCCGATCAACACCGATCTCAATAATCCTAACGATCCCGTCGTAAGCGTCCCGGGAACGCAAGACGTTCAAATCGAGCGCGACCGCTTTGCCAACATCCATCTCTCACTTGCGTCGGCCGGCGGCAACGCGGCATTCGATCTTATTCCATGGGTGCGATCATCGCGCATTACCTATTTGGGTGATCTTGGAAATGATGTGTTAGCAACGCAACCGAATCCCAACCCTCCGCCGACAAACGTCAATCTCGTCGGGCTCAATGAAGACCGCGCGGCAACCTATGTCGGGCTTCGCGCTAGTAACTCGATATCATCACCGCATCACTATGCGAAATTCGGCCTCGACCTCGCACGCGAATACCTTCATGCGAATCAAACCCTCGCTCAACTTGGCCTTCCGAATACGCTCTCAACCCAACAACAGATCGGCACGCAAATCGGGATATATGGAGAAGACCAATGGAATCCGTCACGAGCGATCTCGGTTTCGTATGGACTGCGCTACGATAAGTCAACGGGATATACATTCGGTCAGCAGTTCAGTCCGCGTATCGGACTCAACGCGGTCTTAGATCCTAAGGACATTCTTCATCTGTACTACGGCCGCTTCTATGCCGCGCCGCAACTCGAAGACGTCCGACAAGCATGCGTGGTTTTGCAAGGCTGCCCGACAACGCCGGTCTACGATCTTCAACCGGAGCACGACAGCTACTATGAAGCCGGAGTCCACCACACGTTCTCACCCCTGATCTCAGGGTACGTGAACATCTGGCGACGCAATGTTGCCAATGTGCTCGACACGACACAACTGCTCAACACACCGATTTTTGCTGTCTACAATAATACGGTCGGGCAAGCAGCGGGCTTAGAACTACGCTTACAAGGGAGAACACTCGATGACCGAACGAATTGGTTTGTATCGGGAAGTTGGTCTGCGTCCTATGCCGGCGGAATTTCGGGATCGACGTTTCTCTTTGGCGGCGCGCAGCCTACCTATCCTTTGCAACCCGAAGATCACGATCAAACAGTTGCGATCAGTAGCGCTTTCACGCGCAAATTCGGCGTAAAAAGTGAGAATTTCGCCACCTTTGAAACCGATTTTGGAACAGGGTACCCGGTGCAATTCCAAAACGGTCCATCGCGACTTCCTACGCATATCGCATTCGATATCGCGCTCGGCCATACGCCCCAGCAGGGCCTCGGCTATACCCTTGCCGTCGATAACATCCTCAATCACCAATACGTCATCAAAATCTCCAATGGGTTTAATACCACGCAGATCGCCAATGGCAGGCGATTCCTCTTTACCGCGAACTCCTCGCTCTAAATGCCGAATCTTGAGCCGCGAGAGCCCGCAAACCCGAGGGGGCCGGGCGCCTTGCGGCTAAAGAGGGCGACGAATACCATGCATGATTTCCACGGAACAACCGTCGTTACCGGCGGCGCAGGCCTTATTGGCAGTGCGCTGATTTGGGCACTCAATACGCGCGGCATCGAGAACATTCTCGTTGTGGACCGTCTCGATGCGTCCGAAAAGTGGCGGAATCTCGTGCCACTGCGCTTTGCGGATTACGTTGATGCCGATGCCTTTGAAGAGCGCTTTTGCACTGATCCGCATGCCTTCGGTGAAATCGGAACGATCCTCCATCTCGGCGCTTGTTCGGCGACGACGGAGCGCGATGCCGGATATTTGATGAGCAACAATTACGGATATACCCGGAACATTGCCCACACCGCACTGGAACGTTCGATCCGATTCGTTTACGCGTCGTCGGCGGCAACCTATGGCGGCCTCGAAGCGAACCTCTCGGATGAAGCGGATCTCACAACGCTACGTCCGCTCAATGCCTACGCCTTCTCCAAACATGCCTTCGATCTCCATGCTCGCCATAACGGATGGTTGGATCGCATCTGCGGCATTAAATACTTCAACGTTTTTGGACCGAACGAGGCCCATAAGGCCGAAATGCGTAGTCTCGTCGATAAGGCGTACTCCCAAATTCGGGAAACGGGATCGATCGCGCTCTTCAAATCGCATCGTCCGGATTTTGCCGACGGCGAACAAGAGCGGGATTTCGTCTATGTCAAAGATGCCGTTGAAATGACGCTGCATCTCGCGCAATCGAATGCGTGCGGTATCTACAATGTCGGATCGGGGCAAGCGCACACGTGGCTTGAGCTGGTTCGCCCCATTTTTCGTGCGATGGGCGTTCCTGAAAATATCACCTTTATTCCGATGCCCGATCATCTACATGGAAAATATCAATATTCGACCTGCGCGGATATCGGAAAATTACGCGCAACAGGATACGCGCGCAAAATGACGCCCTTGCATGATGCCGTCACCGATTACGTTACGAACTATCTTATTCCCGACCGCCGCCTCGATCCAAGCGATGCGGTCATTCCCGCAACTGCCTAACCGAAAGGACCCGATGAGCCAGCCAACTTCTCGCGCAGCCCGCCGCCAAGGGGGCCGTGGTGCGCACCACACGCCACCACCACGCGATCCTATGAAGGCCGTTTACGGCGGATTCATCCTGCTTCTCGTTCTTATTTTAGGCGGTCTGGGCATCTATAAATGGCGCGAAACCGCGCGCATTGCCGCGGCGTATGCGACGCCCACGCCGGCCCCCGTGGGTGCAACGCCATCGCCAAAACCGATCGACCTCGCGACCAACACCCACCTCGGTAAGCCCGTTTTTAAAAAGGGCGATACGATCACCGGCGGCGTTGGGCAAGTCGTCGACGGCATATCGTGCGCCGCACAAGAGTACGTGACGTTGCATATTCATCAACATCTGGATCTCTACTACAACGGCAAACACATCCAAATTCCCGCATTTGTCGGTGGTGCGCCGGGCCCGAACGGTGGCTGCCTGTATTGGATGCACACCCACGATGCAAGCGGCATCATCCACGTAGAAGCGCCGCTTCTCGCTCCTGAAGGTGCCTCCGGCTACACGCTTGGCATGTTCTTCGATATTTGGGGTGAGCCGCTGTGGCCCAGCCC
>VFSW01010053.1_pt1 | contig 13446 bp, 12 predicted proteins | sample 5358111 | NCBI WGS metagenome assembly VFSW01 (sample SAMN11554181, study PRJNA540505) | mine drainage metagenome | isolation source: sediment from site ElyBrook_90M | place: USA: Ely Copper Mine, Vershire, VT | collected 2017 | reverse complement strand
CGACCGCGGCTGACGGAGTTACATCGGCTACCGCTGCGTGTGCAGTGGATGCTGCTCCGACAGCCGGCTCGACGGGCTCGGCTGCCGGGGCTTTGGCTGCGATGAGCTCACCGTTGCCCGAAGATTCGGAACGGCGATGGCGGGAGAGAGATTCCCCCGGAAGGATGGAGCCGCCGTCCCACCCTGTGGGCACTTCGACCATAGTGGACGGTTTGAAACTGCTGCCGCCCCGTGCCGGTGCCGGGCCGCGGCTGGAGGTCGCACCGGAGGCCGGCTTCGATTCGCCGCGTCCACCGTACTTGGAAAGCGATTCGCCAGGAAGAACGATGGGGAGATTCTGCGCGGGTATACCGCCGGGAGCGCCGCGCTCGGGCAGGGCGACCGGCTCGGCCGCAATTGCCTCATCAACAATTTCGGGAGATTCGAGGGAGGTCTGTTCGCTGCGGGGACCCTTTCCGCGGAAGCGGCGGCCACGGCGGCCGTGCCAGCGGCGAGGGCCACCTGCTTCGTCCCGCTCGGGACCGCGATCGGATCCTCGGTCCGGGCGGTCGGGGCCACGGTCGGATCGGCGGGGAGGCGCCGCTGGCGCCGCTTCCGATGCGGAGAGATCGCCTTCGGATTGGTAGGTGATGGGACGGGATTCGCGAGGCTCACGGGGTTCGCGGGGTTCACGTCCGCGGCGGCTATTGCTGCCGGAGTCGGCGCGCTCGAAGTCGGCCGAATCTTCTTCCTGCTCCTCGAGGAAGTCGGTGACGTAGAGGAACGCGTCGCGTTCCAGGCCGACGTCGACGAAAGCCGACTGCATGCCGGGAAGGACGCGGGTGACACGGCCCTTGTAGATGGAGCCGGCTAGTGTGTATTCATTTTCGCGCTCGTAGTAGATTTCTGCGAGCTGATCGTCTTCAAGAATTGCAAGCCGCGTTTCATGCGGCGTGCTGGAGATGCAAATTTCCTTTGCCATTCCGCCTCAAAATGCCAGGGCAGAACGAGCGGGCTAGCGGAGCAGATCGGGGCTGAAGGAAGAAAGTCCGGGAGATTGCGCGCACAAGCCCGTGCCGCCTCGGCCTCGGTGAGGGGAGATGGAGAGGGAGATGTTGCTGGTAATCCGCATTCTTTCCGGAGAGTCGTTCGCGCGCGAAGATGTGACCACTTCAGCCAAACATGGCGGGGTCGTTAGCCATCGGTTCGCGTTCATTCCTGATCCTGCCCGGCCCGTTTCGATCCACCTGGCCGGTTAGTAAACTTCGTTCAACTACGCCCGCACCGCGGGCAGTCCTTACAAAAATCTGTTTGCCGTTCAGTTCACGAAGCGGCTCATGCGGACGTTCATAACCATGCCAAGAGCCAGGAATGTGAACAGTACCGAGGATCCCCCATAGCTCATGAGAGGAAGAGGGATGCCGGTAACCGGCATCAGCCCCAGGACCATTCCGACATTGACGGCGATCTGGAAAATAAGCACCGCCGCCACGCCCATCACCAGGAGCGAACCTGGCAGGTCTGCGGCTGTCTGAGCGTTTTGAATCAAACGCATCAGTATTAAAAAGTATATCAGGAGCACAAGGATCGCGCCGACAAAGCCGTGCTCCTCGCTGAAAGCGGCAAAGATGAAGTCGGTATAGGGGATGGGGAGGAAGTCGCCCTGGGTCTGGGTGCCCCGGTTGGCGCCGCGGCCGAAGACGCCGCCGTCGCCCACGGCGATCTTGGATTGCAGGATCTGGTACCCGGTGCCGCGGGGATCCGCATCGGGGTTCATGAAACTGGTGAGGCGCGCTTTCTGGTAGGGCTTGAGGATTTTTCCACTCTTCCAGATTCCGCCGATGGCGAGAACGCTGACCAGGACGATGATGCCGCCTTTTTTCCAGTCGATGCCGCCGAGGAAGAGTCCTACCAGCAGGACGGGGGTGTAGGTGAGCGCGGTGCCCATATCGGGCTGCTTGAGGACGAGCAGCATGGGGACAGCGACGAAGCCGATGGCTTTGAAAATGTCTTTCCAGGAGAGTTCGCGGCCGGCAAGATTGCTGAAGTAGCGGGCGACGAGAAGGATGAGGACGAGCTTGACCCATTCGGAGGGCTGGAAGTGGGCGCCGCCAGGAAGTTTGATCCAGCGTTTGCCGCCGTTGACGCGCGTGCCGACGGCGAGGACGGCAACCAGGCCTACGAGGCAGAAGCCGTAGATCCAGTAAACGGCGCTGAGCAGTTTGTGATAGTCGATGACGGACATGATGAACATCACGACCAGGCCGCCGGTGATCCAGAGGATCTGCATTCTCTGGAAGCCATGAAATTTGGTGTGCAGGGTAGCGCTGTAGATTTCAAAGACGCTGATGACGGAGAGGAGCAGGACGAAGGCGAGGAGCGTCCAGTCGAAATCGCGGAGGGAGAGAAAGCGGCGCATAGGACTACGAATCCCGCAGACGGGTCCTGAAGTGGGTCGAGAACGGGAGTCTGCCGTGATTATCGCAGAGCGACGAACGGGGGAGCATATTTTAGAAGCGCGTCCGCAGGTCGGCGGAAGAGCGGCCCGGCCAAAGGCGGGTCAGCTGCTTGCCGCTTCCATCCCACGTGACGGCAATGCCCAGGGTCCTGGAGAGAATACGGCCTTTGAGGCGGCGGACAAGCGCGGGTGCGGTGCGGACATTGCTCTTCTGCAACCTCAGCAAGACGCGGGGGGGGCCGAAGCCCACTATTGAGGGGCCGCGCCAGCCGATGGTCCGCGGAAGTCAAGCCAGGCCTGAAACAGCGCATGGACATCTTCTTTGCTGGCGTTGTCCCCCATGTTGAAGTGGTAAGCATCTCGTCCATAGGCGTCCTTTGCGAACAGACGAACGCCGTCTTCATCGGCTGCCTCGATCTGGCCTCTGGAGACGAAGAAGTTCTTCGTACTGTCGCCGGCGCAAGCGAACCGCATTCCCGACGCATTGAGCACAAGCTGGCCTTCACAGCCCCCGTGCCCCTTGTGCTTCACCTGGTAGACGACGTCGCCCTCCTCGGTTCTGAGCAGTGTCGAAAACGTCGTACCGTGGATCTTGTTGCTGAACTGGGGCGTGCCCGCAATCATTGCCCGCGCGAGGAGAGTCGCGCCGTCGTCAGGCTGGTTCGCCGGGACCGGGTTCGACGCTGCCGGAGCCGTCGTTGCCTCAGCCCTCTGCGCCGCCGCGGAGACTTTATTCGAGCCGTTCGCCCGAGCGGGACTCGACGAAATGGCGGAATCCGGCAGGCCCTGCCATTTCGCAGCCGCGGCCGGTGAAGGCGCGGTTCTTGGCGTCGAACGGGACGACGAACTGCTTCTTGTGCCCAAATAGACAATTCCCGCGAGCACCAGGAGGACGAAAAGCACACCCCCGCCGGCCCCGGACTTCTTCTTTCCGAGAGGCGCCCACCCTGGACCGTACCCCGGATCGAACGAAGACTGAGTTCTCGCGTTATTCAGCAATCTCTGCGTGTTCTGCGAAGAGCCGGCAGCAGCCGGCGGAAAGAGCGAGCGAGCGCTTTGCGCGTTCCGAGGGAAAAGGGGACGATTGCACTGTTCACGCTCGCGCAGGCCCTGCCGGTACTCATTGCTGTGGATGTCCGTGTTCCACTGGCGGACCCCGGAGCGCCCGGCCTGGCGGTCGAGTTCAGCCTGTCGCTGCGCCTGGCGGATCTTTTCCTGCTGCTGTTTGTGCCAATCGTTCGAGCTCATGCGGAACGCCTTTCTGTTAGCGATCCACCCATGATGGCTTCGTTCCGGAGTAATGACAAGCGACGATTACTCTTTTGCCGCCAGTCTTCGATCTGGCGGCACCGACGCGTGTTACCCGAACGCCCGCCTTACTCGGCAAGCGCGCGACCACGTCAGATCTCGTTCCTCTTTACCCATCACCTCGTCACGCCGCGACGCCGGCCAGCTTCGACGCCGCGCCCCTCGGTTCACGACATCCGCGCGTACGATATTCTCCATGAGCTGGGTTGGATGGGCCATTCTCTCCGCAATCTTCGCCGCTGCCACCGCGCTGCTCGCCAAAGTCGGCGTGGCGCACGTCGACTCGAATCTGGCCATGGCGCTGCGCACCACCGTGGTCGTCGTCTTTGCATGGGGCATCGCGCTGGCGCTGGGCAAGCATGGCGAGATTCGCTCTCTCGACCTCCGCACGTGCATTTTTCTGGCGCTCTCCGGCCTGGCGACCGGGCTCTCGTGGCTCTGCTATTTCCGCGCTCTGCAACTGGGCCCGGCATCGCGCGTCGCCCCTCTCGACAAACTCAGCGTGCCGCTCGTCATGCTGTTCGCATGGTTGCTGCTGGGAGAAAAAATGTCGGCCGGGTCGATCACCGGCGGCCTGTTGATCACTGCCGGGGCCATCGTCATGGTGCTGGCCTGACCAGCCACGGAACAAGCATCGGGCGCTGGATCGAGGCGTCCAGGAATTGGATTGGTGGGCAGTGCAGGGCTCGAACCTGCGACCTCCTGCTTGTAAGGCAGGCGCTCTGACCAGCTGAGCTAACCGCCCGTAACGGATGGCGCCGCGGATGCGGGCCATTGAGGGCATTGAGACGATTTTAGCAGTGAGCCGAGAGGCGGCCGGGCCAGGCGACTATTTCGTGCCGGAGTCGCGACGATGGCGGATGATGGTGCGAATTTCGTGGAGGATGAAGTCGGTTCCCAAAAACGCCGCAGCAACGATGGTGAAGAAGATCCAAATCGTCCCGAGCCCAAATCTCAGATGTTCCATGTCTTTCCGATCCGCTTGCGCTGGCCCTTGTGATGAAGCCAGTGTAGGAGGCGACGACTGGGGGCGCCCATACAACATCGGTGCGAGGGGCACGAACTGCGGCGTCAGGAGCCGTGCCCCTGCGCAGGCCTGGCAGCGTGGAGTTACGACAGTGCAGAGGGGCCCGGGTGCGCGGCGGAAGCGGCTTCGCGGGCCCGAGCGAGAAGAGCGCGCACCTCGTCGTCGGTGGTCTGATCGAAATTGCGATAGAACTCGCCGACGGCGTGGAAGGGTTCGGGAGACTCGATGCAGACGAGGCGATCCACCTCCTGGCGGATTTCTTCGCAGGTGGCGAAAGCCGCGACCGGGACCGCGACGATGATGCGGCGGGCGATGGGACGAAGGGCGCGAGCCGCCGCCTTCATGGTCGATCCGGTGGCCAGGCCGTCGTCGACAAGGATAACTGTGCGACCTGCAACGACGGCCGGAGGGCGACCATCGCGATAGGCGGTTTCGCGGCGCTCAATCTCGCGGCGTTCGCGGACAGCGGCAGCCTCGATGGTGTCCTGAGGGATGCGGTAGGCGCGGACGACGTCGTTCTGCACGACGATGACGCCGCCGCTGGCCACAGCGCCCATCGCGAGCTCCTCCTGGCCGGGCACGCCGAGTTTGCGCACAACAAAGACGTCGAGGGGGAGATGCAGTTCGCGGGCAACTTCGAAGGCGACGGGAACGCCGCCACGCGGTAATCCCAGAACAATAGCTTCGCCTGCTGCGAGTTCGTCAGCGCATTCGTCGCGGACGATCTGGGCCAGCGCGAGTCCGGCGTGCCGGCGATCATGAAAGATGATGACCACGCGCGATCCTTCGCTGGGATGATTGTTCGCCTCGAGAGACGGAACTGCAATGGTTTCCTGGAACCTTTGGGAGTGCGATGCGTATTCTCAAAAAGTGGTCCCGCGATCCCCACGAGTTGATCTCCTATGAGCACAATTGCAGGGAATGCCCAGGTTGGGGCGGAAGAGCGGCAAAGCTTTCGCCGATTTGTCTGGATCTGTCTGGCAATGGCCGCGCTCAAGTTGGCGATCCAGATCGTCGGCAATATTCTGGCGCAGCGAGCGGGCTACGGAATCTTCCGCGATGAGATGTATTACCTCATCTGCGGGCGGCATCTGGCGTTCGGATATGTGGATCAGCCGCCAATGGTGGCGCTGCAGGCGTGGCTGACCGACCTGCTTTTTGGCTACGACCACCTGTGGTCGCTGCGGCTGTTGTCGGCGATGGCGGGGGCGTTCAAGGTTTTTCTCGCAGGCGCACTGGTATGGGCGATGGGGTTGAGCCTTCCGTCGGGGAGCCGACGGGCCGGAGCAGCGTTGGCGATGCTGGGCGTGACGGTCGCCGGCGTCTATCTGGGCGTTGACAGCTTTCTCTCGATGAATTCGTTCGAGCCGGTGTTCTGGATCCCCTGCGCGCTGGCGCTGGTGCGAATTGTGCAGGAGCACGGCGTACCGGGGCGGGAGCGCGTGGTTCGTTTTTGGTGGATCGCGCTGGGCGTGAGCGCGGGGCTGGGGCTCGAGAACAAGTGGAATGAGGTTTTCTTTCTCGTTGCAGTTCTGATCGCGCTGCTGCTGACACCGCAGAGACGAATCCTGGCGAGCCGGTGGTTTGCCGTTGCGGTGGGGATCATGGTGGCGCTGGCTTTGCCGAATCTGCTGTGGGAGGCGCACTACCACTGGCCAACGCTGGAGTGGCTGATCGGAGTTTCGAAGAGCAATAAGGATGTCAAGCTGCCGCCGCTGCAGTTTGTGGGCGGCCAGATCATGATGCTCAACCCATTCACGTTTCCCCTGTGGATCAGCGGCGTGGCGTGGTTGCTGTTTGCGCGGAGGGCGCGGCCGTTTCTCTTCCTGGGTGTGTTGTATCCGGTGTTTCTGCTGATCATGATGGGCCTGCACGCGAAGGACTACTATCTGGCGCCGATTTACGTCATCTACTTCGCGGCGGGAAGCATTTGCTGGCTGCAGGGGACGCGCGTGCCCAGGTGGCGCAACGTTCTGGGTGGGGCTTACGCACTACTTCTGTGCTTTGCGTTTGTTGAGGCCGTGCCGTTTTCGATTCCGGTTCTTCCACCCAAAGAGTTTGTGGCGTACGAGAAGAGAGTCGGATTTACGCCGAAGGATACGGAGAATCACGACGCGACCATCCTGCCGCAGTTCTATGCTGACCGCTTCGGCTGGCACGAGATGGTGGAGAAGGTGGCGCGCATCTACAATTCTCTGCCCCCGCAGGAGCGGGCGGTAACGGGGATCTACACGGGGAATTATGGAGAGGCGAGCGCGATCAACTTGCTTGGTCCGAAGTACGGCCTGCCCGTTGCCATCAGCGGTCATCAAAGCTACTGGCTTTGGGGGCCGCACGGGTACACGGGGCAGGAGACGATCATCATCAACGGCGCGAAGCTCGGCGATATGCGGCAGTATTACGACTCGTGCGTGATCGCGGACCGGATGGACAATCCGTTGTCAATGCCGTGGGAGATCAAGCCGATTTATCTTTGCCATGGCAGAAAATCGACGTATGCGGCAGACTGGAAGGACTTCAAGTACTACTACTGAGGTCTTTCATCCCTGCCAAGCATGCCTGACCGGACAGCTCCGAACGCGGCACCCGATCTGCCTCGAGTGCTGAATACATCGCACGCGACGGCGATCGTGGTTGGGACGATCATCGGCAGCGGCATTTTTCTTGTTCCACAGGAAATGATGCGGGCGACGGGCTCGTCGGGCCTGGTTTATCTCGCGTGGATTGCGGGTGGACTGCTCTCACTGTTCGGCGCGATGACCTATGCGGAGTTGAGCACGCTGCTGCCCTATGCCGGCGGCGAGTATGTGTACATCCGCGGCGTGTACGGCGATATGCCGGCATTTCTCTACATGTGGACGTGGTTCGCGGTGGCCAAGCCGGCGTCGATTGCCAGTGTGACCACGGGACTGGCGCGGACGCTGGCGATCTTCCCGGCATTGCACTGGCTGGATGGGACGGCCTTTCATATTGGGTTTGCGGTGCTGTGGTCGCAGGTGTTCGCCATTGCGGCGACGTGGCTGATGACCGGCCTGAATTACCTGGGCATGCGCAAGGCGGGCGATTTCCAGTTGGTGTTCACGTGGCTGAAGGGCGTGCTGATTGTCGCGATCGCCGGGATTTGTTTCGGGTCGCTGGGCGGACACTGGGGGAACTTCGCAACCAAATTCATCGGGGCGCATGGCGGTTTTGGCGGGTTCATGATCGCACTGATTGCGGCGCTATGGGCCTACGACGGCTGGAACGATTTGACCATGGTGGCCGGAGAAGTCCGGAATCCGGGGCGGAGTTTGCCGGTGGCGTTGATCGCGGGACTGGGGATCGTGGGTGTGCTGTACATGGCCACAAATGCAGCGATCCAGTACATCCTGCCGGCGGCGCAGATTGCGGCATCGCCGCGGCCGGCGGTATCGGCGCTGGCGGCGATCACGGGGCCGTGGGGCGCGGGGCTGGTGTCGATCGCCATGGCGGTGAGCATTATCGTCACGCTGAACGGGACGATTATGTCGGGAGCGCGCGTTCCGTTCGCGGCGGCACGGGATGGACTGTTCTTCAGGCGGATGGCGGATGTGCATCCGAAATTTCAGAGTCCCTCAACGTCTCTGATCGTGCAGGCGCTGCTGACAACGGGGTTGCTGCTCGCTGTGGGACGGTTCCAGCAATTGTTCGAGCTGGCGATCTTCGCAGAGTGGCTCTTCTACATGATCACGGCGACGACGATCTTCTTCTACCGGCGGCGCGACGCGGGGGAGAAGATTTACCACGTGTGGGGATACCCGGTGATTCCTGCCTTGTTCGTTGCGGCAGCGGCGGTGCTGCTGGTGTATTCGTATGCGGAGAATCTGAAGAATTCGCTGATCGGTACGGGAATTATTCTGCTCGGAGTGCCGCTGTTTTTGTTGTTTCGGAAGGGACAACCGCTCAGGGGCTAAAGCCTGGATCTATTTTGCGGGTTTTCGGCACGACTGAGGTCACGCCCTGATACAAAGGCAAATCTTTCCCCGATCTGATGCGATCTCTTACCCTCAAAGCAATCGCCGGTTGTTACTTGAACAGGAACTCCTTCGTCCGCAGTTCTTTGATCGTGTCGCGCAGTTTTGCGGCTTTCTCGAATTCAAATTTCTTTGCCGCCTCGCGCATCTCGGCTTCGAGTTTCGCGATGTAGGTGTCGAGGTCCTGCTGCGACTGGAACTCGGGCATCTCTTCCACTTCTTCGGCGAGGTCGGCGTACTCCGCCTGCAGGATCTTGGCCAGTGACATATCGATGTGGCTGATGATGGATTGAGGCACGATGCCGTGCTCTTCGTTATAGGCACGCTGCACAGTGCGGCGGCGGTCGGTTTCGCCGATGGCCTGTTTCATCGAGTCCGTCATCTTGTCAGCGTAGAGAATGGCGCGGCCACTCAAATGCCGCGCGGCGCGCCCCATGGTCTGGATGAGCGAACCGGAGGAGCGCAGGAAGCCTTCCTTATCGGCATCAAGGATGGCGACGAGGGAGACTTCCGGCAGGTCGAGGCCTTCACGCAACAAATTGATGCCGATGAGGACGTCGTACTCGCCTTTGCGGAGGTCGCGCAGCAGTTTCACGCGCTCGAGAGTTTCGATTTCGGAGTGCATGTAGCGGCAGCGCACTCCGACTTCGGAGTAGTAGCCGGCGAGATCCTCGGCCATGCGCTTGGTCAGGGTAGTGACGAGGACGCGCTCGTTCTTTGCGGCGCGATCACGGATTTCGTGGAGCAGATCGTCGATCTGGCCGCGAACGGGGCGAATCTCGACCTCGGGGTCGATGAGGCCGGTGGGGCGAATGATCTGCTCGACGACGACTCCGGCGGATTTCGTGAGTTCGTAGGGGCCGGGCGTTGCCGAGACGTAAACGAGCTGATTGGTGCGCGCTTCGAACTCCTCGAACTTGAGGGGGCGATTGTCCATTGCAGAGGGCAGGCGGAAGCCGTAGTCGACGAGGTTCTGCTTGCGCGAGCGATCGCCGTGCCACATGCCGTGCAGTTGCGGGACGGTGACATGGGACTCGTCGATGAAGAGCATGTAGTCGCGCGGGAAGTAGTCGAGCAGGGTCGGCGGCGGTTCGCCCGGAAGGCGTCCGGAGAAGTGGCGCGAGTAATTTTCGATGCCGTGGCAGTAGCCGACCGACTTGATCATTTCAAGATCGAAGCGGGTGCGCTGGTGGACGCGCTGGGCCTCGACCATGCGGCCCTGGTTCTCGAGTTCTTTCTCCCACCATCCGAGTTCTTCGAGGATGGTTTCGATGGCGGTCTTGCGGCGCTCCGGTTGGACCACGTAGTGGCTCTTGGGGTAGATGGGGAGGCGCGCATACTTCTGCTTCACCGTGCCGAAGAGCGGGTCGATCTGGGCAAGGGAGTCGATCTCGTCGCCGAAGAGCTCAATGCGGTAGGCGAATTCATCATACGTTGGGAAGACTTCGATGACATCGCCGCGGACACGGAAGGTGCCGCGGCGGAAGTCGGTTTCGTTGCGCTCGTAGAGGATTTCGACCAGGCGGCGCGTGATGTCGTCGCGGCGAATCCTCTGGCCCTTTTCGAGCAGCAGCAGCATGCCGTAGTAGGCTTCCGGCGAGCCGAGGCCGTAGATGCAGGAGACCGAGGCGACGATGATGCAGTCGCGGCGTTCAAAGAGGGAGCGCGTGGCGGAGAGACGGAGCTTGTCCAGCTCCTCGTTGATGGTGGCTTCCTTCTCGATGTAGAGGTCGCCGGCGGGAATGTAGGCTTCGGGCTGGTAGTAGTCGTAGTAGGAGACGAAGTACTCGACGGCATTGCCGGGAAAGAACTGCTTGAACTCGTGGAAGAGCTGGGCGGCGAGGGTTTTGTTGTGCGCCAGCACCAGCGCGGGGCGGTTGAGGTGCTCGATGATCTTCGCCACCGTAAAGGTCTTGCCGGAGCCGGTGACGCCGAGCAGGACCTGGTGTTTCTCACCGCTCTCGATACCGGTGACGAGTTCTTCGATGGCGCGGCCCTGGTCACCGCGCGGCTTGTAGTCGCTGACGAGCTGGAAGTCCACAGATTGATTTTAGGAGATGGAGAAAGGACGGCCGATCCGCTCCGTGGAAAAGCCGGAGGGGATCGAGACCCGAAAAACCGAGGCGCGTGGAAATGGGGAGCCGGCGCCGCTCGGCTCCCCTTTTTGTAGGACTTTACAAACTAACGAGGATAGTCATCGCGATCGTGATCGTGGTGATGCCCCATATGGTCATAGGCCATGTGGTAGCCGCGGCGGAAGCCCTCGCGAAAATCCTGGCGCTGGTCGCGGGGAAGGTCCGGGTGGCGGAAGTTGTCGTGACGGTCCGGATCAGGCTGGCGACGTGCGTCGATGTCGTGGCGCGCGGCTTCAATACCGTCGCGGAAACCGCTGTGCCATGCATGGGACCAGGCGCCATCGGGCTCGACGGGCTGCCAGGCTCCTGGCGGGGGTGGGCCTTCCTGCGCGTGAACGGCGAGGGTGGTACCCCCCGCCAACGCAAGGCCTAACGCTAGAACGGTCGCTTGTTTTGCGATTCTCATTTTGTTCGTGACTCCTTCGCACTTCGTGGGATGTGCTGCAGTGCACTTGTTGGGATGCGAAGCAGTCGCTCAGGGGCGAGCTATTGCGAGCGTAAATTCGCTGCCGGACGGGCAACCCGTCAGCGGTCAGCGGTCAGCGGTCTGGGCTTGCTCTCGAGCGAGAGCGCTTGAGACCATTCCGCGGCGGAGTCTACGAGACAGTCGCTGGGGATGTCCTCAACGGTATGGGAGGAGAGTCCGAAGCGGCAGCCGACGACCCAGGCGCCAGCACGGCGAGCGGTGAGGATGTCAACGCTGGAGTCGCCGATCATGAGGGTTTCGCCCGGCGCCACTTCCGCTTCACGGATGAGCATGTTGAGGCCTTCGGGGTCAGGCTTCTTGGTGGCAAAGCTGTTGCCGCCATAGATGCGAAACATATACGGGCTGAGGCCGAGTGCATCACAGATCGCGACCGACGGTCCGATGGGTTTATTGGTGAGGACGGCCATTTTGCGCGGTACGCCATTTGTCGTGACACGCAGAGCGTCGAGGGACTCGAAGACGCCGGGATAGACGTACGTGAAATCGAGTTTGTGCTCGCGATAGTGAGCGAGGAAATGGTGCAGCGCGTTTTCGACGAGCGGCTCGTCTTCGGGGTCGCCAAGGGCGCGGCGCACGAGCATGCCGGCGCCGTCACCGATGTAGGTGGCGATGATCTCCTCGGGGAGCGGGTCGCGGCCGAACTCCCTCAGCATGGCGTTGATGGAGTTGGTGAGGCCGATGGCGGCAAGACGCATCTCTGGCTGGTGGATGTGAAGTCGAACAAGTCGCGGCAGCTGACGTGGTCGCCGAGCAGCGACAAGCGAGGCGAGTCGCAGGGGCAGTGGATGCCGGACGGCGGCAGCATCCTGTTCCTGGCGCATCGCGGCGAGCACACGCAGCTGTTCCGTCTTCCGATGAATGGCGGCGAGGCGCATCCCTTCGATGTGAAGATTGTGCCGCCGGTGGATGAGTCGAAGGAACCGGACGCGATCCCCCCGGCGAAGAAGGATGCTGCGGAGAAAAAGGAGGCGAAGGCCGAAGCGGTGGAAGCGGATGTTTCGCGGTACTTCATCGCGCCGGACGGGAAGCATATCGCGATCATCGTGCGCGATCCGGAGACACCGGGCGAAAAGAGGGAGCACGACGAGAAGGCCGATGCTATTTGGGTGAACCACAATCCGCATGGGTCGCGGCTGTATCTGCTCGATCCTGGAGACGGAAAGATCACAGCAACCGCTGTGCCACCGGATGTGTCACGGGTTGCGTGGAATGAGCAGAGTGACAAAATGCTGGCGATCGCGGAGGGGATGAACTAGGCGGGCGATCTGCAGCCAGCGGGAACGGCGTGGGTCGTTACTGTAGCTAATCCGGACCATCCAGAGCAAATCAAGGCGGCTCCGGCAACGATTGGCGCGGCTGTGTGGTCGCCGGATGGAAGCCAGATCTATCTTCTCGCGCAGAGCAAGGCGGATGCGCCGCCGGGATATGAGGATCTGTATGCAATGGCGGCGGCGGGTGGTTCGATTCGCGATCTGAGCGACGGATTTGATGGGAGCATCGGGCACGAGGAGCCGATCGCTGAGGACGATGCAGCACTGGAATCGGTTGAGATGGGCTTTCACACCACGCTGATGCGGTTCGTGGGCGATCGGCGGTAGCCGCTGCTATTCGAGACGGCGACCGTGTCGCAGTTCAACACGAATGCGAAGCATTCGGCGTGGGTGTGGCTGGGGTCGTCGAGCGACAAGCCGATGACACTCTACTACTCGGAGAAGCTGGGTGAGGCGGGTCGTGCGCTGAAGACTCCCGACCTGCTGCCGTCAGCGTGGACAGAGGTTGCGTCGCAGCCGGTTTCATGGAAGAGCGACAACTTCACGATTCAGGGTTTGCTGTATCTACCGCCGCGGGCCGCAAAGCACAAGGTACCGTTGATTGTGGATGTGCATGGCGGGCCGACGGGCGCGTTTGAGGACAACTGGAATGCGTTGACGGAATTTCTGCTGGGCCAGGGATGGGCGGTGCTGCGGACGAATCCTCGGGGCAGCACGGGGGCGGGTGCGGCGTTTGCGGCGGCAAACAAGAACGACATCAAGTAGACTTCGCGCATGCGTGTCTTTGGG
>VFSW01010052.1_pt1 | contig 13448 bp, 11 predicted proteins | sample 5358111 | NCBI WGS metagenome assembly VFSW01 (sample SAMN11554181, study PRJNA540505) | mine drainage metagenome | isolation source: sediment from site ElyBrook_90M | place: USA: Ely Copper Mine, Vershire, VT | collected 2017 | reverse complement strand
ATGACATTCCCCCGTGCGACGGCGGCAGCGAAGGGTTCGAGGTAGTGAGTGACTGCCGCGGTGTCGTCTGTAACCGGCGCTTTGTAGGAGTGGGTAAAGTAGACGTATTCACCGGGCAGAACGTCCGACAGCAGGCGTGAACGTTGATGAACGTCGAGGGAGCTCCAGCCGACATGGGGCACCTTTTGATCGCAGTCAGGAAAGCGCGAACATGAATTGGCGAAGTGCGCGAGGCCCGGCTGCTCCGGCGCTTCGGTGGAACCTGCGTAGAGCCACTGCATGCCCACGCATATGCCGAGGAAGGGCACACCACGCGCGATGGCATCGCGGATGGCGGGAGTGAGACCGGTCGCGTCAAGGCGCTGCGTGGCAGAGAAGTGTCCGACGCCGGGCAGCACCAGCCGCTCGGCATTTTCGATTGGCCCGATGTCGGCGTCTGTAAGTTCAACATCGGCGCCCAAAAAGCGAAGAGCCTTGAGAACTGAAGTGAGATTGCCGGCCTTGTAATCGATGACAGTGGCGCGCATTACAGTAGCCCCTTGGTCGAAGGCAACATTTCACCGAGTTGCTTGTCGCGTGAGCAGGCTACACGCAGGGCGCGTGCAAAGGCCTTGAATATGGCCTCTATCTTGTGGTGATTGGAGCGGCCATACATGGTCTTTACGTGAACATTGGCGCGAGCGCCGCGCGCGAAGCCTTCGAAGAAGTCGGTTACGAGTTCAGTTTGCAGGTCGCCGACGAGACGCGTGCGGACTTTGGTGTCAACCGCAAACGCCGCGCGCCCGCTGAGGTCAACGGCGGCAATGGCGAGTGTTTCATCCATGGGCATCAAAAAGTATCCCGCGCGCAAAATGCCGCGCTTGTCGCCGAGGGCACGGTCGAAGGCTTCGCCGAGGGCGATTCCAACGTCCTCGACGGTGTGGTGCTGATCGACGTCAAGATCGCCGTCACAATTGAGTTCGAGATCAAAGGCGCCGTGGCGCGTGAACAACTCCAGCATGTGATCAAAGAACCGGATGCCGGTAGCGACGGTGTAGCGCCCCTGCCCTTCGATCGTCAGCTTGATGGAGATGCGGGTTTCCGTCGTATTGCGAGCGAAGCTCGAGCTTCTTTTGGGGTTGGTAGAGACGGAGTCGCTTGCGGCATTTATTTTCTGTTTTGTAGTCATCGGGTCTCTCCCTCATTTCCGATGTGAGCCAATGCTTCATTGAGAGCGACGACGGCCTTAAGCATTTGCTCGCGGGTGCCGATGGTAATGCGGACGCGCCCGTCGCATCCCGGATCACTGGAGCGGTCGCGTACAAGCACCCCGGCGGAGAGCATATGCTGAACGAACTCTCGATGGCGCGTGCCAATGTCTGCGAGGATGAAGTTGGCACGGCTGGGCCAATAACGAATCTCTGCCGCATCGAGAGCGGATTCGAATTCGCTGCGCGCCACGAGAACTTCGCTGACATACCAGTCGAGATACGTTGTATCTGCGATTGCGGCAGGGAGGCAAGCGAGCGCCACCGAGTTCACGCTGTAGGGAGAAAGCACGCGGCGTATCCACTGCATCAACTCGACAGGAGCGGCCAGCACGCCGACGCGAAGCCCGGCGAGACCAAAGGCTTTCGAAAAGGTCCGCGAAACAATGAGGTTGGGAACCGTCCCAACCAGATCCATCACCGTCTGGCCGTGGAAATGAAAGTAGGCTTCGTCGACGAGGATGATGGCCTGGGGCGCCCGGCGCGCGCATTCGACAATCTGCTCGCGTGTGGCGATACTTCCCGAAGGGCTGTTGGGATTGGCGATGGCGATGATCTTGGTGCGGGGCGTGATGGAGGCAATCAGCCGCTGGAATGGAAAGCGCAGATCGTCGCCCGCCAAAATGGTGACGACTTGTGCGTCGGTGGCTGAGGCATATACCTCGTACATCGTGTAAGTCGGAACGGGCAGGAGCAGCTCATCGCCGCTATCGAGAAAAGCCTCAAAGAGGACGTGAATCGCTTCATCGACGCCATTGGTGAGGGCGACCTGCGCTGATGCGAGCCCGAGATGTTGGGCGACGATCGCTTCCACCGGTTCGCGTTCGGGATAACGCGTGAGATCGCCGGCGGAGATGCGCGCCAGCACTTCGCGCACGGCAGGCGAGCATGCCAATGTGTTCTCGTTGAAGTCGAGACGGAGCGCATCGCGGCTGCCAAGCGGAGGGTGATACTCCTTGATGGCGCGGACGCGAGCGCGCGGCGCGGGGTGCAGAAGAGTCTGGGTATCAGGCACGAGGCCTCCGTACGCGCGATTTTGGCGCAAGCCTTGATCGAATGGCTTCCGCATGTCCAGCAAGACCTTCAGCTTCCGCGAGCAATTGAGCTTGCGGGCCGAGTTGGCGCAGGGCTTCTTTCGAGTATTCCTGGACAGTAATGAGTTTCACGAAGTCGTTGACACTGAGGCCGCCGCGTACACGAGCCATTCCGCCCGTGGGAAGCGTGTGGTTGGGGCCGGAGATGTAGTCGCCCATGGGTTGCGGAGACCAGCGTCCGATGAAAACCGATCCTGCATTCTGAACCCAGTCAAGATCGGAGGCGGAATCAACGGTGAGATGTTCAGGAGCAATGCGGTTGGTGAGGTCGCGCGCTTCGTCAGTTGTAGACGCGAGTATCACTATGCCGTTGCGCGCAAGAGATTGGCGGGCGATAGGATTGTTGCTGCTGCGGGCTTTCGCTTCGGCGATGACGCTGACTGCGAGTTGGGCATGCGTAGTGATAAAGACGGCGAGTGCTTCGGGGTCGTGTTCCGCCTGGGCGACGAGGTCAGAGGCGATATCTTCAGGCCGCCCGCGATCGCTCATAACAACGATTTCGGTGGGACCGGCAAGCATGTCGATGGCGCAGTCGAAGGCCACCAGTTTTTTGGCTGAAGTGACATAGAGGTTTCCGGGGCCGACGATCTTGTCGACCTTCGGGATTGCCGAAGTGCCATAGGCGAGCGCGGCGATGGCGTGGGCGCCGCCGACGCGGTAGAACTCGGCGATGCCAAGAAGGTGCGCAGCGGCCAGTGTTTCAAGCGCGGGCTTGGGCGAGACAGCAACGATGCGCTTTACTCCGGCAACCTGCGCGGGGATGGCGGTCATGAGCAGGGTCGAAGGTAAAGGATGACGGCCGCTGGGGACGTAACAGCCCACGGATGCAAGCGGACGTACCATTTGACCTACATCGAGGCCAGCACGCGATGACTTGGTCCACGAGGCCGGCAGTTGGCGCTGCGCGAACTTGCGAATCTGCGCCGCAGCCGTCGTGAGCGCCTGGCGCAACGCGGGGTCGAGGGACTGCCACGCGGCGGACATTTCATTTTCGGTGACCCGGAGATCGCCTGGACCCGGGAGGCCGTCGAATCTTTTCGCATAACTCAGCAGGGCTCGATCACCCTGCCGTCGCACAGCGTCAACAATGCGCTTGACCGCGGGAAGCACAGCATCGAGTGCGGAGCCTCCTCGCCGTTCCAACGCTGCAATCACTTTGGCTGATTGCGCCGCGCCGCGCCCTTTTGTCCGGATAAGTTTCATGCGAGTCCTCCCGGAGTTAGAGCACAACCTTGTTGAGCGGATATTCAACAATGCCCGTGGCTTTGGCGGCCTTGAGGCGCGGAATGACATCGCGAGCAACACGCTCATCGAGGATGGTGTTGACGGCAACCCAGTCGGGGTCGCTCAAGTGAGACACAGTCGGCGAATTAAGAGCGGGAAGAACGGAGAGAACAGTCTCGAGATTTTCGCGCCGCACATTGAGCATGAGGCCTACCTGCGATTGCGCGTCAATTGCCCCGCGGAGCATGAGCGCGATGGAGTTTACTTTCTCCCGCTTCCAGTCATCAGCCAGCGCTGCCGTGCTGGCGATGAGATGCGTCTCGCTTTCCATGACCGTGTCTATGATTTTGAGGTGGTTCGCTTTGAGTGAACTACCAGTCTCAGTAACTTCAACAATAGCGTCGGCAAGCATGGGAGGCTTCACTTCAGTCGCTCCCCAGCTGAACTCGACCTTGACGTTCACGCCTTTCGAGGCGAAGTAGCGCTTGCTGACTTCTACGAGTTCAGTGGCGATGATTTTGCCTTCAAGATCTTCGGCCTTATTGAAGCCGCTGGCCTCAGGGACGGCAAGAACCCACCGCACCTTCCGCCGACTTTGCTTGGCATAGGTAAGCGTGGTGACGCTGGCCACGGCGAGGCCGCTCTCGACGACCCAGTCGATGCCGGTGAGCCCTGCATCGAGAACTCCGTGATCGACGTAACGCGCCATCTCCTGCGCGCGAATCAGCATGCATTCGATCTCGCTGTCGTCGATGGAAGGAAAGTAGGAGCGGCCATCCGCATAAATATTCCATCCAGCGCGCTTAAAGAGCGCTATGGTCGCATCCTGAAGGCTGCCCTTGGGGATGCCGAGCCTGAGCTTATTCGCCATTTGCGGTCTCCTCGCTTGCAACTGCGGACGCCAGTTCAATGGGACGAGTGAAGCAACTCACGGTTCCCTCGTGACAGACGAGACCGTCGCCTTCCACTTCTACACGGAAGAGAAGTGTGTCGTTATCGCAATCGGTTGAGGCTGAGATCACACGGAGGCGATTGCCACTGGTCTCGCCTTTCATCCAAAGCTTCTGTCGCGTTCGGCTCCAGAAGGTGACAAAGCCGGTTTCAAGCGTCTTCGCATAGCTTACCGGGTTAAGAAAGCCCAGCATCAGCACTTCGCCGGTGCGCGCATCCTGCACGATGCCCGGAGCGAGTCCATCCATCTTCTCAAAATCAATTGTTGCTGTCGTATCGCTCATGTCTTTCCTGGTCTTGCTCAGATTTATGGTGCACACGAAAAAGCCCGCCAGCTACTTCGCCGGCGGGCTTGGTGTTTCTTAGATCTCTCTGGCTGTCTTAGTTCAGGCCATAGCAGTCCGCCGGCATGGAGGTTCCATGATGGTGGTGGTGACCGTGATGGCGGTGGCACTGCATCTGACTAAAACCCTAAGCGGAAACCCCGTTCGTTGTCAAACGCTTTCTCGCGAGGAAAACGATGCTTTCATTCAACTAATTCTGGCGTCCAGGAGCGGGCTCGTTCGAGTTCGCCTGGGGCACCAGCTGCAATAAATCGAGGACAAGGCGGTAGAGTTCGTTACGCATCTCGAAGCGCTCCGACGCACGCGTGACGTAGCGTACCTCGATATCCGTTCCGGAGCCGGAGGGCCGCAGATTCACTGCAGGGTCGGTACGAAAACGGCTCAATCCGTCACCGCGGGTTCCGCGCTTCCACTCCTGCTCAGCGATGCGGCTACTTTCACGTGTATGTTCCTGCACGGCTTTGAGTATGCGGTCGACGGTGTTCTTTGTATCGACCCCGGCCGGCAGAGTAATCGTGATTTCGTCCCACATCCATTGGCCGGTAGTGGAAAAGTTGAAGTATTGACCGCGGATAGCAAAGCTGTTCATGAATGTTATGTGACGGCCGGTCGGATATCCTCTGGCCGTTAGATTTCCGGTTTCGAGCAGGGTCGTTTTCATTAGGCCAAGTTCGGTAACCTCGCCGCCCACGCCGTTAATCTCAACCCAGTCGCCCACACGAATCCCTTTTTTGCCCACGAGGACAAACCACCCGAAGAACGCCAGCACGAAATCCTGAAGAGCAATCGTGAGAGCTGCAGTCGTCAGTCCGAGGATGGTGGGTGTCTGATGGGGTGCCCCGAAAAGCACCAGAAGAATAAGCACAGCGCCCACCAGCTGGACCGCCAGTTCCAGAATCATTTGCAGAGTCTGGAGTTGCCGTCTGTCTTTGGTGATGTGATGCATCAGTCGCCGCACGACAGCGTCACCCAGGAGCATCCCGATCAGGATTAGGACGATCAATCCAGTGGATTGCAGGATGAGATGTAAAAGAATGCGATGTTGCCGCAAGACCTGAGCAGCCCACTTGGCGTAAACGCCCGCCAGTTGTTGCTCGGTCTGGATGCGGTCGTCGTAGATGCTGAGAAGCTGACGCTCGGCGCTGCGATCGCGGATGCTGGCAAGCTTTGAAGTGCGATCCTGTGACGCCGATTCTGATGCGGTGGACCGGGCGTCCGCCGTTGCTTCCAAAGCATTGTGCTGGCTGGTGAGCGTACGGATATCGGTTTGCGCCTGCGCAAGAGCCTGCTCAATCAGTTCGTGGCGTGATCGCTGCCGATTCCAGGCACCCAGCCTCCCAGCCAGCGTGCCGTAGCGCGCGACGGATAGAATCGCAATCTGGCCGTCACCATGCGATTGGGTGTCATATTTACTCATGGTCGCTTCATGCGCGGAAAGTTCGCTCTGAATTTGTGCGCGCTGATCGCCCGAAGCGCGGGCAAGGTCCTGTTGAGCGTCGGCGAGCTCGTCGGAATCAAGGCCGAGCTGCGCCTGGGCGATTTCCAGGTCGGTATCGCTGCCCGCGGGCTTCGAGACGTCCTCTTTGGAATTGGCAGATTTGGGAGTTGTTGTAGGGGTGAGCTGGTGCACAAGGGCTTGATCTTGAACGACCAACTGCTGGAGCTGCTTTACCTTTTGCGAAAGTGCGAGAGCGTCCCCGGAGAGTGAGCGGTTCTGTGCCTGGGCAGTCGCCTGTCGCAACGCTGCGGCGAATGCCTGATCGACTTCGTGATCGGCTAATCGCTCTGCTTCGCGCGCATACTCAGTTTCCTCAGCGGAGACGGCAAGGGGCGCAAGGGCCTGCGCGGTTTGCCATGGACTGAGGTCGACGATCGACTTTGGAGCGCCGCCAAGCAACTGGGCCTGGCCACGCGCACTGATGAACGGGAGATGTGTCATGGCATCCCGCGTCGTCCACGCAAATGCGAAGCAGAGAATAAGCAGGACAAACAGCGCGAACAGCACCGTGTTCCGGGTACGCTTGAAGATCCGGGTGCGAAGCGTGCTCGCAGCCTCAGCCGCTCTGGGAGAAAGATCCATAAGAGCATTCTCACAGGTTGAGGGTGGCTGCAGGCAAAAACACTCTGAGAAAAATAGGGATGACGGAAGGATTCACGTTCAACACTTCAAATGCCAACAAATCCAGTCAGACAAGAATTGGTTGCTCATACTTCATGTCGGGGACGAAAATCATAGCGTGAAAGCTTACGCCCTATCTGTGATTTTTCGGTCAGGCGCCCTGGGTATTCTTCTGGCTTGCTCATGGTCAGGCAGCCTGCCGCAGGCACCGCCCAAGCAGACACCGGCTCCGCCCGCTGAGGTGCGCGTGGATCTGAACCATGCAACCGTTCAAGAACTTTTCAAAGTGCCGGGCATGACTCGCACGTGGGCCGGCCGCATTGTGCGCTTCCGGCCCTACCGTACGAAGCTGGATCTGCTGGAGCAGGGCATCTTGCCTGAGCCGGTCTACAGCCGGATCAAGGATTACGTTATCGTGCACCGTGAGAAGCAATAGCAGGTTCAGTCGAAGTAAACTCTTTGGGTTTGCTGCGCGTGAAATGCGAGAGCAAGGTGCTGAGGATGACGTAGAGCGTTGGGATAAAGAACAGGTTCAGTACGGTTGAAAACAACATGCCGCCGACGATCGTAGTTCCCACGGAACGCCGGCCCAGAGCACCGGCGCCAGTCGCGAAGACAAGCGGCAGGATGCCGAGGATAAATGCGAACGACGTCATAAGGATCGGACGCAGACGCAGTTCGGCGGCTTCGATCGCGGCCTCCGAAATGGAGCGTCCTTTACGGCGTAATTGTTCGGCGAACTCGACGATCAGAATTGCGTTTTTGGCCGAGAGGCCGATCAACATGACGAGTCCGATTTGACAATAAACGTCGTCGGACATGCCGCGCATGGCCACAGCTCCCAATGCTCCGAGGACAGCCATGGGCACCGCGAGCAGAATGATGAATGGCAGAGCGAAGCTTTCATACTGCGCCGAAAGCGTGAGGTAGACGACCAGAATGCCAAGACCGAAGATGATGACTGCTTTGCCGCTCGATTCGATTTCGTCGAGCGTGAGCCCGGTCCATTGGTAGGTCATTCCAGGCATCATCACCTGCGAAGCCAGTTGCTCCATGCTGGCAATCCCTTGACCGGAACTATAGCCAGGAGCGGGTGAGCCGTCGATTTCGACAGCGCGGAAGAGATTGTAATGGTTGATGACGGGCGGACCGGAGCTATTGGCTACCGTAACCAGATTGTCGAGTGGAACCATCTGTCCTGAATCAGAACGAACGTAGAAGTTGTGCAGATCTTTTGAGGTCATGCGGAATGGCTGGTCCGCCTGAACGAACACGCGGTAGGTACGATTATTGAAATCAAAGTCGTTGACGTATTCAGACCCCATGAACACGCTCAGCGTCGTTGTGATCTGCGATAGCGAAATGTTCATGGCCTTGGCCTTCTCGCGATCGATGCTGACAAGCACCTGCGGATCGTTGGCCGAGAAGGTGGTGAGCAGGCCTGTCAGGTCTTTGTGGGTGCGGCTGGCGCCGACAATCTGGTGGGCGACGCGGTCCAGGTCCGCCAGCGTGTTCTGGCCCTGGTCCAGCAACTCAAACTGGAAGCCGCCGAAGCTGCCCACTCCTTGCACGGCCGGTGGCTGAATCAAGGCAACCAGACCGCCATCGGGAGAGAACATGAGCATCTGAAGTTTGGGCGCGATGCGGGCCACGATGTCCGCCGCGGAGTGACCCTTTCCTTTGCGCTCATCAGCGGGCTTGGTGGAAACAAACATCATGCCGGCATTCGATGCACCACCATTGAAACCGAATCCCATGACTGAGAAGAGGCCGGAAATGTCTTGGTCCTGCCCGATGAGCATGCTGGCCTTGTCAGCCAGGGCGCTGGTGTATTCCAACGATGATCCTGGCGGCGCCTGGACGATGGCCATAAGGAAGCCCTGGTCTTCCTGCGGAATGAAGCCCGTGGGTACGTGCAAATACATCCATCCTGTCGCTGCTAGGCCTGCAAAAAAGAGGAGGAGAAGCACATAGCGGATGCGGAGGGCAACGTGAATGGTTTTTGCGTAGGTACGGCTGGTCCACGAGACGGCAGCGTCGGCGCCATGGACGAACCCGGCAAAGGCTCGCGAAAGAGGCCGGATGTGGAGGAAATCCAACTGATGCGGGCGCTCTTCTTCGCCCCGAAGGAACAGGGCGGAGAGGGCCGGAGAAAGCGTGAGTGCGTTAAAGGCGGAGATCGCAATCGAAAATGCAATCGTCAACGAAAACTGGCGGTAGAGAATGCCCGTAGTGCCAGGAAAGAACGATACCGGAACGAATACCGCGATAAGCACAAGCGAGGTAGCGATGACGGCGCTCGTAACTTCGCCCATGGCCCGCGAAGTAGCCTCATGCGGGTCAGAGTGTTCCATCGCAATATGGCGCTGCACGTTTTCAATGACCACGATGGCGTCGTCGACCACCAGGCCGGTAGCCAGGGTGATGCCAAAGAGAGTGAGCGAGTTGATGGAGAAATCGAAGAGCTTGATAAAGGCAAACGTTCCGATCAGCGATACCGGAATCGTTACGGCCGGGATGATGGTGGCGCGCCAGTCAAGAAGGAAGAGGAAGATGACTACGATAACGATAACGATCGCTTCGGCGAGCGTGACCATCACTTCGCGGATCGAATCGCCTACAACAGTAGTCGAATCAAAGGCCACGGCATATTCAAGCCCGGGGGGAAAGCTCTTGGAAAGCTGCTTCAGAACGGCCTTGGCCTGGGCGTCAACCTGCAGAGCATTCGCAGTCGCGAGTTGCTGGATACCAATGCCTTGAGCTATGTGTCCGCTGTATTTGAGGCTCGAACTGTAGTCTTCAGAGCCAATGACAGAGTGGCCGACGTCCTTTAGCTGAACCAGTCCATTGGGGCTGTTTTTGATGATGATGTTATCGAACTGGACCGGATCACTGAGCCTGCCGACTACGCGCACGGGGACCTGGAAGGCCTGCGTCGAGTTGGCGGGAGGCTGGCCCAACTGGCCGGCGGGAATTTCAACGTTCTGTTCCATGAGCGCGCTGACCACGTCGCTGGCCGTCAGATTGCGAGCGGCAAGCCGGACGGGGTCAAGCCAGATGCGCATGGCATATTTGCGTTCGCCGAAGATCATCACATCGCCGACGCCAGGCACGCGCTTGATTGCGTCCTTCACATACACGTCGAGGTAGTTGGAGATGAACTCGTTCGAATAGCGCCCGTCGCGCGTGAAAAAGCCTGCACCGAAAACAAAGTTGCTGCTGACCTTGGTAATCGTTATGCCGGTCTGATTGACAGCTGAAGGCAGACGGCCTTGAACGCTGGCGACGCGGTTCTGAACGTCGACGGCTGCAATATCGAGGCTGTAACCCGTGCTGAAGGTTGTGGTGATGGAACTGGTCCCGCTGTTGGTGCTCGATGAGCTTATGTAGCGCATGCCCTCGACGCCATTGATTGCCTCTTCCAGCGGGATCGTAACGGCCTTCTCCACCGTATCGGCATTGGCGCCGACATAGTTGGTGGTGACCGACACCTGGGGCGGCGTCAACTGCGGATAGAGGGCGATGGGCAGGTTAGGAATGCACACCGCTCCCGCGAGAATAATGAGAAGCGCGCAAACCGTTGCGAATACCGGCCGGCGAATAAAGAAATCTACAAACAAGGTAAGCCTTCCTTCCTGCCGCTCGCGACAGGCGCAATCTTTCCGATTGCCTGTCCACGTCCCCGCATAAGCACTTCGCTTACAGGGTCGTCAGGCGCCCATTGGCTGCACGGGCATGTTATTTACGAGGAACTGTGTACTTGAGACAATCACCCGATCGCCCGCATTAAGGCCGGAACTCACGGAATACGTGTTCCCAACCGTATCGCCGAGAGTTACCGGCGTCTGGCTCGCTACAAAGTGGCCGCCCTGTTGTTTCGCCACAAAAACGAAGCTCTGGCCGCCCTGGCGCGTAACCGCGAGAACGGGCACCACGGCCATGGGCGAGGTGCTCCAAACAACGCGTGCCCTTACAAGTTGTGAATTGCGCAGCATTTCGGGTCCGAAGTGGACCGGAGCCTTGACCAGGATTCCCTGCAAAGTGCTGTCAACCTGGGGAGAGAGAAAATCGATCTTCGACTTTTCAAGCAGTTTGCCGCTGGTATCCATCAGGTCCACTTCAAGTCCTAGTTTCACCTGGGCGGCACGTTCAGTCGGGACGTAGATGTACGCCTCGAGGTCCTTATTCTCATCGACCGTGGTGAGCATGGTTGACGATGAAACGTAGTCTCCCACGTGCACCGGTATATCACCCACCACTCCGTCGAATGGCGCCCGGATGCTGTAATAGGCCAGTTGTTCTTCCTGGGTCTTTCGCGAGGCGACCGAAGACTCGTAGTCCGCCTTGGAATTGTCATACGCCTGTTGTGCCTGCTCAAAAACGTCACGGCTTATGATTCCGGCATCGAACAGTTTTTTCTGGCGGCCAATCTGCGAGGTGTTGTAGTCAAACACGGCTTTCTTTTGCCGTTCGGTGGCCAGTTGGGAATCGACCGAAGCCTGTTGGTGCAGAGGGTCGACCGCCATAAGTAACTGACCTGACTTCACATGGTCGCCCGAGCGTACATTGATCTGGGTCAGCCTCCCGTCGACCTGCGGCTGCAGGGTGGCAGAGCGGCGAGATTTGATCGTGGCCACATAGTCGCTGCTCTGGGGCACGGGAGCGAGGGTAACCGCAACGGTTTGCACAGGCATTGCCTGCATGCCTCCGCCTGCGGCTTGGGCCGAGGGCGCAGACTGCTTCTGGCATCCACCAATCGCCATAGTTGTAACGAAACAAACCACTCCAAAAATGCGTTTCAACGCGTAGTCCTCACTTGCTGAGTTCTGTGTGCCGGCTTCTGTAACGAGCCGTACCGTTTGACGGGAGTCTTTCACCCATGAAAGTTCGCGGGATTGATCTTACCGCGAGGGGGTGGTTCCTGCCTGTGAGCAGACGACAAAGACTCCGCGCTCGAACAGAAAAAGGTTTGAGCGGAGTCACAGTATGTGACGAGCCAGATTACTCCATTGTCGCAAAAAATTCGCCTCAACGGGGACTTGTGACCGCCATGCCGGCCGGAGCACCCTGTCAGGCCTTCTCCTGCTGCAATGCAAAGGGGTTAAAGTCGGTGTGCCGGTCAAAGGCATCTGTTCCCTCAATGGCCTTCAGACGCCCCACCACCCAGTAGGTAACGGGGGTGGCTACCACCTCGACCCCTACCTTTATCAGGTAGGAGGAAACCACCATCCGAAAGATCATCGGGACCGGCTGGGACCCGGCAAATGCGATCACCACGATGACAGCCGTATCCACGGCCTGCCCGGTAACCGTTGACCCCACGGTGCGCGTCCACAGCCATCGCCCCTCTGTAAGTAGCTTGAGCTTGGCGAGGGTATAGCTGTTGGTGAATTCGCCAGCCCAGTAAGCGATCAGGCTAGCCACGGCAAACCTGGGTACTACCCCGAAAACGGTGGCATAGGCCTCTTGGCCGTGCCACTCCGGAGCGGGGGGGAGTGCGACAGCCACCTGGCCCATGCCGGCCAACAGAACCATGGCGAAAAAACCAAGCCATATCGCCCTTCGCGAAGATTGGTACCCATATACCTCGGTAAATACATCTCCGCATACATAGGTAAGCGGAAACAGAAACTCCGCGGCGCTCGGCCTCAGCCAGCCGAGTTGGCAAATCTTCGGACCCACCAGATTAGAGATCATCAGGACGACCACGAATCCCAGGGTCAATAAATCAAGATATCGATAACGGCGAGTCACTTCCTGAGAATATATGATGGCTAGTTCGCAGCCGCGATTTTCCTGGTTCCTTGCCTCTCGTGACCGTGATGGGTCACGGCAGGATGGTCTGGACCAACGTGATGCAGCATCCCTTGGCTGCATGAATCAATCAACGACCAATTGCAAATGCAAAGTCTCAAGCGGCGGCGAGCGAGCGCTCTTTGAGGGCGCGCTCGGGCTACATAGGCATCCTGGGCGGAACAGCGACCCATTTGTCAGAATTCATTGACTGCCGATGCAGTTTCCGGGATACGCTCCAAAAATAAGGGAAGATTGCTTCGCAGAATGATGTGCGGCGCCAATCGCGTAACAGGCTCCGGTTGGATTCCCTCTACCAAGAAGCGGACAAGAGTCTCGAGGGCGAGTTTTCCCTGAGTGAAGGGGCGTTGGTAAAGGGTAGCGAGAATCTTGCCGGACTCTATGAGAGGGACGAGTTCGGCGAACAAGTCCGTCGTCACTAATTTCACATGTTCCCACATGGAATTCTCATCGAGGGCGCGTAGCACCGCGAGGCTGTTGGCGGTGTTGATATAGATTCCGGTTGGCTGCGGCTTACGCTTGAGCAGTGCGAGGGTGGCCCGGTAGGCTTCCTTGGGATTGTCGTGGGTTTCAATGGCGGGAATCAGGGTAAGATGCGGCGCCAAGGTGGCGAGCGTGGCAGCAATCCCGCGCAGTTTCTCGCCGGGGTCAAAGG
>VFSW01010051.1_pt1 | contig 13448 bp, 19 predicted proteins | sample 5358111 | NCBI WGS metagenome assembly VFSW01 (sample SAMN11554181, study PRJNA540505) | mine drainage metagenome | isolation source: sediment from site ElyBrook_90M | place: USA: Ely Copper Mine, Vershire, VT | collected 2017 | reverse complement strand
TGCGGGGGCCGGGCCGGTGATTGCGGCGGCGCGGTGGAGGCAGATGGCGAAGGTGCGTTGCCGGATGGATTCGCCGTGGGCTCCGGCTGCGGCGGCGGAGCGACCAGCGCCGCGGAAGGAAGGACGCTCGGAGGGGACGCGACCAGCGACGCGGCTGGCGCGGAGCGGACGGTCGGCGTCCCCCGGGAGACGACGATGGCGACGGCAGCGCCGAGCGCGAGACGGTGAGCGGAATGCCCAGGGTCAGCTGTCGACGGCGCCTCGGCAGCACGTCCTCGTCGCCCGAGACGGCCGCCGACGGTCGCGACGTCGCGAGCGCGCCCGACTCGACGAAGAACGGCCTGGGCCCCGAGGCGAGGGCGCGCTCGGTGGGAGCCGACGGCGAGACGGGCGCGGCCCCGCGCGCCGTACCGAACGTCACAGTGGCCTGGTGTCCATCCATCGCCTCGAGCAGCGCGGTCATGGTCGGGAACCGGTGCTCGCGGTCCTTCGCGAGCGCGCGCATGACGGCCATCGCGACGGACGTCGGCGCGTCGGGGTTCTTCACCGTGAGCAGGGGCGCATCGCGCGAGAGCACCTGCGCGACGACCTGCAGCGGGTCCGTGCCGACCGACCATGGCAGCTCGCCCGCTAGCAGCTCGTATGCCAGGACTCCCCACGCGAACTGGTCAGCCCTGCCATCGAGCGGCTCGCCGCGCATCTGCTCGGGCGCCATGTAGTAGGGAGTCCCGACCGTCATTCCCTCGGCAGTCGTCGCGGGCGTGGGCCCTTCCCTCGACAGGCTCGGATCGACGGCCGTCGCGCTGCGCTTGGCGATGCCGAAGTCGAGGACCTTGATGACGCCGTCGTCGCGCACCATGACGTTCTCGGGCTTGATGTCGCGGTGCACCAGGTCGCGGGCATGGGCCGCGCCCAGCGCGACCGCCACGTCGCGCAGCCAGCGGACCCGCTCGCGCAGGGGCACCGAGGCGTCGCCCACGTAGGCCCGCAGCGACTGGCCGGCCACCAGCTCCATGGCGATGTACGTGGTGCCGGCGAGCGCGTCGGGCGAGTGCACCTCGCCGACGTCGTGGATGGCCACGACGTTGGGGTGTGCCAGGGCGGCGGCCAGCCGAGCCTCGCGCAGCAGCCGCGCCGCGGCGTCGGTCCCGCCAGCCCCATTCACGGCTCGCTCCACGCGGAGCACCTTCAGCGCCACGCTGCGCTGAAGGCGAGGGTCGCGCGCCTCGTAGACCTGTCCCATCCCGCCCGAGCCGAGCAGGCGAACGATCACGTACCTGTCGATGGCGTCCCCGGGCGCGAGCACTACCCGACGAGGATACTCCCTCGCACCCGGTCCCGCGAAGGCCCGCGAACGTCGTGCAGCCGGCCGCGTCGGCCCTGGCGCGCTTCTGGCAACGACGCGCCAGGCGATGACTCAAGGTAAAGTCTGTCGCCTCCCCATCCCCATCCCTAGCGTTCTCATGCCCATGCCTGCTCCTCGTGCCGAACCCCAGCGCACCTCGCTGCTCGTCATGAGCAAGGTCGGAGTCTTCACGTTCCCGCTGCCCGAGGCGGGCGAGATCACGATAGGTCGCGCTGCCGATTGCCACGTGCGCGTCGACGATCCGAAGGCGTCGCGCTACCACGCGCGCCTGCGCATGGGGGCTCCGGCCCAGCTCGTCGATCAGTCGAGCGCCAACGGGACGTTCATCGGCGGACGCCGCCTCGAGGCGGGGGTCGCGGTCGATCTCGCCGTGGGAGAGATGGTCACCATCGGGGCCACGGTGCTCGTCATGCAGAGCAGCGCGGCGAGCGCGCCGGTGCGGGTGTGGAGCCAGGGCGCGTTCGAGGCGCGCCTGGCCGAGGAACGGTCGCGGGTCGGTGCGAAGGGCCCGGGGCACGCCGTCGTGCGCCTGGTGCTCGACTCCGGGGCCGTCGTCAGCACGGCGGCGACGACCCGCGCCCACATGATGACGGAGGTCGCACGGGCCGAGGCGCTCGACCGGACGCTGCGAGAAACCCTGCGCAACAGCGACGTGATTGGCTCCTTCGCTCCGGGCCTGTACCACGTGCTTCTCGTGGACGTGTCCGCCGCCGAGGCCGCGCGAATGGGCGACGCGCTCGGAGATGCCCTCCGAAAAGCGGGTTTCGAGGTCGGCGTCGACGTGCAGTGGCGCGCCAGCGGCGCCGAGGCCGAGCCGCCGCGCACGCCGACGTCCGAGCCCGAGCCCGTGGTCGAGCCGGGCATCGCGAGCTCCCGCGACGGCGGGATGACCGATCGGATCGCCGCCAGCGAGATCAACGTGCTCATCCTCGGCGAGACCGGCGTCGGCAAGGAGGTCATGGCGAGGCGGCTGCACGAACGCTCTCCGCGCGCGGACGCGCCGCTGCTCTGCATCAACTGCGCGGCATTGTCCGAGTCGCTGCTCGAGAGCGAGCTGTTCGGCTTCGAGCGCGGCGCGTTCACGGGGGCCACGCAGAGCAAGCCGGGCCTGCTCGAGTCGGCGCAGGGCGGGGTCGTCTTCCTCGACGAGATCGGCGAGATGCCGATCACGCTCCAGGCGAAGCTGCTGCGGGTGCTCGAGCAGCGGGAGGTGCTCCGCGTCGGCGCCCTGAAGCCGCGGCCGATCGACGTGCGCTTCCTGTCGGCCACCAACCGCGATCTCGAGGCCGAGGTCGCCGCCGGGCGATTCCGGCGCGACCTGTACTTCCGCCTCAACGGCATCTCCCTGAGCATCGCGCCGCTGCGCGAGCGCGTGCACGAGATCGAGCCGCTCGCGCGGGCGTTCATCGCCGAGGCGTGCGCGCAGTCGCGCCGCAGCAACGTGCCCGACATCACCCCGTCGGCCCTCGCCCTGCTCAAGCGCTACGCCTGGCCCGGCAACATCCGCGAGCTGCGCAACGCCATGGAGCGCGCGGTGGTCGTCTGCGCCGGCAGCGTCATCGGCCTGGAGCACCTGCCCGCCGAGAAGATGGCTCCCATGGTGGAGCTCGGACGCAGGCCGAGCGGGCGCGAGGTGGAGACGCTGGCGGCGCTCTACGGCGTCGATCCGGAGGTGGAGCGCGCCCGGATCCTCGATGCGCTGACCGACTGCAGGGGCAACCAGACGCAGGCTGCGGCCCTGCTGGGGATCTCGCGCAGGACGCTGACCACCAAGCTGAATCAGTACGACCTGCCCCGCCCCCGGAAGAAGCGGTAGGCCTCTGGCAGCGTTGGGAAAGGTTGGGAAGACCCTTCCCGGCGCTTCCCAACGCTGCGCGCTCGTGCGGGTGACGGCGGCAATTGCCGCCGCCCCAGCAAGCCGCAAAGCGGTCCGGAGCGGGCGGCATCCCCGTTGCACTGGCCCGGACGAACAGGGGTCCATGAACAGCACCTTCGACAGGGAAAGCGATCCGGGGGTCCGGCCGGGGGACGTGCTCGCGGGCAAGTACCGCGTGGAGCGAATCCTCGGCATCGGGGGGATGGGCGTCGTCGTCGCAGCGCACCACATCCAGCTCGACGAGAAGGTCGCGCTCAAGTTCCTGCTCCCGGACGCGCTCGAGAACGCCGAGGCCCTCGCCCGCTTCGAGCGCGAGGCGCGCGCTGCGGTCAAGATCAAGAACGAGCACGTGGCCCGCGTGAGCGACGTGGGCAAGCTCGACAGCGGCTCGCCGTACCTGGTGATGGAGTACCTCGAGGGCAGCGACCTCTCCGCAGTCCTCGAGAAGCAGGGACCGCTGCCCATCGACCGGGCGGTCGACTTCGTCCTGCAGGCCTGCGAGGCCATCGCGGAGGCGCACGCCCTGGGGATCGTCCACCGCGACCTCAAGCCGGCCAATCTGTTCTGCATCCGGCGGCGCGACGGTGGGCTCTGCATCAAGGTGCTGGATTTCGGGATCTCGAAGGTGACGCCGGCGGGCGGGGTGGGCAGCGGAAGCCGCGACATGGGGATGACCAAGACGACGACGGTCATCGGCTCTCCCGTCTACATGTCGCCCGAGCAGATGCAGTCGTCCAAGGGCGTCGACGAGCGCACCGACATCTGGGCGATCGGCGTCATCCTCTTCGAGCTTCTGACGGGCAGGGTCCCGTTCAACGGCAACACCGTGACCGAGCTCGCGATCCAGGTGGCCACCGAGGCCACGCCCGGGGTGAACGCGCTGCGCATGGACGTGCCCGCGGCGCTCGAGGCGGTCGTGGCGCGCTGCCTCGAGAAGGCGCGCGAGCGGCGCTACCAGAACGTGAGCGAGCTGGCCGCGGCGCTCGTCGACTTCGGCTCGAAGCAGGCCCGGGTCTCGCTCGAGCGCATCCAGGGCATGCTCGGCGTGGCCACGGCTGCGCCCCCCGTCGACTTCGGCTCGTCGCCCACGGCGACGAACGGGACGCGCTCCGGCGGGACGGTGGCACCGTGGCAGAGCACCGGGGGCACGGCAAGCCACGGCAAGAGCAAGGCCGGACCCCTCGCGATCGCCGCCGCGCTGGGCGTCGCGGCGCTCGTGAGCGGAAGCGCGCTGCTGCTGCGGAAGGGCCCGGCGCCCGCGGCGCCCCCGGTCGCGGCCGTCGCAGCCGCCGCGGTCGTCGTCCAGCCGTCGCCTGCTCCCTCCGCCGCCCCGGTCCCGTCGCCGCCGGCGAGCTCCTTGGCTTCTGCCGACGTGGCCCCCGCCGCTCATGCTCTCCCGTCTCCCGCACCCCGACCTGCGGCCGCGGCTCCGGCCAAGCCCGCTCCAGCCGCGCCCTCGAAGACGGTCCACTGCAACCCGCCCTACTTCTTCGACGCGCAGGGCAACCGGGTCTTCAAGCCGGAGTGCATGTAAGGCGACGCGCTGCAATGGGGCCCCATATGAAAGCGCACACGCAGACGTCCCGTTGCACCTTCTCTGTTCCCTTGGGCTCGCAAAGGCCTACGCTGGGTTCGAGCGTCCGCGATCTACGCCGTGGGGAGCGCGGTGACATCGGGGCACGCGTCGGTGTCTAGCCAGGCACGGGGAGAGTGACGATGGGACGCAGCCGATGGGGTCTTGCCGTGCTCGGGGTGGCGTTCGCGCTGAGCGGGAGCGCTTGCAGCAGCATCCTGGGGGTGGGCGACATCACCGGCGAGTCCGAGGGTGGAGCCGAAGCGGGCACCGACGCTCCGGTCATGTCCGACGGGCCGGGGGCTGACACTTCCAGGACCGGCGACTCCGCCATTGCGGACAGTCACGTCGGGACCGACACGGGTATCGTCACCAGCGACAGCGGCACGCAGGACTCCGCCACCGATGCGCCGTCCGATGCACCGCCCGAGGCGCACGTGCCGTGCACGCCCACCACCTGCGCCGCTGGTTGCTGCAACGCCGCGGGCGACTGCGTGCCGTTCGCGTCGGAGTCGGCGACCCAGTGCGGTACGGGCGGCAACGCGTGCTCTTCCTGCGCGAACGGGCTGTGCGACACGACGACGGGCATCTGCGAGTGCAACGGGAACAGCTGCCCGAACGGCTGCTGCGCCGGGGGCCTCACGGGCCTGTGCGAGACGTTCGGCTCGCAGTCGACCGCCTCGTGCGGAGCCGGAGGCCGTGCGTGCGCGATGTGCGCGACGGGTCAGGAGTGCGACACGTCGACGGGCCAGTGCGTCTGCGACGCCACGTCGTGCCCGAATGGCTGCTGCGACTCGGCGGGCGCGTGCTTGATCGCCGGAGGCGCGGGGCAGTCTGGTTCTGCGTGCGGGACCGGGGGCGTCGCGTGCGGAGCATGCGCCACGGGCCAGGCTTGCACCAACGGCGCATGCGACTGCGGCAACCAGCCGTGCTCGGGCTGCTGCTCGGCCGGGGTGTGCACGCCGCTGGCGAGCGAGACCGCGATGGCGTGCGGCGCCAGCGGCAGCGTGTGCGCTGCGTGCGGCTCCGGCCAGAACTGCAGCTCCAACGGTCAGTGCGTGTGCGACGCGGCATCGTGCCCGGCCGGCTGCTGCGACGGCAACACGTGCGTGCTGTACGCGTCGCAGACGTCGATGCAGTGCGGCACCAGCGGCGCGGCGTGCGGATCGTGCGGCACGGGCCAAGCGTGCAGCAAGAGCGCGGCGGCTTGCGCGTGCGACGCTGCCTCGTGCCCCAACGGCTGCTGCGCCGGGACCACCTGCGTGCCCTACACGTCGGAGACGTCGTCGCAGTGCGGCACGGGGGGCGCGGCGTGCCAGTCGTGCGGGGCGGGCGCCTGCAACACCACCAACGGCACCTGCGGCTGCAACGCGACGACCTGTCCGGACGGCTGCTGCACGTCGACCGGCACCTGCGAGCCCTACGCCTCGCAGTCCACGGCCTCCTGCGGCGCGGCCGGCGCCTCGTGCGGCGCGTGCGGAACGGGCCAGGAGTGCAGCGCCTCGGGTGTCTGCGTCTGCGACGCCACGTCCTGCGCGAGTGGCTGCTGCAACGGCAACACGTGCGTACCCACCGGCTCGCAGTCCACCACCCAGTGCGGGACGGGCGGCGCGGCCTGCGCGGCGTGCTCGAACGGCGGGGCGTGCACCAGCGGCACCTGCGCGTGCGGCAGCGGCGGGTGCCCGGGCTGCTGCAACAACGGCACGTGCGAGCAGCTCTCGGCCGAGTCGCCCACCTCGTGCGGCGCCGGCGGCGTGGCCTGCGGGGCGTGCGCGACCGGTCAGGCGTGCGGGTCGAATGGCCAGTGCGTGTGCAACGCGGCGTCGTGCCCGATGGGCTGCTGCAACGGCAACACCTGCGTGCCCTACGCCACCGAGACCTCGAGCCAGTGCGGCGCCGCCGGCGTGGCGTGCGGGGCGTGCGGGGCGGGCCAGGAGTGCAACACCTCGACGGGAACCTGCGTCTGCGACGCCCACTCGTGCCCGGGCGGCTGCTGCTCGGCGGCCGGGACGTGCGTGGCCTACTCGTCGCAGTCGGCCTCGCAGTGCGGCGCCGGCGGCGCGGCGTGCAGCGTGTGCGCGAACGGCGTGTGCGACACCGGCAGCGGCACCTGCGCGTGCGACGCCACCACGTGCCCCAGCGGCTGCTGCAACGGCGGCACGAGCGGTACGTGCGAACCGTTCGGGTCCGAGTCGACTTCCTCGTGCGGCACCGCGGGCGCGGCCTGCGGCGCTTGCGCGACGGGGCAGGCGTGCAGCGCCAGCGGGCAGTGCGCGTGCGACGCGGCCTCGTGTCCCAACGGGTGCTGCAACGGCAACACGTGCGTGCCGCTCACGGGGCAGTCGTCGGGCGTCTGCGGAACGGGCGGCGCGGCGTGCGCGGCGTGCGGCTCGGGCGACACGTGCACGAGCGGTTCGTGCTCGTGCGGCGGCGGCTCGTGCGCGGGCTGCTGCACGAGCATGGGCGGGTGCGAGGCGCTGGCGGCGGAGACGACCACCTCGTGCGGCTCCAACGGTCTGGCGTGCGTCGCGTGCGCGGCCGGCCAGGCGTGCGCGGGCGGGCAGTGCGTGTGCAACGCGGCCTCGTGCCCGAACGGCTGCTGCAACGGCAACACGTGCGTCCCCTACGCGTCGGAGTCGTCGAGCACGTGCGGAGCCGCCGGGGCGCTGTGCGGGTCGTGCGGCTCGGGTCAGACGTGCAGCACCACGACGGGTGCGTGCGTGTGCAACGCGAGCTCCTGCCCGAGCGGTTGTTGCAACGGCGCCACGTGCGTGGCGTACTCCTCCGAGTCGACGTCGCAGTGCGGCGCGGGCGGCGCGGCCTGCACCTCGTGCGGCAACGGCCTGTGCGACACGACCAACGGCACCTGCTCGTGCGACGCGACCACGTGCCCCAACGGCTGCTGCAACGGCGGCGCGACGGGCACGTGCGAGGGCTATTCTTCCGAGTCCGCATCGTCGTGCGGCACGGCCGGCGCGAGCTGCGCGGGCTGCGCGAGCGGACAGGCCTGCGGCGGCAACGGCCAGTGCGTGTGCAACGCCAGCTCGTGCCCGAACGGCTGCTGCAACGGCAACACGTGCGTCCCGTACGGCAGCGAGTCCAGCTCGCAGTGTGGCACCGGCGGGGCGGCGTGCAGCGCGTGCAGCTCGGGCAACGCCTGCTCGAACGGCGTGTGCAACTGCAACGGCGGGTCGTGCTCCGGCTGCTGCAACAACGGCGCGTGCTTGACGCTCGCGAACGAGAACAACACCACCTGCGGCGCCGGCGGCGCCGTGTGCGCGGCCTGCTCGCCCGGTCAGACGTGCGACGCCGCGGGCCAGTGCGTGTGCAACGCCACGTCGTGCCCCAACGGCTGCTGCACGGCGACCGGGACGTGCGAGCCCTACGCGTCCGAGACGAACGGCTCCTGCGGCGCGGCCGGCGTTGCCTGCGGCGCGTGCGCAAGCGGGCAGGCGTGCAACACCACCACGGGCACTTGCGGCTGCACGGCGAGCTCTTGTCCGAATGGCTGCTGCAACGGCGCCACGTGCGTCGCCTACTCCTCGGAGACGGCGTCGCAGTGCGGGACCGGGGGCGCCGCCTGCGCGGCCTGTGCGCACGGCCTCTGCGACACGAGCAACGGCACCTGTGCGTGCGACGCGACCACCTGCCCGAACGGCTGTTGCAACGGCGGTGCGACCGGCACGTGCGAAGGCTACTCCTCGGAGTCGGCGGCCTCGTGCGGGGCCGGCGGCGGCAGCTGCGCCGCCTGCGCCAGCGGACAGGCCTGCAGCGCGAGCGGCCAGTGTGTCTGCAACGCGGGTTCGTGCCCGAACGGCTGCTGCAACGGCAACAGCTGCGTCCTCTACACGTCGCAGTCGAGCTCCGAGTGCGGCACCGGCGGCGCGGCGTGCAGCACCTGCGCGGCGGGCGACTCCTGCTCGAACGGCAGCTGCTCGTGCGGCGGTGGCGCCTGCTCCGGATGCTGCACCGGGACCGGCTCGTGCGAGCCGCTCGCGAGCGAGTCGAACGCCTCCTGCGGCGCGGGCGGCCTGGCGTGCTCGGCGTGCGTCTCGGGCCAGCAGTGCAACGGCTCCGGCCAGTGCGTGTGCAACCCGACGTCGTGCCCGAACGGGTGCTGCAACGGCACCACGTGCGTCCTCTACGCCTCGGAGTCGTCGAGCACGTGCGGGGCCGGTGGCGCGACGTGCGGCTCGTGCGGGTCGGGACAGGCGTGCAGCACCACCACGGGGCTGTGCGTCTGCAACGCCGCCTCGTGCCCGAGCGGCTGCTGCAACGGGACGACGTGCGTCGCCTACTCCTCGGAGTCGGCGTCGCAGTGCGGCGCGGGTGGCGCAGCCTGTACGTCCTGTACGAACGGCGTCTGCGACACCACGAACGGCACCTGCTCCTGCGACGCCCACACCTGCCCGGGCGGCTGCTGCAATGGCGGCAGCACCGGTAGCTGCGAGATCTACTCCTCCGAGACGGCCCAGTCCTGTGGGACCAGCGGCGCCAGCTGCGCGGCGTGCGCGGCAGGGCAAGCGTGCAACGCGAACGGGCAGTGCGTGTGCAACGCCAGCTCGTGCTCCGGCGGGTGCTGCAACGGCAACACGTGCGTGCTCTACGCCAACCAGTCCACGAGCGAGTGCGGTACGGGTGGTGCGGCCTGCGGCGCCTGTGGCACCGGCGACTCGTGCGCCAGCGGGGCGTGCACCTGCGGCGGCGGCTCGTGCCCCGGATGCTGCAACGGTTCGGGCTCGTGCGAGCAGCTCTCGGCCGAGTCGACCGCGTCGTGCGGCAGCAACGGCGCGACGTGCGCGGCGTGTCCTTCGGGTCAGGAGTGCAATACGAGCACGGGCAAGTGCGTCTGCGACGCCAACTCGTGCCCCAACGGCTGCTGCACCTCCGGTGGCACTTGCGAGGCGTACGCCTCGCAGACCAGCAGCTCGTGTGGCACCGGCGGGGCCGCCTGCGGCACGTGCTCCAGCGGGCAGACGTGCAGCTCGGCGGGCCAGTGCGTCTGCAACGTGAGCTCCTGCCCGAGCGGCTGCTGCAACGGCAACACGTGCGTCCCCTACGCCTCCGAGTCCGCGGTGACGTGCGGCACGGGCGGCGCCGCCTGCACCAGCTGCTCCGCGGGGCTCTGCGACACGACCAGCGGCACGTGCGCGTGCGACGTGAATACGTGTTCTACCGGCTGCTGCAACGGTGGGACGACCGGCCCCTGCGAGGCCTATTCCAACGAGTCGTCGTCTTCCTGCGGTACCGGTGGCGCGAGCTGCGCGAGCTGCGCGAGCGGCCAGGCGTGCAGCGCCGCAGGCCAATGCGTGTGCGACGCCGCCTCGTGTCCCGCCGGCTGCTGCAACGGCAGCACGTGCGTGACGTACGGCTCGCAGTCGGCCTCCGAGTGCGGCACCGGGGGCGCGACGTGCGGCGCGTGCGGTACCGGTGACGCCTGCACGAGCGGCGCGTGCACGTGCGGCGGTGGTTCGTGCCCCGGATGTTGCGGCAGTGGCGGAGCCTGCACGGCGCTGACGAGCGAGTCGAACAGCGTATGCGGAAACAACGGCGCTGCGTGCGCGGCTTGCCCGTCGGGTCAGGAGTGCCAGCTGAGCACGGGGCAGTGCGTCTGCGACGCCAACTCGTGCCCCACCGGGTGCTGCACCTCGAGCGGCACCTGCGAGGCGTACGCCAACGAGTCGAGCGGCTCCTGCGGAACGGGCGGCGGCGCGTGCGGCGCGTGCGGGACGGGCCAGGAGTGCAGCACGATCGGCGCCGACGCCGGACAGTGCGTCTGCGACGGGACCTCGTGCCCGAACGGCTGCTGCACCGCCACCCTCGGCGGCACGTGCGTGCCGTACTCCTCGGAGTCCCCGACCCAGTGCGGGACCGGCGGCCAGGTCTGCGCGTCCTGCACGAACGGCCTCTGCGACCCGAACTTCGGAACGTGCGAATGCGACATCAACACCTGCCCCAGTGGCTGTTGCAACGGCGGCTCGACCGGCTCGTGCGAGGCCTTCGCGTCGCAGAGCGCGTCCTCGTGCGGCACGGGGGGTCAGACCTGCGCAGGGTGCCCCACGGGCGAGGCGTGCGTCTCGCCGGGCCAGTGCCAGTGCAACACCAGCTCGTGTCCGAACGGCTGCTGCAACGGCAACACCTGCGTCGCGTGGGCCGAGCAGACGGATTCGCAGTGCGGCACGGGCGGCGTAGCGTGCGCGGCGTGCGGGAGCGGCGATTCCTGCTCGACCAGCGACGGAACGTGCAGTTGCGGCAGCGGCTCGTGCGCGGGCTGCTGCGCGAGCGGCGCGGTGTGCGAGCCGTACGCGAGCGAGTCGAGCTCGTCGTGCGGCACCGGCGGTCAGTCTTGCGCCGCATGTGGCTCGGGCCAGCAGTGCACGATGATCGCCAACGGGCAGACCAGCAACGGCCAGTGCTGCGCCGTCGACGAGATCTGCGACAACGGGATCGACGACAACTGCGACGGGCTCGTCGACTGCGCCGATCCGCAGTGCACGAGCGGCAGCGGTGGAAACGGCACGTGGACCTGCGCGCCGCTGCCGACCGGGACGGCGTCGAACGGTAACCCGTGGTACATCATCGCCTTCGACCAGACTGGGGCGCCCGCGTGCCCGGCCTACTACACCAGTGACTCGAAGACCCTCGACAGCGTCGTCACCTGGAGCGCGGACTCGTGCAGCTGCAGCTGCTCTGTCGGCACGGATTCCTACTGTCAGGGCCGGTGGAACTGGAGTGCCAACTCGACCTCCTCGTGCACCACCGCGGCTCCCACGTCAGGGGGCAACTACCTCACGTTCAGCGGCGACAACAGCGGCCAGAGCGGAGGAACCGGCACGCTGGGCCCGTGCAACGACACGAGCGGCGATCCGCTGAGCAGCGCGGACTACTTCCACGGCGCCGCGAACAGCGTGGCAACCGTCTACGGGTCGTGCAGCCCGAGCACGCACACGACGCCCGGTTCGCTGTCGTACGACTCGGGCCATGCTTGCGATGTCTCGGGGGTCGGCGCGGGGTGCTCCAGTGGCAACGAATGCGTTCCCGTCACGGCCAACGGTTACCGGCTCTGCTCCCTCGTCTACGACCCGAGCAACCAGGTCTCGTGCGGGAGCCTGACGAAGTACGTGGAGTATCAAGCGCTCAACGACACGCGCGGCTGCAGTGCCTGCTCGTGCTCGATGCCGGACCTCGGCTGCAGCATCACCGGGGAGCGGTACTACGAGGGCTCCGGCTGCAGTGGCTTCTACTACGACATGCACACCAACTGCACCAAGTCGACCCTCTCGAGCGATTCGACCTCTTACCGGCTCTTTCTCACGGACAACGGCGACTTCGGCACGTGCAGCACTTCGGGCTCGTCGGCGCAGGGCTCCGTCTCCGGTGAGTACCAGCTCACCATCTGCTGCCAGTAGCATCCTCGACTCCGACCGTGGGCCGCCGGCCTGCCCGACGCTTCCCACGCCTGCCCGACCCTGCCCGTCCCTTCGCTCGTCGATCCCGCGCGTTTCCGGCCCGCGAGCCGTGGAACGCGCCTTGCTCCTCGGGCTGGTGTCGCGAGTCCGCCTCCGCACGTCGCGGAGTCGCACGCGACCCTTGCCGGGGGTCCCATGTTCCCAGAGCGTTCGCGCCGCGACCTTCCCCGCTTCCTCGTCGCCGGTCTCGTCTCCCTCGCCGCCGCCTCGGGCTGCGGCCAGCCCGCCTCGCCGACCATGAGCGAGGAGGGCGCCACGATGGATCTGCTGGCGGCCATCCCCACCGGGACCGTCTCGCGTGACGATTACGTCCGCACCCCCGCCGGCTTCGTCCACAGGAGCTGCGTCCACACGGTGGCCGCCGGTGAGGTCGTCGACGCCGACGGCGACATCCTGCAGGCCGACGGAAGCCGCAGGACGATCGCGCGCTGCACCCACCCGCTCCTGAGGGACCTCGAGCCGGGCGACGACGACAACGGGGGACCGACGGGTGGCGACCCGTCCGACCTGCAGTTCGTGCGCTTCTCCGCGGCGCTGGTCGACCGCGCGCTGCGCACCCGCCTCGAGGGGGAGCTGTCCTACGTGGCGGACGGTGCGGAGGGGCGCTGGTCGGCGCGGGCCGGGTACCTCTACCCCTCGGACCCGCCCTCGTATTACCGGAGCGAGGCCATCGAGGTCGTCGATCCCTCCGACCGCCTCTCGTTCGCCGTGGACGACCTGAGCGGAGCCTCGAGCTGCCGCTCCGATGGCGCGTGCAAGCGGGTGGTATCGGTCGCCGTGGCCGGCGGGAAGACGGTGGCCATCGGGGCCTATCTCGACGCGCCGGTCCTGTGGACGTGGGGAGGCGTGATGGACAGGAGCGGGGTCGACGCGTGCGACGCGCTGGCCCGCGCCGCGAGCGTCACCAACCGTATCGGGGTGTCACGTCCGGCGCTCCGGTCGAGCGCGGACGCGGACACCAAGGTGTGCGGATGGGCCATCTCGTCGCCCGACCCGGGGATGGTCAGCCTCGCCCCGGGCTGAGCGCCAGGCCACGCGCCGCGGCGCGTCAGAGAGCGGGAATGGCGGAAGGCGGCACGAGAGGAGGTGAAGGAGGTCGGAGCCTGCCCGCAAGGAGCATGCGGGGAGGTGAAAGAGGTCGGAGCCTGCCCGCAAGGAGCATGC
>VFSW01010050.1_pt1 | contig 13448 bp, 10 predicted proteins | sample 5358111 | NCBI WGS metagenome assembly VFSW01 (sample SAMN11554181, study PRJNA540505) | mine drainage metagenome | isolation source: sediment from site ElyBrook_90M | place: USA: Ely Copper Mine, Vershire, VT | collected 2017 | reverse complement strand
CCCGGGCCGGAGCGTCATCATTGGCTCGACGCGGCCTCCGTCACCGCCCGCGCTGCTTCTGACCATGGTGCGATTGGAGGGCTTGGAGATGGAATACTGGCTCGTCGGGGCGACGATCGGGGCGCTCGTCGGGGGAGGCGGCTGCTACGCCTTTGCATCTCGCAAGCACCTCGCGACGACGACCTGGCTGCTGATCGGCCTCGCGGCCGGTTTCGCCTTCGGCATCATCGGCGCCGTGGTGGCCATGGTCATCGCGGGGACTCGCAAGGAGCAGCGGCCCTGCCCCCGCTGCGCGGTGCCGATCCCGGTGGATTCGACCGTCTGCCCTCGATGCTGGCTCCAGCTCGTGCCGGCCTACGGCCCCGCCGGCTATCCGGGCGGCCCAGCCCCTTATCCCCCTTACGGCTGGCAGCCGCCGATGCCGCCGCAGGACCCGGCCGCGCAGCCGCCTTACCCGCCGGCCCAGTCGTATCCCCCGGCTCAGTCTTATCCGCCGGCATACCCGCCCACCGTGAGCTACCCGCCGGCCGGCGACGGGTCGCAGGAGCCGCCGCACCAGTAGAAGCGGTCAGGCGGATCGGGCGGCGCCGGAAGGGGGATTCGGGCGCATACTGCCCGGGATGACCGCCGCGGTTGTCCGAATGCCCAGAACCCGCTCGCTTTTCGGGCTGCCCTTCGGGGCCTGGGTCGCGGGAGCGCTGGTGCTTGCGCTCCTGCTGTCGCTCGCCGGTGCCTACGGCTTCCACGGCGACGAGATGTACTTCATCCTGTGCGGCCGGCATCCGGATTTCGGCTATGTGGACCAGCCGCCGTTCACGCCGCTGCTATCGGTGATTTCGACCGATCTGTTCGGCACCAGCCCATTCGCCGTCCGGATCGCGCCCGCGCTCGTGGCGGCGTTCGTCATCCTGCTCTGCGCGGACATGGCCCGCCGGCTCGGGGTTTCGTCGCGCGGCCAGGTCCTCGCCGCGATCATGCTCGGCGGCTCCGTCTGGACGGCCGCGGGCCACCTCGACACCACCTCGACCTACGACATCTTCTTCTGGAGCCTGGCACTCTGGCTGCTGATCCAGCTGCTTTCCGTCGAGCAGCCCGCGGCGGAGGGGCCCGCGGCGGAGGGCCCTGCCACCGAGCGCGCCGCCGCCGCGCGGCCCGCGGTGGAGTGGCGGCGCTGGATCGCCCTGGGGCTCGTCATGGGCGTCGGCCTCGAGAACAAGACGCTGGTGATCTTCCTGGCCGCGAGCCTCGCCGCCGGTGTGCTCCTCGCCCGCCGATGGGACATCGTCCGCTCGCCGGGCCTGTGGGTCGCGATCGCCATCGCGCTCGCAATCTGGGCCCCCAACGTCGTCTGGCAGGTGCAGCACGGCTTCACCCAGATCCAGATGGCTCAGAGCATCTCGTCCGGCAATTCGAGCCTGGGCGATCGGATTGGGGCGATCCTCGACGTGATCATCCTGCCGCAGCTGTTCCTCTTCCCGGTCACGATCGCGGGCGTCGTCTGGCTCGTCCGTGGTCGCGCCTCAGAGCCGTGGCGGGCGCTCGGCCTGGCGTTCCTCGTGGACCTGGCGCTGATGTTCGTCAGCGCCGGCAAGGATTACTACGCGCTCGGTTTCTTCCCGCTGCTGGTCGCCGCCGGAGCCGGTCCGCTCGACCGCTGGCTCAGGCGTTCGTGGGTGCGCTGGTCGGTCTTCGTGCCGGTCGGCGTCTGCTCGGCGGCGCTGCTCGCCTATGCGACGCTGCCGATCATCCCGGCGGACCAGCTGGCCAACACTTCGGTCCCGAGCATCGACACCGTGGAGATCGAGGAGCTCGGCTGGCCCCAGATGGCGAGCCAGGTCGAGGCCGTCGCGGTTGCTCTGCCTGCCGCCGAACGGGCCCACGCGGCGGTCATCGCCGCTTCGTACAGCCAGTACGGCGCGCTCGAGATCTACGGCCGGAACCTGCCGCCCGTCTACTCGGGCCACAACTCAACGTGGTACTGGGGCCGGCCGGCGGACGGCACGACGACCGTGATCCTGGTCACCTGGGTTCTGGTCTACAGCGACTCGCCCTCGACCTACTTCAGCTCGTGCCGTACGGCCGCGATCATCGACAACGGCTACAACCTGCCGACGCAGGACCAGGGCGGCGCGATCACGGTCTGCTCGAGCGCGGGCGTCGACTGGACCGCGCTCTGGCCCAAGCTCAAGATCGTGGAGTAGCGAGCTACTCCGGCATTCCGTCGTCGCCGCGAATTGCCCGCCAGGAGCCCAGCAGCACGGCCCGGAAGGCCCCGCCGATCGAACGGTCGGAACGTCGGCCGCGCGACCGAACGGCCGGCAGACTCACTGGAGCGGTGGACGCCGCGGCGACCGCCGGCAGCTCCGGCTCGGGGATCCGCACCGCCGCGCTGATCAGGTCCTCGATCTCGTCCCAGGAACGCGGCTTGCTCTTGGCGCTGCGCCACTCCTGCTCGACGTCGGCGGATGGGGCAAGCCGGCCCTCGTAGAGCGCCTCGAACTGGGTTCCGTCGATGCGCTCGTGCTCGTAGAGGAACGCGGCCACCCGGACCAGGCGCTTCATCTCCGTCAGGAGGGCCTCCCGGGCCGCGCCGTAGGCTTCGTCGAGGATCGAGTTGATCGCCCGGTCCATGGCCGAGCGGATGTCCGAGGACACTTCGACGCCCTCGCCGACGACCCGCAGGCTCAGGGTTCCGCGGCCGGAGACGCCCGCGCTCAGGCCGTGGGGATCGCGGCCCATGCCCCAGCGAGTGACCATCCTGGTAGCGATGTCGGCGGCCTTCTCCAGGTCGTTCGACGCGCCGCCGGTCACGTCTTCGAAGAGGATCGCCTCGGCGGCGCGCCCGCCCATCAGGGCGATGAGCCGTGCCCGGAGATCCGATTCGGAGGGCAGGTAGTCGTCCTCGGATGACTGGACCGTGATGCCCAGCGCATCGCCGTGGGCGAAGAGGCTGATCTCCTCCACCCGCCGGCGATCGCCGAACAGGCGGCCGCAGACCGCATGCCCGGCTTCATGCGCGGCGATGATCGAGCGTTCGCGCTCGTCCATGGACCGCTTCCGAGACGTGCCCAGGATCGACTTGAGCCAGCCGTCGTGGATGTCGGCCGGGGTGACCGTGGCGTGGTCGCGCCGGGCGGCGTAGATGGCGGACTCGTTGAGCAGGTCCGCGAGCTGGGCGCCGCTCATGCCGGCCGTTCGTCTGGCGATTGCCTCCATGTCCACCGCATCGTCGATGGGCTTGCCGGTGGAGTGGATGGCGAGGATCGCTCGCCGGCCCTCGATGTCGGGCAGGGGGACGTTCACCTTGCGGGTGAAGCGTCCCGGCCGCAGCACGGCGGCGTCGAGAGTGTCCACACGGTTGGTCGCCGCGATCACGACGATCGACTCGGAAGATGAGAAGCCGTCCATCTCGGCGAGCAGCTGGTTGAGCGTCTGCTCGCGCTCGTCGTTGGAGTTGTGGCCGCCGCGGGTCTTGGCCAGGGCGTCGATCTCGTCCACGAAGATGATCGCCTTGCCGAACTTGCGGGCGACCTTGAACAGGTTCCGGACGCGCTTTGCCCCGACGCCCACATACATCTCCACGAACCCGGAGCCGGACATCGAGACGAAGGCGACGCCAGCCTCGGTGGCGGCGGCCCGGGCGAGCATCGTCTTGCCGGTACCCGGGGGTCCGTGGAGCAGGACGCCGCGCGGGATGTTGGCGCCGAGGGCGTTGAAGCGCTCGGGCGCCTTGAGAAACTCGACCACTTCGGTCAGCTCGAGCTTGGCCTCGTCGCAGCCGGCCACGTCGGCGAAACGGACGGGACGCGCCACGGCGCCATGGCTGCCTGCGTTCTCTGCGTTTGGATCGGGCGGCGGAATGACGTGGTACTCGCCCGAGCCGTTGTTCGCGCCCATGCCGGGCATCCGCCGGACCAGCACGATGACCACCACGAGGACGATGACGAGCAGGGCGATGTTGAAGAGGCCGTTGAGCGGATCCGAGGAGCTCGGGTTGGCGCCGGAGACGCCGCTGCCTCCGGGCACGTTGGCGATGGAGTCCGTTGCTATGAGGCGGCCGAATCCCAGGCTTCGCAGGGCAACGAGGGCGTCGTTCGTCGAGACGGAGAGATCGACTCGGACCCACTGGCCGCTCGTCGTCTTCGCGGCCAGGACGTCGATGGTCGAGTCGGTCAGGTTCCCGGCGGCGTACGGGCCACCGTCCACGGCAACCACCGAGATGGTCGCGACCTCGCCGGCCTCGATGTGGCGCTGGAGATCCAGCAGGGTCCAGTCGGCGGTGAACTTGTAGGTGTCGACGACCGGGGCCGGCGTAGAGTCGAAGGCGCCCGTAACCGCGGCCAGCGCCAGGCCGCCCGCGATGAGCGCCGTGGCTCCCGCGAGGCCGATCGTCAGCGCCAGGTGGCGCCGCGCGATCGTCCTGATACGCGCGCCAAACCGTCTCATCGCTCTCCTGTCATTCGACGCCCCGCGGCAGCTGGATGGGCTCGTCCGGGCCGCGTCGGGACGACGGCCTTGGCGATGTGGGGGCAAGCTCAAGGTATGCCCGCGGGACCTCGGTGTCGTCCTGAAGCCGCCCCAGTGCCGGGAGGTACATACGGGGCATGAATGGCGCCGGCAAGCCCAACTCATCCCGGTAGCGGGGGACCTACCCTGTCCGCGCTTGATTCCCGGCGTGGGGCAGCCGACATCTCATCTGTGGGTCGGTACCCAATCGCTCCGTCTGGCCGGGCGTGAGGGGAGCCGACGGCGGCCTTCCGGCGAAATCGGCCGGCCGGCCGGCACGAGGGAGTGTCCTGACAAGTGATCCTGATAGTCGACGACGAACCTTCGGCGCTCGTGCTGCTGGACATGATCCTGCGCCGCGACGGCTACCTGGTACGCAAGGCCACCACCGGCAAGGAGGCTCTCCGCCTTCTCGAACGCGAGGACGAGCAGGTCTGCGAGGTCATCATCACCGACATCCGGATGCCCGAGATGGACGGCCGCCAGCTCGTCGCCCAGCTGCGGGCCAATCCCCGGACGTCGTCCATCCCCGTGATCATGTGCACGAGCACCGCGGACAGAGCCACGGTCATCGAGCTGATCGGCCAGGGCGTCCGCGACTACGTCGTCAAGCCCGTGGTGGCCGCCACTCTGCTCGAGAAGGTCCGCGCCGTCCTGTACGCGCAAGAACCCGTGATCGAGCCTCGAACCAGGACGGTGGAGCGCCTGCAGATCGACTTCGGCGAGTACGCGCCGCTGGCCGTTTCGACGATTCCGGCCGTCGAGCAGGCCGAGAACGAGCTGGCATCGGCGCTGCTGGGCCGCAACGGCCGGACCGTCCGCGCCGCCGCCGAACGGGTTCGCGAGCCGGCGTCCGTGTTCGGGGCCAAGCGCGCGATCGCGGCGGCCCGGAGCGTCCTGAGCACCACGACCGATCAGGACGCCATCGAGAGCGGCCGGGCTCTCGCCGCCGAGCTGGTCGAGCTCCGATCCGCCCTCGCCCGGATCGCCGGCTCCCGCGCGTTCTAGGCGCGCCCGGATGGGAGCGTCCAGCACGGAACTCGGGCCGCGCGCCATTCCCGTTCGGATGCTCAGATGGCTGCTGAACCGTCCGCTCGCCGTTCTGGGAGTCGGGGCAGCGGCGTCGGCCGCGCTGGCAGCCGCTCAGCAGATCCACCTGCTCGGCGCCGACGAGATCTTCGAGAGCCTGTACGTGGTCCTCGCGGCCGCGTTCGTGGCACTGGCGCTCGCGCTGATGGCGGTCCGCGCGGACGAGCCGGTTCTGAGGTACGACCGGTTGAGCGGCTCGGTGGCGTTGATCGCGGCCGGGATGCTGGTCCTGGACTTCGCCCCGTTCCTGGGACTGTCAGTCGCCGGCGTCGTGGCGAACGGGCTCTTCGCGGTCGGCGCCGCCATCGCTTCGATGGTCATCCTGCCGGCGCTCTACCGGCAGATGGACCGCCGGTCGGTCACGATGGCTCTCTTCGACGGCGGGATCATGATCTCGGCCGGCACAACGCTTGCCCTCACGGTCTGGCGGCCGGACCAGGGCAGCGGCCTGGGTGAGCTGTTCATGCCCCTGGTTGCGGCCGCCGTTCTGGCGAGTGCCGGAGTGGCGGTGATCGCGGCGCTCAATTCGCGGATGGCGCCGGCACTCGGCGGCGTCTGGGCGGGGATCGGCGCCGTGGCGGTCCTGGGCCTGTCGTGGGCGATGCTCGTCGACTCGGCGATGCGCGGCGGGCCGCGCGACGAAGCCACGAGCCTGGTCTTCCTTGCGGGGATACTGCTGCTCGGCTACGCCTGGCTCACGTGGAGCGACGCGGTCGCGAGCGACGAACGCTACGAGAGGGTCGCCCGCCTGCTCGCCGATTGGATGCCCGCCGGCGCGATCGTGGTCTGCGTCGTCGCCGACGCGCTGCCGCACGGCCGCATCGACGGCATCGATGCCATCTCGACCGGGACCGCCGGCGTGGTCCTGCTGTCCATCTTCCGCCAGCGGCTGCTGATCGTCCGCGAGCGGGAAGCCTCGCGGAACCTCGCCGGAGAGGCCCGTCTGCGCGCGGAGAAGGAGGCCGCCGAGTCGGCCAACCGGGCCAAGAGCGCGTTCCTGGCGATGATGAGTCACGAGATCCGGACGCCCATGAACGCGATCCTGGGCAACGCGGCGCTTCTGGGCGAGGCCGAGCTCGGGCCGGGCGAGCGCGAAAGCGTCGAGGCCATCGAGTCGGCCGGCCAGACGCTCCTCTCCGTCATCAACGACGTGCTCGACTTCTCCAAGATCGAGGCCGAGAAGATGGAGCTGGAGCGGGTCGGCTTCGCGCCGGCGACGCTGGTTCGTTCGGTCGTGTCGCTCTTCATGGTCGATGCGCGTGAACGCGGGCTGCGGCTCTCCGCCGAGATCGACCCGTCGATCCCGGTGATCCTGGCCGGTGACCCGCACCGGCTGAACCAGATCCTCTCCAACCTGGTGGGCAACGCGATCAAGTTCACGAGTGAGGGCGGCGTAACCGTGCGGGCTCGCGTCCTGGAGCGAACGCGCCACCATACCCGGCTTCGCTTCGAAGTCGCGGATACGGGCATCGGCATCGAGCCGGAAGCTCGTGGGCGGCTGTTCTCGCCGTTCGTCCAGGTGGACGCTTCGACGACGCGCCGCTTCGGCGGCTCCGGGCTGGGACTCGCGATCTGCCGCAGCCTGGTGACGCTGATGGGCGGCGAGATAGACGTCGACTCCACTCCGGGCGACGGGTCCACGTTCTGGTTCACGATCCGGCTCGACACCCCGACGGACAAGGAAGCGGACGGGGTCCTGGAGAACAACGAGTACACCGGCCGGACTGTCGATACGATCGGAGCGAGGGTTCTCGTGGCGGAGGACAACGAGGCCAACGTCCGCCTGATCGAAAGGATGCTCGGGCGGCTCGGCATCGACGTCATCGCCGTGGGCGACGGGCGCCAGGCCGTCTCCGCTGTCCGCGAGAGCCTCTTCGACCTGATCCTGATGGACCTCCACATGCCCGAGATGGACGGCCTCGACGCGACGCGGGCCATCAGATCCGCCGGGCACGACATCCCGATCGTCGCCCTGACCGCGAACGCCATGAACAGCGACCGGCAGGCTTGCCTGGCCGCGGGCATGAACGACTACCTCTCCAAGCCCGTTCGAGCGACCGACCTTTCGGCGGCCCTGCACCGCTGGCTCCCGGCGGGCGGCAGGGCGAGAGAGGCGCCGACCGTAGGGACGGCGCAAGCCGCGGAAGCGCCGGCTCCGGCGCGGTTCGGCGACGTCATCGACGAGCGCCAGATGGCCGAGCTCTTCGCCCTCGACCCGGACGGGACGGATGGCTTCTTCGCGGCCATGGTCGATTCCTACCGGACCACCCAGGCCGAGACGCTGCCCCAGATCCGGGCCGCCGTGGCGGGCTCCGATTGGCCGCTGCTCGAGGAGGCGGCCCACAAGCTCAAGGGCGTGGCCGCGAACCTGGGAGTCCGGCACGTCCACGACGCCGCGGCCCGGCTGGTTGCGGCCGTTCGCGTAGGCGACACCTCGTCCACGGCGGGAACCCTCGCGGACCTGGAGAAGGCACTGGGTCCGGCGGAGGAAGCCCTGGCGGGATTGCTCGTAGATGCCAACGCGGCGTCCGAGCCGGACGCCCGGGACGCGCGGGACGCTCGGAACGCGGCCTGATGCTCTACACCGGCCTAGTCTCTGCCCGGCCAGAGGCGCGAGAGCGGCTCGCGCCGAACGCAGACGCCAACGACCTGCTCGATCCGGGCGGCGCGGATGGCGGGGCTCTTGACCTGGGTGACCCAACCCAGGGCCATGCGCCTGGTGCTCACTGATCGCGAGTCGAAGTGGGCGCGCGCTCCGGCATGCGCGCCCAGCGCCGCCTCCAGGTCCGCCGGCATGACCAGGTCGTCGATCTGATCGAGGCTGTTCCACGAGCCGTTGGCCTGGGCGATGGCGATCACGGCCAGACCCGCGTCGGTCATCAGGCCCGCGGCCTCCAGGCGCTCGACCCGCTCCTTGTTGGTCCTCGCCCAGGTGCTCCTGGGCCGCCGCCGCGCGAACCACTGGATCGTTCGGTCGTCGTCGAGCCTGTTCATCCGCCCGTCGATCCAGCCGAAGCAGAGCGTCTCCTCGACCGCGTCTTCGTAGGTCATGGCGGCCCGGCCGCTGCGGCGCTTCCAGAGGACGAGCCAGGCGCCCTTGACGCTGGCGTGGTTGGCGGCCAGCCAGGCCCTCCATTCGGCTCGGGTGTCGGCCTGGATCCGCGGCGCCTCGTCCATCACGCCGGTCATCGGCTGTCCTCGAGCCGCGTCCCGGGTCGTTCCTGCGATGTCCGCTTCGCCAGGATCGCCAGTGCGTCCGCGAACGCGGCAAACGTGTCTCCGGAGAAGAGGACGAAGACGGCGCGCTCGACAGAGGGGGCCGTCTCCAGGCCATCGCGGACCGCGTCCAGCGCCACCCGTGCTCCCTGGTCGAGCGGATAGCCGTATATCCCGCAGCTGATCGCCGGGAAGGCGACGCTCCGCGCCCCCGCCTCGCCGGCCAGCCGCAGCGAGGTGAGGTAGGCCGAACGAAGGAGTCGCTCCTCGTCCGACCCGCCGCCCCGCCAGATCGGCCCGACGGCGTGAATCACGTGGCGGACGCCGTGCCCGGCGAGGCGGCCCGAGGCGGTGATCACCGCGCTGCCCGTCGGGCAACCGCGGTAGCGGGCGCCGAGCTCGACCATCAGCTCAGGGCCGGCCGCGCGGTGGATTGCCCCGTCCACGCCGCCGCCGCCCGCCAGGGCAGAGTTGGCCGCGTTGACGATCGCGTCCACCTCGATCGTCGTGATGTCGCCTTTCGCCAGCTCGATGGTCGCGGGGGCGTGGCCCGGCCGATCCACTCGCAGGATCGCGACGTCGCTCATGGCCAAAGGATGACGCGCCGATCGCGGGCGAGGCAAGGGGTCGGTGCGCGGCGCGGGAGTCGCGCCATCCCGAGCGCGGAGCGCGGTGCGGGACCCGTGCGCCTATCCGGCGGCGCCGCGAGGCCTTTCAGGATCACCCCAGGAAGTGCTTGCGAAGATACTGAAATGCGGACTGCCCTAGAATGGACCGCGAACTTGACGTTGATCTCGATAGCGTTTCGAGATCGCCCCCCGTCGGGTGGCGCGCGGCCGAGGGCCTGCGCGGCTCCGAGCGGCTTGGGGCGCTGCGAACTCGCAACTTGGACGGTCTCGATTGGATTTAGCTGAACAACGTGTGGCGCGCGGCCCAGAGCGCGCCCTGGTCGTCCGGCCCCGCACGGTGCTGCGCCTCGCGGGAACCGTGGCGGCTTTCTCGATCACCCTGGTACTCGCAGCCCTGAACGAGCACGCTCCGCTCGACGTCAAGGCCGGCGTGCCCGCGCGCGCCATCGCGGCGCTCGTGCCCGTGATCGCGGCCGCGGTGGCCGCTCTCGCCGTGTGGCGGCCGTGGCGCGGGTTCCTCGCCGTCCTGCTGCTGACACCCGTCGTGAACGTCGGCCAGGTTTCGTGGCTGATCGGCTGGGTCCAGGTCATCTTCCAGACCATCTTCCTCGTGGCCCTGGCCGCGGGTCTGATCCTCAACTCCTCGGTTGCGGGTCCGCAGGACGCGTGGCGCAGGCTGAAATCCGTGGGCCGTAGCGCTCGCGGCCGGCTCGCCATCCCGGCGATCGCCGCCGCCGCGTTCGTGGGCCTCGCGGTCCTGTCGACCCTGCGCTCCCCGGACGTCAAATCGAGCTCGGACGTGCTCCTGCACGGCATCCTCGAACCGATCGGCATGGCCCTGGTGCTCCTCGCTCTGCATCCGTCCAGATCGAAGCTGGCGGCCGTGGCCGTGGCCATGGGCATCTCGGTGGGCCTGGGCGGCCTCCTGAACATGGTCCAGATGCTGCCCGGCTCCTCGCTGGCAGCCCTCCAGACCAACCGGCTCCTGTTCTCCCGGATCACGTACTTCAACGTCGGCCTGTTCGGCGAGATGGTGGCGATGGCGGTGCCGCTGCTGTCCGCGGCCCTGCTGGCTCGCCGGCATCTGCGCCTCAGTCGCTGGGCGGTGCTCGGCATCGGCATCGCGCTGGTAGCGAGCCTGGTCAGCCTGTTCTTCACGTTTTCCAAGAGCGCCTACCTGGCCGCTGCCGCGGGCATGCTGGCGTTGCTTCTGCTCGCCCTGCAGACCTGGCGGCAGCGAGGCGCCATCCTCCTGACGGCGGCGCTGCTCTCGGGTTTCGTCGTGCCCTGGCCCGAGCTGGTGCTGAGCGTTTCCCCGGGGCTCGCCCAGGCCTACCGGAACGTGGTCGTCAGGGTGGTCGGCCAGAGCCGCTTCGACTCGTGGAATCCGTCCACGCTCTCGGGCCGAGGCTCGCTCGTCGAGCGGTTCTATGCCACGGAGGCGGCCATAGAGATGGCCATCAACCACCCCCAGCTCGGCGTCGGCCTGGATCAGTTCAAGAACGAGTACGTGGGCCAGTACAAGCCACCGCAGGCCCAGCTCGACCTCGACTCCGCTCACTCGATGTGGGCGGAAGTCTCCGCCGAGCTTGGCTTTCCGGCGCTCTTCCTGCTCCTCCTCGTCTACGGAGCGGCCTGGATCGCGGCCTGGCTCGTCTACCGCAGCCCGCCGGATGCGGCCACGCGGCTGATCGCGGCCGGCTGGCTGGCGGCGATGCTCGCCTGGTTCGTGGTCGCCACCGCCTTCGCCGGCGACATGTACCGGCCCTGGCGGAACATGGCCTCGGACTTCGTGATGATGTCGATCGTCGTCGGCGGCGCCTTCGCCCTGTACCGGTCCGCACGGGGCCGGCGACCGGGGCCGGCGGGTGGGTCCCGCCTACAGTTCCGCTACCAGAACCCGGCCCCAGCTGGCTGGTAGCTCGACGGCCAGCGAGCCGCCGCTCACGCGCCACTCGCCGCCGTTGAGGGCGTCGCGCCACAGACCACCGCGGGGCGCCGGCACGGAGACCTGGACCGGGCGATCGGCCGCGTTGAGCAGCACGACCGCCGCCTGACCGGCCGTCTCGCGGGCGAAGCCCAGCTGTTCGGCGGCCACGAGGAGCTGACGGTATGAGCCCCGACGCAGCGCCTCAACGTCGCCGCGCAGACGGGCGAAGCGAGCGATCGAGGTGGCCAGCTCCGGCTCCAGGCCCTCCGTCGCGGCGGTGGCCAGGTCCAGCTCCGGCCTGACCGGGCTGTCGTCGCCGGGACGTCGCCGCCCGGCCAGGCCCCACTCGGAGCCGTAGTAGATCGACGGCACGCCCGGCATGGTGAACAGCAGCAGGTGGAGCGGGTAGAGGAGCCGGCTTTCGGGCAGGTGCGACGCCACGCGGTCCTGGTCGTGGTTATCCACGAAGTTGTACAGCGCCAGATCCCGATACATCCCGCCGGGCCCGGACTGGCGGTTGAGGCCGTACGCGATCTCGAAGTAGTTGCGGTCGGCCAGGCTCGAGTAAAGCCCCTTGTAGCACTCGTAGTTGGTGACCGAGTCGAGCGTCTGGGCGTTGGCCCAGCGGCGGTAGTCGCCGTGGACGACTTCGCCGACGAGCCAGAAGTCGGGCTCGATCGACCGGCACCAGGCCGCGAGCTCCCGCTGGAAGTCGAGGTCCACGACGTCGGCCGCGTCGAGACGCAGTCCGTCGATGCCGAAGTCGACGATCCACGAGCGAACGGCGCCCAGCAGGTGATTTCGGACATCCGGGTTCGAAAGATCGAGCTTGACGAGGTCGAAATGGCCGTGCCAGCCCTCGTAGGCGAACGGGTCGCCGTAGGGGCTGCGGGCATCGAACCGAAGCCCGGCGAACCAACCGGCGAAAGGCGAAGCCGGGCCGTTGGCCTGGACGTCGCGGAAGGCCCAGAAGTCGCGGCCGACATGGTTGAACACGCCGTCCAGGACCACGCGCAGTCCGCGGTCGTGGGCCGCCTTCACGAATCGGATCAGCGTCTCGTCCGTGCCAAGGCGCCGGTCCACGTGCCAGTAGTCGGCCGTGTCGTAGCCGTGAGCGGTCGATTCGAAAACCGGGCCCAGGTAGATTGCGCCGGCGCCGAGCCCGCCGATGTGGTCGAGCCAGCCGGTGAGCCGGTCGAGTCGCTCGACGGGAGCCGCGCCGAAGTCGTTTCGTGCCGGTGCGCCGCACAGGCCGAGCGGGTAGATGTGATAGAAGACCGAGTCGGTCGCCCAGTGTGCCAAAGCGTTTCCTCCGGGGATCTCTCGTCTCCGCCTGGTATACCGATCGGTATATCCGGCGGGCAGACGAAACGGCCCGGCAACCTCCTCGCCCTACGAGAAGATGCCGTGCATGAATTGGTGGGTGGCGCGGTAGACGAGCTGGTCGTCCAGGGTGGCGTGGCCGTTGAGGGCCAGGCCGGCGTAGGTGTTGATCATTCCGAGGAACGTCGCCGCGTAGGCCTTCTGGCGGCCGCGCATGTTCCCGTGCTGTTTGGCCGCCGCCTCGAACAGCCGCTCCAGGGACTCGTGCTGGGCCGCGTTTCGAGCGGCCACGGCCCGGTACTCGTCGCTGTCGGCCGGCGCGAACCAGAACGCCAGCAGCATCCGGTAGAGCGCGCTGTTCTCCCGGGCGAATGCGAAGTAGCCGCGCACGATCGATTCGAGCGTGGCGACGAGGTCGCCGTTGTAGCTCGCTGCCGGCGCGAGGGCGTTGCGCAGATCTTCCGTGCGCTCGTCGATGAGCGCGTCGAGCAGGCCGCGCTTGCTGCCGAAGTAGTGGTACATGGTCGGCTTGGTGATCCCGGCCGATTCCACGATCTCCTGCACGCCCACGGCGTCGTAGCCGCGCTGGCTCCACAGCTCGAGCGCGCGGCCCAGGATGATCTCGCGGTTGTCCATGCCGGCCAGTATACCGAACGGTATAGCGCGGCGCAAGTGGCGGCGCCGGCGGTGGGGTGGCGCGGGTGGCGAGGGCGACGCACGTGGCGGCGCCGGTGGCGAGGGGCGACGCAAGTGGC
>VFSW01010049.1_pt1 | contig 13450 bp, 14 predicted proteins | sample 5358111 | NCBI WGS metagenome assembly VFSW01 (sample SAMN11554181, study PRJNA540505) | mine drainage metagenome | isolation source: sediment from site ElyBrook_90M | place: USA: Ely Copper Mine, Vershire, VT | collected 2017 | reverse complement strand
CACACCGGCACGAATGCGCCCGAGCACATAGGCGCCGGATTTGCGCTCGATAATCAGTGCATCGATCCCGGATTGCGCCAGCAATGCCCCGAGCACCAGCCCACAGGGCCCCGCGCCGATAATGGCCACCTGTGTGCGCATCGTGCCGCCTCCTGCTCATGATTATAAGCAGTAATCATTTATTTTGGGAAGCAGCGCGCGGTGAAGTTCGCTTGGCGGCTGCATCCCGCTGTAACAGACTTGCTGTAACAGACCGGCAACCAATTTTGCGTAGCACCTGACTGAGGCCGTTCATGTCGGCCAAAGGATTTCCGCATGTCAGATACCACGCATGGTCCCGCCGCTTTTGTCGAGCGCGGTGATGCCCCAGCCGCCGGATCGGGGCAGACGCTGGGTGTGCTGGCCAGTCTGCCGGGTGCGGTGACGCTGGCCTTCATCATCGGTGTGCTGTTTGATCGAGCCCAGATCATCGCAGTCTGGCGTCATGGCTTTTTTGCTGACACGGATGATGCGATGCGATTGGCGCAGACACGGGCCTGGCTGAATGGTCAGGGCTGGTTTGATTTGCGCGCGCATCTGCTGGGTCCGGCACCGGGCACGCTGATGCATTGGTCGCGCCTCGTCGATGTGCCGATTGGCCTGCTGCTGCGGCTGTTTGGTCTGGCCTTCAGCCCGGACACAGCCGAACGGTTGACGCGGATCACCTTGCCGCTGGCGCTTTACGCGTTGCTGCTGGTCATTTGCCTCGATATCGTGCGCCGCCTGCTCGGGCCGGCGGCGGTGCTGATTGCCGCGATTGGCCTGGCACTAAGCGGGGCGGCAGAACAATATTTCCAGGCAGGTCGACTGGACCATGATCATATCGCCATCGTGCTGATGGTGGCGACGCTGGCGCTGCAACTGCGGGCCTTTGATGCCGAGGCTCACCTGGCGGCCTGGGGCGCTGGCTTTCTGGCGGCCCTGCAACTGGCGGTCAGTCTGGAGACATTGCCTTTTGTGATGGTCAGCTTGGCGGCGTTGCCGCTGGCCTATCTGGTGTTGGGCGCGCCCATCGCGAGCAATTTGCGCCGGTTCAGTGTGGCGTTGATGCTGGGCCTTGCCCTGGGCTTTTTGGCTACCGTGCCGGTGAGCCGCTATTTCGTGGCGGCTTGCGATGATTATTCTGTGGCGCACCTTGTTCCAGGGTTGCTAGGTGCTGGCCTGTGCCTTGGCCTCGCCGGTTATGCGCCTGAGCCGCGCGCCTGGCTGCGCCGCGCGATGGCCGGGCTGGGGTGTGGCGCGGCGGTTATTGCCAGCGTCGGGCTTTTGTTTCCGCAATGCCTCGGCAGCCCCCTGGATGGGATGGATCCATTCTTGCGCCATATATGGCTGCCCTATGTCAGCGAGGCGCGGCCATTCCTTGTGCTTTTGCAAAAATCGCCGCATCAGGCAGCCATCTATATCCCGCCGGTGCTGCTTGGCTTTTCCGGCGCGGTTTGGGCCGCTGTGCGGTTCGAGGGTACTGATCGGTTACGCTGGGTGATCATCAGCCTGATGATTGCCACGGGCATTGCGATCACCTTCTGGGCGTCGCGCGGGATTGGCGAGGTGATGCCGCTGGCGATGCTGGGCTTTACCGCTTTGCTGACACCCCTGGCCGAGCGGTTGATCGCGTCGGGCAAAGCCATGGCCGGGGTGCTGGTTATCGCCTTGTGCCTGACAGGCTGCCCCATGATCTATGCCCTTGCGTGGCCCGCAACCCCCAAGCTCGCGAGCCTTCGACGAGCCGCCAGGGCGGCTGCCTGCGACAATGCCGAGGCTTTCACCGCCATTGCCGCCCTGCCGCGCGGCACGATCCTGACCCCCTTCGATATTGGCGCGATGTTTTTGGCTCGCACCAAAGACCGCATCATTGCCGCGCCGTTTCACCGCGACGCTTTCGGGATGAAAGCTTCGCTGGCCGCGTTCAGGGCCACGCCTGATGTTGCCAAAGTGATCGTGGCGACCACAGGCGCAAATTATCTGGCTTACTGCCCCGGTACTACTGACATTCGCTTCTCTGGAAAAGGTGCACCGGCCAGCCTTGCAAGCCAGCTTGAAGCTGGCAATGTTCCGTCATGGCTCACACCGCTGCGCCTGGCGACGCCTTTCAGGGTGTTCAGGATCAACATTCCGTAACGCTTGCCGCCGCAGTTCCTGTCACCCCTGCACCAGCGGCGACGGCTTGATCTGCAAGGCCAATCCGGCGACCACCAGCACGACCCGCGCACATGTGGCGGCAAGATCCTGGTTCAAGCGGCCTTGCGCATCACGAAAGCGTCGCGCCAGGGCATTTTCGGGCACGATGCCCTGGCCAACTTCATTGCTGACAATCACGATCGGGCAGCGCGTGGCCTGAAGCGCTCTGGTGAGGGCATGCGTTGCGGTGGCGACGTCCTGCCCAGCGTGCATCACATTGGACAGCCAGAGCGTGGCGCAATCGATCAGGATGATTCGGCCCTTCTGCCCTTCCTCTGCCAGGGCACCCACAAGATCGAGCGGTTCTTCGCGCAACCGCCATTGTGGCCCGCGCTCCCGCTGGTGGCGGGCAATGCGCTGGCGCATTTCATCATCGCCCGGCTGGCCTGTGGCCAGAAACAGCGGCACAAGGCCGGATGATTCGACAATAGTTTGCGCATGGGCACTCTTGCCCGAACGTGCGCCGCCAAGCACCAGCAGTGGAAACCGTTCGAGGGGTATTGTCATTACAGCACCCGGCGCGTCATCCGCATGATCACGGGGAGGACGGGCTGGATTCGTCGAGCAGCAGGCGTTTCAGGAGATCGACTTCCTCGCCCAGTGCCTGATCCTGCGCCACGGTTCTTTCGATCTTGCGCACCGCGTGCAGCACCGTGGTGTGGTCGCGCCCGCCAAAACGGCGGCCAATTTCCGGCAAAGAGCGCAAGGTCAGCACCTTCGAGAGAAACATCGCCACCTGGCGCGGCTTCACGACCTGCGCTGTACGGCGCGACGACAGCAAATCGGCGCGCGAAATGTTGAAATGCACCGCCACCAGTTTCTGAATGTCTTCGATGCGGACGCGTTTGGGGTCGCGGGTGCGCACCAGATCGCGAATCGCCGCCTCGGCGGTTTCGACATTGAGTGGCGCGTTGTTGAAGGAGACGTGCGCGAGCAGGCGGTTGATGGCACCTTCAAGGTCGCGGCCATTGGTCTGGATGGTGTTGGCAATATAGCTGATGACCGAGGCGGGCACCTCAAATTGCGGGTTATGCACTTTGATCGTGTTGACGCGGCCTTGCAGGATGCGCACGCGCAGCGCCTCATCAAGCGCCCCCATTTCGACGCACAGACCACCACCCAGGCGTGAACGAACCCGTTCATCCACCGCCTCGATTTCGGAAGGTGGCCGGTCGGCGGCCACAACCACCTGCTTGCCTGCATCGAGCAAGGCATTGAGGATATGGCCGAACTCCTGCTGGATCACCTTGCCTTGCAAAAACTGCACGTCATCAATCAGCAGCATATCAATGGCGCGCAGCTTGTCCTTGAAGGCCATTGAGGATTGGGCTTTCAGTGCCACGACAAAACCGTGCATGAAACGCTCGGCGGTGAGATAGATCACACGATGTCCGGAGGCTTCTGCAAGGTGGGCAAGCGCTTGCAGCGCATGGGTTTTGCCGAGGCCGACATTGGCGTGAATATAGAGCGGATTATAGACCGGCGCGACACCTGCGGGTGCACGCGCCACCTGATGGGCTGCCGCATGGGCGAGCTGGTTGGAGCGGCCCACCAGGAAATTGGCGAAATTCAAACGTCGATCCAGGGGCGACCCCACCAATTGATCATCAGCATCGGCCCGCGCGGCAACCTGGCTCGACGCGCCTTGCATGAATGGCGGGGCGACGGGTTGAACGGGCACGGGGGCGCGGACTGGCACCTGCTCGCTGGTGTGAACGCTGGGCGCTGGCATCTTTGTGCCGCTGCGCAGCGTTATCTGCACGCTTGTTACATCCGGCCATTCCACCGAGATCGCCTTGAGCAATTTGTCGGCATAATGCGATTGCAGCCAGCTTTTCAGAAAGGCCGTCGGCACGCTGAGCTGCGCCTGCGGGGCTTGCACGGCCACCAGCTCGAGGCGCGCGAACCAGGAATTATAGACGGCTTCTCCGAGTTCGCTGCGCAGCTTGCGGCAAATGCGCGCCCAGCCATCCTCAAAAGTACCGTCGCGTCGCGGATTCAAGCTCACCATTTCCGCGCTGGCCTTATCGAAGGCGGTGCCGGCTTGAGCCGGACTGAGGGGTGACATTTGAGATGAAATCACGAGGCATTCCTTTACCAGAACAAGATCGACTACCGGCCGGCTCAATTGCACGGTCCGGATGGCCCCATGGCAGGGGCACACACAAAGTGACGACGCGCTTTCACGCGGCTTCACAACAACACAACTGACACGCTTTCCCCCACATCAAATTTATGAATTATAAAAATAGAACTGCGACAATACGTTAAGAGCTCAAGTTGTAGCATCGCCCTGAAGGAGATGAAATAAATTCGCCTCAACAAATGTACACATTTACTCTGCGTAATTACGCCATTGTTGTTACCCAACAGCAAATTGTACAGGAAAATGTATTGCTCACAACTTAAGCATCCGACAGCCCATACAAGTTGCTACCGTGATGGCGCCGCACCCGCAATGGAACAAACAGTGATTGTTAAAAAACTGTTAAATAATAATTTTGCAATTTTATCCGCTTTTCGCTTGACCTGCCCAAGCCCTTGATTCTGCCAATAGGAATCCCAATCGGCCCGGCAAAGATGAAATGTCCGGGAATCGCCACCAACGTGTGAAAATGGCTCAATTGAAAATGTCAAGCGCCTGTTTTAGGGCGCAAAAAGCCGCTTAGGCGATAAGTGATTGAATCGCGCATCAATCTTGTGAGCACCGTCTGGCGGCGTGCAACGGGAGCGTAATTTGTGACGTTTTTGCAACAGTTACGTCAGGGTTTCAGACGCGCCGCCGTAGTTGTCCGCGGCAAGCCTGCGCCAAAAAAAACCCGGCCAGTCGGCCGGGTCGGTCATGATCGATGCTGAAGGCTGTCCAGCTTACTGGGCCAGCTTTTTGACCCGGAGACTGAGGCGGGACACACGGCGCGAGGCGGTGTTCTTGTGGACGATGCCCTTTTGCGACGCACGCATCAGCAGAGGCGCTGCCACCGCCATTGCGGCAGAAGCTGCCGCTGCGTTGCCGGCGCTCAGGGCTTCTTCAACCTTGCGCAATTCGGTACGCATCTCGCTGCGGCGGGATTTGTTGACCGCGGTGCGGTGAGAGATTTTGCGGACGGCTTTTTTTGCCGACGACGTATTCGCCATATTGACCTCGGGGTGCTGACGGCCTTGACGGGCCAATGGAGCGCTGATCAGGGCGCAGGAAACCAACTCGCCCGCATGAGCGGGAGATATGGCACGCTTCAACCATGAAACGAGGCCAAGGTCAATTGTTGATGCGCGCGCGCTTGAAATTGTTACAGCAAGGCCGCACAAGGAATCCGTCGAAAGGAGCGGGAGGCACCATGCGCTCAGTCATACTGGTTTTTGTCGGGGCAGGGATCGGCGGCGCGTTGCGCCAGATCACCAATGTCACCTGGATGCGCCTTGTTGGCCCCAATGCCAATTTTCCTTTCGCCACCTTCACCTGCAATGTGCTAGGCTCCTTCGTCATGGGCCTGCTCATTGCGTTCTTTGCGTTCCGCAGCAGCGCGGCTTGGTCGACAGATACCAAACTGTTCATGACCACCGGTATTTTGGGAGGTTACACCACCTTCTCAACCTTCTCGCTGGATGTCGCCTTCCTCTTTGAGCGCCATCAAAGCCTCATGGCGCTGTTTTATGTGACGGCGTCGGTTATGATTTCGATCCTGGCGCTGTTTGCCGGATTGACCCTTGTCAGGATGATTTCGTGAGTGTTTCGCATTTGATTGTCAGCGCGGATGAAGACGGCATGCGGCTCGACCGCTGGTTCAAGCGGCGGTTGCCGACGCTGTCGCTCTCGCATCTCAACAAAATTGTGCGCAAGGGCGAAGTGAGGGTCGATGGCAAGCGCTGCACCACCGCAACGCGCCTGACGGCAGACGCCTCCGTGCGGGTTCCGCCTCTGGAACTGGCCGATTCCGTCGGTGCCCCCAACATCCTCAAGTCGGCCCCATCCGAAGCTCGTTCACTGTCAGATTTGCGGGCGCTGAAAGACATGACGCTGTTTGAGGACGCGCATGTTCTGGTGCTGAACAAACCTTACGGGCTGGCGGTGCAGGGTGGCTCGGGCATGAAACACCATATTGATGGCATGTTGTCTGCCCTGACGCGGCCCGACGGCACAAGGCCGCATCTGGTGCACCGGCTCGACCGTGACACCAGCGGGGTGCTGCTGGTCGCCAAAACCCGGAAAATTGCCGCCGATCTGGGTGAGGCATTTCGTGGTCGCCTGGCGCGCAAGATTTACTGGGCGGTGGTGGCCGGTGTGCCACGCCCGGCGCAGGGCCGCATTTCGCTGTTTCTCGCCAAGGGCGAGGGCATGGGCGAGGTGCGTGGTGCCAAGCGGCCCTATAGTGCGAGCCTCGAAAAAATGCGCGTCGCGCAGCATGGCGAGGCCGAAGCGCAACATTCAGTGACCTATTATGCCGTGGTCGAGAAGGCCGCGCCGCAACTGGCCTGGCTGTCGATGAAGCCGGTGACAGGGCGCACGCATCAATTGCGCGCCCATGCCGAGGCGATTGGCCATCCGATTCTGGGTGATCCCAAATATGGCGGGCCGTTTGATGCCCATCATCCCGACCCGATGGCGGCGCTGCCGGCGACGATCGAGCGCAAGCTGCATTTGCTGGCGCGCCGCCTGATTCTGCCACATCCGCGCGGCGGCATGATCGATGTGACCGCGCCGCTGCCGCCGCACATGCAAAAGACCTTTGATCTGTTTGGCTTTGACATCGGCCAGCGCGATCCGATTTTTGATGCCCCCGAATGAGTGACTACCAGCCACCAGACCCCTATGCGCTGACGCGTCGCGAACAGGCACGGGTTTTACCCAAGCGCTTTTACAAGCAGGTAGCGACGGGCGAGCATGCGGCCGGGCATGTGATCCTGCTCGATGGCAAGCCCGCCAAACGCCCCGATGGTGCGGTGCTGGCCCTGCAAGATGTTGCCTTGGCCAGGCTGCTCGCCGAAGAATGGGCGGCGCAGGGCGCGTTGATTGATCTGGTCACGATGCCGCTCACCAAACTGGCCATGCCCGCGCTGGCAGCTCTGCCGGCCCAGCGGTTGCAATGGCATGACGAGATCGTGAATTATGCCGGGAGTGACCTCGTCTGCTACCGCGCCGAGCACCCGGCGATGCTGATCGAATTGCAGGCGCGCCACTGGGATGGCGTCGTGCACTGGGCCCGTACGCAGCTTCAAGCCCCGTTTGAGGTGACCTCCGGCATCAGCGCCGTGATCCAGCCCGCTGCGGCGCTGGCCAGGGTTCGTGAAGCTCTTGGCCCTTTCAGGGATGAGCCAACGGCCTTGCGGCTCGCGGCGCTGAACACCATGACCGCGCTGCTGGGCTCGGCGCTGCTGGCGCTGATGTGCGCTGCAGGAGCGATTTCCGCCGAGGCGGCGTGGAGCGCGGCGCATGTCGATGAGGATTTCCAGATAGGGCAATGGGGTGTGGACGAGGAAGCAGCAGAGCGCCGTCGCGCCCGGTTCCGCGATTTTGCGGCGGCGGCGCTGCTGGCACGCTAGCGCGAACCCGCCTGAGACCGTTGGTCTTAGCTGAAATGCCGCGCCCATTGACAGGCGGCGCCGCGCTGATGCAGCCTTGCCAACATGGTTAGTCCTTCCTCAACACATCACCTTTAGTTTTGGGCATGTGAAGGGGCAACCCGATGGATGGGTGAGTATGGATCAGATCATGATGACAGGCAAAAGCAAAGTGTGGACTTTGGCCGCGCCGCGACGCTGGATTCTGGCTGGCATGGCTGTGCTTGCCGGATCGCTCGGACAAGCTTCGGCGACCACCATCAGCGATGCCCAGTTCCAGCGCTTTGTGCAGGGGCTCTGGCCGCTGGCGCATGCACGCGGTGTCTCACGCCAAACCTATCAGGCGGCTTTTGCCGGGCTGACGCCGGATCAAACGGTGCTCGACAATCTGCACCATCAGGCGGAATTTCATAAGACCAAGGCGCAGTACCTCGGTTCGGCCGTTTCCGACAAACGGGTGAAGAAGGGGCGGCTGCAGGCCCAGGCATGGCTGACCACGCTCAGCAAGGTCACCAAAACTTTCGGCGTTGATTCGACCATCATCATGGGCGTCTGGGGCATGGAATCGAATTATGGCGGCTTTGCCGGCAATAAATCGGTGGTGCGCTCGCTGGCGACGCTGGCCAGCGTGCATTATCGCGGCAACTATTTCCGCAATGAACTGCTCTATGCCCTGAAAATCCTGCAACATGGCGACATCACGCCGGACAAGATGACCGGTTCCTGGGCGGGCGCGATGGGGCAGACGCAGTTCATGCCCTCAAGCTTTGCCAGCTATGCGGTGGATTTCGAGCATAATGGACGCCGCGACATCTGGACGAGCATCCCCGACGCGCTGGCCTCGACCGCAAATTTCCTGCATCGCCATGGCTGGATCGCCGGGGAACGCTGGGGCTATGAAATTCTGTTGCCGCGCGGTTATAATCTGGCGAACCGTCATCTTGGGCAATATCTGAGTTTTGGCTTTTGGGCGAAGCAGGGTCTGCGGCGGGCCGACGGCCATCCGCTGCCGCATTTTGGCAAGGCCTCGCTGGTGATGCCGGTGGGTCTCGCCGGGCCGAAGTTTCTGGTCACCCATAATTTCAAGGTGATTCGCTCCTATAATAACTCGTTGTCCTACGCGCTGGGCGTGGCCTTGCTGGGGGACCGCATTGCCGGTGAGCCGCCGCTGGTGACGCCATGGCCGGGCCAGGACACCCATGGTGCGTTGGCGCAGGGTAATCGCTGAGGCGTAGTGCTCGCGGCTTCAGTCAGCCGAAGGCAGGCGCCGCATCGTGAATTCGATGCGACCGTCGGGAAGTTCGCGCCATGCCTCGACTTCGCTCATATAGGCAGCTTTGGGGAAGCGTTCGAGCCATGTGCGGGCCTCGGCGCGCGCCTCCTCGCGCGGCAAAATGAAGGTCTCGCGCCGCCACAGTGACCCTGTGGTGGAGTGACGGGCGCGTTGACCGAGCGCCTTGGCGACGTCAGCAGGTGTGGTCTTTTGACTGCGCACGACTCCACTCCGCACAGAAAGCATGATCCTGCCATATGTGCGCTGCTGAAGCGAATCACGGGGATGGCGGGTTCGCGCGGTTGATGGCCTGCTCCAGAAGGCTGGCGATGGCGGCGGGCTCCCTGGGAAATCCGGCCCTGATCCACGCCGCCTGAAAGCCTTTCAGCACCTGCCCGACTGCGGGGCCGCGCAAGCGTGATCTGCTGATGACATCGGCTCCTGAAACGGGCAGCACAGGGACCGTTGTTTGCAGCAAAAACTGCCGGGCCGCTGGTTGTGGGGTCTGATGAGCCTCAGCTTCCCATAAGGTGAGGCCGTCAAGGGCGCCGTTTTGCCCAAACTCGAACATCAGGCGGCGCAACTCATCGTGCGTGGCCGCAGGGTGGCAAGACTTCAGCCGCACCAGGGCTCTTGCCGCCCGAGCCAGCCGTTCCGCCTCGCGGTTGGAGAGGCGCAGGCGCTCATGCAGGCGGGCCGCGTCTTCGGGCACCATGACAAAGGCCGCGCCAAGGCGCAGCAGCGCATCGGACCATGGAGCCTGCGCCAGCATGGACGCCAGCCGTCGCGGCTGCACGATGCCGCCCACCAGCAACTGGCCCAGCCCCATGTCAGCCATGACCTCCAGCGTTGCAGCAACGTCCGGCGCTTGCATCAGGCGCAGCAATTCGGCCCGCACCCGCTCATGGGACAGGCTCAGCAAGCCAACGCGCTGGCGCAGGATGGCGGCCAGCGCCGCTTTGTCGGGCACACCGCGCCCGTAGCTGGCATGAAAGCGGAAGAACCGCAGGCTGCGCAGATAATCTTCGCGGATGCGCTGATCCGGATCGCCAATGAAGCGCACGCGCCGGGCTTTGATGTCGGCCAATCCGCCCAGGGTGTCATGCAGCTTGCCGGACTGATCCAGCGACAGCGCATTGATGGTGAAATCACGCCGCGCGGCATCGGCGGCAAAATCGCGGCCAAAAAGCACTTTGGCGTGGCGGCCATCGGTTTCGATATCCTCGCGCAGGGTTGTCACCTCAAAGAGGCGTCCGGAGATGACCAGCGATACCGTGCCATGCTGCAACCCGACAGGCACAATCTTGAAGGCGGCATGGCGTGCCCGCGCCATCACTTCCTCGGGGAGCGCCGTGGTTGCCAGGTCGATATCGCTCAACGGAATGTCGAGCAGAATGTTGCGCACGGCACCGCCAATGATGCGGGTTTCCTCGCCCCCGCCATTGAGACAGGCCATCAATTGCGCCACCGCCGGATCGGCCAGCAAGGCATCAAAGGGGCTGCTCACGGATTGATCCTGCCGCCAGTCAAATGGCCGTTGACAATGCGGGCGGGTGCATAAGTACCCTGGCGGGCCGGCAGGATCAGGGTCATGGCCAGAGTGCCGATAATGGCGCTCACCAGCCCGGCGATGATCAGCCAGGTGAGATGACTGCGCGACCAGTGGCTGCCGGGGGCGAGCAAATCGCCAGAAAATCGTGCCGTGAGGGCGTAAAGCGCAAAGGGCAGCGCGAACAGCACCAAAGGCTCAAGCAACTCGGGGTCCATTATGCCTCCAACCGTGTCGCCAGATGGCGGATGATGCCCGCCGTGGCACCCCAAATCAATTCACCGTCCCACATCATAGCATCAAAGCTGCGCTCGCGACCCTTGAACATCCGGGTTTGTCGCGAGAAACGTGCCGGATCGAGCGCGATGGCCAGTGGTACCTCAAAGACCCGCGCGACTTCCTCGAAGTTGGGAGCAAGTTCGAGGGGCGGCACAAGGCGGGCCACAAGCGGCAGGATGCGATAGCCGGTGCCGGTTTGCCAGGCATCAAGCCAGCCGATCGGCTCGACATGACGGGCGGCGAGGCCGATTTCCTCCTCAGCCTCACGCAAGGCGGTTGCCAAGGGTGAAGTGTCGCCAGCGTCGACCTTGCCGCCAGGAAAGGCAACCTGGCCGGAATGATCGCGCAAATGCCCGGCGCGGCGGGTAAGGAGCAAAGTCGCGCCACCGCGATGATCAACAAGGCCGACCAGCACGGCGGCGGGCCGGGCAGCGAGGCCCTGGTGCTCGTCAGCGGCCATCTGGTCGCCCCGCGTCATGGCGTGGGCACGGGCGAACACATCCTGCGGCAAATCGAGGTGCAGGGAGTGCCTGGCACGGGCAAAAATGTCGCTCATGCCAAATCTTCGAGGCTTCGGGCGGGGGCTATCGGGAAAAAGCTGCCGCGCGAGGCGATGCCCAGCCAGTCGTCGCCCTCATGGGGGTGCACTTCAGCCTGGTTCATCAGGTCCGTGGTCGCGGCGCGGCTGAACAAGGCCCAAAGCCCGCCATGCACCAGAACATAGGGTTTTAGGCCGTCATGCGCGCCACTCTCGAAACGCAGGGGCTGCAAGGGTCCGAGGGCGACGGTGTCACCCACCTGGGTCAGCGCGTTCAGGCCTTCGGTGCCGACGGTGATGCTGACCACCACAAAAGGCGCATCCTCGACGGTGACGGCAACCTTCTCGACCGGTGTCACCAGCCGGTAGCCCTCTTCATCCTTGCGCAGGATAGATGAAAACATCCGCACCATTTGCGGACGCAAAATTGGCGTGCCACGGTAATACCATGTGCCATCGCGGGCGATGCGCATGTCAATGTCGCCACAAAACGGCGGCGTCCAGGAATCGACCGGCGGCGCTCCGCGACTCGGTCGCCCTTCGAGGCCGCGCAGCAAATCCGGGATGTCGATCTTTTCGGTTTTCATGCTTGTCGCCATAATGCCGCGCGGTTCTGCGCAGATAAAGAGTCCGGCTGTTCATCATGCCACTGATTTCCGCCTGGCGGGAATCGACATTCAGCCGCAGAGGCTTATTTTCAGCCCTGTGATTCATGCCGCAAGCACTCGGGAGACGCAATGAACAATCCTTGGAACAATCCAGTCGAGGCCAAGCCCGTCGCGCTTGAAACCGGCATTGCCGAGGCGACCGAAGCCGCCATTGCCCGCATTGGCGCTGTGCGGGCAGCCGTTGGTGCGGTGATATTCGGGCAGGAGCGGGTTGTTGACGAGGTGCTGGTGACGCTTTTCAGCGGCGGCCATGGCCTGCTTGTCGGCGTGCCTGGGCTGGCCAAGACCCGGCTAGTTGAAACTCTCGGCATTGTGCTCGGCCTTGATGCCCGCCGCGTGCAGTTTACGCCTGATTTGATGCCCGCCGATATTCTCGGCTCGGAAATTCTTGAGGAAGGCGCTGATCGCAAGCGGAGTTTCCGGTTTCTGCAAGGGCCGATTTTCGCGCAATTGCTCATGGCCGATGAAATCAACCGCGCCAGTCCGCGGACCCAATCGGCGCTGTTGCAGGCCATGCAGGAGCATCATGTCAGCGTTGCGGGTGTGCGCTATGATCTGCCCAAACCCTTTCATGTGCTGGCCACCCAGAACCCGCTGGAGCAAGAGGGCACCTACCCTCTGCCGGAGGCGCAGCTTGATCGCTTTTTGCTCCAGATTGACGTCGATTATCCGGATCGTGAAGCCGAAAAGCGGATTTTGATCGAAACAACCGGTGCCTCCGAGGCGGTGGCGCAAAAGGTGATGGATGGCGAGGGTCTGGCCGCGGTGCAGCGACTGGTCCGCCGCATGCCGGTTGGAGCCGCCGTGGTCGATGCCATTCTTGATCTGGTGCGTGCCGCGCGACCCGGCGAGGGTGAGGGCGACAGGAATATCAAGTCTCTGATTTCTTGGGGGCCGGGGCCGCGCGCGGCGCAGGCCTTGATGCTGGCGGTGCGGGCGCGGGCGCTGATTGACGGGCGGCTTGCACCCTCGCGCGCTGATGTGGCGGCGCTGGCTGAACCGGTTCTGAAACACCGCATGGCCCTGACATTTGCCGCCAGGGCGGAGGGCCAGACGGTTCCCGGCGTCGTCGCCCGCCTGGCGTCGCGGCTCGCCTGAGATGCCAGCGCTGCGGCCCGATCTTTCGCCCTCTGACATCCGGCTGCAAGGCGAGGCCCTGGCTTTGGCGCGGCGGTTGCCCCTGCTGTTTGCGTCAGCGCGGCTCGTGGCGGCCAGTGTCATGCATGGGCTGCATGGACGCAGGCGGGCGGGGGCAGGTGAAAGCTTCTGGCAATTTCGATCGCACGCGCCGGGCGAAGCGGCGAACCGCATTGACTGGCGCCGCTCAGCGCGCGATGACCGGCTCTATGTACGCGAGCGCGAGTGGGAAG
>VFSW01010048.1_pt1 | contig 13451 bp, 20 predicted proteins | sample 5358111 | NCBI WGS metagenome assembly VFSW01 (sample SAMN11554181, study PRJNA540505) | mine drainage metagenome | isolation source: sediment from site ElyBrook_90M | place: USA: Ely Copper Mine, Vershire, VT | collected 2017 | reverse complement strand
CCCGCTCCCGCCTTGCGCAATCCGGGCTCGCTTTTGCGGTCCCTGCGACGGTTCGGAGTTCGGATCGTGTTAGTAGTAGCGCGGCGATCCTGCTCTCCCACAGGCTGAGTAATTTCAGGTGGCCACGATCTACCGCGCCCTACCAAATCTTGGGTCAAGTTCCTTGCCCGCTCAACATACAAGGTGGTTGGTATCACGCGCCGTTCTAGAAGCTTTTGTGGATGGGAACTGGATAACGACGAAATCGAAGCCTAAGAGTAAGGCGGAAATGGCAATTCTTTGTCCCCATGATGCGGGCATCTGGGAATTCAGAGACGTGAAGCCTATAAGCCATCGCTGCGGATACTCGGAGGTTTCATGCAGAAGGATGTATTCGTTGCCTTAGCGCCTTACGAACGTTCGGAATTAGGTGAAAAGGGGTCTCAAGAATGGGGCGACGCATTAGAAGATTTCAAGGCACTATGGAAAAAGTTGTTCGACGGCCACAAACCAAAGTCTGGAGGCAATTATCCCGATGACTACCTCAGCTTTGCCCGACATCTTGACTGATATCCTCAAGAAAGAGCCGATCCCCAAGGACACAATCGCGTACCTTGTCGCTCGGACGAAACTTCGCCTGCACAATTTTATCCTGCGTCGATTGGCGGTGGTGGAGGACGGTCAAAAACTGGATCAGGCAAGGATCGCGCGGCGCTTGGGCGTCTCGCGCGCGCAAGTCAGCCAATCACTTGGAGTTCCCGGTAATTGGACCGTGGCATCGGTAACGAAATTGGCGGCAGCAATGGGTGGGGAAATCGAATTTCAATGGAAACCATTCCAAGCGTTACCGGAGGAACAGGCACAGTCTTTTCAAGCGCCGGGTGCTGACGAATTTGAAGAACTCAAGCCAGACGAGAAAGATGCTGCGTGACGACAAATCTGCCAGCGATTCAGGGTTTACGGCTTTATCAGGTCAACATGTATTTTCATGGTGAACTGGACGAAGAGGCGATAAAGAAAGCGTTCGACAAAGGGATACGCTGGATTAAGTACATGCCTAATTGTTGGTTTGTATTGAGTTCCAGTGAGTTGGGACGCTGGTACGCGCGTTTGTTTCCGCTGCTCGGCGACAGGGACACTCTGATGATTGCCGAGACCGACCCTGAGACCCTCCAATGCTGGATACAAAAGTCGACGATAAAGTGGCTGGAAGAGGCTATGAATCAAATCATTCGATCAAAGGGTTCTTCGTGACCAACGTTTTTGTGCCGCTCTCTGGGCGATTTCCTTTCGCTGTTCGGGCGTCATTTTGTCGGCTCGTGCTCGCCCACCGCGCTTTCCGCCCAATCGGCCCCAATTCCACGGCGGCCTGATTGCGCCTATCTGGCTCCGTGTCCGATGTCTGGCCGGTAGCAATCTCTCCGATCATCTTTGCCCGTGCGATCGGGTCGTGCGGGCGTTTTTTTCGTCGTTCCGCCACGCGACCATTATGGCATAGACCGAACGCAATCGCATCGCGGTTTCAAGATGTCGGAATTTCAAACTGACCCACTACCGAACTTGCGGTCGCAGGCTGGCGATGAGGATGGACTCCAGATATCCAGCCAAGACGGAGCTTTGACCGCTCAAATGTTACCCACATAACCAATGATGCCGGTCGGCGGGATATAGCATCTGGCCGTATTCCTGAATGAATGGTTACGTTAGTTAATGCGTCTATTACAGGCAGTAGCGCCCGGTGGTCAGCACCCTTGTCCTCGCGGCGAAAGCCCATTCGCTGACCATAATCTGGCCTTTACGATCGCAACCTCCGCGGCCCCATAGGAGCATCTTAAAATGGCAGACATACATCGAATGGCAGACGACGCGCAGTCGAAACTTCGTGATACCGCTGACCGGGTTTCCGACATCGCGCACGACGCGGCGGATCAAGCCAGCGAAGGCATCCGCAAAGCTTCCGACAAGGTCAATCAATCGGCTCGCGAGGGCCTTCGGACCGCGAAGCAGTTCGCTGAAACTGCTCAGAAATATGTCGAACAGAGCGGTCTTGGTGATGTCGACGTGCGCGAAATCGTGAAAAATGAGCCCTGGGTGGCGCTGGGCGTTGCCTTCGCTCTCGGCTATGTCGCCGCGCAGATTATGCGCAAAATCTCCTGAGCGGGGACATCATGGATAAATCAAATGGCAATGGCCGTTCCGATGCCAAGCGCCATTCGCGCGAGCGCGGCCACGACCGCACGTGGACCGAAATCGTTCAGGAAGACCCCATCGCCTGCCTGGCGATCGCGGCGGGAGTTGGTTTTCTGTTGGGCGGCGGGGCGCGCCGAACCGGCGGCTTAACCGTCCTGACTCTTCTTGGACAAATCGTAGTTCGTGAAGCTTTGGGCGAGTCCGTATCGCTTGGCGACTTCATCAGCGAGGCATAGTGAACATGACGCCCGAGCAGGAAAATATCGCTCAGATTGAAGAAGAACTCCACGGTGCGCGTCGCGACCTTCAGGAAACTCTCAGCGCGGTCGAGGCCAAGGTCGAGCAACAGGTCGAGCGCGCCGAGTTCGCATTCAGTCCGCAGAAACTATTGCGCGAAAATCTCGTCGGCGCGGCGTGCGTGGCAGGGGTTCTCGGCTATGCGATCGGCTCCGGCAAATATCGCAAGGTGGCCGGACCCGCGATCCTGGTCGCGCTTGGCTATGCAATCTGGAGCGGGCTCGCCAATCAACGGAGCAATGACGATGCCGGAGAATCAACTAATTCCTAGAAACGATCACATCGATGTAGAGTCCGCCGCCTCCGCCGACTGGGCCAGCCTAGTAGCGCGCGCGGTCGACGACATGACGCGCATCGTGCATTCGGAATTCCGGCTTCTGGTGGCCGGGATGCAAAGCGTCCTCGACGAAGGCATCGATCGCGTCCTCGGATTCATCGCGACCGGGGTACTGATCATGGCGGGCGCGCTGTGCATGCTCGCCGCGATTATCATGTTCCTGCACGAATTTATGCTGCTGCCATGGTGGCAATCATTCGGCATCACGGCGCTGCTGATGTTCGGCATTGCGATCGCTATCCGAGCGGCCACGATGCAGCGTCCCGTACCTCCCGCAATGACTTGATTTAACTTGAGCGAGAGAGATCTATGAGCGAATCATCCGCATCGTGGGGGCCCTGTAAGACCTGCAAATGGTGGCAAATCGAGCCCGGCGCGACGCCGAAAGCTTCCACCATGGGATTGTGCATCGAGGAGAAACTGCAGAAGTTCCGCCTGCGCGTTTCCGGCAGCAGCGGATGCAACCGCTGGATGGAAGGCAAGCCGGCGAAGGCGAAGGGCTCGAGCTCCTCGCCTCCGACCGCGCAACCGTCGCGATAGCTTTGACGAACTAGGCCGCTTTGGCTTTGTTCTTCACATCCACCGGCGGGGTGGTCTCGCTCATCCGGCGCGTGACCTCCTCGTCAGGCATCGTCCAGATGGCAGCGTCCTTCGGAAATCCCATCAACGGCTTCGACGGATCGGGTTTCGGCTGCGCAACCTTTCCACCCTTCGATTCGAATGACGGCGGCCGCTTGTAGCGCACGAGCTCCTCAGCGCTGATTCCTGCGAGCGCTTGAACTTCGGGATCGATCCACGCCTCGGCATCGATCGAATTGCCCTCGGAGGTCGAGAATTCGAGCATGATGCCTTCGGGCGCGGCGAGATAAATCGACTTGCAGAAGCCGTGATCCAAGGGGCCCATGATCCAATTGCCATGCGAGCGCACGCGGTCGCGAATCGCGAGCAGGTCAGCCTCGGTATCGACATTGAGCGCAAGATGCTGCATCACGCCCGGGGCGACGTTGCCCGCGGTGCTTCCGGCATGCGAGACGCCCTTAATCGGCTGGATCTTCGCGATATCGGGATGCTGCACGAAGGCTATCGAGGAGCTGTCGTTGAGGCGCAGGAAGCCATGGAAGGTGTTGTCCACCCCATGCATCCAATAGAGCGCCACTAGCTCGGCGCCGACGACCTGGGTGAAGAATTCAATCTGCGTCTTAATGTCCTTGGTGCAGATCGCCAGATGATGCACGCCATTTGCCAGACCCATGATATTCGCCTCCATCATATATTTGCGCCGATGCTTCCAACAATGTCTAGCACCTGACGCGGCTGATTTCTAATGCGCCGTCTTCGGCCTGAACAGACAATTTGGTCGCGTTCGCGACGCGATGACGTGGGCTTACGCGCCACTGATGGTTAGCTTCATAGGGGTCTGAATGCCGACGGCACCCTTGGAGAAGCGCGCGATGGACAACCTCAACCAATCGAATCCGGAAAACGCGGTGCGTTCTTCATCGTTCGCGCCATGGCGCGCGCCCAACCGTGATGCCGCGATAAAACAGTATCGGCGCCGCGCGAAGTTCTATGACCTCGAACTCGCGCTTATCGAACCGGTGCGGCGGCGCGCGGTCGAGCGCCTCGGTCTGAAGGGCGGCGAGACCGTCCTCGATGTCGGATGCGGCACCGGCCTCAGTTTCGAATTGATCGAGCAACGTCTGGGGAGCGGGGGCAAAATCATCGGCATCGAGCAAAGCGCCGACATGCTCGATCAGGCTCGCGCGCGCGCCGAGCGCGGCTCTTTCGAAAACGTCACGCTAATCAATTCGCCGGTCGAGGAGGCTGAGATCGGCGTCCTCGCCGACGCGGCGCTGTTTCATTTCACGCACGATATTCTGCGCACCCCAGCCGCGGTCGCCAACGTCATTCGCTATCTGAAACCCGGCGCGCGAATAGTCGCCTCGGGCCTCAAGTGGGCGCGGCCGTGGGTATCGCCGACCAACCTGATGGTCCTGCAAGCGGCGTTGGTATCAGTCACCTCGCTCGAAGGACTCGCACAGCCGTGGAGCAACCTCGCGCGATGGGCGCGCATCGACGACGTCCAGACGATGCTCGCGCGCGGAGTGTACATCGCGACCGCGACCGTGGGCGGCGAAATTCCGATCTCGCAATAACCTTCCAGAGGCAACCTGATATGCGCCAAGCCGTTCGCAGAGCCTTGAACGATCCCACCGCGCGCTTCGCCATCGCCGCCCTGACCGAGGTGGTTTTGCCCGGTGTCGAGTTTGGAATGCTGGTGACCGATCCAGTTTTCTGGGGCATGGATGTGCCGCGTGGCGATGGACATCCGGTGCTGCTGATTCCAGGTCTGCTCGCCAACGACGGTTACCTGCGACCGATGAGCAATTGGCTGGGCCGCCACGGATACAGTCCGATTTGGTCGGGCCTGCGAATCGATCCGGGATTTTCCGAATCCGCCATCAGGCGCATCACTGAGCGCGTCGAGCAGGAACATCAGAGCACCGGCTCACGCGTTGCGATCATCGGTCACAGCATGGGCGGAGCGCTCGCGCGCGCCGCCGCGCTTCGAATTCCGAACGCGGTGCGCCACGTCATCACGCTCGGATCGCCGCTTTTTTACGGAGCGCAGTATCAGCTCTCTCTTTCGGTCGCGCTGACCGCAATCTATACGCGTCACGATCGTATTGTGCGCCACCCGCACGCGCTCGCGCGCGATGGTCACGGACAAAACATCGAGGTTGGCGGGAGTCATGTCGGCCTCGCGTTGAATGCCGAGGTGTATCGGCATCTGGCGCGGGTGCTTGCGACCACTTCTTAGGGGTCGAGCCATTCGAAGCCGTCGGCGCGGATGAGCCGATCGGCATCGTCAGGTCCCCAGCTCCCGGCGGGATATTCGCGCATCGGCACCCGAGTGTCGTCCTTCCACGCATCCAGAATGCCCTGGATGAACTCCCACGATTTGTGCACGAAGGTGTCGCTCGGAAAGAGCGTGCTGTCACCCGACATCACATCGAGCAGCAGCCGCTCGTAGGCGTCGGGCGAGACGTCTTTGCCGAATTCCGTTTCGTAGTGGAGGTTCATCCGCACTGGACTTATCGCGACGCCGAGGCCCGGCCGCTTCGCCATCACGTCGAAAGAAAATCCCTCGTCGGGCTGGATGCGAATCATCAGGACGTTGGGCGGCAGATTGGCGCTGCGATTGAAGAGAATCTTCGGCGCATGATGGAACTGGACCGCGATCACGGTTTCGCGCTTCGGCAGCCGTTTGCCGTGGCGCAAGAAAAACGGCACCCCCGACCATCGCCAGTTGTCGACGTAGGTCTTGAGCGCGACGAAAGTCTCGGTCGTCGAAGTCGGCGCGACGCCCTTTTCATGCATGTAGCCGGGTACCGTTTTGCCGTCGAGCGTGCCGGCGGCGTAGCGAGCGCGAACCGTCATCCTGGCCGCGTCTGCAAGTGGGATCGGACGCATTGCGCGCAGCACGTTGAGCTTGGATTCGCGGATCGCGGAGGCATCGAGCGACACCGGCGGCTCCATCGCGAGCATGGTCAGCACCTGCAGCATGTGATTCTGCACCATGTCGCGCATCGCGCCCGAATGATCGTAGTAGCCGGCGCGCGTGCCGAGGCCCTCGGTCTCGGCCACGGTGATCTGCACATGGCTGATGTTGCGCGAACCCCATAGCCGCTCGAAAATCATGTTGGCGAAGCGCAGCACCAGCAGATTCTGCACCGTCTCCTTGCCGAGATAATGATCGATGCGGAAGATCTGCGACTCATCGAGGTAGCGGTTCAGGGTCTGGCTGATCTCGATGGCGCTCGGCAGGTCATGGCCGATCGGCTTCTCCACCACTACCCGCGAGAAAAACTTGTCGTGGGGGTCGTGAATCAGCCCCGCCTCGTGCAGGCGCTCGATGGAATCGCGAATCGCCTCGGGCGGTATCGAAAAATAAAAAACCCGGTTCGCCGGAGCGCCGCGCTTCTTCTCCGTCTCCTCGAGGCGCTCGCGCAACTTTTTGAAGCCATCGGGTTGATTCAGTCCAGCTATGTAGTCGAGCTTGTCTTCGAAGCTGGCCCAGCATTCTTCCTCGACCTTGAGGCGTGAGTAGGTGGTCACCGCCTCACGCGCGGAGGTGCGGAATTCTTCGGCGCTCATCGGCGTGCGCGCGAACCCGAGGATCGAAGTCTGGGGCGGCAGCAGCCCCTCACCGCAACGCTCCAGGTTGTAAAGCGCCGGTAACAATTTGCGCCGCGCCAGGTCGCCTGAAGCACCGAGTATCACAATCGAACACGGCGGCGCCGGATGTGTTTCAGAAACGTTAAGCACCATCGCCATCGACAGATCCTCCGCGGAAGAAATTAGTCCGTTTTCAACCCCCTCGCTGGCACAACATCTGCTCAACCAAGTCCCGTCTGGCGTAGGGGAAGAAGAGGGGCGGACCGTTGGAAAACGATCCATACTTCCCCTCGCCAGCCATCACTTTAGCGTGCCGCTTACCTGAACAACCAGCAGCGGCGCTACCTTCGGAAATAGTCCAATTCGCGCAGATTAAACTCGGCAATACACTTTGTAGGGTATATTGACTCGCTGTTTCAGAGAGGCAAAGCTGGGATTCGTTCAGTAAGTGAGTTCGATCGGCCAGCATGGGATGACGATTGGGAACGGGATCTGGGGGAAGAAGCCGGAGTCCGGTTGCGAGCAGGGCAAAAGGGGAGCTGCGCGCGTTCGCCGGCTCCGGCTTGGACTTCTGATCGGGAGCCCGTAGCAACCGAAAGCCTCCGCGGATGCGCATAGCGTTGCGTGAGGATTTCCGATTTAATCCTGAGAGCCGACTTGTCTTTGCGGAAACCCTGCTGGATTATTTTTTAAGAAATGACGAATGATTTTGCTCTCTCCGCTGATGGTTCCCCCGGCCCGCAAGCCGTCGATTGGCTACCGGTGATCTTGTGGGGCGTGCTGATTTTCACGATGTCCACCTCATCGTTTTCCGCGATGAACACCTCGAAGTTCATCGAACCGATGCTGGGCTGGCTGTTCCCGCTCGCCTCGAAAGAAACCATCACCGTGCTGCACGCGCTGGTGCGTAAGTGCGCGCATTTCACCGAGTATGGCGTGCTGTTCTGGCTATTGCTGCGCGGCCCAATGGCGGGGCGACCATACCTGGCCCTCGGAGTATGCGTCGCGTATGCGCTCCTCGACGAGGGGCATCAGATCTTCGTCGACGGCCGTACGCCGTCGCTATGGGATGTCGCGCTCGATTCCACTGGCGCGCTTTTCAGCCGCTTCCTGAATCTTGCGTTCGCTGAACTGACGTAGTCGCTAGGTCGGCGGCTCGGGCGCGGCTGATATGCGATCCATCCGGGCATAGAACGCGCGCAGATTCGGCATCGATTCCGGAAGCTTCAGTTCGCCAGTAAGCGCTGCGAGATGAAGCTGCCCATAGAGCGAAAAATCCGCGAGCCCGATCCGGCTGGTGAGAAATGCGCCCACTCCCGCACCGAGTTGATCCTCGAATGGCGCGAGGACCTCGGCCGCGATTTTCCAGTTCGTCTCCAATTCGTGGCCCATCCGATCGACGAAACCATCGCCATATTTGCGCTCGCGGATGAGACGCCACATCGCTTCGCGCTCCGCGCCCAGGCGGCGAAAATATTCCAGTTCGTCCGGCACCGCGACTCGAAACAGAGCTTCCTCCACCGCGGTATCGATGTAGCGCGCGAGGGCAACATGAATTCCTCGCAGCCCGGGCGGAAATATCGTCGGCTCAGGATAGAGCTCCTCGAGGCGCGATGCGATTTGGACCGAATGGACTATCGTCTCGCCGCCTTCGAGCGTCAGCACCGGCACAATAATCTGGCCCGATGCTGCCAGGAGTTCCTTGCGTTCGAGGTAATCCACCTCGACGATTTCGTAATCGACACCCTTGTAGTCGAGGATCTTGCGGACCTTCGCGCAAAACGGGCTGGTATAGAATTGGAACAAGCGTGCTTTCATCGCGTCAGTGCTTCAGCATCTGCGACATCGTGGTCGCGTTCAAGATCCCGAAGTTCTGATAGCAGTTGTTGAACATCACGTACGCGCTCGCCGGTCGCATCCATGAATGACGGCGGCATCGATTTGTCTTCGACCTCGACGGTTCGGAATTGCGCGGCATAGAAGCGCAGACGATCTTCGGCGGTCTTGACATCGGGTGGATAGAAATCAGTCGTCACGATGAGAGTTTTGTCGGTCCACGAAGCGGTCCCGAGCATGAATTCCGGCGTGCGCATCGAGCAACTGGTTGTCCGGTGCGCAATCCTTGGAGAGGTTTGGTGCCGAGGGGGGGACTTGAACCCCCATGTGGTTTCCCACGGTGGATTTTGAGTCCACTGCGTCTGCCGTTTCGCCACCTCGGCACGAGGAGGCCCGAACTTCGATATAATATGCGATCGAAAAGGTTTCGCGCGAGAGCGGCGATTGATTTATGCGAGGATGTTGACCAGCGGAATCTTGCCCAAATCGGATCCCAGCGAGACCAACGCCTGTTCCTGAAGCAATGCTTCCTGCTCGTTAGCCGCCGCTTGAGCGACGTTGACGCCGGTCAGATTCGATATCTGCGCTTGTAGCGTCGTGCTCTGATCGGTCGAACTGGTCACCAGGTTGTTCGCGGTCTGAAGGTTAACCCCGAGGTTGCCACGCGCAGTTGCCAGGTTAGTCAGCGCGGATTGCAACTGCGGCAATGCGGATGCAACCGCCGCTTGATTGCCGCTGTTAAGCGCGCTTGCCAGCGAGGTCAAGGTGCCGATCAGCCCGCTGCCGGAATTGCCAAAGATGGATTGCCCATCGAAGTTGGTCTGGACCTGGTTTCCGTTGCTGAACGTAACCGAATTAGCTCCGCTATCGCCGGCATAGTTGCCGGTCGTGTCGTAGGGTGGGGTCTGCACCTGGTTGCCCGCGAACAAATATGATCCCCCATACTGCGAGTTGGCCTCGCCAATCACCTGTTGCAAGATCGATTGCACTTGCGCGCCCAAGGTTGCCATCGAGGAGGCGCTGGTGGTTGCGTTGGAGCCCTGAGTCGCGATCGAAAGTGCGGAATCGACTGCGTTGCCGACGTTCGATAGCGCGTTGTCCGCGGTAGTGAGTTGCGCCTGAACCTGTTGCGCAAGCACGAGATCATTCGACACCGCGGAATTTTGCGCGGTAAGCACTTGGGAAGCGGCATACTCGGTCGGATTGTCGGACGGCTGAAGAAACTGCTTTCCCGTCGAGATTTGCTGCTCGATCTGCTGGAGGGTGGACGAAGTGTTATCCAGCGAGTAAGCCAGCGAATTGAAGAGCGAAAGATCGGGCACACCCATTTGTCATTCTCCGGGCTAATTCAGCGTCTGGATGAGAAACGTCGAGATGTCGTTGGCGGCCTGAACTGCGCGGCCCGACGCTTCGAGGGAGTTCTGATATTGAATCAACTGAGTCAGCTGATCGTTGAGTGAGACGCCGGTTATGCTGCCCTTGAGTTGGGTCAACGATTGCAAGGTCGCGGCCGATTGCTGCTGGTTGTTGCTCGCGGTCTGCACCACGGTTCCGAAGTTGCTGGTTATTCCTGAAAAGGCTTCGACCGGACTGCTGTTGGGGATCGATGCGACCAGGTTTGGGTTATTTCCGAGTGCCGCGAGCGCCGCGGCATTCGAGCCATCGCCAGGTACGCCCGCGGCAGTCGCCGACGCGCCCAGGTTTTGCTCACTGAGCGCGGAATTGACCGCAATCGGACCGCCACTGCCAGACACCGTAAACAACGGCGTTCCGGTGGATCCATCGAGGCCGTATCCACTCGCGGCTTGGGTGTTGAGTGCGCTCGCGACCGAGGTTGCCAGCCCGTTGACCTGCGCTTGCAGTTGTAAAACGCTGGTGGCGCCCGCCAGGACTCCTTTCAGGGTCCCGCCGATTTGACTTGCGTCGACCGGAATGCTGCCGTGAGTCAGGTCAACTTGAAGACCTAGCGATGCTCCCGAACCGACCGTTGCTAGCGTGAGCGCCGAGGTTCCCGACACCAGCGGCACTCCACCAACAGTCACGTCGCCCTGCCCATCACCATTGGCGCCGATCAAGGTTGCAAGCTGTTTGACCAGCGCATCGCGTTGATCTTGAAGCGCGGCGCCGCTTTGTCCGCCCGCCTGTGCGGCGGTAATCTGCTCGTTGAGCTGAGCGATTTGCGAACTGGCGTTATTAACCTGCGAAACCAGGGATCCGACCTGAGTCAGCTGGCTTCCCGCGATGCTACCTAGACTGGATGACAAACCTTGATCGGTCTGCGCAAACTGCGAGAGCGCGGCGATAGCGGAAGACCTAACCGTAGCATCCTGTGGCGACGCGGACAGGTTGGTGAAGGCATTGAACATGCTCTGCATCGCGCCCGATAAATCATTGCCCGAGGTCGGCGCCAGGGCCTGCTGTGCTTCGGTGGTTGCCTGCGAAAACGCCTGATTATAGCTGTCAGTGGACTGAGTGGTATTGATCTGGCTGGTAAGATATGGCGCCTCTGCGCGGACGGTGCCGAGCACCATTACTCCGTTGCCGATACCGCCGTAGCCCGGGTTAGCCTGGAGGTTCACCGACTCGGCGGAATAGTTAGGATTGGAGGCGTTCGAAATGTTGGATTCCGCCGCGGATATTTCGGCTTCCGCCGCAAAGATACCGCTAAGGCCGATCGCCTGAAGATTAACCGACATTATCGATACTCCCGACGCCGGCGCTTTCGAGAATTTTCTTCGTTACCTGGTTGATCTCGGAGATTGCGTTGCCCAGGAAGGCCAGAGCATGGTGTATCTCCAACGTCTCGCCGCGCGAAAGATCAAGATCGGGATCCAGAAGTCGCTGGTTGAGAGTTCGAATCTCATAGCCTACCTGCTCGAGTCCTTCGATGGTCCCGAGTCGACCGGCAAGTTCGGAGATTCGCTTTCCGAGGGCTGACATCCAGGTCCTCTAGGACTTGAGCGCCGCCGCGAGACGCGCGGCTACCTCATCCGGATTGGGCTTATAGGTACCGGCGGCGATTTGCGACTTGAGCGAGGCGACCACGTCCGGACGAATCGAGCTCTGACCGGCTGCGAGCACACTCGCTCTGGCAATGAAGCTTCCCAGGCTCGAAAGGCTGGTCGCGTCGCTTTCAACGGTTGGCGACGTCATTTCGCTCGCGCCCTGTGACCCGCCCACCCCGGCCTGCTTCGTGGCGGCGGAGGTCCCAAGCAGGTCAACCTGCGGACTGGAGGCCGAACCGCCAATTCCTGAAATCGAGTTTGCCATCGAGCAGCTATCCCTCTGACGGTGGAGGCAGCAAGACCGGTGCCGCCGACGATGGACTCGGCGGCAACAAGATCGGCCCCTGTGCATCGGCCGGCATAGTTACACCTGTGTAAATGGGTGACGTAGTGCCGGCTGTTTCAAGCGTGCCCACCATCGGTGCACCTTTCATACGTGTTACCCGCGCCAGTTGGATCGGGCCCGTTTTCACATCTTTCGAAGCTGAACTAACCGGATGTCGCGGTCCTGAAAGCTCACGATCGATCATTTTGTTAAGCTGACTCATAGACTTGGAGCCGGCGAGGGCTTTGCCCATGGCTTGATCGATGAAGGCTCCATAGATGTCGCCGGTTGCGCCACCGCTGATACCCATTGGACCATTGTCGGAGCCCACCATGGACTGGCGCATCTGCTTGGCGAGCATCGTGGTGAAGATCTGCGCGAATCCGGCCGCGGCGGCTTTCTGACTGGTTTGCGGCGTTGCGCTCGCAAACATTGAGCGATTGAAGACTCCTGGAGTGGACACTGACATGTTACTGACTCCTTCCTAACGGATGATAAGTTCCCCGTGCAGCGCTCCCGCGGCACGTAGACCTTCGAAAATCGCGATGGTGTCGCCCGGCTTGGTGCCGACCGCGTTGAGCGTCTCAGTAATCTGCTCAACGCTGGCGTCCTTGGGGATCATGAAAAACTCACCCTTCTCTTCCTTAACACTGATCTTCGCGCTCTTGAGCGAGACCGTGGTACCTCCTCGGCTGAACGGCGTCGGCTGCGATGCTGTCAATGTAGGTTCTATGGTAACTGTGAGACTGCCGTGGCTAATCGCGGCCTTTCCGACCGTTACCGCGCCACCTACCACGATCGTACCTGTGCGTTCATCCATGATGACTCGATCGGACTCGCCGGCCGCGACCGCGATGTCATCCAGTGCTGCGGTGAAGCTCACCGGGGAGAGCGCGCTGGGTAGCGTGATGTCCAAGGTGCCCGGATCGAGCACCGCTACCCGCGCGTCACTATAGCGCTGCATGATCGCGTCGGCTGCGCGCATCGCAACCGCGGCGTCAGGATCGTTCAGATCCAGCTGCAGATGCTGGTTCGCCCCGAAATTCTCCGACACTTCGCGTTCAACTGTCGCTCCGCCGGGAATTTGTCCGGCGGTTTGAAAGTTCTTGCGCTCCGACGCGCCCCCAGCCGCCGCTGCGAAATATCCCTCCACTGTGAGTGGTCCTTGCGCGAGGGCATAGACACGTCCGTCGGCGCCGCGCAGCGGGGTCATCATTAGAGTGCCGCCCTGGAGTGAGCGCGCATCCCCTAGCGCCGACACCAGCGCATCGACCCGAGAGCCGACTCTCGCAAAGGCAGGCAA
>VFSW01010047.1_pt1 | contig 13452 bp, 13 predicted proteins | sample 5358111 | NCBI WGS metagenome assembly VFSW01 (sample SAMN11554181, study PRJNA540505) | mine drainage metagenome | isolation source: sediment from site ElyBrook_90M | place: USA: Ely Copper Mine, Vershire, VT | collected 2017 | reverse complement strand
GCCAATGACACGCCATGAACGGGAGCGGGTTGCGGACGTGGCGATCGTGGGCGCCGGATAGATGGGCTAGGCAGCGCCGCTGTTCCTACAAAGGCGCGGCTGCTCCGTGATGCTGATCGAGCGGGGACTCGCCGGACAACAGGCAAGTGGAACCAACTTCGGCAATGTGCGGCGCCAGGGCCGGCCGCTCAGCCAGCTCGCGCTGTCGAATCGGTCGAGCGCGCTGTGGCGCAAAATGCGCAGTCTGGTGGGAATCGATGTCGAATACCTCCAATGCGGCCACATGCGCGTCTGTTACCGCGGCCGGCCTGAGCTCGGCGCAAAGCTGGAAGAATACGCACGCGAGGCACGCCCGCTCGGTCTCGATCTGGAGATTTTGAGCGGCACCGCCATGCGCAGCCGCTTTCCGTTCCTGGGCCCGGAAGTGTCGGTTGCCTCATTTTCACCCGACGACGGTCACGCCAACCCCCGGCTGACCGCGCCCGCATTCGCGCGCGCCGCGCGGGATGCCGGCGCGCTGGTCTTCGAGAACACCCGGGTCTCGCACCTCGAGAAGCAGGGCGAGGACTTCCGGGTGACCAGCGAGGACGGCCGACTCTTCCGTGCTCCCGTCCTGCTGATCACGGCCGGGGCGTGGGCCGAGGCGATGTCGGCGCAATTGGAGAGCCCGTCACTTTGATCGGGCGAAGCCCGACGATGTGTGTGACCGAGCCGATTCCCTATGGCGTCCGCCCCTCCGTCGGCGTGTTTACCTCGCTCGAAATGGAATCGGTGTATTTTCGGCAGATTCCGCGCGGCAATGTGATCATTGGAGGCAGCACGCGCGGTCCGGCCCAGCCCGATCTGTGGCGCGCCTATGTGCAGCCGCAGAATACGCTGCAACAACTCGTCGAAATACGCCGGCTCGCCCCCGCCCTGGCCCGCGTGAATGTGATTCGGGTGTGGAGTGGAATCGAAGGATACACGGCGGACGACCGGCCGGTCATGGGCCCGAGCACCCGCGTGCCCGGTCTTTATTATGCGTTCGGATTCTCCGGCTCCGGCTTTCAACTCGGACCGGGAGTGGGTGATGTGATGGCCGAGTTGATCGACACGGGCGCGACGGATATTGCGCTCGACGCGTATCGGGTCGACCGCTTCGCAACCCCGGCGCCACTCGCGCGCGCATCCCGACCGGAGAGCAATCTCGAGTGATCAGATGGCGATTAGCGCGCTTTTGTAACGGAGGCAGGACTCGAATGACTGGCGGCCGAGGTCCTTACCAATGCCGGACTGCCGGAATCCGCCGGTTGGAATGACAAAGTCCGCGGTGCGCCCGTAGCGGTTGATCCAAACCGTCCCGACGTCCAGTCGTCGCAGCGCGCGCAGCGCCCGGCTCAAGTCACCCGTATAGACTCCGGCGGCGAGCCCGTACCTGGAATCGTTGGCGAGTCCGAACGCCTCGTCTTCGTCCCGGAAAGTCTGAACCGTCAACACCGGCCCGAAGACTTCCTCGCGCACGACTTCCATACCCGGGGTGATGCCGGCGAGAATCGTCGGTGCGAAATAGGCTCCCAATCCCTGTGCCTCGATGCGATGCCCACCGAGCAGTGCGTGCGCGCCGGCCCCCAGAGCCCGCTGCACCAGGGCGGAGATCCGATCGAGCTGCGCCGCGGAGATGATCGGCGGAAAGGTCGTCGCACTCCGCCAAGTGGGCCCGGCAGTTATTTGCCGTGCGCGGGCCAGGATCCGCGCCAGCACCTCATCGGCAACCCGTTCGTCGACGATGAGGCGCGACCCGGCAACACAGACCTGGCCCGCGTTGGTCAGGATCGCGCGCACGATCGAGTCGGCGACGGCATCGAGATCCGGGGCGTCGCCGAACACGAGCTGCGGACTCTTGCCCCCGAGTTCGAGCGTCACGGGCTTCGGTCCACTCGCCGCGCACGCGCTCATGATGGCCGCCCCGGTTCGCGTCGACCCGGTGAACGTCACCTTTCCAATTCCCGGGTGGCGCGCGATGGCGGCGCCGGTCGTCTGACCGAGGCCGCAGACGACGTTGAATATGCCCGCCGGAATGCCCGCCTGGACCGCGAGCTCCGCGAGCCGCAGGCTCGTGAAGGGAGTCAGCTCCGAGGGCTTGAGCACCACCGCGTTGCCCGCGGCCAGCGCCGGGGCGCATTTCCACGAAGCCATCACCAGCGGGAAGTTCCACGGCGCGATGGCGCCGATGACGCCGATCGGCTCGGCGATTACCAAGCCCAGATGATCCGCCTGCGTCGCCGCCACGTCCCCACCGTGCTTGTCGGCGAGTTCCGAGAAGAACCGCACGCCCTCCGCCGTGAAGGGAATATCCCAGCTCAGGACATTTGAGATCGGGCGGGTTGATCCAACCGCCTCGAGTGGTCCGAGCGTCGCCGCGTCCGCCTCGATCAGATCCGCCCACCGGCGCATGACCCGCGCGCGCTCTCGCGGGGCACGAGTCCCCCACCCGCTCGCGCGCAAGGCGGACTGCGCCGAGGTCACCGCGAGATCGACGACCTCCTCGCCCCCATCCGGAATTTCCCCGTAAGGGTCATTGTCCGACGGTCGATGCACCAGGCAACCGGCACCTTGACGATGCCAGCCGCCACCGATGTAGTGACCGCCGGGCAACGGCACCGCGCTTGGATCGAAGCTGGGATCCACTGTGCTCATGGACACTCACGATACGCCCACGACGATGCAAGGAAATGCCAAGGCGCGGGTCTCTATGGAATAAAACTGGCGGTTCGGCGGCAATGCAGTGGAATATTGTTGTGGCACGGAGGTACCGTATGGACTCCGCCACGCGCAATCAGTTGCAAGGCCACGCACCAATGACACCGATGGAAGACATATCCGTGCGACGCATGGTTCGAGAGGACCTTGCGGAGGGCCTGCGCCTGACACGGCTGGAGAATTGGTCTTACGGGATGGAGGACTGGGAGTTTCATTGGTTGCTCGGCCGCGGATGGCTCGCGTGCGACGGCAACGGGGTCACGCTGGGCACCGCGCTATGGTGGCCCCACGGCGATGACCATGGAACGGTTGGCATGGTGGTCGTGTCCCGTGAACATCAAGGCCGCGGTGTCGGCCGCCGGCTCATGGACGCGATTTTGAATGACGCCGGACCGCGAACGCTCGGCCTCATTTCGACCAAGGCGGGAACGAAGCTGTATCACCAATGCGGATTTCGCGATCAAGGCGAGATCAGTCAGCATCACGGCATCCTGGCGCTGACCGTCGCCCCGTCGCCCGTCAGCGGCGCGACGCTGCGCAGTGTCACGACCGCCGACCTGACCAGGCTCGCGCACTGGGATGCACCGGCCTTCGGCGCCGCACGCGCGCCCGTGCTCGCCGCGGTCTTCGAGAGTGGCGGAGGCGTGCTCGCGGAACGAAACGGCCAATTGGCGGGATTTGCCCTGGCCAGAAGAACGAGCCGCGGCACCGTCATCGGCCCGGTGGTCGCCGAGGATGAACTGCTTGCGATCGAGTTGATCGGCCGCCAACTGCAGTCAGTCAGCGGCTATGCGCGCCTCGATATACCGACCGACGCCGCGCGTTTGGGCGGCTGGCTCGAGTCGATCGGACTTGGACCGGTGGATCCGGTCACCGCGATGCTGCGGGGCGCTCCGCGGGAACGGCGGACTTCCGCGCGCATTTTCGGCCTGGTCTCCCAGGCGCTGAATTGAACCCATGAGCGTGTTATACGTCGCCGACAGCGTGCGCGGAAAAGTCTGGGCGGAGATCTTCGCCCAAGAGGCGCCGGACCTCGACTTCCATATTTGGCCGCAGACCGGCGACCTGGCGGCGGTTGAATATTTGATCGCCTGGGCGCCGCCGGCGCAATTGCTCGCGTCGCTTGCGAAGCTCAAGGTATTTTTCTCCTCCGGGGCCGGCGTGGATCAACTCGATCTGTCCTCGGTTCCGTCCGACGTACCCGTGGTTCGGATGGTGGAGCCGGGCATCGTGAATGGGATGGTCGAATATGCCACGATGTCGGTACTGGCCCTGCACCGCGATCTGCTCACCTATGTACACGCACAGGCGGCGCGCAATTGGGCTCCCATCCGGGTTTTCCCCGCGAGCTCGCGCAGAGTCGGCATCATGGGGCTCGGCGTGCTCGGTCGTGCGGTACTCGCCGGGCTTGCGCCGTTCGGATTCCCGCTTCACGGGTGGAGCCGGGGACCGAAGGCGATTCCCGGTGTCACCTGTCACTCCGGGCCCGATGGTCTCGGGCCGTTCCTCGAACGGACCGACATCTTGGTGTGCTTGTTGCCCCTGACCGCCGACACCACCCACATCCTCGACTCCCGGCTGTTTTCCGGGCTGCCGCGCGGCGCGGCGCTCATCAACGTCGGCAGGGGAGCCCATCTTGATCAACAGGCCCTCATCGAGGCGCTCGATTCGGGCCAATTGTCGTCGGCCATTCTCGATGTCAGCGAACCCGAGCCGTTGCCGGAGAACCACCCGTTCTGGCGCCATCCGCGCATTCTCCTCACCCCTCACATCGCCAGCATGACGCAGCCGGAAACGGCCGCCCGCGTCGTCCTCGAGAATATTCGCAAACATCGACGCGGGGATCCGATGTCCAACGTGATCGACCGGTCCATCGGTTATTGAGGGAGGACCGACGGATGCGCCTGACCGACTTCAAGGTGCTGAGTTTCGCGTGCTACGGCACGCTGATCGATCGCGACAGTGGAATCTGGGCGGCATTGCGGCCGCTGCTGGCGAGCGCGCGCATCGACCTTGACCGCAATCAAGTCCTGACGGCGCTCGGGCGGCATGAATCAGCGCTGGAATCGGGCCGCCCGGATCTCCCCTATTCCGAACTGCTGACCGAGGCGCATCGGGCGCTTGCCAAGGACTGGGGCTTGCAATGTTCCGATGCCGAGCACGAGGTCTTCGGAAAATCCGTGCCGAACTGGCCGGCATTCGCCGACGTACCGGCCGGATTGCAGTATATCAAGCGCTATTTCAAGATCGTCGTGCTGACGAACGGCGACCGGTCCAGCCTTAGAGGCAGCATTCGCCGGCTCGACGCCCAATTTGACGCGGTCTACACCGCCCAGGACATCGGATCCTATAAGCCGGATCCGAGGAATTTTCGATACTTGATCGATCACCTCTGCGCCCTCGGGTACGCTCCCGACGCGGTGTTGCATGCGGCGGAGAGCCGGCGGAAAGACCGTGAACCCGCGCAGCGCTGCGGCCTCGCGACCGCCTGGATTGACCGCCACCCAATCCACACGGATGCTGGTATAGTTGAAAACGCAAAAGAGCCGGGTACGGGCCTGCATTTCCGAAGCGTCGTCGACATCGTCAGGGCGCATCAGGAAGCTTTGCGGATCTGAAGCCGGCCGGAAGCGGTCTCACACGCATTGATTCGTCGAGGTGACTCCGGGCATGCCCGCGATCAAACTGGATCGTATCGACATCAACATCCTTGCGCAGCTGCAGCGCAACGGCCGCATTACCAATATCGAGCTCGCCAAAATCGTGGCACTGTCGCCGAGTCCCTGCCTGCTGCGCGTCAAGCGCCTGGAAGAGGCCGGCTATATCACCAGTTACAATGCGCGCATCGACCTGAGCAAACTCGGCGAGACCGTGAAGGTTTTCACCGAGGTGACGCTGAGTGACCATCACCGCGAGGATTTCATCAAGTTCGAGACCAGCATTCGCGCGATCGACGAGGTGATCGAGTGCCACCTGGTGAGCGGCGGGTACGACTATTTGCTCAAGTTCCTGACCCGCGGCGTGGCGCATTATCAGTCGGTCATCGAGGACATCCTCGGGCGGGACATTGGCGTGGCGAAGTACTTCAGCTACATCGTCATCAAATCGCCGATTGAAAAGCTGCACTACCCGCTGGCCAAGCTGTTCAACCCGGAGCGTTGAGCGCGATGCGAGGCCGCTCCCGGTCGCGCGGTTCGGCCGGGAGGGGCGGTGGGTATGTTGGGCTCTTTAACAGGGCCGGGAGGGGGTAGGTGCGAGGCGCGCCCGGTTGCACCCAGAGCTGCGCGTAAGAGTTGGCGTAGTAGATCTTGTCGAACAGATTGTCAACCGTGGCTGACACTTGAAACGACTCGGTGACGTCGACGGACGCGAACAGCCCGGCCAGCGTATACGCCGGGAGATAGAAACTCGTTCCCGTCTCGCCCAGGCGGCTGCTTACGTAGCTCAAGGTTCCCCCGACGCTCAAGGGCATGTCCTTGACGCTGAAATCCCGCGTCAGCATCGCGTTGCCACTGTTGGCGGGGATGTTGATGAGCGGAGTTCCGGCGGGCAGCGGCCGGCCGAAATCCGGATCCAGAATGGGCTTGGAAAAATAGGCATCGACGTACGCGTAGGACAACCGGTATCGGAAACTCGCGGGCAGCAGACCCGAAATGTCCAGTTCGACGCCCCGACTCTCCGCGGCGCCGATCGCGAGCGAGAAGCCGGCATTCGTCGGATCCGAGGTCAGCACGTTGGTCTTGTCAGTCTTGAATACGTCCACGGTGCCGGTCAGCCAATCCCCGGGAGCCTTGAACTTGAGGCCGAGTTCGTAGGACTTGGTGATTTCCGGCTGGAACGCGACCCCATGGGCATTCTGCCCGGTATTCGGACGAAACCCCTTGCCGAAGCTTGCATAGAGCGAGACGGCCTTGGTCGGCTCGAACACCAAGCCGACGTCGGGGCTGACCGCCGTTACGCTTTGATGCGTGGTAACACCGGACATGGCATCGCCGAGAGACTGCCGGTAGCTGTCATATCGAGCGCCGGCATGCAGCTTCCATTGCTGCGTGAGATCGATTTGGTCATGGGCGTAGACGCCCCACGCGTTGTCCTTTTCATGCGTGCTCGTGAACGGTGACAGCGGCACCAGGATTCCGTAAACCGGATCGAATACGTTGATCCCGTTGAGCTGCGCAATCGTCGTCGTGGGAGTCACCGCGGGCGGCCGATACCGTCCCTGTACCTCGTCGAGCTTGAAGTCATCGTAGTCGGCGCCGAAGAGAATGTGGTGTGCCACGTCTCCGGTGTGGAATTTCCCGGAGATCTCACCGCGCGGGACGAGATCACTGCTGCGGTAATCCCGCGAGACGCGCCGCCTCGCAAGAATGCTGCCTCCCTGTAGAAACGGATCGTGGGACGCCGCGAGTTCCGGATCCTCGGCCGTGCCCTTCAGCGACGTATTGAGCGCCCCGAACCCGACCAGCAGGCTCCAGTCCTGGTTGTAGTCATGCTGCAAGGAGAGTTGATTGCTCAGGGCATGGACCACGGTGGGACCGTTCGCCGGCTCCCCGAGAAAGGTCGAGATCGGAATGATGCCGAGGGTGTTGTTCCGCGCGACCACGCCGCGATCGAAAGGAATCGATTGATGGATCACCTCCAACTCATAGGAGAGGGATGTGCGATCACCCAGGCGCGCCAGAATCGACGGCGTCAGGACGTACTTGTCCGACTTGACGGTATTGCGAAAGCTATGGGAGTTCTCGTATGCGCCGTTGATGCGCCCGGCGATCGACGAACTGATGGGTCCGGTGTAGTCCCCTTCGGCACGATAGTCCTGGTAGCTGCCGCCCGACAGGGCGAACGACCCCTGCGGCCGAAACTGCGGCTTCTTGGTGACGATGTTCACCGTGCCGCCCGGCTCGCCACGGCCGAACAGGGCCGAGTCCGGCCCTTTGAGGACCTCGATGCGCTCGACGTCGGAGAGATCCCGGGGACCCACGAACCCGCGGCCCCAGTTGAATCCGTTCACGAGGTAGCCGCTCGGAACGTTCTCATTTCCCGCAAAGCCCCGGATCGCATACGCGTCCCAAAGGCCGCCGAAATTGTTCTGTCGGGCGATGCCGCTGACCATGCCGAGCGCATCATTCAACTGCGTCACGCCCTCCTGTTTGAGCAGGTCCCCCGAAATCAATGCGACGCTCTGCGGCAACTCTTGCAGCGGCGTATCCCCACGGTACGCCTCCCGTTGAGCCGTGACGACGACCTGTTGCAGGGCGGACCCTGAGGTTGCGTCGTCCGCCATGGCGAGTGAAGCGCTCAGTCCGCAACCGATCGCCAGTATCAGTGCATTACGAAGACGGTATTGCATCCCCACGAAACATTCTCCCGCGCTGTGTGCGACTATTTAAGTACTCAAGGACTCGCCGCCGGTGGGAACCGGCAGAGAGGCTATCGGTGGCTATCGTCCTTGGTGTACAGGGCGCGGCGGCCCAAATGCGCAAGACCGGTCCCCCGAACCGAGTTCGAGTCCAACCAGCATCCACGCACACACCTCACATTTTCCCCTATTCCACGAGTTCCCCGAAATTGATTATCGGCAAGGTCCAGCAGGTAAAACGCCCAAATTGCCCGTGCTCAAACGGAATTTATGCCATGCCGCCTGTGAAATGCGCAGCAAATTCCAGTCCGGTGCGGCTATCGTGCCGAAAGTCGATTCGGAATCCCGACCGTCCAAGCGAGGCTGAATGTTCCAGGGTTACGAGATCGGCGCGGTCCTTGGACGCTAGAGCACAGACCCCTCGATGAGTGCCGCCGCTCCCATCGCGCGCAAGCGGAGAACCGCGCTGCTCGTCATCCCTCGGTCCGTTGCCCTCGTCCATCGCTGGCTCGGAATCCTGATTGGATTCATGTTTGCGCTGTGGTTCGCGAGCGGCGCGGTGCTTTGCTTCGTTCCGTTCCCGCTCCTCGGCGCCAATACTCGGATCGCACACAGCGAGCGAATCGCCCTCGATCGGGTTCGGATCGGCCCGGCCGCCGCACTCGCCGCCGCGCCCGACCTGCCGGCGCAGCGCCTGAGGCTGATCAGCGTGGCCGGTCATCCTCGTTATGTGCTCTCCGCACCCGGCCGTGGTGTCGTATCGGTCAGCGCGGAATCGGGGCGGGTGCTGGAACCGCTATCCGCGGCGAGCGCACGCACCGTTGCGGAGCATTTTGGCGCACGACCGGTCGCCGACATCGACGGGCCGCTCCAATATGATCAATGGACGGTTCACGATGAATACAACCCGTTCCGACCGTTCTATCGGCTGCACCTGCAGGATCAAGCAGGAACGGTCTTGTATGTGTCGACGCGCTCGGGTGAGGTCTTACAGCGGACGCGCCGCCGCGAACGGGACTGGAACCGGGTGGGCGCGGTCATACATTGGGTCAATTGGGTGTGGCTCCGACGTCACAAGAGTCTCTGGCGCTGGACGATGCTCACGATGGGCGGCGCCTGCCTGGCGCTCGCGCTGCTCGGTCTGTTCCTCGGTGTCGTTCACTTGATCAATTCGAAGCGGTTGCGGCGACCGGGGCTCTCATACTTTCGCGGCTGGCTGCGATGGCATCATGTGATCGGACTCTTCACCGGCACATTGCTCCTGACCTGGGCGGTGAGCGGCTGCCTCATGCTCGATGCCGGCACCTTGTTTCCGTCCGACCAGCCGACCGCCAGCAAGCTCGCGGATATTCAGGGCATGGGCTTGGCGATCGCCGCCGCCCAGTTTCCCATTTCCCTGCTCAGCGAGCTGCCGCCCGCCCGGGAAATCGAAGTGACGGCGCTGGCCGGCCAGCCGTATGTCATCGTGCGAACCGGCGGGAATCGCCCCCCGCAGCTGGCGGGATTCTCCGCACCGGGCCGACTGTCCCTGCTCCATGGTTTGCCGGACTCGCAATTGCTTTCCGCGGTACGACTGGGCTGGCCGAACCGGCGTGTGCTCGCGATCAAGGCGGTGTCCCCCGACGACTCCTATCAAGTGCTCGCCCATCCTCTACCCCGCACGGCTCGCCGGATCGTACTGGACGATTCCGGCCATACCTGGGTTCAGATGGATTCCGCGACGGGTCGAATACTCTCCGTCACCGATTCACGCAGCCGGACGCGCAGATGGCTCGTACAAGGGCTGCATGATTTCGACTTCCCCATGCTCGACCGTGCGGGACCCCTGCGCCTGATACTCTTGGTGCTCGCCACCACGGCGGGATTCCTTTTCAGCTGCACCGGAATGGTGCTCGGGATCAGGCGCTTGTTATGTTGACGCAAATCAGACGGATCACTGATGACTTGGGTGCGGTGCGGCGCGATCTACATCGACACCCAGAACTCGCGTTCAATGAGAGGCGCACCGCCGGCGTGGTGGCGCAGCTACTGCGTGCATGGGGCATAGAAGTGCACGAGGGGATCGGCCGAACGGGCGTCGTCGGTGTCATCAGCGCCGGTGATTCGGACAAGACGATTGGTCTGCGCGCCGATATGGACGCACTGCCCATCCGCGAGGTGTCCGGCGCACCCTATTCGAGCATTCACGAGGGTGTCGCGCACAGCTGCGGCCATGATGGCCATACGGTGATGCTGCTCGGTGCCGCTCGCTACCTGGCTCAGACGCGCCGGTTCAACGGCCGGGTGCATCTGATCTTTCAGCCGGCCGAAGAGGGCCAAGCGGGCGCCCGCGCCATGATCGAGGACGGCCTGTTCACGCGGTTTCCTTGCGCTGAGATCTACGCGCTTCACAATTGGCCCTCGTTGCCGGCCGGAACCATCGCCACACGTCCCGGTCCGATCATGGCCGCTGCCGACTCTTTCACCATCACGGTGCGCGGATCCGGCGGTCATGCCGCACAGCCCCACCTCGCATCCGACGTGATACTTTGTGCGGCACAGATCGTGACCGGCGCGCACACGTTGGTCTCCCGGCGCATCGATCCTGCGAGCATTGCCGTCCTGTCCATCACCCGCGTCGTGGGGGGGACGACCCACAATGCTCTGCCGGCGGAAGTACAACTGACCGGCACCGTTCGAACATTCGATCCCGCCGTTCAGGACAAGCTCGAGTCGGAGTTACGGAATTGGGTCGAATACGCCGCCCAAGCAGGAGGTTGCCGCGCATCCATCGACTACGTGCGCTACTACCCGGCGACAATCAACGATGCCGCCTGTGCCCACCACGCTCTCGACGCGGCGCGCGCGCTATTCGGCAAAGGCTTGTTGCTCGACGCACCGGCCGCCACGTCCGAGGATTTCTCGTTTTTGCTGCAACAGGTCCCGGGCGCTTATATTTGGCTCGGTCAGGGCAGAGGTCCCGACAGTCCGCCCCTACACGACCCGGCCTACGACTTCAATGATGACGTACTTCCGGTGGGCGCCAGCTTGCTTGCGGCGCTGGCGGAACGGCGCCTGCCCTTGGCGACGCTGTAGTCCAACGGAGTGGGAAGTGATCTTATGCGCCGAGCAGTGACCGCCACCGGCCACTCAACTGCGCTATAACGTCATCACTTGACCATACCCCAACGCGCAATTGTTCCCCTTGCGCATACGCCCAGCGGGCGACGCCCATGGTGCCGGGCAGGTCTATTACGATTCCAGCATCCGCGCCCGCTTGAACGATGACTGAATCGCGGTCTCGATCACGATCTATCCATCGCTCTAGGTGTTGTTCGTCGGCCAGAAGATCACTTTTCTTTCGATTGCACGCGACGTGAGCGAGGACCAGGTTATGCGCAAGATCGCGCTGATATCGTGACCACGGCACGAAATGATCCACATCACCGGTCACGATCGGCCGTTCACAATAGAAACATCGGCCTTGTTGGACTTCTCGAAGGGGTTCCACCATGCGCTTCAGCGCCGAACGCTCGGCACCGAACAAAAACTCTCCAAGATCCGAGGTCGCCCCCAGCAGTGATGCATTGCCCGGCAGCGCCTGAATGAACCGCAGCCACTCGGATTGTGCCAGGCGCAGAACCATTCCGTGAAAACGCCGAAGATTTGCCGCCACCCCGGCTTTTAGTCGAATGTTGCCTTCTGTTTCGCTTCGGCCATACAGGAATTCGAGCGGACCGGCGCGCAGGATCTGCAATCGCCAAAGGGGCATTTCCGTTACGATTCTTGCCGTCCTTGAAACGACACCGTTCCACGCCGGTGATTCGCGGGCCCGTGTCAAGGTACCTTGGTCATTACGGAGCCCCGCCACGATGGAGATGACAGATGCCTGCCGACCGGCATTCTGCATCAAGATTCCGAATTCCCCGTCTCCCACGGAATTGCCGTACGGCGCGCTTTGCCGCCAGTACAGTTCAATGAATTTCTCCGCGATCTGATTGACCGACAGTTCCAGTTCGTCACCGTCATCGCGCCCTATTTGTACGGCGAGGTCCGCAATCGCGACCAACAGCGCATATTTATAAGTGGCGACGAACTGCCCCTCCGAAAGCACGCGCTCGATATTCCCCAGGAACTCCACCTGCTCTGCCGGGGTTGGAGCGGGTGCGCCGGTCACCGCGGTTCATCTCGGGAATAATTTGCGTTGGACGGAATTACATACCGCACGCCGCCTCGGGGATCGGCGACGTCATCACGATACCGCGGGATCAAATGAACGTGCAGATGAAAGACCGTTTGGCCCGCGACCGCGCCGCAGTTCATGCCAATGTTGTAGCCGTCCGGCCGGTATTTCTGGTCGATGATCTCCTTTGCCCTATCGATCGCGATCACCAGCGCCATTTTTTCGTCGGTCGTCGCCTCGAACCAGCTTGGAACATGGCGGGTCGGGATGAGCAGTGCATGGCCCGGCGATACAGGGAAGCCGTCCCACATGCCCAAGACGACACTTTCCCGCAAGAAGACGCGCTTTTCGTCCGGCGCGCAAAATATACAGGTTGGGTGCGTCACTTCAGTCATTTCAGAGCCTCACGGCCGGCGATTTTTGCTTGAATTTCGCGGCGGTCAGAGTCGCATCCGTGGCACCGGGGTATTCGGTGACCGCTATGCCGTGCACCTCGAACTCGCGAACCGCAGGCCTTCCGTCAGCAGCCGTTTTGAATTTGGCCGCCGCCAACGTGGCGTCGGCGCGCATTCGGCCGGCACGCGTGAGTGGCGGCGTCTCCGGTTGCGGCTTTCCATCCTTCATGTGCTCATCCCACGAAAGCGCCAAGAGCGAGCCTTGTCTATAACACGCAGATTATATTCCACCGTCAACGGCCAATCTGGGATTCTGCGACGCCGACGCCCATCAGTCACCACAAGGCTGCGCAGCAGCCTCCTATCCACTGGGCGATTGCGAACGCCGCGGCCCTGCCGGGTTAGCGGAATGGCCATCGTTGCTTCAACCAGCCGATGAAACGATCGAAGCCGGTGGCGTTCGCCTGCTCGGGGCGTGCGCGGACGCTCATTCAGTTCCTCATCCTCACGCGCCAATGGCTCCGCGGATTTGGATCGACCGACACCCCTAAGCCGTCCCATTCCGTTGTCGCAGACGATTTGATTTCGCATTCGGAGCGTCGAATCGACGCCTCGCGCAGCAACGACTAGAAGTCCATCACGGCCCGGACCCCCGCGTACCTTCCGTCTGTGCAATTGGAAGCCCAACCCTGACCGCCAACCAGGTACGGTTCAAGGCCATACGCTCGTACAATCGCTCTACCGTGCTACTATCCGTTCGGCAGCGGCACTCCGGAATTACCCCATGAGAGCAACAT
>VFSW01010046.1_pt1 | contig 13452 bp, 10 predicted proteins | sample 5358111 | NCBI WGS metagenome assembly VFSW01 (sample SAMN11554181, study PRJNA540505) | mine drainage metagenome | isolation source: sediment from site ElyBrook_90M | place: USA: Ely Copper Mine, Vershire, VT | collected 2017 | reverse complement strand
CCTCCGCCCTGCTCGCCTGGACGCTGCATTTATGGGTGCTGGGGCGGGTTTCGCCTGGCGATGTCGTGCTGGTGACGACGCTGGGCTTTACCGTGTTGCACGGCACGCGCGATCTGGCGGTGGCGTTGGTCGAGATGGTGCAGGATTTCGCCCGGCTGACCGATGCGCTGAAGGCGCTGCTGGTGGCGCATGACATGGTCGATGATCCGGATGCGCCGCCGCTCGATGTGCGGCGCGGGGCGATCAGTTTCCGGCATATCGAATTCGCCTATCCGGACAGCGACGTGCTGCTGCGGGATTTTTCGCTCGACATCCAGCCGGGCGAGAAGATCGGGCTGGTCGGGCGTTCGGGCTCGGGCAAGACCACGCTGCTGGCGTTGCTGCAACGCCAGTTCGACCTGCCGGAAGGGCAGATTTTAATCGATGGCGAGGATATTTCGACCCGCACCCAGGCCAGCCTGGCCGGGGCGATTGCCGTGGTGTCGCAGGATGTGCAGTTGTTTCACCGCTCGGTGCTGGAGAATATCCGCTACGGCAAGCCATCCGCCACGGATTCCGAGGTGCGCGCGGCGGCGGAGGCGGCGGAGTGCATGGGGTTCATTCGCAAATTGCCGGACCGGTTCGACACGATGGTCGGCGAGCGGGGAATGAAATTATCGGGCGGGCAGCGCCAGCGGATTGCGATCGCGCGCGCGTTTTTATGCGATTCGCCGATTTTGCTGCTGGATGAGGCGACCTCGGCGCTGGATTCGGAATCCGAGAAATCGGTGCAGGAGGCGCTGGCCCGGCTGTCGCACGGGCGGACGGTGATTGCCGTGGCGCACCGGCTATCGACGGTGAAGGATTTCGACCGGATCGTGGTGATGGAGCAGGGCCGGATTGTCGATCAGGGCGCGCCGGATGCGCTGGCGGCGCGGCCGGGGCCGTATCGGGATCTGCTGGCGCATCAGGGGATGCAACTGGTCTGAGCGAGGCCGAACGCCGGCTACTCTGATGTGAAATCGCCGCCGCCGCTGGCATGCGGAGGCGGCGATTTACATTGTCATCGGATTGGCACCACGCTGGATCAGGCGGCGGTCTGATGCTCCGGGAAATCGGCCGAGAGCGTCAGATCCTGCCATTTTTCGAGCTCGGCGCCGAGCGTTGCGACGTGTTTGCGCGCAAGGTCGAGTGCGGGGCGCCCGAGCACCAGGTGCAGCGGCGGTTCGGCGGCCTCGACGGCGGCGATCATGGCCTCGGCGCCGCGGCGCGGATCGCCGGGTTGTTTGCCGCTGCGGGCGGCGGTTTCACGGCGGCGGACGCCGGCGGTTTCGGCGTAATCCGCGATCTGGGTGGCGGATTGCACGATCGATCGGCCGGCCCAGTCGGTACGGAACGGACCCGGCTCGACGATGGTGACCTTGATGCCGAGGGGTTTGCCCTCGATCGCGAGGGATTGCGACAGGCCTTCGACCGCGAATTTGGTGGCGTGGTAGTAGCCGGTGGCACCGAAGCTGACGAGGCCGCCGATCGAGGAGATATTCACGATATGGCCGCTCTTGTGCTTGCGCATGCCGGGCAGCACCGCCTTGGTCATGGCGATGAGGCCGAACACATTGGTTTCGAACAAGGCGCGGACCGCCTGATCCTCGCCCTCCTCGATCGCGGCGAGGTAGCCGTAGCCGGCGTTGTTCACGAGCACGTCGATCCGGCCGAATTTGGCTTCGGCCGCGGCCACGGCGGCATCGACATCGGCTTGTTTGGTGACGTCGAGTTGCAGTTTGAGCAGGTTGCTCTGGTGCTGGCCGCCCAGATCATCGAGGCTTTTCAGGTTGCGGGCGGTGGCGATGACACGGCCGCCGCGTTCGAGCACCGCCTCGGTCAGTTCACGGCCGAAGCCGGTCGAACAGCCGGTGATGAACCAGATTTTTGTGGACTCCGTCATGCGAGGTCTCCTTTTCGAGCAGATCGTTACGGGCCATCATGTCATGAGCCGGCCCGGCGAGCGCAAGGGGCGCGCCGGCTGAGCGACGCGGAGGCCGGGTCACGCGTGCGCGACGCCGATGTAATTCACTGAAAGATTGCGCGATTCCCGGAACCCGCCGCCCCGCAGCGACGGCACCAGGCCCGCCATGTCGCCCATGCGCAGGCCGGCGTTGCGGCACATGATCGACAATTCGCCGGGCGTGATGAAGCGCGCCCAGGAATGCGTGCCGACCGGCAGTAGGCGGAGCAGGTGTTCCGCACCCAGCTTGGCGATGGCGAAGGATTGCGGTGTGCGGTTCAGCGTGGACAGGAAGAGCAAGCCGCCGGGTGCGAGCAGGCGGGCGAGGCTCGCGAGAAACGCCTGCGGATCGGGGACGTGTTCGATCACTTCGAGCGCGGTGACGATGGGAAAGCGCGCACCCTCGTTGATCAGATCGTCGGTTTCAGCGGCGCGGTAGGCGATGGTCAGACCTTGGCCGGACGCATGCGCGCGGGCGGCGGCGATGGCTTCGCCGGCGGCATCGATGCCGGTGACGCGGCAACCGGCACGGGTCAGGCTTTCGGCGAGCAGGCCGGCGCCGCAGCCGACATCGAGCAGATCGACCGGATCATTGCCGAAGCGCGCGCGGATTCGCTGCATGATCCAGGCGGTACGTGCGGGGTTCATGGCGTGCAGCGGTCGCATCGGGCCGGTCTTGTCCCACCAGCGTGCCGCCAGCGCGTCGAATTTATCGACTTCGCGCCGATCGGCGGTTCCTTGTCGTTCCGTGATGATCATGCCGCCTCGCATTGCCCTTCGCCGCCCCGCCCGGTATGGGGACGCGGAGTTTATGTGAGCCCGGCGGGGCAAACCGGCAAGCGCTCCGCCCAAAGTCAACCAAAATACCCACGGCAACGAACGGATTGTTATGGCGCGTATCGTGATGAAATTCGGCGGCACATCGGTCGCCGATCTGGACCGGATTCGCAATGTGGCGTCCCGCGTCAAGCGCATGGTCGATGCCGGGCATGAGGTTGCGGTGGTAACCTCGGCGATGGCGGGTGCCACCAATCAGCTGGTCGCGTGGTGCCAGGAATTATCCCCGCTGTACGATGCGCGCGAATACGACACGGTGGTGGCGACCGGCGAGCAGGTAACGGTCGGGTTGCTCGCGATCGCGTTGCAGACGCTGGGGGTCGAGGCACGGTCGTGGACCGGTTGGCAGGTGCCGGTGGCGACCGATGGGCAGCACGGCAAGGCGCGGATCAACTCGATCGACGGTGCGGAGCTGATCAGGCGGATGCAGGCGGGCCAGGTGCCGGTGATTGCCGGGTTTCAGGGCATCGGGCCGGACAAGCGGATCACCACGCTGGGGCGCGGCGGGTCCGATACCTCGGCCGTCGCGGTGGCGGCGGCGATCGGGGCTGACCGGTGTGATATTTATACCGATGTCGATGGTGTTTACACCACCGATCCGCGGATCGTGCGCAAGGCACGCAAACTTGCGGCGATCACCTATGAGGAGATGTTGGAGCTCGCCTCGGTTGGTGCCAAGGTGTTGCAGACGCGTTCCGTCGAACTCGCTATGAAGGAGCGGGTTCGGGTGCAGGTGTTGTCCAGTTTTTCCGAGGAGCCGGGAACCCTGGTCGTTGATGAGGATGAAATCGTGGAACAGGAAATCGTCGCCGGCATCGCCTATTCGCGGGACGAGGCCAAGGTTACCATCCGCCGCGTGCCGGACCGGCCGGGGGTGGCGGCCGCCGTGTTCGGGCCGCTGGCCGAGGCGAGCATCAATGTCGATATGATCGTGCAGAACGTGTCCGAAGACGGCACCACCGACATGACGTTCACGCTGAACAAGACCGAATTGCCGCGCGCGCGCGCCGTGCTGGAATCGATGCACCCCGAAATTCAGTACGCCGATCTTTCGATCGATGCGGATGTTGCCAAGATATCGGTGGTCGGCGTCGGCATGCGCAGCCATGCGGGCGTCGCGGGCACGATGTTTCGCGCACTCGCCGGACGGGGGATCAATATACTGGTGATCTCGACCAGTGAGATCAAAGTGAGCGTGCTGATTGCGGCGGAATATACCGAACTCGCGGTGCGCGCCTTGCACACCGCCTATGGATTGGATGTTGCCTGATGAATGCACTCGATCATCTGTGGGCGCGCGGCTGCGACTTCCTGGGCACCAAGACCGCCATCATGGGCGGGGCGATGAGCTGGGTGAGCGAGCGGCATTTGGTTTCGGCGATTTCCAATGCCGGCGGGTTTGGCGTGATTGCCTGCGGTTCGATGAACCCGGCCCTGCTGGATGCCGAGATCAGCGCGACCAAGGCGCTGACCGGCAAGCCGTTCGGCGTCAATCTGATCACGATGCATCCGCAGTTGCTCGAACTGATCGAGGTTTGCATCCGCCACGAGATCGGTCATGTCGTGCTGGCGGGCGGCGTGCCTTCAGGTGCCGCGGTGCGGGCGGTGCGCGACAGCGGAGCGAAGCTGGTGTGTTTTGCGCCGGCGCTGGTGCTGGCCAAGCGGCTGATCAAATCCGGCGCCGATGCGCTGGTGATCGAAGGGTCCGAGGCGGGCGGGCATATCGGGCCGGTGTCGTTAACGGTGCTGGCACAGGAGATTCTGCCAGTGATCCGCGAGGTGCCGGTATTCGTGGCCGGCGGGATCGGGCGCGGCGAGGCGATTCTGGCGTTTCTGGAAATGGGCGCCTCGGGCGTGCAGCTCGGCACACGGTTTGCGGCCGCGACCGAGAGCGTTGCGCATGAAAAGTTCAAGGCGGCGTTCGTGCGGGCAAATGCGCGCGATGCGGTGCCTTCGGTGCAGCTGGACGCGCTGTTTCCGGTGATTCCGGTGCGCGGCCTGGCCAACGACGGCACGCGCAATTTCCTCGCACACCAGGCGGCGACGCTGAAACGGTTTCAGGCCGGCGAATTGACCAAGGAGGCGGCACAGCTTTCGATCGAGCATTTCTGGGCCGGGGCGCTGCGCCGCGCGGTGATCGATGGCGATGTCGAGCAGGGATCGGTGATGGCGGGCCAATCGGTCGGGATGGTCACCGCGATCCAGCCGGTGGCAGCGATCATTGCGGAACTGATCGGTCAGGCCGAGGCCGCGCACGCCGCGCGTCAGGCACAGGTGCCACGCACGGATGCTCGAAGCCACGCCGCCTGATCCTGCCCTGGCCGAGTCGGGCGCCGAGCCGTTCGCGGCCGCGCGCCGGCTGTTCGCGAAACTGCGCGAGCGGCTCAGCGGCGGCAATTCAAGCCTGGCGGAACTCGCCGAACTGATCGCGAGCGAACTGGAGGTCGAGGTCTGCTCGATCTATGTCGCGCGGCCGGGTGAAATGCTGGAGCTCGCCGCCACCTATGGGCTGCGGATCGGCGCGGTCGGGCGGACGCGGTTGCGGGTGGGCGAAGGCATCATCGGGCTGGCGGCGGCCAAGGGCGAGTTGATGAACCTGCCGGATGCGCAGAATCATCCCGAATTCGCCTACCGGCCGGAAACCGGCGAGGATCGCTACGCCTCGATGCTGGCGGTGCCGATCCGCCGCGCCGGGCGCACGCTGGGCGTGATCGCGGTGCAGAATATCGAACCACGGCAATATGATACGTTCGAGGCCGAGACGATTTCGACCATCGCCATGCTGCTGGGTGAGATATTGTCGGCCCAGGGTGCCGGCAATATCGCGCCGACCGGGCTGGGTGATTCGCTCTCGCGCCGGTATGCCGGGCATCCGCTGGCGCCGGGCATCGTGCGGGGCAGCGCTTTGCCGTTCGGCCGCTCAACCGGGCCGCGCCATGTGCTGGCCGATGATCCGGCGGCCGAGATCGCGCGGCTCGAACAGGCGATGACCGAGGCGGAGCAGAGCCTCGATACGCTGATGGCGGATCATCTGCCGCAGGGCCACGCGACGCGCGAGGTGCTTGATGCGTATCGGTTGATCTCGCAGGGCACCGGCTGGCTGGAGCGGGTGCGGAGCGCGATCAACGATGGCTTGACCGCCGAGGCCGCGGTCGATCAGGTGGGGTCGGAATTGCGGCGGCGGATGCGCAAGATCGCCGATCCGTATCTGCGTGAACGGCTGGCCGATGTCGAGGATATGATCGAGCGGATGCTGACCGCGCTGGGCGCGGGCACCGCCAAGCCCGATGATGCGAGCGGCATGATCCTGATCGTGCGGCGGCTGGGGCCGGCGGAATTGCTCGATTGGCATCGGCGCGGGATCGCGGGGGTGGCGATCGAGGAGGCGAGTTCCGGCGGCCACGCGGCGATTCTGGCGCGTGCGCTGGATATTCCGGCTCTCGCGGTCGAGGCTGGCGCCACCGAGGCGGCGCAGCAGGGCGACGCCGTGCTGCTCGATGCGGAATCCGGCGCGTTGATCCTGCGACCGGACCCTGAAGTGACCGCCTTGTATGAGCGCGCGCTTGCCGCCCGCTCTTCGCGCGCGGCGGAGCTCAGTGTGTATCGGGACCGCCCGGCCGCCACGCTGGACGGCACCCGGCTGACGCTGATGCTCAATGTTGGCCTCGCGTTTGAACTCGATCAGCTGGCGCGCACCGGCGCCCAGGGGATCGGGCTGTATCGTACTGAAATTGCGGCTCTTGCTGCCGCCCGTGTGCCCGGGGTGGCCGCGCAGGCGGCGGATTACCGGCGCGTGATCGAGCGCGCGGCGGGGCAGCGGGTGGTGTTTCGCACGCTCGATCTGGGCGCCGACAAGATGCTGCCGGGCGAAGCCGATGACGCGGTGGAAAATCCGGCGATGGGCTGGCGCTCGCTGCGGGTTGGGCTCGATCGGCCGGCGATTCTGCGCAAGCAATTGCGCGCCCTGTTGATGGGGGCCGCCGGACACCGGCTTTCGATCATGTTTCCGATGGTGGCGACGGTCGCTGAATTCCGCGCGGCGCGCGACCTGTTGGAAGCCGAAGCCGCCAAGCTGGCTGACAAGCCGACCGAGATCGAGGTCGGTACCATGCTCGAGGTGCCGGCGCTGCTGTTTCAATTGCCCGGATTGCTGGCCGAGGCGGATTTCATATCGCTCGGCACCAACGACCTGATGCAGTTTTTATTCGCCGCCGATCGTGGCACACCGAAGCTGGCCGGGCGCTACGATGTGCTGTCGGCACCGGTGCTCGAACTGATCGAAGGGCTGGCCGCGGCGTGCGCCGAGGAGGAGGTCGGGTTTTCGATCTGCGGCGAGGCGGCGGGCCGGCCGCTCGATGCGTTGGTGTTCGCGGCCATCGGGGTCAACACGCTGTCGATGTCGGGAACCGCCATCCTGCCGGTCAAGGCGCTGCTGGCGGCGGCCGATCTGGGTGCGATGCGGCCGGTGCTGCGGGAATTGCGCCGCGCCGGTGCTGCGGGCGGCTCGCTGCGCGATCCGTTGACCGCCTGGGCGCGCGAGCATGGTTTGCCGATCTGAGCGGATCGGGGTAAACATTTGATCCGATTGGCGTTGGCAGCGCAGCGCCGCAGACGATGTCATACGGCTTACGGATGATTTCTGCGATGAATAATATGAACGGCAACCGCGACACCGACATGACGATCCCCGAATATCAGGCTTCCGGTCTGAACGGCCCGGCCAAGGTTGGCTCGGAACTGCGCGGCGTGCGTGAGCGGTTGGGCTGGAAATTGCCGGATCTGGCGGCGCGGCTGAAAATTCGACTGCCGTTTCTCGAAGCGATCGAGGCGGGCGACCTCGCTGCCCTGCCCGCCCCGGCCTATGCTGCGGGGTTTATCCGCTCTTACGCCGAGACGATGGGGTTGGACCCTGATGAAATTCTCCGGCGGTTTCGCGCCGAGGGCATGACCAAGCCGAAACAGCCGCATCTGACGTTTCCCGAACCGGTGCCCGACCGCGCGGTGCCACCGGGTGCGGTGGTGTTTCTGGTCGCGGTGATTGGTATCGGCGCTTATTTCCTGTGGTATCGTCATTCCGAGCATGAGCTGAAAATGGCGCAGATGGTGCCGGCAATTCCGGCCAAGCTGGCACCGCTGGCGGTGCCGAAGCAGCCTGCGCCGGTGGCCAAGCCGGTGAGTAAGCCGAATGCCGCCGCAGCATCTAGAACAGTGACACCGAGCCAGTCACCGGCGGGCGGCACGGTGAGCAGCGTCGGGACCACGACGACAACGCCTGATACGGCGGTGACCACGGCCGGCGGCAATGGATCGGCTGCTACCAATTCCATGCCATCGCCCGCGGGAACCGCGGCAGCGGTCGCCGGGGCGCAACCGGCGGCGACCGGTCCTGGCAATGCTGGGGCGACGCCTCCTGCTTCGGCCGCACCCGCGGGCGCTGTGCCGCCCGCCGCTTCCACAGCATCGAATCAGACCCAGGCCAGCCCGCTGGTGATCAGTGCCACCGCCGATAGCTGGGTGCAGGTGCAGGGGCCGACCGGCACGATCCTGTTCAGCCGCGTGCTCAAGGCCGGCGAGACCTGGCCGGTGCCCGACGAGCCGGGCCTGACGCTGACCACCGGCAATGCCGGGGGCACCGTGCTGATCCATAACGGCGTGAGCGGCAGCCCGCTCGGCAATGCGGGGTCGGTGATGCGCAAAGTGCCGCTGACGCCGGCCGCCGCCGCACCAACATCATCGACATCGAGCACCTCGGCACCCGCCGGGACCTCACAACCGACGCCACAAGTGCCGAAACCGGCGCCATAACCGCGAGACACAGTCATGAATTACCGCGAATACCAGATGATCACCCGCCGCAAATCCCGCCAGATCAGTGTCGGATCGGTCAAGGTGGGTGGCGATGCGCCGGTTTCGGTGCAGACCATGACCAACACGCTCACCGATGACGTGGCGGCGACCGTGGCGCAGATCCACCGCGCCGAACGCGCCGGGGTCGATATCGTGCGGGTGTCGTGCCCGGATGAAGCCAGCACGGCGGCGCTGGCGGATATCGTCCGCCAGGTGAATGTGCCGATCGTGGCGGATATTCATTTTCACTACAAACGCGCGATCGAGGCCGCCAAGGCGGGCGCCGCGTGCCTGCGGATCAACCCCGGCAATATCGGCAGTGCCGAGCGCGTGCGCGAGGTGGTGACAGCGGCGCGGGATTATGGCTGCTCGATCCGCATCGGCGTCAATGCGGGGTCGCTGGAGCGCCATCTGCTCGAAAAATATGGCGAGCCTAACCCCGAAGCCCTGGTCGAATCGGCGCTCGAACATGCGAAGATCCTGCAGGACCATGATTTTCACGAATTCAAGATCAGCGTGAAAGCATCCGATGTGTTCATGGCGGTGGCGGCGTATCAGCAGCTCGCCGATGTGTGCGATCACCCGTTGCATATCGGCATCACCGAAGCCGGCGGGCGGCGCACCGGCACGGTGAAATCCTCGATCGGGCTAGGGTCGCTGCTCTGGGCCGGCATCGGCGATACCATGCGGGTCTCGCTCTCGGCGGAGCCGGAGGAAGAGGTGCTGGTCGGCTGGGATATTCTGAAATCGCTCGGCATCCGGCATCGCGGCGTGCGGATCATTTCCTGCCCGTCCTGCGCGCGGCAGGGGTTCAACGTGATCGATACCGTCGCCAAGCTGGAAGACCGGCTGGCCCATATCGAAACGCCGATCACGCTTTCGATTATCGGCTGCGTGGTGAACGGGCCGGGCGAGGCGCTGATGACCGACCTCGGCGTGACCGGCGGCGGCAACGGCCGGCACATGGTCTATGCGGCCGGCAAGACCGATCACACGATCGAAGGTGATGCGATGATCGATCACGTGGTCGGGCTGGTCGAGACGCGGGCGGCGAAATTGCAGGCTGAGGCGGCTCTCGCGAAGGAGGCGGCGCAGCAGGCTGCGGAATAGCCGAGGGATGGTGTCGCGCGATAGATCGAGCATGTCGCCGGCTTTCCGGGCGTGACTACGCTGCCGCACAGGTCATGAATTCTGGACACGCATCCCAGGGTTTGTGAAGCGAGCGCCTTTGCAGACCGTCGTGGACCCGTATTCGCCGGCAGGCTGAACGGTACAGGGTCGTCTGATCCATGCCGCTGCTGTTCAAAGGCGATGAATTCCGGCAAACGGACCAGATTCCCGACCTTTGAAGGATCACTTGCCTTGACCAAACTGCAACCCGTGCGTGGCACCCAGGACCTGATCGGTGAGGACCAGCGCCGTCATGCGCATGTGGTGGCGACCGCGCGGCGGATTGCAGCACTTTATGGCTGCGCCGAATGGTCCACCCCGATTTTCGAGGCGACGGCGGTGTTCTCGCGCAATCTCGGCGAGACGTCGGATGTGGTGACCAAGGAAATGTACACGTTCGACGATCGCGGCGGCGACAGCATCACCTTGCGCCCGGAAGGCACCGCGGGGGTCTGCCGCGCGCTGGTCTCGAACGGGCTGACGCAGACGCTGCCGCAAAAGATTTTCTACACCGGCCCGATGTTTCGCTACGAGCGTCCCCAGAAGGGGCGGTATCGGCAGTTTCATCAGATCGGGCTCGAGATCATCGGCGCCGCCGAACCGCTGGCGGATGCCGAGGCGATTGCCTGTGGCTGGCAGATTTTGCGCGAACTCGGCATTACCGAGAGCGTCACTCTCAATATCAACACGCTCGGCGACCGCGAGAGCCGCGATGCCTATCGCACCGCGCTGGTCGATTACCTGTCGCGCTACGAGGCGGACCTATCGGCGGACAGCCGGGTCCGCCTTGTCAAGAATCCGCTGCGCATCCTTGATTCCAAGGATGCCGGCGACATCAGGCTGCTGGCCGACGCGCCGATGATTTATCAGCACCTCAACGCGACCTCGGCCGCCTTCTATGAGGGGTTGAAGACCACCCTCACCCGGCTCGGTCTCGATTTCATCGAAAACCCGCGGATCGTGCGCGGCTTTGACTATTACAATCATACCGCATTCGAATTCGTCAGCACCGGCCTGGGTGCGCAGGGCACCGTGCTCGGCGGCGGGCGCTATGACGGGTTGGTCGAGCAGATGGGCGGCCCCTCGACGCCGGGTATCGGTTGGGGCGCGGGCGTCGAACGCCTGGCCATGCTGCTCGCCGCGACGCCGGCGGTTGAACGCATGGTGGCGATCATTCCGCTCAGCGAGGGCGAGCAGGGTGTTGCGATCGATCTGCTGAACCGGTTGCGCGGCGCGGCTATCGCGGCCGATCTGGCCTATCGCGGCAACCTCAAGCGCCGCCTCGACCGGGCCAACAAAATCAATGCGAACCACGCCGTGCTGATCGGCGCGGATGAGCTTGCGCGCGGTGCCGTGACCCTCAAGACGCTCGATGACGGCAGCCAGCGCGAGGTCGCCATCGCGGATCTGATTTCAGCACTGCGATGAACCTTGCGGACAAACTCGACCGCATCGTCGATCGCGCCGCCGAGTTGCGGGCGATGCTGTCATCGGGGCTGGATGGTGAGCGGTTCGTCGCCGCATCGCGCGAGCTGGCCGAGATCGAGACGATCGAGGCGCAGGTGATCGAGTTTCGCGCCGCCCAGCGGGCGCAGGCCGAGGCGGAGGCGGCGCGGGCGGACCCCGAGTTGCGCGATCTGGCCGATGCCGAGCTGGAAGGTTTGCGCGAGAGCTTGCCCAGACTGGAACGCGAGATCACGCTCTCGTTGCTGCCGCGCGACGAGGCGGATGCGCGCTCGGGCATTCTGGAAATTCGCCCGGCCGCCGGCGGGGACGAGGCGGGATTGTTCGCCGCCCAGTTGTTCGGCGCCTACAAACGCTATGCCGATGCGAAGGGCTGGCGCTTCGAGATCATGGATTATGCGGAAACCGAACTGGGCGGGTTGAAGGAAGGCATCGCCGAAATCACCGGCCGGTCGGTGTTTGCGCGGCTGAAATACGAGAGCGGCGTGCACCGGGTGCAGCGGGTGCCGACCACCGAGACGCAGGGGCGCATCCATACCTCGACGGTCACGGTCGCGGTGCTGCCGGAGGCGGAAGAGGTCGATGTCGAGGTCAACGAGGGGGATTTGCGGATCGATGTGTATCGGGCTTCGGGCGCGGGCGGGCAGCATGTCAACAAGACCGAATCCGCCGTGCGAATCACGCATGTTCCCACCGGCATCGTCGTGGCGATGCAGGAGGAGCGCAGCCAGCACAAGAACCGCGCCAAGGCGATGAAAATTCTGCGCGCGCGGCTCTATGAGCAATCGCGTGCCAGCCTTGCGGCCGATCGCGCGGCGGACCGGAAATCGCAGGTCGGCACCGGTGATCGATCGGAGCGCATCCGGACCTATAATTTCCCGCAGGGCCGCGTCACCGATCATCGGATCAATCTGACGCTGCACAAGATCGATCGGGTGATGCTGGGCGAGTTCGACGAGATCATCGACGCCCTGACCGAGGAAGACCAGGCGGCACGGCTGGCGGCGCTCGCCTGATCGGATGGCGGTCGTCGCGACGCACGAGGCTTTAACGGCGATCGCGGCGATTCTCGTGGCGGGCGGCATCGAGGAGCCGCGCCGGGAAGCGCGGCTGATTCTGGCGCATGCGATCGGGTGTGATCCTTCATCGCTGTTCAGCCGTGAAACCGTCATGAGTGATGCGGCACTGGCGCTGGCGCGGCGCCGGGCGACGCGCGAGCCTCTGGCCTATATCACTGGGCACCGCGAGTTCTGGAGCCTGGAGTTGGCGGTGTCACCCGCCACGCTGATCCCCCGGCCGGACAGTGAAACCCTGATCGAGGCAGCGCTGCATCATCGGCCGGATCGGGCGCGGGTTCGCACCGTGCTCGATCTCGGCACCGGCACCGGCGCGCTGCTGCTGGCCGCGCTGAGCGCCTTCGACGGCGCGTTCGGGATCGGGACCGACCGGATCGCCGCGGCAACCGCCCTCGCCCGCGCCAATGCGCGGCACCTGGGGTTCGGCGCACGCTGCGGATTCGTGGTCGCGGATTGGACCGCGCCGCTCGCCGGGTCGTTCGATCTGATCCTGTCGAACCCGCCTTATATCCCCTCACCCGCGCTTGCCGGGCTGATGCCCGATGTCGCCCGGTTCGAGCCGGTTTCAGCGCTGGATGGCGGGGTGGACGGTTTCGATGCCTATCGGTGCATCATTGCGGACCTGCCGCGGCTGCTGGCCCCGGCGGGGATTGCTATCATCGAGGCCGGCATCGGGCAGGCGGCGGGAATTGCGGGCCTCGCGGCGGCGGCCGGACTTGCCGCGGTCAGTCACGCTGACCTTGCCGGCGTGCCCCGCGCCATCGTCATGTCAGCACCGGAGGGAGTGCGTGAAAAAACCATTTGGTGAATCTCGCGAATCAGACTATCTAGCGCGTGCATTCTTTGATACCCGGATAAATGTCATTCGGGTTGGTGGTCATACAACCGAACATTAACGGTTGTGGTGCAATATCACCGGATCGAGCGTGTATGAACGATCTCGTAATGATCAATCACTTTATCTCTCGGGTTAGCTGATTTGGCGCGCTCATGAACGCTCGACATAGGTTCGAACGCTGGGGGCGCGGCAGGACGCACTGCAACAGGATGACGGAAGTTCGATGAATATCAAAC
>VFSW01010045.1_pt1 | contig 13453 bp, 7 predicted proteins | sample 5358111 | NCBI WGS metagenome assembly VFSW01 (sample SAMN11554181, study PRJNA540505) | mine drainage metagenome | isolation source: sediment from site ElyBrook_90M | place: USA: Ely Copper Mine, Vershire, VT | collected 2017 | reverse complement strand
CGCGCGATTTTTCCGCACCTCCAGCCGATGGTCGGGTTCGCCGCAACCGTTAAAGTCCGGGGATCACTGCCGCCGACGACCGCCGGGATTTATCCTGACCGGACCGATTGGTGGGACTACATTCTTTCTGTGCCCGCGCCCCGCGTGATTGTGGTGGAGGATCACGCCACAAAGCCGGGGATGGGTTCCTTGCTGGGGTCCGTCCACACCAATATCGTGCGGGCGCTTGGCTGCGTGGGCGCCGTCACCAACGGCTCCGTGCGCGATATTCCGGCGCTGGGGAGTTTGGCGTTCCCGGTCTTTGCCGGCGGCATCGGCGTCTCGCACGCCTATATTCACATCGTGGAAATGGGCGGGGTTGTCGAGATTGGAGGATTGAAGATTAAATCCGGGGACCTGTTGCACGGGGACATTCATGGCGTGCAATCCATTCCGATTTCCATCGCCGCGAAGGTGCCGGTCGTGGCCGCAAAAATTATCCAGCTTGAACAGCAGATCATCGGTCTGTGCCGTTCGCCTGGATTTTCGCTCGAAAGCCTGCGGTCGCTTGTTGCGCACAACACGGTCTGATCCAATCCGCATGCGTTTTTGACCCGCGAGAATTTTAATCCAATTTTCGTCTGGCGTTAATGTTGATTGCGTCAAAATAGACAATGCCGAGGCGGCATTATGATTCTGACGTTTTAACAAAAATTTGCCGCAATCGCAGGCGCCCTATGAAACCACAGCCCCAGACGGAAAGAGCCGGGCCGCTCATCACGGCGGAGGAACACTTGCGGGTCCAGAACCAGATAGAAAGCCGGGCCCACGCGATTTGGGTTTCGGCCGGTTGCCCGGGCGGCACGGCGCTTGGAGATTGGATCCAAGCCGAGGAGGATATGCTTATTGAGTTTTGTCGGCGGCACATGCGGCCGTCTCTCGGCGGGGGCGCCTCACGCCAAACCGGCAAAAGGCCCGCCGCGGGAACCGCATCCAAGCGGCGCGCATCCGCCGCGATTCTCAGATGGGAATTCACTCAAACCGGTCGTTTTCCAGCGCCACGCTCCCGGCGCCAAATCGGTCGAACGAGCGGGTGATTTGAGCCTTCGGACACCGGTTGGGATGGGCGCCGCACGGACGGGATGTTGGCATCTCCATGCGCCATTGCTCCACGGAAAGCAGGCGGGCGGGGCAATACTGGGAGCGTCGCGCGATTCCATTGATCTTGGCGCTGCCGGATCGCATGGCGAGATTTGTCGGCGCCTGTGCATAGAGTCTCGTCCGCCAGTGGACAGGCTGACGGCGTTTGGATGAAACGGGGCTCAATTTGATTATTCGGCGAAGGATGATAAGTTAATCGGCGCGAAAGCAAAAGGCATGTCTCGTTTTTCCATTCGCTATCCGTTTTTCATTATTGTCGTCTGTCTCATCATTTCTGTGGTGGGATTGAACAGTCTGGTGCGAATGCCAGTGGATCTGTTTCCGCCCATCAACATTCCGGTGGTGGTCGTGGCGACGTTTTACAGCGGGATGCCGCCCGAGCAAATCGAGGGCGCCATCACCGGGCAGTTCGAGCGAATGTTCACGCTGGCGGGGGACCTTGAACACATGGAATCGCGCTCGATGATGGGCGTGAGCCTCATCAAGCTCTATTTTCATCCCGGCTCAAATCCGGATTCCGACGTGACTGATGTGGCGAACCTTGCCATGGCGAGCCTGCGGTATCTGCCCCGCGGGACGCTGCCACCGATTGTGATGAAGTTCGACGCGTCAAGTTTGCCGGTGTGCCTGGTCACTTTAAACGGCAAGGATTTGAACGAGGCGCAACTGCGCGATTTGGGACAGTTTACCGTGCGCGATCAGTTGGCCGGGGTGGACGGTGCGTCGGTGCCGCCGGCTTTCGGAGGACGTTACCGGCAAATTATGGTGTACGTGGATCCGCTCAAGCTGGAGGCGCACCAGTTGGGTGTCATGGATGTGGTGCGGACGGTCAACGATGCCAATGTCATCCTGCCGGCGGGAGACGTGAAGATCGGCCCCTACGATTACAACATTTACCCCAACGCGCAGATTGACGCGATGGGCGATCTGGATATGGTGCCGCTCAAAACGGTCAGCGAGGGCCGGGCGGGGCCGGCATCGGTCCTGGTGGGAGATGTCGGCAAGGCCAAGGATGCGGCGCAAATCCAGTACAACCTGGTTCGCATCAACGGGCAACCCTCGGTGTACGTGCCGGTCTTGAAACAAGGCGGCAAAGCCAACACCATTAAAGTGGTGGAGGGTGTGCGCGACGTGGTGGCGCATCTGTTGGACGTGCCCGATGAACTGGAAAAGCAAGTGGTGTTTGACCAATCGGCGTATGTGCGCACCGCAATAAAAACTCTGCTTCATGAAGGCGCCATCGGGCTGGTGTTGACGGGGCTGATGATCCTCATCTTCCTGGGAAACGCTCGCGCGACGGCGGCGGTGTTTCTGTCCATCCCGTTGTCCGCCCTGGCTGCGATTATCGCGTTAGACTTGGGCGACAGCTCCATCAACGCCATGATTTTGGGCGGTCTTGCGCTGGCGTTCTCCCGCTTGATCGATAATTCGGTGGTCGTATTGGAGAATATTTTTCGACATCGGGAACTGGGCGAATCCCCCGAGGAAGCCGCGGAGCGGGGCGCGCAGGAAGTGGCGCTGCCAGTGCTGGCGGCAACGCTCACCACGGTGGTTGTCTTTTTCCCGGTCACCTTCCTTCATGGCGTGAGCAAGTTTCTGTTCACCGCGCTTGCCGCGGCGGTGATATTGGCCCTCTTTGCCTCGTATTTCGTGGCGATGTCCGTGGTGCCGCTGTTTTGCGCCAAACTGATCAAGGCCGACCAAAAGGAGAAGAGCGAGGATGGAAAGAACATTTTTCGCCGCTTCAACGCCGGGTTTAACCGGAAGTTCCAGGCGATGCTGGATCGCTACGAAATGTTTCTGGGCAAGACATTGGTGCGTCCGTGGCTGACGGTGCTGGGGATCATCGGACTTTTTCTCTTGAGCCTGGGCCTTTACCCGTTGATTGGGCGGGCTTACTTCCCGCGCACCGATCCGGGACAATTCCTGCTCAACCTCAAGGCGCCCACCGGCACGCGATTGGAATTAACCGACAAACTGGTGGACCGGGTCGAGCAAATGATTCGCCAGGTTGTCAAGCCCAAAGACCTCAAAATCATTGTTTCAAACATCGGCACCACTCCCGGCTTTAACGCCATTCTCAATCCCAATTCCTGTCCAAGCACCGCTGTCGTGCAGGTGGGATTGAACCAGGGACACTCTCTGAGCAGTTTTCAATACATGGATCGTGTGCGGGAACAGTTGAAAAGTCAAATGCCCGAAGTGACCGCCTATTTTCAGACCGGTGGCCTGGTGGATGCCGTCATTAGCCAGGGCATGCCCGCGCCTCTGGACATCCAGGTGAGCAGCACCGATATCAATGGCGCCCATAAAATCGCGGTCGCCTTGGCCAAGAAAATCCGCGCCCTTCCGGACGTCAGCGACGCAGTCGTGCCGCAGGACGTGGATTATCCGGCGCTGAAAATGGACATCAACCGCGAGAGGGCAAGCGAGTTGGGCTTGAGCGCCAAGGACGTCATCGACGCCCTGATTACCGCGCTGACATCCAACGGCATGATTGAGCCGAGCTATTGGATCGACCCGGAGACGCAGAATAATTATTTGCTGACAGTCCAGTATCCCGAAGATTACATCAAGAACCTGGAGGATTTGGGAACCATGCCGTTGCGAGGGCTGCACCTAAAGGAGCCGACTCGCCTGAGCTCGGTGGTTCGCATCTCCAAGGTGCCTTCGCCGACAGAGGTGGACCATTACAAAATTCGCCGTGTGGTGGATATTTACGTGGCGCCGAAAGGGGAGGCGTTAAACAGGGTGTACGCGGCGGTGGAAAAAATCATCAACCAGACAAAACTTCCCAAGAATACGGTCATTCATGTGCGCGGCACAGTGGAGGCGATGCTTACGTCCTTCAAGAGTTTCGGGTTTGGCCTGCTTATCTCAACGGTGCTGGTGTACTTGATTCTGGTGGCGCAGTTCAAGTCGTTCGTGGACCCGTTTTTGATTCTACTGGCCATTCCCACCGGCCTGACCGGTGTGCTCTTGATCCTCTGGATCACCGGCACGACCTTGAACGTCATGTCGTTGATGGGGTTGATCATGATGGTGGGCATCGTCGTGTCCAACAGCATCCTAATCGTGGAATTCACCAATCGCCTGCGAGCCGAAGGCCGTCCCCTGCGTGAGTGTGTCTCTCTTGCCTGCCGCACCCGCCTGCGCCCGGTGTTGATGACCTCGCTGGCGACATTGATCGGCCTGCTGCCGATGGCGCTGGCGCTCGAAGAAGGAAGCGAGACCTATGCCCCGCTGGCCCGCTCGATCATTGGCGGGTTGGTCGTGTCTGTAGTCTTGACAGTTTTCATTGTTCCCGCCGCTTATTTGCTGATCTACCGAAGCAAAGAGAAAGAGGAGCCAAGCTGAATGAAAAGGATCGGTCCGGGGCGCGCTTCGGCTCAATCCCTTGGCGTCAATACTCGCATTGCCGCTTCTATCGCGCTGGATGTTTCGATGCGGGTCAGGCAGCGCAGGTCAATCGGGCATTGGCGTCGAAAGCACGGGGAGCATGGAACGCCCGCCCTGAGGATTTGCGCGCCGGAGCCTGGCCCGGGGCCGGTCAGCTCAGGTGAAGTGCTGCCGAAAGGAACAATGACCGGCGCGCCGACCGCCGCCGCCAGATGCATCGGGCCGGTGTCATTGGTCAGCACCAGTTTGCAAAGCTTCAGCGCCGCGGCCAATTCGCCAAGACTGGTTTTGCCGGCAAGATTGATGGCGGATTGCGGATCGGCCGCCGCGCCTCGAATTTCGGCGGTAATGCTTTCGGCCAGATTCCAGTCCGCGCCGGTCCCAAAAACCAGCCAGCGGCAGTTTGTCTGCTTGACTATCGCCGCCGCCGCCGCGGCAAAGCGCGCGGCCGGCCACCGCTTGGCAGGCCCGTATTCCGCGCCGGGATTGAGACCAAACCACGGCCGGGCATCGGCTGGATATTCAGCGTCAATCCGGCGTTGAAATTGGCGTGTCTGTTTTTCATCGACCCAAATTCGCGGCGGCAAAATTTCGCGTGAGGCCCCCAGAATCGCGACGAGATCCAGATAATCATGGACGTGGTGGGCGCTCGCGGAATAGGGCGTCGCAGGCGAGCCGCGCGCCACGCGCCGCTTGATTTCCGTGGTGGAAAGTTTGCGCATGCGCCGGGCCTCCGGGCGAACGTTGACAGCATCCGTCAAGAATAATGCGCGAAAACGCCGCGCCCGCCCGATCCGTCGCGGAATTCGGGCCAGCCAAAGTTCCAGCGCCGAGCGAATCGAGTTTGGAAAGGCGATTCCAAGGGAGAATTTCTTTTCGCCCAGCGAACGGGCGGCCTCGAAGATGTTTTCGGACGGCGAAAAGGTCATCACCTCATCCAGGAACGGCTGGCCCTCCCACAATCCCGCCAGCTTTGCCGGCGAGAGCAAGGTGATTCGCGCCAGAGGCCGGGCCTGGCGCAACCGTTGCAGCGCGCAGGTGCTCATGACGGCGTCGCCCAGCCAATTGACGCTGCGCACCAGGATTTTTTCGACTGGCGGATTGGGTTCCGGGCGGTTCATATTTTGGACTCAGATCGTCAACGCAGGCAAATTTTGCGCACACAATCGTCAAAGTCCCCGGCGCCGCTCAGGATTTTAATTTCCACGCGCATGAAATAAATGGGCAAATCCCGCCGGTCCAGTTTGGGAAAGCGGACCGCGTCTTTTTGCGTCGTGACGATGATTTCGGCCTGGCGTTTTTTGCCGCGATTGATCGCATTTAAAATCTCCTGCTGGGAAAATCGATGGTGATCGGCGTAGCGTTTGGAATAGACCAATTCCCCGCACAGTTTGGCAAGGCTATGCTCGAAACTATGCGGTTGCGCGATTCCACTGAAGGAGGCGACCTTCCTGCCTTTGAGAAAATCCAGCCCTTTGCGTTCGCCGGTGAAGACGTCCTCGAAATAAAGCGGCTGATGCACACATTCGATGACGCCCGCGCTCGAATTATAGCGCCCGATGCGCCGCCGCAGTTCGGTGGTGTCGCCATCCGCCTTGGTGATAAAAATGACGCTGGCGCGGGCCAAATGCGACGGCGGTTCGCGCAACGTGCCGCGCGGCAGGAGCAATTCGTTCCCAAAAGGCTGCTGATAATCCACCAGCACCACGTCCTGCCGCCGGCCGGCCAGCCTCCAGTATTGGAAACCGTCGTCCAATAACAACGTGTCGCATCCAAAATTTTCGATTGCATAGCGCCCGCTTTTGACGCGGTTCTTGTCCACCAGCACCACCACATCTTTGAGATTTGAGGCGAGCATGTAAGGCTCGTCGCCCGCCGTCTCGGAGTCCAACAGCAATGATTTGCCGTCGGAGACAACCCGGGGCGGTGTGCTGTCAGTACGAAAGAGCAGCCGATTCCAAAACCGCTCCGTCAGCGGCTGCGGTTTGGAGCGGTAGCCGCGCGAAAGAATCGCCACCGTGCGCCCCTGCTTTTGCAATTCCCGCGCAAATTTTTCCACCACGGGCGTTTTTCCGGTGCCACCCACGGTCAAATTGCCGATGGCGATGACTTGGATGCCCAAAGTCGAGTCCCGGATGATGCGCGCCTGGTAAAGAAAACGGCGAATCAAGACGGCCAACTGATAAATCTTGGACAATCCAAATAAAATCGAGCGAACCGCGGCCGCCTTCTTGCCGCGGCGCTGCTCAAAAATCACTTCCAGAATCAGCGTTTCGGTCGCTTCAGTCCATCGGCGGAAAGTTTCATTCATGCATGCGCGCAGTCTGCCAAGCCACTTGGGGCAGGGCAAGCGCGCGCAAAATCGGGGTGCGTCCTCATTGAGGAGCGGCGCATTTCCCGATTTCTTGGAGAAATAGCTGGACTACCAATGCAACATCTCCTGAAATGGGGTCGCCATGTCCTTGAGACGGCCCGAAGAGGAATACCACCGCCACCTCTGGGCCAAGACACGAGAGAGACGATAGCGGCTCCAAAGCGGATTGGCCTCCATCAACGATCTAATCTCTGCCGCAGATACCGTTAAGGAATTGTCGGAACCGCCACCGGCGCCGTGCTGTCCTTGGGCGGGGGAACCAACACTCTGGGCGGGGCGGAGAGGGGTTTTAGGTCCTCCAGACCGCTTACGATTGCGCGCTGGACGGCTGGGTTGGCCAGGTTGCCAAGGTGGCCGCCACGCTCGAAAACGGTGAGCTGGTTGGTTTTGAAGGTTTCTCGCAGCCACGCCAAATCCGGGTCGGGCATGAGAAAATCGTCTTGGTTGACAATGAGGCGGATGCTGGGATTGGCGCGCAGTCCGTCGGCGCGGGAACGGAGGTCGCCGGCTTTCTCAAGGGCGTCGGGCGCGGCTAAATCGATCCCCTTTGTCCGGTAATATGGGACGGCGAATTTGTTGTAATAGTCCTGGTAGGAGTATTGCATGATTTCATGGTAGGCAGGCCCGCGGCGCGAGTCTTTCAACGGGTGCTCAAGGACGCCCAGGTTGTCGCGTTGCTGTGTGCTGTAAATAATGTCGCGCAGGATGAAGCGGAATGCCAATCCGATGAGAAATTTCGACTCGACAGCATCGAACGGCAGGTTTCCCTGGGGGCGCAGGGTCGTCCGGCTTAGGGCGGCGACTTTGAGAAATGTGTTTTGAATTTTTTCGGTGCGTTCCGATTCCGGCCACGCAAGGGGCGCCTGGTAAAATTCATCCAGCTTGGCCATTCCATAGGTCAGGCTGACGGGGGCGTTGATTGTCACCACGCGGTCGAAGTGAATCAACAACGGTTCCGTGGCCGCGCTGGTCGCGGCGATGAACAAGGACTCGAAGCCGCCCATCGAATAGCCCAACAGGGCTTTGCGGCCCAGGCGGCTTGGATAAAGGGCGGTGAGTTCGCGGTCTATCTCGGTCAGCGCCACATGCAGGTCGCGCGTATCGATTGGCGCGTAGGCCGGGAGCGCCACTGTGGAGGCCTGTTCCATGAATTCAAAGTTAAAGGGGCTGCTGAGGCACACCGCCGAAAAGCCGTTCTTGTACACCAGTTCGGCCAGCGCCACTGATGTTTCGGCAAGCCGATGCGAACCCAAGCCCGGAACAATATACACGACAGGCGCCCGCCTGGGCTGGAGCCAAAAGGTAAAGTCCAATCGCTTTCGTGTGCCGGGTATAAAAGCCGAGCGGGTCGCGCCGCGCCCGGGAAATTCCGGATTCTCGAAGGTAAAGAAGACCGATTGCAACGTCTCCAACGACGGCAGGTCCTGTTTCCCGGTCACGCGGAAGTTCAATACCTGATTTTTACGCGCGAACGTCCACGCGTATTGGACCAGGGAATAGCCGTCAAATTCCGATTTCACAAAACGCACGTAGTCATCGGCCTGATCGGTGAGGTCGTTATAGACGATGCCCGCGGAAATGTAAGAGTAGGGGGTGAAATAGGTGAGCGGATTGTCCAGAGTGTCTCCGATCAACCCAACGGCATCGCGATCATTGCTCGGTCCAAGGAGGGGAAGCATCAAGTAGAAATCCGGCCGCCAGCCCCACATTCCGAACGTCTGGCCAAAATCGGCGTCTGATTTTGGAATCTGCCAGCCTCTCCCGACGTCCACAAATCCGCCTATCCCGACAATCGTATTGCAAAGGAAGCGCGCGCTTTCGTCGCCCGCGCCTGTCCACTTGCCTTCCAGGACGTTGTTGAGCAAGCGTCCCGGAAAGAGAAGATTGCGGCCAAAATTGCCAATGCCGCGGCGCAAGGGCCGTATCACGATGTGGCGATACACCCTGGCGGTGGGGGCCACGACGCCGGTCAGGAGTCCCTGATTTAGCTCCCACAAGGCCCGGTTCATCGGTTCGGCCGGATCGGGGACAGACGGGGGCAGCACGATGGCCGATGTCTCTGGCGCACTGTTTGTCGAAACCGCGTTCGCGGCAACGCCCAACGAACCGGCTCCAGCGCAACATAGCAGCGCGGCGGCAAGCAGGAGCCGAATGGCGCGCGGGCGAAGGCTTGGGACGGCCAGCGGCATTGCAAGCCGGCGTCTTGGCGAATCTCCCACCTGATGCGCGCAATCCGTTTTCATGCCCTTGCAAACGCCCGTCTCCTCGAGGAAGCTGGCAACGATCGATTCCAATTCCATAGAACTGCTTTCAACATCTGCGATAATTCTCCGGGACGCCCGCGTCCTTTGTCTTGACCGGCTCGCGCGGCAACAACCTTTTTTTCAAACAGGCTCTCACAGCTTTCCATTGTTTGACTGACAAGTCCATCGGGAACACACCCTATATCATGGTTTGGCTCATCCCCCCCGGCCAATGTGCCAAGCGGGCCGGCGTCATGGCGGCGTTCGAACCTTGAGCGAAAAACCGCGGATTTAAGTTGATCGCGGATCAAAACGTTCGACGTCGGCGGAGGCGCGCACGGTTTCGCGAATCTGGGACAACGAACTCAACTCGCCCTGGGCGCGGGCTTGAACCAGCAGGTTGCCCAGAACGGTGGCCTCGACCGGTCCGGCAATTACGGGCCGGCGGCAAGCATTGGCGGCCAGTTGGTTGAGGAGTTGATTGCGCGATCCGCCGCCGACAATATGAATGACATCAATGCGGTTGCCAGCCGCCTCTTCCAAGCCGGCCAGAACCGCGCTGTATTTGACGGCCACGCTCTCAAGCGCGCACCGAATGATGGCGCCTTCGGTTTCAGGCACGGGCTTGCCGCGCTCGCGGCAGAAAGTTTGGATGGCCTCGGCCATGCAGGGCGGATTGAGGAACCGGGCATCGTCCGTATCTATCGTCGCGCCTGTGGCGGGAGCCGCCGCGGCCAGCCGGGTCAGTTCGGCGTAGTCGAAATGCCTTCCCTGCCTCTCGAACGACCGTTTGCATTGCTGGACGAGCCATAAGCCGGCTATGTTTTTGAGGACGCGATAAGTGCCATCGATGCCGCCTTCATTGGTCAGATTCAATTTGAGCACGCGTTCAGAAAGCAGCGCGTTCCGGGTTTCGACGCCCATCAACGACCAAGTGCCCGAGCTAATGTAGGCCCAATTGGACTTGCCTGTCTGGGCGCTCGGAGTGCCTGCCACGGCCGAGGCAGTATCATGGCTGGGCGGCGCAACCACTTTGACGAGTCCCAAACCGGTTTGAGCACGAAGCGATTGCCGCACCACGCCCAGTTCTGTTCCCGGCGGAACGAGCTTGGGAAACATTTTCCCCGGAATGCGGAATTTTTCCAGCAGCTCGAACGACCAATCGCGCCGGACGGGATGAAGACATTGGCTGGTGCTGGCAATCGTAAACTCCGCCGTTCGCGAGCCGCACAACGCCCAGTGAAAGAAGTCCGGCATGAACAGCAACGTATCCGCCGCTTCCAGCAACGCGGGGTTGGACTCCTGCACGGCTATCAATTGGTAAAGCGTGTTCAGTTCCATGAACTGCAGCCCCGTCTGTTCAAATATCTCGGCGCGAGGCGCGCGTTGGAAAGCGCGATCCATGACGCCGCGAGTGCGGGAGTCGCGGTAATGATGGGGATTGCCCAGCATTTCCCCATTTTTGTCAATCAAAACGAAATCAACCCCCCAGGTGTCCACGCCGATGGAAACGATGGCGCCGCCGAATTTCTTGGCTGCGATGCGCAGGCCGTTTTGGATTTCCGACCAGAGCGCAAGGACGTTCCACCGAAGCGTGTCGGCCAGCGAGACGGGTCCGTTGGCAAAGCGGTGAAGTTCCTCCAGGCGCATGCGCGCGCCGTCCCAAAGCCCGGCCATTACGCGGCCGCTCTCCGCGCCGAGGTCGATGCCAATATAGACTTGGTGCTCCATGGGAAAAGGCTCGGATGAAGGTCCTAAAGATTTCCCGCTTTCATGCCCAAAGCCTAGCACGGCGGAAATTTATCGGCAATGCTCGGCGGACATCCCAAATCCTCATACTGTAAGGCCCCGGCGAAAAAACACGGCAAGCGGCACGGTAAGGCGGCGTAAATATCCCGGGGATGTGAGAGATGGGCGCGAAAGAATACTGTTGCCGGGATTACTGTGGAATGCGTAGAATGCTGTTTAGATGCGGGATAAACTTGAAATCGCAAGAATCGGGTTTTTCTCCCATGTTATAACAAGGAGCCTGAAAAAATTCCGCCGACGCCACCGAGATATGCGCATTCGCCCAACCTGCGAGAAATTGCCATGAAAACGCTGATGTCCTGTTGCTTCTGTGCCGTCGTGCCCGCCATCGTTTGGGGCGTTTCCTTTTCCGCTCTTGGCGGGTTGCTTCAACCGGTGACGGTGCGTTCGTCGCAGGCGCCGCCCGCCGCCGGGGGCAACGGTGATTCCATCGCGCCGGTCGTCAGCGCGGATGGTCGTTACGTCGTGTTTGCCAGCGCGGCGAATAATTTGGACGTTAACGGCGGCAATTACCTGGCTTGGATGCCCGCAAAACTGAATGTATTTCTGCGGGATCGCTCCAGCCAAACCACAAGGCTGTTGAGCATAAACGACGCGGCAACCGGCGGCGGCAATTCCGATTCGATTCCCCGAGATATTTCCACCAACGGCCAATTCGTGCTTTTTGAGAGCGCGGCCAGCAATCTGTTGGCCGGTGTTACGAACGGCGTGAACAATGTGTTTGTCCGTGATTTGGTTCACGGCGTGACTTTGGCGGCCAGCATTGGATTAAACGGAGCGCCGGCCAACGGCGCCTCGCGCAATTCCGTGATGACGCCCGATGGGCGCTACGTCGCATTTTCCAGCGATGCCACCAACCTGATTTCGGGCGATACGAATGGGATTGCGGATGTATTTGTGCGGGACCTCCAGGCGGGAGTGACGGTTTTGGCAAGCGTCGGCGCGCCCACCGGCATGCTGCTAACCGACGCCTCGGATTTGCCGGCAATCAGCTCCGACGGCCGCTATGTGGCGTTTTACAGCTCGGCATTGAACCCGGCGCTCGGTTTGCAGCCTTCCGGCGATGTTTATTTGCGCGATTTGATCGGTGGGGAAACAACGGCCGTCAGCGCCGCGGCGCATCCGTTAATTGCGTCCCTGCTGGGCACGACGAATTGCTTTTCGTGCAGTCCCACGTTGAGCAGCAATGGGCAAATCGTCGCCTATGAAGCCTGTCCGATCAATTACGGCGGTTCGGGCGTGATTCTCAGTTACAACGCGCAAACGGGCGCCACCGATGTTGTCAATACGAATGCCATTGCCGTCGGCTTCGGGCTGGAACGGAGTTTCCGAGGTTTTGACATGACTCCGGATGGCCGGACGATAGCGATGATTACCGGCCCAGGCAACGATTCAGGACACAGTAATGTGATCGAAGTTTGGAGCGCCCAAACCGGCGTCACAACCCCGGTCACCCTGGACGCCAATAATTCGACCGTCTCAACCGGTGTTTCCGATCAGCCACTGCTGGATGCCAGCGGGCGATATGTGTCCTTCATGAGCGATGCGGCGAATTTAACTTCCAACAGTATTGTCAGCGGTTTTCATCTTTACACGCGCGATCTTCAAGCCGGCGCCACAACGCTGATTGACACCGACACAAACGGCATGGGATCGACTGGCAATCTGGTTCCGGCATGGAGCCTGAGCGCCGATGGCAGCCTCATTGCGTTTGCCGCCGGAGACGGGGCGCTGGCGCCGAACGACAGCAACCACGCGTACGATGTTTTTGCGCGCAATCCGGCGGGCAACTCGATCGAATTGATTTCCGCGCGCCAGCCGGCGTTGCCGTCGCTGACCGCCGATGAACCCAGCGGGATTACAAACATGTCTGTCAGCGCGGATGGCCGCTACGTGGCGTTCACCAGCCAGGCGGGCGACATCGTCCCCGGTTTTACCAACGGCGTCGAGCAAGTATTTGTCCGTGATTTGGCGGGCGGCACAACCACGCTGGTCAGCGTGGATACCAATGGCGTGCCGCCGGGCAAGGTCGCTTCAACTGGCGCTTCGATTAGCGCGGATGGCCGATACGTCCTTTTCACCAGCGCCGCGCCCGACTTTGTGGCTGGAGATACAAACAACGCTTCGGACATTTTTGTCCGCGACCTGCAAATTGGAACAACGGAGCTGGTAAGCGCCAATACGAACGGCATCGCCGGCGACGGGGCTTCATATTCCGCCATGATGAGCAGTGACGGACGCTACGTGCTTTTTCACAGTCTGGCGAGCGATTTGACGCGGGGGAATTTTCTCCCGGCTTCGGAAAGCCTGTTTTGGCGCGATCTCCAGGCCGGCGTCACGCGCGCCATTTCCATTCCGAGGATTGCCCCCGGCGTTTACCAGGCGCTCATGACTCCCGACGGCCAGAATGTTGCATGGACCTTTTCTGGCCAGTTCCAGCAACCGCTCAATATATGGAATGCCTCGGCCGATGCTAATATCTATACTA
>VFSW01010044.1_pt1 | contig 13454 bp, 25 predicted proteins | sample 5358111 | NCBI WGS metagenome assembly VFSW01 (sample SAMN11554181, study PRJNA540505) | mine drainage metagenome | isolation source: sediment from site ElyBrook_90M | place: USA: Ely Copper Mine, Vershire, VT | collected 2017 | reverse complement strand
TGCGACGCGCCTGCCTCGCAACATGCCCAGTGTCGACAGCTTCGCGCATCCGCATTCGCCCCTCGACTGACGCGCTCGAAGGTCTTCAGGCGTTACCGTAGCCGCGAGCCTCCCACGTTTCGTGATGACAATCTGCATGCCGCTGCGTCCGACCGCGTCGTGCTGTAGTCGTCTGCTGGTTCGCCTCTTCACAAACGCCTCCCTACTTCTTGACGAGATCGTCGACCACCCACCCGCCGGCAGCACCGAGCGCCATCCCCGGCACGACACCGACGACGCCCGCGACGCCGCCGACCGCAGCGCCGGTCACGAGCCCCGGATGATCGCCGACGAACTTGTGCAGATCGGCCGCCGTCTTCTTGGCGACCGCTCCGGCGTTCGCATGAGCGCGACGCAGGCGGCGTCTCACGAAACCTTCCCTCCGCGCGCCTTCACGATCGCGTTGAGACGCCGAGCGCGCTTCTCCAACACCTTGAGCGGCACGTGACCCTTGCTGCTTCGCTTCGCGTGACCTCTACGACGTCGCATGTGCTTGTCCTGTTCCTTTCGAAAGTCGACCGATGAGAGCACCGAGTCCTGCGCCGATGGCGAATCCGACGACGCCACCGAACATGCCGCCGATGATGCGGCCCATGAGGATGTAGCCGGTAGGCCCGCCGATGACGCCACCGACACCCGCGCCGACGACTTCCGCAGTGGCGTACGACGCCGAGACGATCGCTACGGGGCCCGAGGCTGCCGCAGCGGGCGGAGCTGCCGCGGAGACCGGAGCCGGGGCCGACGCGTCGGAGGCCGAAGCGCCCGAGTCGTCTGTACCTGTGTCGTTCGTACTGCCGTTGTCTCCGCCGCTTCCGTCGCCCGAGGCAGGTAACGGTTCACCACCGCCACCACCGTCACCACCAGATCCGTCATCGACAGCCGCAACCGCAGGCGCCGCCTGCGCAACGCCCTGACTCGTTGCCGCTGCTTGCGCCTGCGCAGCCTGGATGGCTGCACCCCACGCCTCCACTGCTGACTGCGCAGGAACTTGCGCCGCCGGCCCCGTCTGCGCCGTCATCGCCAGCGACGGCGGATGAAGCGCCGGCCCCACGGCATGCGACGGCGCAGCCGGCGGCGCCATGCGCGCCACCGCTGACACGTGCGACGGCACCGCACGCGGCGCCGGACGGGCGACCATGTGCGGTGCCACGTGCGGCGCTACGTGTCGCATAGGAGCCGGAGCGCGACGAACAGGCACGTCTCTACCGCTCCCAATCCCGAACGTCGCCGATGGGACTCTCCCACCACTGCGGCTTCGAGCCGGCAAAGAACGAAGGCTGATCGTCTTGCGAAGCGAGCGTCGAGTTCCAGCTTCGAGGACCGTGCATGGCCGACTGCTGGTTGCCCTGAAGCGTCTTGATCGGATGCACGATGAACATCGCGATCTTCTGGAGCCACGTCAGCTTGGGTCCAGGACCACTGAGTCCATTCTCGGCTACGACTTCGGCCGCCACCGCGTTCGCGATATCCTGATTCGAACCGCCAGCAGCTTGCACGCGTTGAGCTGTCGCGATGTCAGCAGCAGTGGGCGCATGAAACACAATCTGCGCCCCGAACTTGGTACCCGTCACCGGGTGCTCGTCCCACTGATCCGTCTCCCAGTGTTCTTTCGACATGATTTTGTTCTCTTTTCTGGCCTAGCTCAGCCGTTCGTGTAACGCCCAGGCGCGCCCCACCACGCGGGGCGTGTAGGTGAAGGCGGAGGAGCGTGTGCAACGTACTTCGAAAGCACCGCAGCGACGTCGTGGCCGTAGCGGCCGTCAGTACCCGTCGGATGCACCTGATCCCATCCGGGGCCGCCGGGTCGCTGCGCAAGCCCCGCCGCATCTTCGAAGTTCCGAACGAGCTGCTCATTCTGCTTGAGCGTCGGATCGACTGCCGCAAGCGCGTTGGCTGCCGCCTGCACGTCAGCGGGCGACGCCTGCGCGCCCGTGTAAACGAAGCTGCCGCCGGGGACGACGTGCGGCGTGGCCGTGCCCTGCGAAGGCTCTGGCTTCACGGCAGGCGCCGCCGGATGCCACGGCGTCACCCCAGGCGGTGGGATCTTCGTCGGAGTGGGGGCCTTTGGCAGCGCGCTCTCCGCGAGCTTGTAGAGGATCGCTCCGCCTGCTGCGATACCGGCGACGACGTACGGCCACATGATCTAGGTTCCCTTCTTTCCGAGCAACGCACCCAGGATCGTCCCCGCGACCGCGCCACCGACAGCCGCCGGCAACGTACCGACCGCCACACCGATCACCGCAGCGCCGACCAGCGCACCACCAAGCAGTGCCCCCATTGAGAGTGACGGCGTGCTCGTCGTCGTAGGTGCAGCGCCGCCGGCAGCCGACGGTACGAACGTCCCTGGACGAGTCGTTACGGGCTTGGTCGTGATCATCTTGTAGGCGCCCTGGTAGAGCGTCCACATGCGCTGGACGATCCCGCGAGCATTGTCGGCGTCCGCTTGCGTCGAGGCGACACCATTGAACGGGCCTGAGTTGATCTTCGCGAGCTGCCCATTGAGCACCCACGCCTGGTGCGTAACGGAAGCTGAGTTTCCGTGCGTTCGCTCGTCAATCGCCGGACCGAGGCCCTCGGCACCCGAGTTGCCTGCCGCCTTATACGCTTCGACAGCGTTGTCGTACTCACCCGCGTTGTAGTACGGCAGCGCCGCGGTGTTAGCGTCGTTGACGAACGAGTCGATCGAGTCTTGCAGAGAGGCTGTCACGTTCAGGCTCCAGTCGTTCGAAGGATCTGGCGCTCGCCGTTGTTGATGACCGGAGCGATCGACACGAGCTTGCGATCCTTGCGTCCCGCGATGATCGTGTCGGTCGCGCGGCGTGCGTCAGGCGCGTGCGTATGAATGCTGCGCAGCATCGCCCGGCCGGTCTCCTTGACGACTGCACACCAGAGGGTCTGCCAAGCGTTCCAGTCGGCCAGCAGTACGGGGCCGTACCAGTTGCACCGACCGCATCGCAGCTCGCGAATCGAACCGTCTTCGTCCACCGCGACGATCTCGGGCGGCGCTACGTGTGGAGAACGCGCACGCAAGAGCGCCCGCGTCTCTTCGTCGAGGACGATCATGAAGTAGCCGCCGCGCTCTGAGCATCGCGGACACGCGATAAGCGGAGCAAGGATCGGCTCCGCATCTTCCGTCTTGCGGATCTCGTACGGAAACCACGTGCCGCGGATCGGTTTCACGTTGTTGTCGAGACCCTTGGGCCAGCGGCGCGCGCACGAGAGCTTCGCCAGAGACGGAGCAGCGCCGATGCGGAGAGAAGTTGCTGCGCTCATCACCATCACCCCTTGAGAACCTTGTCGGTGAACGTGTAGCGACCTTCACGATCGAAATGGACGACGCTGAGCGTCTCATGTGAATCGAGGTGCGGAAGGAACTCCTCGCGCGCCTTGCGAGTCGTGGCCGCTACCGTCGGCTCGCCGCGGTACTCGCCCGCATGCGGGCCGCCGCTCACCTTGATCGTGAACGTACGCTGTCCAGCGGGCAGGCTGAAGGCCCGTCCGTAGCGGACAGCGCGCGTACGCGCTCGGGAGCGGCGGCGGCGCTTCACTTGGCCGGCGCAGTTCCGGTCGTGGGAGCCGGCTTGACGGGGCCAGAGGGTGTGCCGGCGGGGACCTTCGTCTTGAGCAGACCGAGCTTGCTGTCGATCGCGCTCACGGGACGCAGATAGTGCTCGACGGTGGCGCCGATGGCTGCACCGGCCGCCGAACCGAGGGGCCCGCCGAACGGAAAGCCGACGACTGCTCCGATCAGGGCAGCGATCCCTGTCGGCTTGGACTTCCACGGTGTGACGACCGAGTGAACCGCGTGCTCGTCGGTCATGACCGCGGCGTCGGCCTGTTGCTTGGCCGTCTCCTTGGTCGCCTGGATCTGTTGAACCTTCGCCGCAGTCGCGGGCGGAATCGAAGTCGGAATGCTCATCGTCGTCTGCCTTTCTTCTTTTTCATTCACAGGCCAAGCAACTTGCCGGCCCCTGATTCTGCGCTACCGACGGCCTCACCGGTAGACTTCGTTGCGTTGTACGCCACATAACCGCCTGCGAGTGTACCCGCAAACCAAACCGCCGTCTTGATCGCCGGAGCGACAAAGAGCCGAAACGCAAAGATGCCGCCGAGACCGAGAGTCGCCAACGTGATCGCCGTCTCCAGCCAGCGCAGCGGATCGGGTGGCGCGCCAGGGTTCGGTAGAATCGCCGTGAGCGGCCAGACCTTCGGAGCCTCTTCGCCCGTGAGCTGCGCGATGATGTCGTAGGGGGCGAGCGCCTTGTAGAGCCCCATCCCCTGATCCTGCGTCTTCGGCTGCACCGTGGGCTCTACGGTCGTTTGCCCGATCGCGGCCCGCGCTTGCGCTATGCGCGTGAACAGATCGTCGTAGTCACCTTTCGTTTCCGTACCAGGGACTTGCTTGAGAGCGCCCAAGATCGCGTCGTACGCCGACTGCATCGGCCGGTCCGATACGGGAACTGGATCCCAAGTCGAATCACTGATCGCCTTCTTCGCCGCGTCCGTCGCGGCGCCGTAGCGAATATTGAGCGCAGCAAGATCCGTCTGAATGTCTGGATCCAGACCGACAGCCTGCGCGTTGAGCGCAGCCATTCGCGGATCCCAGTTCGCGATCAAGTCCTGCACGTCACTTACCGTCTGCGTTCCGTCGGCGAGAGCGCCGAAATCGGAATACAAGACGTGCTCGGTTTTCGGCTCGTGGTGAACGAGCGCGAGAACTCGCGCGACAGTGCTGGACTCGCGAAACATGATCTACCTGCGACCCTTGCGACTACGCCCCTTGCGAGCGAGCTTGCGCGGATCGAGCGACTTGAACTTCTCCAGATTTCGCTTCACGTGACCGGTGACTTTTCCGACGACCCTGTTCATGGACGAATCCTTTCCTCTCAGAAGGTCGTTCGCCGGCCCGGGACGTCCCCGGACCGGCTAGCGACTGGACTACCGACGGCGACGCGAACGGCGACGCGCGCGGGCACGACGCTTGTGCGACCTACGCATGATGGCTCTCCAGTGTTGAAGGGTTACGTGTCATGGGGTTGTACTTCGAAGTTTCACGTCGCATCGTAGATTCACTGGATCTACACCGATACAACTACCGTCGCTGTAGTTTGGGCACGTGTACTTGTCTGGCGTCGTAGACGCAGCCAGCACAAGACCATGAATGAATGTGAGAGCTGCATTCGTCTGGTCCTGCCACAAGACTGCATCCCCCGCGGCAACCATACCGCCAGATACACCACCATTGATCGCGTGCGCGCCAACGATCGGACGACTGGAAAAAGACGTATCGATGAAGAACACGTACACCGGATTCGCACCGATTGCCTGCACCGTGCAATGCGCCTCGTACACGATTCCGGACCCGAGCGCGATGAGTCCGTAGCTGGCGCCGCTGAGCGGGGAGACCCACTGGTACGTTGCCGGGACCGGAACGGACGCCAGCACCGGCCACGCGTAGTCCACCTGCGGTGCCGCTGGGTGAGCGCACGACAGCGTGAGAATCAGAGCGATGGCGAGGACAATACGCATGGCGGTTACGGTGTGTTGCTCCGCGTCTTGAGGTCGCAGCGCAATACGTCAGAGACGTTCGGCGCCGTGAACGTGTCAGGTGTCGTGGATGCAGCGATCACGATTCCGTTTGCGTACGTCAGAACCGGAAGCGTCTGATCACTCCACGTGACTTCGTTTCCAGCAGCCGTCAACCCGCCAGAAACACCACCGTTGATCGATGTCGTACCGTTGGTCGGTTGTGACGAAGAAGACGAGTCGATGAAGTAGACGTAGAGCGTCTCTCCAGAAGCGATCGTCTTGACGACGCAATGAGCCTCGTAGACCGTCCCTGATCCGGTCGCCATGAGTCCGTAGCTCGCGGCCGTGATCGGAGTGACCCACTGATACGTTGCTGGAGCTGCGGCAGCAAGCAGCGGATGCGGCACCTGCTTGTCGACGACGCCGTACGACCACGAGCGGCCGTTGTAGTAGGCCATCCCGCCGTCGTTGTAGCGGTAGGCCCACTGGCCATCGGGAAGCGGTGCAGACGGCGCTGGGTGGGAGCACGCGACGAGAGACAACAGAAGTGCGATTAGGATTGAGCGCGTCATGGATCACCCATCTACTGCGAACAAACACGTAACTACTGCAATGGCTCCACCCTCGTTCGTGATGTTGATCTGCGCAGCACCAGCACTCAACGGAATAAAACCAATCTGAGTTGAATCCACTTCAACCCTATTGATGATGAACGCATCCGTACCAATGATGCCGGCACTATACTGATCCACACGAAGGCTAGCGGCGCCTCCTGCGGACACGCCGTACACCATCAACCCCTTCGTACCAAGAGGAACAGAAACAACCTGCGATGATCCGCTATTCAAGTTGTTTGCGGTGAGCGCCGTATAGATCGGCGGAAGACTCGTTGCCGGCCGAGTTCCAGGCGAAATTGTGATCGTCACGTTGTACGTAGCCGGCGCTTCACCGTACCCGCCAGCCGTAATGTCAGTAACAGACACATTCACTTGATCAGCGAATCCACTTATCGAAGATCCTGGCGTCACATCCATGGTTCTTACGATCGTGTTTCCACCTACCTTCCAACTGACGATGGCTTGCGGTACGACTCCAACGACATCGAGATCGAACTGCACCGTTACCGGCATAGCCTTGCCGAAATTCGCCTTACACTTTACCGATTCCTGATTTGCAACAGCGTGTGTAGGACTGAGCGCGGCGGTGCTAAGCGGCCCAGAGAAACTCTGCGGCAACATGTCTTCGCCAAAAGCGCGACTAGAGTCTGAATTCTGTGAGTTCTGATCGGAAATACCCTGCACTCCATCGATCAGGTCTTGAAGCAGTAGAGCGATGGCGTCCAGTTGCGCACTCGTGCTACCGCCGCCCGACGAGCGACGCTCGCCGAAGATGTCCGCAGCTTCCGATCGTCGAGCGGCCATGTTCAAGGTTCTCCGAGTTCCCAACCGATGACGCGGTCGACTACACCCATCTTCGAAACGGTCTGCGCTGCTTGTAGAAGACGAGCACGGCCAACGCACCGACCTACGGCAATGATGTTGCGCTCGGCGGCGCCGACGCGAATCGTGAGCGAATTGTCGTTGGGGTACTGCACGGCGTGCATGAAGCACTTCAACTGCGTACCGCCCGTCAGACCCATCGCAGCAGCCATCTTCGCAACCTGCGCGGCGGTGAGCTGCGGACCGCTCGCGATCACGATGGCGCACGCCCACTCGCCGTCCTTGAACTTGCGGCACCGCAGCACCGTTGGTGCGAACGTCTTGATCGCGCCGAGTCCAGCGAGTGCCCCAACCGGCAGCGTCGGCTTGTCGTCCTCGGTGCTTGGTCCCCACCCCGGCGTCCCGGTGAGGATCGGCGCGATGGCGCCGCCGAAATGCGACAGGCCCGCTCGCGCTCGCTGGATCAGGCTGTAGCCCGGCACGGCGCCGTGACCGATGCGTGCCAGTTCATCGCGAGCATTGACCTCTCCGGCCGCCGCGCGACGCGTGAGTGAAGCGATCGATGCCGTGGTCACGACGAGCCCTCCGATTTCGCGTCGGGACCGCCGGCTGCCGCCACCGCCCGCAGACCTCGCGCGTAGTCGCGCAGCATCTCGGCAGTCGCCTGCGCGCCAGCGCGCTTGAAGTCGAGCGACTCGGCCTCGACCTCGTCAGGATCCTTCGACGTGGCGCTCGCCTGAAGCTTCCCACGCATGTTGGGATCTGGCTTCTCACGCAGCATCGCGCGCGCCCGGAGCGGACCGTCGAGCCCCATGGGCGCCAATTTCCGCGCGAGCGTGCGCAATTCGGCTGGCGAGTCCGTCGAGTGCATCGCTTGCGCGAGCTTGGTCCTGTCGTCGATGGTCGGGGACGGCGAGGTCGCGCGGCCTACCGCGGCGCCGGCTGCCACACCGGCCAGGGCACCTACCGGGCCGCCAAGCATGGCCCCCAGGACGCCGCCGACGGCCGCACCGATCAGGGCTCGCACTCTCATCCCGTCCTCCGCGCGCTAAGACGCGCCGCGTCCCGCAGGTACGTGTTCATGCCGAGCTTCTCCGAGACATCGATCTCGCCGCTCGGCGTCCACGTCCAGATGTGAAAGTCAGGCGCACCGAACTTCGCCGGGTACACCTGAAAAATCGGCTTGGCTTTCTCGCCTCGAAGCCGGCGCTCTGCGACGTCCCACGCCGTGAGCGACTTGCAATCTGCAACACCCTTCTGGAGTACCGACGGGACGCTGTCCCACTGGTACGTGCGACCGTACCGGACGCCGCTCTTCATGAGCGCGGGCGTCGGATGGCGCGAGAGGTACTCCATGTCGATCGAAACGAGGCACTCCAGCAAATGGCAAAGTACCACCGCGTTCTCTTCGTCCGAAGAGCCCGGGCGGTACACCCACGGCAGGTTGAAGGGGATGATCATGAGGCGGCGACCTCGAAAGTGGGTCGGGCCCCCCGTGTCCTGGCGACTCCGGCTTGTTCAGCTCGAAGGCGGTCCGAGGGGGCCTCTCCTACTACGACAGTCCGCTCAGCGTGTTACCGCTGGAGCGCCGGACCCTCGAACTGGATCGAAAGCGTGAAGCTCTGGCCCGAGTTGAAGGGGCTGGGCACCGTGGTGGTCGCGTAGATCGTGACCTTCATCGTGGTGCTGGACGACATGGGCGGCAGGTTGAGCTTGCGATCCACGCGAACGGGAGACCACAGGTACATGTCGCAGTCGCCGTCACCGAGCAGCCAGTCGGAGTTGCCGACGGACCCCTGGGTGAAGTAACCGAAGCCGACCGACGGAGCGTTCACGCAGAGCGTCTCCGGGTGGAAGGGCTGCGACGGCTGCTTGCTGATGACGGTGGACGCGAGGGCCGTACCGACCGTGACCTGCTTCGAGAAGGTGAAGGCGTAGTCGTAGACGCCGACCTCCGACCCCATGTTCGGATCCATCTTCGCCTTGCGGGCGTTGGTGATCCGCGTCTTCTGGAGGTGCTCCTTGATGATCGCGTCGGCCTGCGCGCCGCTCACGGAATCGGCGCCGAAAGCGAGCCGATCGTCACCGCCGATGCCGAACATCGAGACGGCCTCGTGAGTCGAGCCGAAGTCGCTCGCGTCCTCGGCCGGCTCGTTGAAATCGAACGTGTCGAAACCCATGATGCTTGTCTCCTTGGTTAGAGCCTGACTGGCTCCGCACCATGAAGTATCCGGCCATCACGGATTCCCGTCCAATTGTTAGGATTGTGCCAAGTGTAACCTTCGTGTAGAACTTGAGACGTGCTGCTCCCCAAGTGGAAAGACGAAGACATGACCTTCGTCGTCGCCCTTTTCAAGACGCACTATCCGAACGAGACCAAGACGATCGCCAGCATCGTTCGAGACCTCGGATACCCGGACCGCGACGAGCACAAGCACCCGACGAAAGAATATCGGCGTGTGCGCGCAGCTCTACACGCCGCGCGCTCGCAGAAGCTCATGAAACGCAGCGGGCAAGAGTGGGGGCTGCCCTAGTTCGCTGCCGGCTGCACTCCGCGCCTCGCCGCGCGAGACGACCACGAGTGCTTGCCAGCGCTCACGAGGGCGCCGCGCTTGCTGCTCGTATCCGCGTTGACCTGTGTCTCGCCAGTGCCCGAGACGCGCCGGATCTCGTAGCCGCCCACCGCGAGAGTGAACGGTGCGGGCGCGTTGCCCTTGAACGAGTATGGCCCCGGAGCAGTGCTGTCGAACCATGAGCGAAGCAGAAAGTCGGAGACAGCGATCGGGGGCTGACCGTCGCTGAGATCGATCGGGTAGCTCGACGACTCGACGGCGTCGCAGATTTCCGAGGCGTGCTCGTTGGTACCGTCGTCCGCCCACGCATTGCACGCCGGATCACCGGCCGTCTCGCAGAGTTCGTGGCTAACGGCCTTCGATACATCGTCGAGCGTGTTGCACGTACTAAGCGCAAGAAACGCGACCGGCGCACCGTTGCCGTCCACGTCGTGGTACGCGATGGCGCCCGGTGCAGGCACCGTGTCACGGATCGCGTAGACGCACTCACCCGGCGCCACGTCGGTCGGCGATGCACCGACCCTGACCTCGTACGCCCCGCCCCACTCGGCGGACACGTCGCGATCGAGTTGGATCAGGCACGCTGCCGCGCAGCGCGCGAGCCACGCCGGAGTCACCTGCGCCGCGAGAGGCGACGACCTCGCCTTCATGATGATGACCCAGCGCATCACTTGGCAGCCGGCTTGGGGACGTAGCCCTCTTGAACCTCTGCCTTGCGATGCGCCGCAAGGATGCCGCTCGCTTGTGCCGCCGAGACACCGCACTTGATGACCGCGTCCTCGATGGCGACGGTCTCAGACTGCCCCGCGGCCTCGTCACCCGAGACGGTGTTCAGGACACAGATGCCGGCGTTGAGCCCGACATCGATCCCTTGAACAACCTGCGGGCCAGACAGACCGCAGCCGCCGCAACCGGCGCAGAGCACGAGAACGAACGCGAACCTCACTTGGCACCGCCCGCGGCAAGCTTCGCCTTGGCCGCAGCCGCGGTCGTCCCGACGATAGCCGTCAGCACTCCGACAGCAAGGATCAGGATGGCGTCCGTGGCCTTGAGGTACGGCGTGGCGGCGGCGGGGAAGGCTGCCTCCAGTTGGGGAACACCAGCAGCAGCAGCAGCGAGACCGAGGGCGAGCTTGTGGAGATCCATGCGCAAGAGCCTCCCATTGGCAGAGTCGGCCGTCAAGTCCAAGCGTCGCGCACGATCTGTTCGAGGCTCCGGGTCGGCCGCCAACCGAGTCTCTCGGTCGCACGCGCGATATCGGCGACAAGTGAAGGCGGATCGCCAGCACGCGGAGGCGCCGAGCGTGTTCGCACCTTGTGACCCGTGACACGCTCAACGGTTTCGACGACCTGATTCACCGAATAGCCTTGCCCGGAGCCGATGTTGATGACGCCGAGCGGCGCACCGTCGATCAGATCAAGCGCTTGCAAGTGAGCATCGACAACATCGAGCACATGCACGTAGTCACGCACCATCGCGCCATCCCCGTAAACGTCGAGATGTGAGCGATCTCCGCGTACCACTTCGAGCACAATTGGAATGAGGTGCGTTTCTGGTTTGTGTCGTTCACTCAGACCGTACGCTGCTCCGGCCACATTGAAGTATCGAAGCGCCGCCCAACGAATCCCGTACGCACGACCGTAATGAGCCAGAGCACGCTCGACGACTAGCTTCGTTTCACCATACGGAGATATCGTAACCGTATCGATATTCTCTGAAATCGGCGTCACTCGCGATGCGCCGTATACCGCAGCGGAAGACGACAGCACGAGTCGTCTGATCCCGGCATGAACCGCTGCATCGAACAGCGCGATCGATCCAGCAACGTTCGCTCTGTAGTAGAGCAGCGGATCGACGACCGACTCAGTAACCTGACTGCGCGCCGCGAAGTGAACGACAGCTTCGATTCCGTGCGAACGCATCACACGAAGAACCGCGACGCGGTCGGCGATGTCGGCATGCAGGAACGCGATCTCGGGCGGAGCCGAGTCGCGGTATCCAGTCGACAGATCGTCGATGACAGACACCGCGTGACCCACGTTGAGCGCTGCGCGAATGAAGTGTGAGCCGATGTATCCGGCGCCGCCGGTAACGAGAATGTTCACTCGGGCAGCTCCGTGTCGTGCTGCGAAATTATGCGCGGGATCACGGTGTACGCCTTGAGTAGCGGCAACGAGTGCAGGATCATGCTGATATCGACCGGAGCGTAACACCCCGCGGCGTCCTGCGTGTCGATGAGCACGGGCAGCGCCGGCCGACGGACGATGTACCCATGTGTCGCCATGGGGTACCGCACGTCCCATACCTCTCCGTCCACGAGCGTACGCGACTTGTCGGTCGTACAGCACGAGCCCACGTACAGGAGATCGAACTCGCCAGCGTCGGCATGCGCCCGATCGAATCGTTCGCGCCAGTCCTCGTGTAACTTCGCGTCATCTTCGAGCACGAGCCACTCATTGTGTGCGGTATCGAGTTGTAGAGCCCCCCATAGCGCGCGGTGCGCGAGCCAGCATCCAACGCGCGACGGACGCATGATGACCCCGGACCCTACGCCGTTTGGCGCGTAAACGCGATGGGTAAGCAGACCAAGGTGGTCCGCGTTGAACCCTCGAAAAAACTGGACCCCGTGCAGGCCGACCGTAGCGAAGTGGTCGCGAGCACGAGCCTCACGCTCACCACCGAGAGTAATGCACACGGTTTTCATCGCGAGTACACCGACCAGTACCCCTCGGCGCCCTGATGCGTGCGACGGAACCCGCCGGCTTCGAGCATCCCGAGCGCCTTCTGCATGCTCGGCCAGTTGGTGTCGTCGGCGATCCAGATCGCGCTCGGTGCCATCTTGGGGAGCCACGCGGCTACGTCGCGGCACGAGACCAGTTCCGAGTGATTGCCGTCGAGGTGGATGAGCCCGAGCGAGCCGTCGTCGTAAGTACGTACGGCATCGTCACCGCGCATGCGTGCAATACACGCTTGACTATCGAGACCGTGTCGAGCGAGTCCTTCGAGCGCGGCGCGCAAGAGGCCCTCGTAATCGGTGTCCTGCCCCCAGAGCTTCTTGTCGACATCGCTCTGGTCGCCTTCGAGACAATCGGCGGCAGCGTACGAGTCGATTCCGTCGATGCGCCCGGAGCCAGCCAGGCGCAAGCCCATCGCAAGCGCGACGAGCGATCGACCACCGTGAACGCCAAGCTCGACACACCGGCCTGGATGATCTTTCGCAAGCCGAACGAGTACACGTGCCTTGTCGGGCGTACACCACCCTGGCAGCGTGAACCCAAGCTCGGGGGCGCCGCCGCACACGCCGTTCAAGATCGTGTCCGCGTCTTCTATGGTCGCAGCGATGGGATCCATGTCACTCCGGTATGTTCGTATCGCGTTGTTCGAGAAGACGCGGAAAGATCGCTCGCACGCAAAGGTAGTCGAGCGAGTGAAACTTCATACTGATGTCGATCGGGGCGTAACATCCGCGCCCGTCACCGCCGACCGGACTAACAGAGTTGTCGGTCGTCGCAATGAGGATCGGTAGCGCACGCTTGCTCACGACGTACCCGTGAGTGCAGAGCGGGTACGGGCGCGGCTGGTAGACGTGACCCTTCACGTGAATGTGGCCGTTGTGTCGGTTACCGGCGCAGCATGAGCCGACGTACAACATGTCGCAGTCTGGGCCCGCATCGTCGATCGCTTGTTCGAGCCGCGGTCGCCAATCCTCGGGGAAGAGAGCGTCGTCCTCGACGACGAAGATGTGCTCGTCGGGCAAAAGCATCAGTGCTGCCCATAGTGCGCGGTGTCCGATCCAGCACCCGACGCGTTGCGGTCCCATCGAGTACCGACGCCCGTTGCTGTCGCGCCAGTCCAAACCGCCATCGACCTCGTA
>VFSW01010043.1_pt1 | contig 13454 bp, 9 predicted proteins | sample 5358111 | NCBI WGS metagenome assembly VFSW01 (sample SAMN11554181, study PRJNA540505) | mine drainage metagenome | isolation source: sediment from site ElyBrook_90M | place: USA: Ely Copper Mine, Vershire, VT | collected 2017 | reverse complement strand
CACGGGAACTTTCGAGACCAGCAGGATGCTGCGCACCGCGCCCCGGCAGGCGATCCCCACCCCCGGCACGATCCCCATGTCCCGCCCGATCAGCTCGAACGCCGGGATGATGCCGACGTCCGCCGCCCCCGCCGCCAGCATGTCCGCGCACTCGGCCGGCACGCGGAAGAACAGGTCGAAAAGGCCCTTTTGCTCGCCGTGCAGCATGCCCCACACCAGGGGCACGGTATTCAAATAGCTGACCGCGCACACTCTCAGCCGCGGCGCCGCATGATTTGGATTCAATAGTCCAGTTTAGCAGCCCGCCGCGCGCCGCCGCCATGCCGATCTGGTATTCTCAGTGAGAGTAGTCCACCTGAATGCCATGCGTCTTCGATATACTTACTCCCTTCTGACTGTGGTGTGCGCCACTTCTGCCTGGGCCCAGATCGTGCTCGATCCCAGCCCGGCCCGCGTCGTAGGACACGCGGCCACCACGCCCGCCGAGCAGCTTCTGGTCACCAACATCAATCCCAATTTCACCGGGAACGGCGGCATGTTCGCGCCGCAGGGCTCGGCCGTCGACACCACCGGCGCCACGCCCATCCTCTATGTCGCCGACGGGGTTAATAACCGGGTACTGGCATGGAAGAACGCCACCAGCGCCACCCTGGCGAATCTGCAGACGCCCGACCTGATCATCGGCCAGCCGGACGCCAACACCACCTTCCCCAATGCCAATGGCGGCCTGTACAATCCCACCGGCCTGCTGGTGGATCCCAAAGGGAACCTTTACATCGCCGACTCCGGGAATAACCGGGTGCTGCGCTATCCGGTCCCGTTTGCCAACACCGGCAACGAAGTGCCGGATATCGTGCTGGGTCAGCCCGACAAGTACACGTCGCGGCACGGAAACCAGGCCGGCAATCCCTCCGCCAAGACCATCTGCCTGTCCCGGCTGCTGAATGGCGACCCGTTCTGCCCCAGCGGCGGCGGGCCTTTCATTTCCTCGCTGGCCATGGACATCAACGGCAATCTCTTCGTCGCGGACGCGGGCAACAACCGGGTGCTGCGCTTTCCGGCGGCCTCGCTTACGCCCGGCGCGCTCGACCCGCCCGCGGATATCGTCATCGGCCAGACCAGCTTCACCACCGTCGCCGGGCCCGCCAACCAGTTGGACAAGAACACTCTCGCCATACCAGCGGGCCTGGCCTTCGATGCCGAGGGACACCTGTTCGTCACCGATTCGGCCAACCGCCTGATCGTATATCCGGCGTTCGTCTCCAGCCCCAGCGCCGCCAGCAGTATCGCGGCCATCCGCCTGGCGGGGATCGTCAGCCCGGCGCCCGCCACCGCCACCGCCAGCACCTTGAGCAATCCCTCGGGAATCGTGATGATCAACGACGGTCCCGCGGTAGCCGATACCGGGAACCACCGCCTGCTCATCTTCGACAAATTCAGCAGCCCGGACTGGACCACCAGCGACGCCACTCTGGCCGTTCCGCCGCCAGTAGCCGTGGCCGTGATCGGGCAGGGACCCAGCCTGGCCGCTTTCACCACCAATACGCCCAACGCGGGTAATGCCCAACCCTCGGCCAGCACCCTGTGGAGCCCCGTCACCGCCGCCGTGGCCGGCACGGACCTCTTCGTGGTGGACGCGGGCAACAATCGCACGCTGGTGTTCCCCAACGCCGGGCAGGCCGCCTCCGCCACCGTGGTGCTGGGGCAGTTCGGCTTCCCGTACAACAGTCCCAACAGCATTCAGGGTAGGGAGTTTTATTTCGCGTCGCCCTACGCCAGCGCGGCCGATGCGGGCCTTGCCGTGGATTCCAGTTCCGGCACACCGCGCCTGTATGTCGCCGATCCCGGCAACAACCGCGTCCTGGGATTCGCCGATGCGCGCAAGGTGGGGCCGGGCGTAGTGGCGGACCTGGTCATCGGACAGCCCGACCTGAAAACCGGCGTCAGGAATTTCGGCGGCGCCGCCAATCCGGCGGGCGCCACGCTGCCTCCGCAGCCCACCCAATCGAGCCTGTATTACCCCACTGGTCTGGCCGTCGATCCCGCCACCGGCGATCTCTATGTCGCCGACTCCGGTAACGGGCGCGTGCTGCGATTTCCCGCGCCGTTCGATCCCGCCAATTCCAGCCAACAGGCCAATCTGGTGCTGGGCCAGAATGCCTTCACCGGCGCGTCGAACCCGCAAGCCAGCCAGTCCGTCACCGTGTTTCCCTATGGCCTGGTCTTCGATCCCAACTGGGGATTGTTCGTGTCCGACGGCTGCAGCCCGTTCACCCTGGCCTGCGGCAACCGCGTGCTGCTGTTTCCCATCGCCAATGCCACCAACGGCGAGCAGGCTGCCAAGGTCATGGGACAAACCAGTTTTTCGGCCACCGGCAACTCGGTGCTGCTCGCTCCGCACCACATCGCCGAGGACACCATCAACCAGATCTATGTGGCCGATTACGGCCACAACCAGGTGCTGATCTTCAGCGTCCCCTCCGGCACGTCCACCAACATACCCGTGAACTCCTATACCGGCACCGCCCTCGGGGGCTTGTTGAACGGGCCGGAAGCCATCTGGGTGAACACCGCCACAGTGGCCGGATATCATAACGACGTCTGGGTTGGCGACCGCAACGGCCTGAACCGTTTTCCGCCGCCCAACCCGCTGGGAAACAGCAGCGTGGCCACGCTCACCACGCCGGCGGTCGAGGTGCAGGGTGGCCAGACCCTGGGCTGCCAGGGAAGCGGCCTGTGCGAGTACCCCTCCCTGGCGCTGGCCCAGGATAGCTACGGCAACCTTTATTCGGCCGACTCCACCAACCGCGTGGGAGTGCATTACCCGGCGCTGGCGGCCACCAACGGCGCCAATTTCTTCTGCGCCATGGGATGCAACCTGGGCGGCTTGACCGACCCGCTCTACTATCTCGCCCCGGGCGCCTTCGCGTCGTTGTATCCGTTCAGCGGAGCGACCTTTGCAACGGGCACGACGGTGAATAAGGATACGCCCATCGACACCACCCTCGGCGGTCTCCAGGTGCTGGTCAACGGCACGCTCTCGCCCATCACCACGGTGGCGCCGGGCCAGATCAATTTCATCGTTCCCTTCGAAACGCCGGCATCGGGAACGGCGCAAGTGGTGTTGGTGAACGCCGCCACTTCGCAGGTCCTGGGCAGCGGGACTTTGACCATGAATGCGGCCGCGCCTGGGTTCTTCACCCAGAGTCAGAACGGGACCGGGCAGATCTCGGCCCTGAATTGCAACACGGTGGTCAACGGCCAGTGCGACGATGCCTTGAACGGCTCAGCCCATCCGGCAAACCCAGGATCTACGATCCAACTGTATCTCACCGGGCAGGGAATCGTACCGGGCGCCCCGCCCGATGGCCAGGGCCAGTGTTCCGCCATTCCAACCGGTGCGCAGCCGGTGGTGGCCATCGGCGGAAGCCTGGCCACGGTGACCTATTCGGGCCTGGCGCCCTGCTACGCCGGGCTGTGGCAGATCAACGTCCAGATTCCCCAGAACCCCACCGCCCTGACAGGCTTTGCCGCCGGCGTTTTTCCGGTGCTGGTGAATTACCAGGGCTTCAAGAGCAATACCCAGTCGGGTAACGCGAACCCCAGCCTGGCCACCACGATCTTCGTCAAAGCGCCGTCGTAGAATCCGGTCGTTGAGCGCCGCTGGGGAATTCATCAGGGCGCGGGATTACTTTGATCGCATGGCGGCCGCCAACCCGAGCCCCGCCCTGTGGGTAGCCGGCGAGTCCGGCGCCGCCTGCAAGCCAGGGTCACTTCAACGTCAGCAGCCAGATATCCGATTCCGTCACCCGCCGCGAGAAGTACGCGGTCCTCCCGTCGCGCGTAAGCTGCGCCGGACCAATAGTATCCCGCGTTACCGAGAAGATCTTCTTCACCTGCTTGGACCGCGCGTCGGCGATGAAGAACGCCTTGCCCCCCGCCACGAACAGCACCCGGCGGCTGTCGGGCAGCCACACCGGCCACTGGCCGAACTCGGTCAGCCGCTCGTATTGCCGCGACCGCGGCGAATACGTCATGATCCCGTGTGTAGCCGAATCCACATGACCGGCGAGGTACTCGCCATCCGGCGACCACGAATTCACCAGGAAGGGGACCGGCGGAGGGTCTGGCGCAGGCAGCCGCTCTGGGGTCTGCTTTCTCCAGGGGCGATTCGGGTCGAAAATCCAACCCCTCCTCTTGACCACCGGCCCTTCGACTCCGCCGATGGTCGCCATCCGTGAGCCGTCCGGAGACCATGCCAGGTACCCCGCTCCCCCCTCCGTGAGCTGCTGCAGGTCGCTGCCGTCCGGCCTGATCTTCCATAGCTCCAGGTGGCCGGAACGATTCGAGAAACACGCAATCCACTTGCCATCCGGCGACCAGCGAGGCATGCGATCGGTTGCGGAATCGCTGGTCAACTGCCGCCTCGCCGTGCCATCCGGGTGCGCGACATAGAGATGTCCCCCAGGTTGCGCCAGCGAGTAAAACGCGATCCATTCACCGTCCGGCGAAGGATCTGGATTCGCCCAGCGCCGCGAACCCGTAGTCACCCACGCTGGTTCCCCGCTTGGCGTGCCGGACGGATCCAGCGTGAGCTGCTGAATGTTCGCCGTCACCAGCACGGATGCGTACACGATGCGATTGCCGGCGGCCGAGATGCTGGGGTGTGCCAGATACGGCGCGGGCGTGGTGACGGGTTCCGGCGCCCCCCTGGCCTTGCCCGATGTTTCGTTGATCGGCACGCGCCACAGATTCGTGCTGCCACCCCTGTCGCTCGCGAAATACAGATACTTCCCATCCGGCGACCACACCGGATTCCAGTTGGTGCCCCTGTCGCTGGTCACCGCTGTGGCAGTTCCGCCCGTGGCCGGAATCGTCCAGATCTCTGCCTCGGCCGGATTGCCCAGCCGGTGCGTGTAAGCGATACGGCGGTTGTGTGGCGACCAGCTCGCCAGCACCGCGTCTCCGTCGCTGAGCCGCCGCGCTTGCCCCGTGTTCACTGCCACGGTCCACAGCTCGCTGCGCGTCTCCGAGTTCTGAGGATTGGGTAGTGGGTCAGTTTCAACCCTTAACAAATTAGTTGTGCTTGACCGCTGAGGCTGCGTTGTGCTGATACTGGGGTATGCCCGAGCAGTCAAAGAAGCGCACTCCCCGCCCCCGCGATGTCAACTCGCGGGCCTTTCAGATCGTCCAGGAGGCAACCGGGCAAGCGCCGAAGTTTGAACCCGGCGCACCGGACGTTACCAAAAATCCTCACGCGGTGGCCCTGGGTCGAATGGGCGGATTGAAGGGTGGCGCTGCTCGGGCGGCGGCGCTCTCTCCCAAGAAACGCTCTGCTATCGCGGCGAGGGCGGCGGCGGCGCGGTGGGGGAAAAAGAACGGCTAGGATCCAAAGAACAAATCTTCAAGACCGAGCCGACAAATCTGCCAGGGCCTCAGACATTCGCTTCCGACCCTCAATATGCAATCACCGTCAGGCAACAGCGATGGTTTTGCCCGAAATAGTTCCCGATGTTGCGGGCCAAGGTGATGCGTGACTATGATTTCCGTTGTGGTCCGCTCAAATACCACGTGGGAAAACTCGTGTGCGCCGCCCAGATCGCGGTCCCTAATAACGGAAAAGCCCTCGCCGCTCGATAAGATCTTACATTCAAAAGACGCGTAGCCTTCGCGCGCCTGATTCGCAGCCTTCGCATTTTGCTCGGCGAGTATTCCGAGAGCGTACATCACCTTTGACAGCGAGCACTTCGCGCGAGCCGTCACCCAGTCGAAACTGTCGTCCCTTGGGTCCATAGCCTAAATTCTATCTTACTTTTCCCTTGACACACATGCTTGAGCGGTTTAGTATGGTATACATGAACCGCCTGAACCCACCAAAACGAGCGCAAGTTGTCGCCGCCCTGGTCGAAGGAAATTCAATCCGCTCCACCGTGCGCATGACCGGCGTCGCCAAGAACACTGTAGCAAAGCTGTTGGTAGAGCTTGGCGCGGCCTGCTCTGAATACCTCGATAGCGCCTTGGTCAACCTGCCCTGCAAGCGCGTGCAATGCGATGAGATCTGGTCCTACGTTGCAGCGAAGGAAAAGAACGTCACCCCCGCGATGGTCGAAAAGAAGTTCTGCGGTGATGCCTGGACCTGGATTGCCCTGTGCGCCGATACCAAGCTGATCTGCTCTTGGCTGGTCGGAAAGCGCGATCCCGGATGCGCCACGCAGTTCATTCAGGACCTCGCTGGCCGCCTCGCTCACCGAGTCCAGTTGACGACTGACGGCCTGAAGCTGTACTTGACGGCGGTGGCAGATGGCTTCGGCGACAACATCGACTACGCCATGCTGGTCAAGGTGTACGGCAACGATCCCGCCGAAGAGAAGCGGTACAGCCCGGCCATCTGCACGGGCTGCAAGAAGCAAGCCGTAACCGGCGATCCCGACCCGAAGCACATCAACACGTCGTATGTGGAACGTCAGAACCTCACGATGCGCATGCACATGCGCCGGTTCACGCGGCTGACGAACGCCTTCTCAAAGAAGATTGAAAACCACGTCGCATCCGTGGCGCTGCACTGCATGTACTACAATTTTGTTCGGATTCACCAGACCTTACGGGTTACCCCGGCCATCGCTGCGGGACTGACCGGCCGCTTGTGGTCTATTGAGGATCTGATCCGGCTTCTGGATACCAAGCGTTCTGCGGTAGCTGCATGACCCGGGTATCGGTGATTGGCTGCGGGCCGAACCGGCCGAACAGACTCTCAAGGGTCGCAATCTGGTCGCGGAACAACTCCCTGAATGTCGAACCATCGGGGCCGTCCACCATCACCATGATGCTGGTTTCGCGTCCCACGCCGGGAGCGCGCTCGCCCAAGCGTTTGGCTTCGTAGGCCAGGTAGGTTGCGTACTCAATCGTCGCTATCGAACTGTAATCGCGTTGCATGAGGCTGGCGTTCGCCAGGAGCGCTCCACTTCCGATGGCAGCGAATGTGTCGCATATATTCACTTCTTCTCCGCTCAACTTAACGATGACCGGCTCACGATCTTGATGCCGCCCAGGCAGAAACCCCGCAACGATCAGTTCAACGTCAAGCCGATGCGAACTGACATCCCAGGCTATTTGTCGATAGAGATCGTCTGGGAAGCCCTGCCGCCCTGTGCTTTGAAACTCGGTGTAGCTCAGGCCAAGGCGGGCCCCCACGTAAGCATCAGCAAAGCGGTGTTTCATAGCTGCTACAGACATCCTCAAGTGCTCCAGGAGTTGAGCTACGCCTGAGATGCCGGCTTGCATTTGGTTCCGAACGGAATCGACAAGTTCGCGGGCCGTCGAGATGGGTCCGGCAAGTAGTGCAATAAACCCATAGGGAAGCGACTCCAGCTTTCTGACGTGCTCAGTGCTGGTGAAATCATCGGAGCCAAGCGAATCCATGCAGAGCACGAGAGAGCCAGGAATGAGCAGGCGATCCCAATCTGACGCCTTGAGCGCCAAACATAATGTGGGCATCCTCCCACTATACATGTGCTTGACCGCTCTTGGAACTCTAATTGCCGGGAGCACGTGGGTAGGGCAGGCAGGGCGAATGTAACGCGCGGGAAGCATTCTGCTTGGAAGTTTCGCCGCTTCGCCACCCTCCTGGGAAGGCCCCGCTCCAGCATAAAGGGCAGGTCGCCGTCAAGGGCGGAAAATTGAAACTGACCCACTACCGAGGATTGAGCTCCACGTTCTCGGTAGTGAAGGCGAGCTGGGCGCCATCGGGCGACCACGATGGCTTGAATCCCGCATGCGTGATGCGCTTGGCCGCCTCGCCCGTGCGGCCCATCACGAAGATGCCGCCCCCCGCGCGGCTGGAGCGAAAGGCGATGCGCTCGCCGTCCGGCGAAAACGCCGGTTGATCGTCGTCAACGCTGGCGTCGTGGCTCAGGTCGAGGGGCGTTTCCCCGCTGACGCTCTGTAAATAAATCTGGTGGCCTCCGGGGCCCGCTCCCGCATACACCACCCACTTCCCGTCCGGCGAGATACTGGGAAACCACTCCACGCCGGGTTGCGACGTCAACTGCAGGAACTCCGCGCGAGCCGGCTCGGACCGGGGACTGGCTGCCTGCCAGGCGCGCCACAAGATCGTCAATACGGCGATGACCATGACCACGCCTGCGGCCACCGGCGCGCGATGCCCTGGCAGCCTCCGCCCGCCGCTGCGCGCCACCTCTCGCGCTTCACCCCCCTCCACTCGCGGCCGCAGTTCCTCCAGCTCCGCCTTCACATCGTCCATGTGCTGGAAGCGGCGGGCGGGCTTCTTGCGCAGGCACCGCCGGACTACTTCATCGAGTCGCTCCGGCACTCCGTCCAGGGGCTTCGGTTCCGTAGTGGCGGCGGCGGTCAGCGCGGCGATTACCGTCTCGCCCGGGAACGCCCGCCGGCCACTCAGCAGTTCGTACAGAATGCAACCGAAGGCGAAGATGTCGCTGCGCGTGTCGGCCGCCTGGCCCTCCATCTGCTCGGGCGCCATGTAGCCGGGCGTGCCCGCCAGGCCCATGGTCTGCGTGGAGACCACCGCGGCCTCGGGCTGCGCCAGTTTCGCCAGCCCGAAATCCAGCACCTTCACCGAACTCTTCTCCGTAATCATTATGTTGCCGGGCTTCAGGTCGCGATGCACGATACCCGCCGTGTGCGCTGCCGCCAGGGCATCCGCTATCTGAATCCCGTACTCGATCGCCTGCTTCACCGGTAACGGGCCTTCCAGCCGCCGGCCGTCGACTAATTCCATGACCAGGTATGGCGTGCCTTCGTGCTCGCCGGCTTCATACAGTGTGGCGATGTGGGGATGGTTCAGAGCGGCCACCGCACGTGCCTCGCGCTCCCAATACCGGCTGAACTGCGCCTTGATCAGTTTCAGGGCCACGGCGCGGCCCAGGCGCTTGTCCCTGGCTTTGTAGACTATGCCCATGCCGCCTTCGCCCAGCTTGGCCTCGATGCGGTAGTGCGCCACCGTGTCGCCGGGCTCCAGTGCGGCGGCGGCCGTGAAGAATTCCGCGGCCGGACTTTGCCAGCTAGCCTCTTCGCTCCCCGCCAGCAGCCGCTCCACTTCGGCGCGCAGTCCCGCATCCCCGCCGCAGGCTGACTCCAGGAATCCGGACCGTTCCGGCTGCGGAGTCTCCAGCGCCGCGTTGAAAACTTCTTTGATCTGATGCCATCGCGCCGGTGTCACTGCCCTGCTCCCGAACTCAACTGGGATTTCATCCACCCTTTGGCCATGGCCCAGTCCAGTTTCACCGTGCGCGTCGCCATCCCCAGGGCCTCCGCCGTCTCTTCCACCGACAGCCCCCCGAAGTAGCGCAACTCCACCACCCGGGCCTGGCGCGAATCCAGTTTGGCGAGCCGCGCCAGGACCTCGTCTACGGCCAGGATCTCTTCGGTCTGGTCGGCCCCGGGACCCTGCCCGAAGATCTCCTCGTTCAGCGTGATCGGAATACCGCGTTTGGCGGCACGGCGTCGCCGCGCGTGATCCACCAGCAACCGGCGCATCAGTTGCGCCGACACGCCGAAGAATTGTGCCCGGTTCTGCCAGTTGGCCCGGCTCTGGTCCACCAGGCGGAGATAAGCTTCGTGCACCAGGGCCGTGGGCCGCAGCGTGTGGCCCACCCGCTCGTTCCGCATCTGTTGGCCGGCGATACGGCGCAGCTCCCGGTAAACCAGCGGCATCAGCCGGTCCAGGGCCTCCTTCCGGCCATGCTGGAGCTCGGCCAGCCACTCGGTCACTTCCCCGCCAGCGTCGGTCATACCAGCCAACCTTTCCAGCGGTTCTGATATCCAGCTCTGATTATCCGCGATTTTTGCCCCGATTTCCAGATTCTTGCGCGTTCCGGCCGGGAGCAGCGCCATGAGAATCCGGATATTACCGGTTGCGATCGTTTGGATGGCGGCTTCGAGCGCCTGCTACGGCGCCCCGGAGCTGAGAATTTCCGTGATGGTTTTGGATCAGGTGGGGATACCGAACCACACCTTAAGCGAAGCACAGGAACGCGCCGGGAACATTCTCGGCAAGGCGGGCGCCGGCGTGCAATGGATCGATTGCCGCCGCGCGGCCAACGCCTCGGTCTGTGGCGCCCTGGCCGCGCCGGATCGTATTTTCCTGGCGATCGTCGGGGAGGACAACCGCTACCCCATCGGTGAAAATGTCCTTGGAAGATCCTTGCCCGGAGACGGCCGCGGCCACGGTGTCTATGCACGCGCCTTTTACCGGCACATCCAGGCCAAGGCAAAGCAGGAAAGAGTCGACGCCGCCCAGCTTCTGGGCCTCGTGGTGGCGCACGAACTTGGCCACCTTTTGCTGGGTCCCAAAGCCCACTCGCCAGACGGCATCATGCGCGCGAACTGGAGCCGCCGCGACATGGAGCTTGGGGCCAAGGGCCAACTCCGTTTCACCGATCGGCAAGCCCCTCGCATCCGCACGGAAGTTCAGTCCCGGATCGACGATGCGGCGTCATGCCCAAACCAGCCCGCCGTGGCGCGGGCTGTCCAGCCTGCGGAGCCGGGAGTCATCTCGGCTTTGTCACCCAGGCCCCCAGCCCGGCCCTACGACCAACTAACTAATTCACTTACTCCCGCAGCGCGAACAACCCGCCACGATGCCATACAGCGCCAAGCCCGCAAGGGCGACAACCAGGCCGCTGGCGTAGGGAATCGGCCTGCCCATTACAAGGTGGACCACCTTGTACACGGCCAGCGGAAGCGCGAGCCATAGGCTGCAGTAGGCTATCCTTGTAACCTTAGTCCTCGGTATTATGGGTCGCTGCCGCTCGGGCCTCATATCGAGAGCTATCCCCCTAAATCCCACTAACTAATGTATTCGGTGCGCCGCAAGCCAGGATACTCACGAGACCCGCCAACTGCGGTAGCGATGGAATCCGGGCGGCCGTCTCGCCGGTTTCATATAAGCCTAAGCATAACTGGTAGTGGGCGCATAGGGGCCCAGAAATCTTTCACCGTTGAAGTGGATCAAGTGCGACGGCGCATCCGCTACCCACACTTCCGTTTCCCACGCGATGTCGCCGAGGTAGCGGCCCATAGTGGCCCGGTTGGGAAAGGCGGTCACATAAACCAGGCCGGCGGTCGCCCCGGCGAAAAGCCGCGCAAGCTCTGCATGCCGTTTACCGTCCACGGGGCCGTGACTGGTTACGGATTCGATCAGCAGGAGCCAGTTCCGCTCCGGGTAATACAGAACAACGCCCGGCATCTTGCCGTGCGTATTCACGCTGACGCCAAGCTTCGCCAATAGCTCCGCGTCGAAGTAACCCCGCTTCTCGCCCGTGCCGCCGGCGTAGATCAGTACGCCGCCGGGGACGAAGCGTGCGCCGAAGTCCTCGATGATGGCGCGGATCAACTCGCTGTGCTCGCCGGGACTGAGGGTGATCTTCCGCCCGGGCGCTATCTGCACGGGAATGAGTTCTTGCTTGCGTTCACGGGCGTATTGCGCAGCCAGGGTCTGCCGCATCGCGAGGTACGCGGTCAACTGCCGGCGCCATCGTTTGCTCCCGAATGTCCGCAAGAGTGCCAACGCGGCGGGTTCGATCTGGTAGACGGCTGCGGGGCTGTTCACGGGGCGATCGGGTTTGTCCGGATTGTAAAGAGCGATACCCGCGTCAACCAACTGGTGCATGGTTTGCCGGCGCACGATCTCGCGCGTGTTCGGAGCATACTTCCTCTCGTAGTGGTCGCTAATCCAATCCATGATAGGCGTAATGCCCATGAGCGGGTCTTGCGTTTGCGCCCATGTGCGGCCGGGCCTGAGGTCGAGCAGGGCGAGAAGGCAAAGGGCCGAACGCTCATTCCTCTGCTGCCGCGGCAAGCCGAGAGAAACCAGCACCTCGCGCGCGTTGTCGACGTGCTGCGTGCGTTTCATTCGGCGAGCTTCCGCAGTCGGTCGTCAAGCATCGCCTGGGTTAGCTCGCCCTGTGCGCGCGCCCATTTCCCCAGAGCGATCAGCGCCGGCCGGCTGGGGTATTTCATTAGCCGAAGGTCCGTTGCATTGACCTGTGTGTGCCCGTTGAAGCGCCGGAAGTGCTCATCCACGGCGGTTGTGTTCAGAAACGCCGCCAGGCCGTGCGCAAGGCTCTCCGGCAAGCCGTGCTTGTCTTCGTGAAAGACGTTGAGGTGATTTTCGAAGCCGAGCATGGCAGCATCGGGAAAGGCGGTAGGGGTGACCACGCTGGCAACGATGCGGCGGCGCTCCTCCTTCGCGGAGAAACGCCGCGCCACCGTGTAACATCCGTTCGGATAGAGCCATCTCTTCGTGGCGGCGTTCAACTTGATGGCGTTGCCGCGCTTCATTCGCTCGCCGGGCCATTGCACGGCGTAGCCGATGAAATGGCCCGGATAGAGCAGCGGAACGGTTCCTGCTGCCGGCTGCTGTTGGATGTGGTCCTGCAACCTGAAATCCACAACCGGCCCCGTGGAAACACCGATGCCGATGTCCTGCAGAGAAAAGCGGATGCCGCGGGCCGTCTCGATGGCATTGCGCTCCAGTGAGGCCGGCACGTGAATGAACTGCTCCGGATCGTCCGGAAAAATAATCCGCTCAAACGGGTGCTCGTGCATCGAGAGGTCGGCGAAGCTTTGATCCGCTGAGTTCGAGATCGTCACGCTCCCCTGGGAAGCGCCGCGTTCGAGCCGTAGGATGACATTCTCCTGGAGCACGTCGTCCTCTTGGAAAGCTTTGCTCCGGGATGCGAACAGGTGGATATGCCTGAGCGCCGCGTGCCGTAGCAGAAACCTGCGGAAGGGCCGGTAGTAAGGCCCGTTGCAGAAACTTCGGGGAATGATGGCCACCACTTGGCCGCCCGGCTGCATCTGCGTGAGCGTGAGGGCGACGAAGGCCGAATAAAGGTTAACGGTCTCTATGCCGGCGTGGCGCAAGACGAGGCGGTGTTCCGACGCGCTGTTGATCTTTTTGTAAGGCGGATTCAGAATGGCGTGCGTGAAGCCGCGGTAAGTCTGCATTCGCCTGCAAGCCGCCTCCAGGATAAAATCACCGGGGAGGACCTGGTACGTGAGGGGCAACCTTGCGGCGTACCTTGCCAAGGCGATCTCAAGATGCGCCCTGAGCGGGGCATCGATTTCGTGTGCCTCCACTTCCACATTCTGAAAATGCAGTCCGGCCGCGCCGCTCCAGCGGTCCAGAAACGCGCACGTAAGGGCGCCTATCCCGGCGCCGGCGTCGAGCAAACGGCACGTGGAAACATCGCTCGGCGGAAAAAGCGAAGCCATGAATCGGGCCACCGGCGCCGGCGTCATGAACTGGCCAAGTTCGGATTTCCGCTCGTGCGCGAGGCGCGGGGCGACTTCTCTGCGAACCGCGTCCGCGTGGTCGAGTAGCTGAAATGCCAATGCTTCGTGATCCGTAAAGCCCATAATATAATACCTGACTTCCGATGCGCCCCGAAGTTCCACCCACCTCCGTTCACACC
>VFSW01010042.1_pt1 | contig 13455 bp, 12 predicted proteins | sample 5358111 | NCBI WGS metagenome assembly VFSW01 (sample SAMN11554181, study PRJNA540505) | mine drainage metagenome | isolation source: sediment from site ElyBrook_90M | place: USA: Ely Copper Mine, Vershire, VT | collected 2017 | reverse complement strand
CGATGTTTATCGGTTTTTTCCTGGCGGGGGTGGCCCTGCTGGGCACCACGACGGGGGCCCGTTCCCAGGGCCTCCTGCCGGTGTTGGCGGTGCCGGTCTTGACCTTGTTCATCCCCATCTTTGACACGACCTTTGTGACGGTCCTGCGCAAGCTGGTCGGCCGCAGTCCCTCCCAGGGAGGCCGCGACCATACCTCTCATCGCCTGGTGGCCCTGGGCCTATCCGAGCGCAAGGCCGTCGGCCTGATGTACGTCCGGGCCACCGTGGCCGGCCTGCTCGCCCTGCTGGTAAACCTGGCCGCCCTGGACATCAGCCTGGCCGCCATCCTGCCCTTCACCGTGTTGCTGACCTTTCTCGGCGTCCACCTGGCGAGAGTCAAGGTCTACAGCGAGGAGGAATGGCGGACCGCCCGCGAAAAACCCCTGCTGGCGTTTCTCATCGACCTGTCCTACAAACGCCGCTTCTTCGAGGTGCTGCTCGACGCGGCCTTGATCATGCTGGCCTACCACCTGTCCGCCGCCCTCCTGTTCGGCTGGTTGGCGGAGAAAAACGCCTGGGAACAGATGCGTGACGTCGCCCCCATCCTCATCTTCGTTAAACTGCCGGTGTTCCTGGTCATGGGAGTGTACCGCGGTTTGTGGCGCTATGTGAGCGTGCATAACTTGCCGGTCTATGCCAAGGCGGCGGCAGTCAGTTCGGCCGCCAGCGCAGGCGCCATCTACCTGTTCCTTTTTGACGTGCCCGCGCCGACGGTGTTCGTGCTTGACGCGCTCATCCTGTTCGTCCTGCTGGCCGGCAGCCGCCTGGCCTTCCGCCTGCTTCGCAGCCTGCTGCCGCCGACGACCGCGGCCTCCGACAACCGCCGTGTCCTCATCTACGGTGCCGGCGACGGTGGCGAGTTGCTCCTTCGTGAGCTCCGCAATAATCGCGCTTTACACTACAGCCCTGTCGGCTTCCTCGACGACGACCCCCTCAAGAAAGCCTGTGTCATTCATGGCCTCCTGGTTTTCGGGGGAAACGGCTCGCTCCTGAAAATATGCGCCCAGCACAACGTTGACGAGGTCGTCATCTCCAGCACGAAATTTCCCGTGGAACGCCTACGGGAAATCCGCCGCGATTGCGCCGCCGCCAACATCCCCCTGAAACGCATGCGCCTGGAGATCGAATCGCTGGATGCCTGAAAAATCGGAAATCCAAGCCCCCAGGCGAATCTTCGAGGCTGCGCGGTCAACTTTGCATTTGAAATTTGTAGGTCCTGAGATTTGAGATTCGAAGTTTTTCCTACCACGGCTGCCGCCCGGCCTGCTGTGAACACCGGCCCCCCTGAAGGCGGCGCCACGAACGCCCCCGCGCCGATTTCGATCCCGGAGCGCCGGCCGCGGCGCTGGAGGCGCCGGCTTCTTGTGACCGCCGCCGTGCTGATCGTAGTCGCCCTCAGCCATGCCCTCGTCCTGGGTTTCCTGGGTGGCTTGCTGGTCGTGAACGATCCCCTGATTCAGGCCGAGGCTGTGGTCGTGATGGGACGCTGCGGTCCATACCACGCGTTACCCGTTGACGAACTGGCCTACCTCTACCGCAAGGGCCTCGCCGCTGAAATCCTGCTGCTCGAAGACCGCTCCTCGCGGCTCATACGGGCCGGCATCATTCCGACCCTGGAGACGGTCTTGCGGCGCGAGCTCCTTGCCCGTGGCGTTCCGGAGACGGTTCTGACGGCCCTCACGTTCCAGGACGCTTCCTCCTGGGACGGCATTCGACTGCTGCGACACTGGCTGGAGACACACCCGCAAGCGCAGCTCACTATGTTCGCGGATGAATTCGACAGTCGCGAAAACGCCCATGTGGTCCGTACCGTGCTCGGACCAGAGCTGGCCGGCAGAGTCCACTGGCATGCTCTCCCCGACCAGCGTTACAACGTCGGCGACTGGTGGCACAGCCGCCCGGGCATCCTGGCCGTTCTCAGCAGCTATGTCTCCCTTGTGCATACGTATTTAACTGGCGAGCCGGAAATGATCGAGCACTGGGACCCCGACCAGTACGAGCAACGGCTCCAATCGGGCAAATATTGACCAGTGGAAAAGCTGCATGGGCGGATTATCAATTGTCAGTAATCGTCTGGTGAGTCTTCGTATCATGCGCCGTTGGTTCAAACGTCTCGCCTGCTTGGCGCTTGTCGTGGGCGTGCTCCTTGTCTGCCTGGCTCCACAGTGGATCCTGCCGTCGGCCGCACGTTTCCTCGATGTTTCGGAGAAGTTCCGGCGGGTTGATTACATCTTGGTGCTCAACGGCGACCCTGAGGCTCGTCCCTTTGCGGCCGCCGCGCTGGTGAAAGCCGGTCTGGCAAAAAACGTCCTGCTCGCCCGCCAGCGCCTGGCCCTGGAATCCGCCAGCGTGCAACAAGGCGCCATGCTGTCCGAGTTGGAGATCACCCGACGCGTCCTGGAGATCCGTGGCGTGTCCAAGCAGGCGATCCAAGTCTTGCCTGGCGAGATCACCAGCACCGCCGACGAGGCTCGCGTCCTGACCGCATTCCTGGAAACCCGACCCGCGGCTACCGTGGCCGTCGTCACCAACGCCTTCCACACGCGCCGGGCCAGGATGGTCTTCCGGCGGTTCCTGGGCGAGAACGTCGCTCGCGTCTCCTTCGTTGGCATCCCCCGCGATGGGGCTGATCCCGTTTCCTGGTGGCGAAACGCCCATGGCTGCTCGATTTACCTTAGCGAGTATTGCAAGCTCTTTTATTACTGGCTGAGGTACTGATACTTGCCTGACAATGATGACGCTTTTGACAGGTCATCGCAGCCCGAACTGTCTGGACGCGAACACCCGCCGCTCCCACTATCGGTGCTGGTACGATCTGCTCTTGCGGTTGGTGTTCCTCCGCCCGTACCGTTGTAAAGTGTGCATGAGGCGATTCTGGAGTTGGAGTTGGCGGTAACAAGGATGGTATCACGATACATCTGTGGTGAATATGAGCAGTCTGATCGACGATAAACGGACCGACGCCTGCCGAAACGGCACCCCCGCGCCACACCCCGCCGGAGCCGCATTCGAGTTGTCGGACCGGCCGCTGATCGTCATCGCCCCCACGCGTGGCTGGGCCGCCCTGGACCTCCGCGCCTTGTGGATCTATCGCGAACTGCTTTATTTCCTCGCCTGGCGGGATATCAAGGTCCGCTACAAGCAAACGATCTTCGGCGTCCTGTGGGCGATTATCCAACCGGTGCTGACGGCACTAATCTTCGCCCTCTTTTTCGGCCGCTTCCTGAAGATGCCCTCCGACGGCGTCCCCTACGACCTCTTCGCGCTGGCCGGCCTGTTGCCCTGGACTTTCTTCTCCAGCGCTGTCTTGGCGAGCGGCACGAGCGTAGTGTCGAGCGCCCACCTGATCACCAAGGTGTACTTTCCGCGTCTGCTCATCCCCTTGGCAACCATAATGGCCAAACTGGTCGATTTCGCTATTGCCGGGGCGGTGTTGGCGGCCCTCCTCCTTTGGCACGGCACGCCGCTTACCTGGCAGATGGTTCTCCTACCCGCCCTGGTGATTATCCTTGCCGCTCTGGCCATCGGCATTGGCGCCGCCGTCTCCGCCGTGAACGTCCAGTATCGCGACCTCGGCCATGTGCTGCCGTTTCTCGTCCAGCTTGGCATGTTTGCCTCGCCGATCATTTTTCCAATTAGCGTGGTGCCCGAACGTTGGCGCTGGCTCGTTTCTCTGAACCCAATGACCGGGCTCATTGAAGCCTTCCGCGCCGCCCTGTTCGGTCTGCCCATTGACTGGCCGCTGCTGGGTCTGGCAACGGCGCTGACGCTCGCGACCTTGCTGTTCGGCTCCGTCCTCTTTCGCCGCATGGAGCGCGGCTTCGCCGACACGATTTAATATTTAATTCCATGAAACCCATCATCTCGGGCAAAAACCTGGCCAAGCAATACCGGATCGGCAAAAGCCAGGCCCCCTATGCCACCCTGCGCGACACCCTGGCCGCTGCCGTGCGCGCCCCGCTCCGCTACCTGCGCGGCCACCGCGCCGAACCCGCGGAAACGTTCTGGGCACTGAAGGACGTCAGCTTTGACGTGATGCCGGGGGACGTAGTGGGGATCATTGGGCGCAATGGCGCGGGGAAATCGACCCTGCTTAAAATCCTCTCTCGAATTACCGAGCCAACGGACGGTACTGCCGCCGTTAATGGACGCCTCGGTAGCTTGTTGGAAGTCGGTACCGGGTTCCATCACGAATTAACAGGACGCGAAAACATTTTCCTGAACGGGGCTATCCTGGGCATGGCTCGTAGGGAAATCCTCGGAAAGTTTGATGACATAGTAGCCTTCGCGGAGGTTGAACAGTTTATCGACACACCGGTGAAACATTTTTCCAGTGGAATGTACACGCGCCTCGCATTCTCAGTTGCGGCGCATCTGCAACCGGAGATCCTTGTGATTGACGAGGTGCTCGCGGTTGGGGACATCGAGTTCCAGAAGAAGTGCGTCGGGCGAATGGAACACGTGGCTCGCAGTGGAAGCGCGGTCATTATGGTTAGTCATAACATGGGAACAGTTCGCTCCTTATGCACAAAAGCCATTCTTCTGGAGAAAGGGATGACCAAAGTGCAAGGGGCACCGGAAACCGTTGTGTCCGCGTATTTAGCCGGTGGCAGGGCGGATCCGGTGGAGCGAGTCATTTCCGATGGCGACTACCTTTGCGGGGGGGGCAAACTCCGGATCGAGAAGATAAGACTGCTCCATCCCGCCCTAAAAACATTCACCGTTTACTGGAAGCAGCCAATTTCCGTCGGGTTGGAATTGAATGTCCTTGAACCTCTGGAGGACATTAGCCTGGGAGCAGGGGTCAGGCTGCCAGATGGCAACTGGTTCTGCTGCTTCCACCATGACGACTGGGATGCTAACCCGCGACTTGCCCTGAAGCCCGGAAAGTACTTCATCAAGTTTACGATGGCCAACGACCTCAAGCCGGGGATTTACAAGCTTGAAGCAGGCGCTCACCATTATCACTACGGAAAGACTCTATGCGCCGTCCATGCTGCAAATTTGGAAATACTGGACCACACTCGGGAAGGATTGAGCCCGACTGCCTACAACCCAGGTTTTGTGAACGGAAGCGCTAGCTGGGAAGGCCCGGTCGCTCTAGCCCGGTGAAAGCGTTCAGCAACTACGCGAATAACACGCGGGCGGGGACTATCTTTCGATGCTTGGACATGGGCCTTTCATGCAAATCCACATTGATGATGCGAAGGAGCGAAGATGAGACACCATAACCTAGGGGCGATACCGGGGCTCCCTGAACGCTTCTCACGCGAAGAAACTCTATCCTTGTTTCGGAAGACATGTTTCAGCAGGTCGTTCGAGTTGAAGCTTGCGGAGGTATACAAGACGGGGCAAATTAAGGCTCCGATCTACCTTTCGGTTGGGCAGGAACACATTCCAGCGGCAATTTCTGTTGTAACTACGGAGTTCTTGATCTTTGCCCAACATCGGGCCCATTCGTATTACCTTTCGTTTGGAGGGTACGTTCGCGCCTTGATCGACGAACTACTACACCGAAAGACGGGATGCGCTGGGGGGATGGGTGGGTCCGCATCGATTCATAGCCCTCAGATTGGGATGTACGGACATAGTGGGCTTATGGGAGACCAGGTACCAATTGCCGTAGGCGCTGCTCTGGCGTCTAAGAAACAAGTCCTAACCGTGGTCGGAGATGCGTCAGCCGAGGAGGATTATGTTCTTGGTGCGATGGGGTATGCTGCTTCGAAGAGGGCGCGCGTGCTGTTTGTATGCGAGGATAATGACCTCTCTATATTGACCAAGGTTTCAACGCGCCGTACTTGGCGAATGGCGTCCATCGCGCGCAGCTTCGGAATGACGGCGCTGGAAATCGCCGACGATCCGTGGTTGATCGCGCACCACGTTCGGCAGTTGTTGCCCAGTTTACCCGGCTTCATCAATGTTCATACCTGCCGAAGTATGTGGCACGCGGGCGTTGGAACTGATGGCCCACCGGAATGGGATCGCTTTTCTTTAATAAGGGATGAGCTTGAGCTGATCGGACTTGGACCCGAAGCCGAGAATATCCAAAACCTGTGTGACCTTCAAGCGGAGGCTCTATGGGAAGAACAGTTGGCGAAACCATCCGCTTTCTGACGCGCGGCCACCTGGAGAAAGGCAATGGTCTGCTTTTCGCGCAATGCGTCACGGCCGTGGGCTGGATCGGCGGCACTGTCCCAGAGATGACCGAACCGCAGGGGATTGTAGAACTGTCGATGGCGGATGTGGCCGGGGCAGGGATTGCGGTCGGTGCAGCTCTGATGGGTCGTCGGCCCATCTATGTGATTCGGTATCAAGGCTTTATGTGGTACAATGCCGCCCCCCTTCTTAACTACGCGGCCAAATCTAAGGAGATTTGGGGAATACCGTGCGCCCTGCTCGTTCGGTCGATTGCCGTGGAGGGCGGGATAGGACCCGTGGCAGGCGGGTCACATCACGGTATGGTGATGCGCATGCCAGGAATGCCAGTAATCGCCCCCATGACGCCTCAAGAATGGACCCACGCTTGGGAGTGGTTCATGGAACACGACGATCCTGTCTACCTTAGCGAGCACAGGCGGAGCTTTCCGATCGATTTCGAGATGGAGCCTATAATGCGTAGTGAACCCCATGTGACCCTTATTCCTATTAGCGCCGCTCGATTGACTGCTAGGGAAGCTGAAGGGGTGCTCGCTCGCCACGGCATTCGTTGCGACGTGATAGACCTCACGTGGCTTAAGCCTCTTTCCGTTCCAGCGGGGCTCTTGGAATCGCTTAAAACATCGGGGTGCGGTCTTGTAATCGATTCCGACTTTGAAATCGGCGGATGCTCTCGTTCCATTGCTTATGAGCTCATGCATTCGGCATCCGTTCCCGTGTATGCCTTGGGTTTGAAGGACAGAACTGCGGGTTTCGCACCACACCTTGATAACGGAACGCCGAGTGCGGACCAAATTGTCGATCGAGTCCTTGAGTTGCTTGGAGACGAAAAGGCCCCGACCAAACCATCGAATGTGTCCTCGTTCCAGACTGCCTGGACGCAATGAGCGCCTAAGACTCTCGCTGTTCGTGTTTTGGCTCCGAGAAAGTTCCAAGGGAGGTCATTTATGGCTCTTACAACAGAGGTTTTAAGAGGGGTATCACGGCTTGAGGCTTTCAAGGTAGGCTCTCCGATGTCCACGACGACCTTTCCCGGCCCTATTCTTTTTGGAGCCGGCGCGGTCGGTGAACTCGGCCAACATGCGCGCCGATTCGGGGCCGTGCGTGTTTTTCTTGTCACCGGGCCAAGGGTAGCTGAGGAGGGGCTAACGCAACGTGGGGTTATATCCCTACAGTCCGCCGGACTTGAGGTGGTACAGTTTCATGATGGTCGACTGAATCCAACGGATGTCGATATCCGAATGGGAGTTGACCGATACCGTGAGGAAGAATGCGGGGTCATCGTCGCCCTTGGAGGAGGAAGCCGAATCGATCTCGCCAAAGGCATTCGTCTGCTTGCTTCCCACGCCGGGGATGTGGAACAATACTATTTTGACAATGGCGGCGCCCAGCGCATCAGCGCGAACATGCCCCCGTTAATCTGTATCCCAACAACCGCGGGTTCGGGAAGCGAGATCTCTCGGGGTGCGGTGATTACCGACTTGACGCAAAACAGAAAACGACTGATCACTGCTCCCGCTATGATGTCGTCGTTATGTATCCTAGACCCCGAACTCACTGTCTCGATGTCACCCCACCTTACTGCGGTGAGTGGGCTGGATGCCCTGTCCCACGCCATCGAGACCTACGTCGGAATCGCCTTTAATCCGATTGCAAAGGCGGTTTCGCGCCAAGCCGCCGCAATTATTTGGCGGTATCTTCCGCGCGCTGTTTTTGACGGTGCTGACCTGGAAGCTCGCGCCCAAATGCTCTTCGCCTCTGCAATGGTGGCGATTAGTTTCGTTAAGGGGCTCGGAGTGGTGCACTCTCTGGCACATCAGCTCTCGCCTGAGGCTGACCTCGCCCATGGTTTGGCTGTCGCCCTTATGCTCCCGCATGGCATGGAATTCAATAGACCGAGAGCCACGGCGGATTACGCTGATCTGGCACGCGCCACGGGCGCGGCGCTTCCCGAGTCGAGCGATGAGCTTTGCTGCGAGAACATTATTGACCAAGTCAGCGAAATGGCCGAGACCTTCGCGCTGCCTCGCAGTCTTGGCGAAGCCGGTGTTGCTAAAGAAAGGCTTCCGAGAATGGCGAAGAAGGCTATGCTCGATCATTGTCATCGCACGAACCCGAGGGCATGCACGGAAGCGGATATGCTTTCGCTCTTCGAAAGAGCCTTCTGAGTTGGCGAGAACCGCGTTTGATCAGCGACAATTACTTTTACCCAGAACGACAATTACCTGTTTGCCCTAAGTCAGTCGGAGCGGCAATGCTTTTTTTGCCCCAAATGCCCCCTCGGTTTAAAGCGAATGGCATTGGGGGGGGGAAACAAGCATTCTCGGAGTTAGGGCGATGGTCTAAATGGCCCTGGTGGGTAAAAGTAATTGTCGCTAATCACGCGTTCCGCTGGGGCCAACCTCCGGGACGTTGGGCACAACGTGGAAGGGAGAGATTATGGGCAGCAAGAGCCAGGCTGACCTCGTGCTTATCCACCCGGGGAACCGCCGACAGATTTACCAAGGCCTCGCGTCCACGATGTCAGCGATTGAGCCGCCGGTCTGGACGGGGCTCCTTGCCACATTTGCACGCCGGCGCGGTCTTTCGGTTCAGATCATTGACGCAAATGCGCAGGACATGGCGCCAACTCAGGTGGCTGATTGTGTTCACGAACTGAATCCGGTTTTGGTCGCGGTAGTCGCCTACGGTCAGCAGCCATCTGCCTCTACGCAGACCATGCCCGCCGCAGGGGCAATTTGCGTCGCTATCAAAAATCGGCACGCGGCTCAGCAAGTCGCTTTGGTTGGAGGTCATGTGGCGGCACTTCCGGAGCAAACGCTTCGTGAGGAGAATGTGGATTATGTTGCGACCGGCGAAGGGACCTATACGCTCACCGAGTTAGTCGAGGCCCTAAAAACGTGGCCCGCAGAGGTGGATAAAGTCCGGGGGTTGGGCTACCACGCTCGCGACGGCATTCGGCTTACGCCGGCTGCTCCGCTGGTTCGCGACCTTGACAACGAGATGCCAGGCGTCGCATGGGACCTTCTTCCTATGGAGAAGTACCGGGCACACAACTGGCATTGTTTTGGAAAGCTCGAACGGCAGCCTTACGGCGCTCTTTACACGACACTCGGATGCCCCTACCACTGTTCCTTCTGTTGTATTCAGGCTCCTTTCAAGTCAGGAGAGAGAGTGCTCGGGTACAGGCAGAACGTCAACAGCTACCGGTTTTGGAGCCCTGAGAACGTCATCAAAGAGATTGACATCCTTGTAACGCGCTACGGCGTACGCAACATCAAAATTGCCGACGAAATGTTCGTGCTAAACACGGGCCACGTTCACGGTATTTGCGATCTGATTATCAATCGCGGATATGACCTGAATATCTGGGCATACGCGCGTGTGGACACCATACGCGATGAGCTGACCGTCACGAAGCTCAAGCAAGCAGGCTTTCATTGGCTCGCTTTTGGTGTCGAGGCCGCCAGCCAACACGTGCGCGACGACGTTAGTAAGGGCTTTGAGCAAGGCGACATTTTCAGCGCCCTTGACCAGGTCCGGGCCGCCGGCATCAACATCGGTGCCAACTATATTTTTGGCCTTCCGGAGGATGATGTACAAACGATGCAGGCTACACTGGACCTTGCTCTCGACATCAATGCCGAATACGCCAATTTTTATTCAACCATGGCGTACCCGGGGTCCGCTCTTTACGACCAAGCGATGAAGGAGGGCTTACCTCTGCCGCAGAAATGGAGCGGCTATTCGCAACATGCGGAGGACACCTTGCCGCTGCCGACGAATTAAGACTAGTCCCTGGCCATTCTCCGCTTAAGGGTTCGTGCGTTCCAGGTATACTTCCCCAATGCGCGGTACCTAAAAATGATCGACCAAAAGTTTGGTCCCGACACCGTGGATCACATCAAGGAAATGGCAGCCCATCGCCTCCTGCGAAAGAACGCACGGTGAGGGTCCTTCATTCGGGCTCGGGCGATAGATGCGACTTCAAGGGACGACGGCGGCCATCCTGGCCGGGGGCCTGGGAACCCGGTTGCGAGCCACGGTTGCGGATCGGCCGAAAGTTTTGGCGACGGTGGGAGGCCGGCCATTCCTGGCCTATCTTCTCGACCAGTTCGCCGCAGCTGGCTTGCGGCGGGTGGTGTTGTGTACCGGTTATCTTGGAGATCGGGTCGAGGAGGCGTTCGGCAAGACGTACAAGGGCCTGGAGCTGAAGTATTCTCGCGAAGACACCCCGCTCGGCACGGCAGGTGGTCTTCGGCTGGCGGCTCCTCTTTTCGAAGGGGATATGGTGCTGGTTGCGAACGGGGATTCATTTTGCCAAGTGGACCTGAACGCTTTCGTGAGCTGGCATGTCGCACGGCGGGCCCGTGGTTCCCTGGTGCTGGCGCGGGTTCCAAACACGAGTCGGTTTGGCCGCGTTGATCTAGGCGCTGACGAAACGGTCCTGGGCTTTGCAGAGAAGGAAGGATCGAGTGGGCCGGGTTGGATCAATGCAGGGTTGTACCTGCTGAGCAAACCCTTAATCCTGCAACTCCCCAAAGGCAGCGTAATGTCGCTGGAAAGGGAGGTCTTTCCGCGCTGGTTCGGAAGTGGATTTCATGGCTATCGGTCGGGAGCGCGCTTTATCGACATTGGCACACCCGATTCCTATCGGGAGAGCGAACGGTTCTTTGCGGAGACCATCCACCGGCTGGTTCTCGGAGGCAGCAATGATCATCATTAGAACGCCGTTTCGGATTTCTTTTTTCGGGGGCGGCACGGATTATCCGGCCTGGTACCGAGACCATGGCGGCGCGGTGCTGGCGACCACGATCAATAAGTATTGCTACATCACCTGCCGTTACCTGCCGCCGTTTTTCGAGCACCGCATCCGGGTGGTCTATTCCAAGATCGAAAGCTGCCAGTCGTTCGAGGAGATCAGCCACCCGGCGGTACGGGAAGTGCTGCGCTTCCTCAAGGTGGCGCGCGGGGTGGAAGTGCATCACGACGGGGACCTGCCGGCCCGGAGCGGCATGGGGTCGAGCTCAGCCTTTACGGTCGGCCTGCTGCACGCCTTGCACGCCCTGGAAGGACGGCTGGTGAGCAAGCAGCAGTTGGCCAGGGAAGGCATCCACGTGGAGCAAGATTGCCTGAAGGAGACGGTCGGCTCGCAGGACCAGGTGATGGCGGCGTATGGGGGCTTCAATCACGTGTCGTTTTCGGCTGCCGGGGACATCACTGTGCGGCCGTTGCCGGTGCCGCGGGCCCGCCTGACGGCACTCAATCAGCACTTGATGCTGGTCTATACGGGGATCGCACGCACGGCGTCGGATGTGGCCGGCACGTTCGTGCCAAACATCGACAAGCGGCGGCGGCAGCTGCGGATCATGATGGACCTGGTCACGGAGGGGCTGTCGCTCCTCTGAGGCGCCGGCGACCTTGCCGGCTTCGGCAAGCTTTTGCACGAGGCCTGGCAGGAAAAACGGAGCTTCAGCGGCACCGTGGGCAATCGCGCGGTTGACGACCTCTACGATCAGGCTGTCAGCGCCGGGGCCATCGGTGGCAAACTCCTGGGCGCGGGCGGGGGCGGCTTCCTCTTGCTCTTCGTTCCACCCGAAAACCAGCCGCGCGTGCGGCAACGGCTGAACAGTCTCATCCACGTGCCGTTCGAATTCGAAACAGCTGGCAGCCAGATCATTTTCTATGAGCCGGGCGAGGATTTCTCGGCCCAAGAAATCGCACGCAACAACCAGATCATCCAGCCTGATCGCGAACTGAACCTGAACGGCATTCCGGGGCAGACGGTATCGGCATGAAAGTATTAGTGACAGGGGGGGGAGGCTACGTTGGCTCGGTCCTCGTGCCGACCTTGCTGCGTGAGGGGTTCCGAGTGCGCGTGCTGGATATTTTCCGGCATCGCCACGCCGGCCTGCTGGCGCACTGCCTCGACCCTAATCTGGAAGTGGTTCGCGGCGATTGCCGCGGTGAGCGAGCGGTGCGGGAGGTTTTGCGCGGTGCCGACTGGCTTATTCCGCTGGCCGCGGTGGTGGGCGCACCGGCGTGCGATGCGGACCCGATCGCAGCCACCACTACCAACGTCGAGGCTGTCCGTCTGCTGCTCCGTCTGCGCAGTCCCTCCCAGCGTCTGCTTCTTCCCGTTACCAATAGCGGCTATGGCATTGGAGACCACGGCAATTTATGTACCGAGGAGTCACCGCTGCGTCCGATCTCCCTCTACGGGCGCTCCAAGGCCGAGGCTGAGAAGGCAGCCCTGGATGCGGGCAATGCACTGACCTTTCGGCTGGCCACGGCTTTCGGAGCTTCGCCGCGTATGCGCCTCGATCTGCTCGTGAACGACTTCACTTACCGGGCGGTCAAAGATCGCGTGGTCGTGCTTTTCGAAGCCCACTTCAAGCGGAACTACATCCACGTGCGCGACATCGCCCGTGCGTTCGTCCATGGCATGCGCAACTTCGAGAAGATGAAGGGCAGGCCCTACAATGTCGGCCTCTCGGACGCCAACCTGTCCAAGCTGGAATTGTGCCGGCTTATCAAGGCCATTATTCCTAACTTCCACTTTATGGAAGCAGCTGTGGGGGAAGATCAGGACAAGCGTGATTACATCGTGTCCAATGCCCGGATCGAAGGCATGGGGTTTCGACCAACAATTAGCCTTTCCGATGGCATCCGCGAGTTGGTGAAGGCCTACACGATGCTGCCTGCTTCGGAGTTCACTAACTTGTAGAGCGAAGGCCGCGATGGGACCGATTGAAAATTCGTCCCGCAGGGCCAAACAAGGGCGCAGTTATGATCGTTGATACGCCTGTCGCCGAGACCAATCTCGATTGGCCGTTGATGCGGAACAACATCACGCGCGCCGACCTGGATGCCGTGATCCGCTTCCTGCAGCAGGACGAACCGATCCTGACCCAATCGCAGCAAGTCCGCGAGTTCGAGCGCGAGTGGTCGGCCTGGCTGGGGGTGAAATACAGCGTCTTCGTGAACTCCGGCTCGTCTGCCAACCTGCTGACAATGGCGGCTCTGAGGCTCACGCGGGGACCAGGCGAAGTGATCGTCCCCACGCTCACCTGGGTGTCTGATATTGCCTCGGTGCTGCAATGCGGTTTCAAGCCCGTCTTTGTGGATATCGATGCAAGAACCCTCGGAATGGACACGGAGGAAGTGCTAAGCAAGATCACCCCCGAGACACAAGCCGTCTTTGTCACCCACGTGCTCGGCTACAACGCGCTCAATCCCCGGCTCCTGGAAGAGCTTGCG
>VFSW01010041.1_pt1 | contig 13455 bp, 14 predicted proteins | sample 5358111 | NCBI WGS metagenome assembly VFSW01 (sample SAMN11554181, study PRJNA540505) | mine drainage metagenome | isolation source: sediment from site ElyBrook_90M | place: USA: Ely Copper Mine, Vershire, VT | collected 2017 | reverse complement strand
TGGAGCTCACGGAAGCTTTCGAGGATAGGCTGGTGGCTGCACGGAAGGGCACGCAACGACTCGCCGGGCACATTGCTACCTGTCACCGCGTGCTAGGCGAGATGCGGAAGGCCAAGCTCGACATGCCGCAAAAGCAGATGGAGCGCTTCGAAGCGATGATGGACGAGGCAGGGAGCTACATCCGGAACTGGACCCCTATCGGCCTCTGTCCCTACTGCAAGGGCATCCCGAAGCTCTGCCCGGCGTGTCCCTCCTGCGGCGGCTCGGCGATGTACTTCAAGGTGCAGGAGAACGGAGTGCTTCCGGAGCTCTTGGATGCAAAGGACCCGGTTGTGTATGTGGACGGGGAGTTCAAGCCGGTGGGGCTCTTCGAGGAGCAGGCGGCGGAAGGTGTGGATGTGAGACTAGTGGAGCAGGGCTATTTCGACGGACAAGTGACGCATCCGGTGGGCTGCCCATGCGTGGAATGCGAGCCCGACATGAGCCCGGAGCTTGGCCTTCCGAGTGAACCGCCTGACCCGTGGGGGCTCGGGGAATGACCCAAGCCTCCTTCCTCGACTGGCTCGAAGACCCGCCGCCGCCCCTGGCCCTGGTCCCCGACCTGCATTCCAAGCTCCGCTGGTACCAACAGGAAGCCCGGGACCGCATCCTGGAGGAATTCCAGACGGTCGACTCGACCATGGCCGTCATGGCTACCGGGCTCGGCAAGACGCAGGTGTTCTGCGGCGTCACCGAGGCATGGGACGGGAACGTCCTAGTGCTCGCTCACCGCGACGAGCTCGTACAGCAGGCCAAGGAGCGACTGGAGGCATTCACCGGGGAAGTCGTCGAGGTAGAGCAACGGGACTCCCGAGCGTCGAGCAATGCCCGCATCGTTGTCGGCTCAGTGCAGTCAGTCACCAGGCAGAACAGATTGGACCGGCTAGGGGCTGACCGTTTCCAGCTCGTAATCCTAGATGAAAATCATCACGCGGTCGCCAGCACATTCAAGCGAGTGCTGGAATTCTTTCATAAGGCGAAGCGACTAGGAGTCACCGCGACGCCAGACCGAGGCGATGAGAAAGCGCTCGGCAAGCTCTTCGATTCCGTTGCCTACTGCATGGACATCTCCGAAGGCATCGAGGCGGGCTACCTGGTCCCCATCCGGGGACACCGCATCCAGCTCGACACTATCGACCTCTCGAACGTGAAGGTCCAGGGCGGCGACCTCGTGGCTGGCCAGCTCGACGAGGCCATGCTGCGAGCCACCGAGGGCATCGTCAAGGCGGTCCTTGAGCACGAGCCCGACCGGCAGGCGATCCACTTCTACCCAGGCCTGAAGACGTGCGAGTTCGCCACCCAGCGCATGAACGCCCTACGGCCCGGCTCCGCTGCCCTCGTGGTGGCGGGGACTCCGCTCGACGAACGCCGCGAGACGATGCGGGCCTTCAAGGAGGGCAGGCTACAGCACCTGATGGGCGTCGGGGTTCCGACGGAAGGATTCGACGCGCCGCCGGCATCGGCTATCGTGATGGGACGACCAACCAAGAGCAGGAGCCTTTATGCACAGATGGCAGGACGCGGCACGCGGGTACTCCCTGGTGTTGTGGATTGCTTCCCGCTTCGAGATCAGCCCAGAGAGCGCCGCGGAGCAATTGCGGGCTCCGCAAAACCCGACATGGTCATCCTTGACTTTGTGGGGAACTCAGGCCGACATTCACTCGTCGGACCTGAGGATCTACTTGGCGGGAACTACTCCGAGGCCGAGATAAAACTCGCCAAGAAGAAGGAATCCCCAGGCGGGGACATTCGCTCGGCCCTCGATGCTGCCCGTCTCGAGCTGAAGCGCATCGCCGGGGAGATGTCCTCCCGTGTGAAGTCGCAGAAGAGCGCGTTCGACCCCTTCACCACCTTCGGCATCAGCATGACCAAGCTCGCCGAGACGGAAGCCCGCTTCGGCTACACCCCGGCCTCCGACAACCAGCGCCGCATGCTACGGAACGCGGGCGTCGAGGAAGTGGACCTCGAGCGCATCTCCAAGCAGGGGGCGAGCAAGCTCATCTCCACCATGATCAAGAGGCGGGAGGTGGGCCTGGCCACGTACAAGCAGCTCCGGGCGCTCCGGAAGTGGGGCGTGGCCACGCCGACGAACTTGACCTTTCGGAACGCCTCGCAGACCCTGGACTACGTGACCAGCATGCGAGGCTTCAAGACGGACCCGATGAAGCTTGCCGACCTGATGCATGGACAACGGCAGATGGGAGAGGACTGATGCTTGACGTCGAGACGCTACTCACAATCGCCCTGAGCTTTCCTCCCTGGTACGGCGACCGCGGGGAGACAGAGGCGCAGCGGCGAGAGCTCTACCGCCCCACCATGGTCGCCATCGTCGAGGAATCGAATGGCAAGGATACCCATGCGGCCCTCCTACTGGCCCAGGCGATTGAAGATACTCATCTGGCTCGTTACGTCCTTGAGGGCCGCTGCCTGGAGGGTCCTCCCGGTCAGCGGTGTGACCGCGGTCGTAGTCGCGGCCCCTTCCAGGTGGGCCGCTGGTGTCCGGATGGGGGCCTTCGGGTGGAAGCGCGTTGTGCTTTGCGTGCAGCCTGGGGCGGTTTCGCTGCATGTCGTGAACACGCCATTACGCCCTGGCACGGTGCGTTTGCTGGGCTCGCTGCTCGAGATTGCCACTGGCCTGCCGCTGCTCACCGTGTGGCAACGATGAAGCGCATCCTTCGAGGGCTCCGTGTCTCGCCTTGAGAAGCTTCGGGGCTACGATTGCGCGGCCTCCGACTTCGCGCTCGCCCTTAACGACCCATGCTCGCTCGAGCTCGACATTCACCACGACACTGGACGCCGGGGCATGGGCCAGAAGTCGAGCGACGAGCGCACGTTCCCGCTGTGCCACAAGCACCACATGGACTTCCATGCGGCTCGCGGCATCTTCCGGGATTGGGACAAGGTGAGGCGGCACGCGTGGCAGGACCGGCAGGTCGAGACCTTCACCCGCATCCTCTGCGACCCGGAGGCGTTCTAGTAGCGCGTATCCCGCTTCGGGGCGGGGGTCGGGCTGTTGTTCGCGATGCGTTGCAGCACCGCTGTCTGCTTGACGGCCTCGTCCTTGATGACCCCTAGGATGTGCGTCTGCTTCTCGAGATGCGCCGGTATCACGTAGGCCTTCGTGAACTGGTCCTTCCCAGCAAGGGCCTCGTGGATCTCGTTCACCTTTACGACGGTCTCGGCGTGCTCAATCTCGGCAGCCACGGCCTTCAGCCTGTTGGAGCTCGCCGAGGACTTCGGACCCATGAGCGGCATGGGGCGATCACTCCTTCGGTTGGCGAACCATGCTTTCGCCAGACTCTCGAGCGCCGTCACGCCCCGGGGCACCGCGGCGATGGCCGCAATGACGATGCCCCACTCAGTGGGGGTCATGCCGGGTGCCCTTCGGGTGGCTCCGTGTCGCGTTCGTCCAGAATCTCACCAGGGAGCAGGTACTCATCGACCATCGCGAGGTACTTTTCCCAGGGGAAGTGCGGCCCCGGGTCGGTATGCGTGGATTTCCCGAATGCCTTGGTCACATCGATATGACCGCAGAACCCCTTAGTCTTCCCATCCTTGACCTCGTCGACCGTTAGGCGGACCGCCGGGATGCCATAGCGTTGGCAGATGTCCGCGGCGTGGCGCGCACTAAGGAGCAGGGTCGATATCGAGGCCGCATCTTCCCACTCCTCCTCGCTTTGCGAGGCTCGTCCGGCATGTTCGATGCCATAGCCGTCCCGATTCGCTCCTGGCGCATGCCAGGCCACGTCCTCGGCGCGCACGCATAGGACCACCTCGATCGAATCCACGCACGCATGGGCCGAAGCCTGTGGAGCTGACTCACCCGCAAACCAGTTGGCCACGGCCCGCGCGGTTCCCGGCTTCTTTGAGCTTTCCATGGTGTGGATTACGACGAGCCGCAGACTGTCCCGGTTCGCCTTGGTGAAGTGCCGGGCCTGGATGAAGTCGGTCACGTCTTCTTTCCCTTGTTCAGGATGTCCCCCACCCGCTCGGCAACGCCTCTGACCGCAGCCATGGAGGTCTGACTCGGGGCTCGAACCGGAGTGGTTTCGTCGGTGGCCTCCTCGAGCTCACGGATGCAGGCGACGAGCTCGGTCTGGCAGGCCATCAGCGCCTGCCTCGCGCGCAGCAGAGCTTTTCGGCACTTCTCCTGGTCCATGTCATGGCGGGTCCTTCAGCCCCAACGTGCCCAAGAATATCAGGAACGCCACGAATAGTACGATGACCACGAACGTCTTCAACCGGGAAACCTCTCCCGCACGATAGCCTCTTCCGCCGCTGCCAGCGCCAAGTCAATCGCCTTCCGCTGCGCTTCCTCACTCTTGCCGAGAAGTAACGTTTCAACCAACTCAGCAAGCCCGTCGACTACCCCTGGGGGTAGCTTCTCGATACCCGCTATTACTTTCTCGAGCATAGGACCCACGCTGCCCTTTCGGTTTCGTACTTCTTGGTGATGGCCGGCGCCGCGACGCACTCCGCGAGGGGCTTGGTGTGGTCGCATGCCACCTCGAGCGCGGCGAGATAGCGAGCCCCGATGGCTGCGCGTTCTTCGGTGCCGCATGGTCCCTTGGCCTGCACGGTGCTGCCGCCACAGCCGACCAGGAACACGAGCGGGATGATGATTCTCACTGCTGCGCCCTCTGTGCCTGAAGCTTCTCGATGCTCACTTGCGGCCACACCTTGCTACGGACCCACCAAGCCACTGGAGCGGCAATGGCGACGATGATTCCGGACACCGCGAGCGGGTCCAGGTTCACTCCGTACTTGGCGAGCAGACCGACGAGCGCCGAGGCGACCGCGTTGGCGAAGAGTCCGATCATGACTGGTTCTTTGGATGGCATTGGTTTCTTTCTTTATCGCGACTTCCCCACGACCCACTCGTCGTGCGCAACAGTGCCGGACACGCGCTCGACGCTGAGAGTGTGCGACGCATTCGAGATGGTGCCCGAATCGTAAAGCAGCTGATTGTACCCAGTGCCCACGAGCACTCCCTGGTTCACGTCGTTATTGGCGCCTCCGTCGAGAATGAACCGGATCGTCCCGAGCCCCACGCGCATACCTCCGTAGACTCGCATCCGCACACCCGTCACCGTCATCGTGCGCTTGTTCGTCGTCGTCGAGTTCTGCATCTCGCGACCCATGTACGCGCCCGAAGTGCCGCCGCTTGCGCCATAGAGAGACTCGACGACAGCCCAGCCCGCTGGGGTCGCGTTGAAGTCCGCGTGCTTGGTCTGCGAGTGGTAGTAGTCGTTGTAGGTGCTCGGGAACGAGCCGGTGCGCACGTGCTTCAGTGCGGCGAGGTACATGCCGCGGCTCGGTGAGTTGACGCCGCGTAGTATGCTTGGCGCGGGCGGGAAGAACGGCCCGCCCTCGTCTAGATCCTTGTAGTTGTACATCGAGAGCAAGTGCGACGGGTTCCGCTGGAAGTCTGCCCGTGCCGCTGCCCACCGGTCCCGTAGGTACTGCTCGAATTGCGTGTAGGTCGGCGTATCGGTCCACGACACGTACCCGCTCGGGCGCGGCCTGTTGTCGTTGCAATGAGTGATCGGAAAAACGCGGGTTTGGTTCGAGCCGGCAATCGTGTCGAGTGTCAGGTCTTGCGTGATCTGCGCGGTGTAGGCGACCTGCCCGCCTGCCGCCGGCATCGAGCCTTGCGGCCCGTAGTAGGTGATTCCGTGGCACCCGAGCGCGTTGGCCGTCGCTACGTCACCGTTGCACTGAATGTAGAAACCGGCGCCGAGACCAGCCGCGGCCAACGCGGCGTCGATCGTGGCAACCCGTGCCGCGTCCCAATTCGCCGAGCCGAGCTTGTAGAGGCCAATGACCGGACGGTTCGCGATGCCGCCGTAGGTGATGCGCCTGTATTGAGCGTGCCCGCAGAGCGTGACGATGCTATTCAGGAACGCCGTGAAGTTGCCCCACGTGCCGGGACTGTTGCCGTCGTAGGCCGCCCAAGCGTCCTGCCACACCAGCCAAAACTTGTGCGGCGTCGTGCTCGCCAGGTAGTTGCCGATCCCGGCGTCGTAGATTTTGCTTTCCGGTCGAGCTGCCCCGACGCCGATGAGCGATGCGGGCGGATACCAGAGTTCGCCGCGGTCGAGCGACGCCTCGGCCAGCATGTTGGCCTCGTCCTGGAAGCGCGCACGCTCCGCCGTAACGTTGCCGGTGTTGTTGAGGTACCAGGCGTCGTCCGTGCCACTCGACCCACAGGGACGCCGGTACCCGTCCGTGGTCAGCACGGAATCGGGGAAGGCGTCGATTATCATCGTGGTATCGGTATCCCAGTCGATGCCTGAGCTTCCGCGCACCCATGCGGTCCATGCCATTCCAAGGAATGTGACGTCGGCCTTGGAGGCCAGCGGTTTGATGTTGGGATATTTGAGCGTCATGACACCGCGTAGGCGAGCAGCCTTGTCCGTTCGACCAGGCTCGGCTCGGCGCTGAAAAACCAGACCTCATAAATCTCTACCGGAGCGAACCCAGACCGCCCGCTCTGGATGTGCTGGCAGCCAAAGACCGCCTGCGTGGTCGTGATGGTCTTGCCGCCTTGATTTGCCGTCACTCCAGAGTCCCCGCCGACGACGTCCGCGCTATTTACGGAAAACTTTCGGTTCGTGCCATCGAACGCATCGGAGATGACGCATTGCCCGGTCCCCGGATTGACGTTGGAGTTCGTTGCTGTCGCGCTTCCCGTGTCGCTCCGGCGCTGCGTTTGGAAGGCGAGACCGGTGCCTGTGAAGCCGCACGAGTAGAGCGGGAAGTCCGTGTCCGTGATGTTGGACACGCAAAGAATGGTGTGAGTGCCCGCCGGGTTCGAGGGGATCGCAAACACCCCGCCCCAGTACGAAACATGGTCGGCCCCGGCAAACATGCTGGTGCCGACCGTGCCGGTACATGTCAGCTGGTCATCGATCCCGTCGTGGATGATGCATGGCGCGCCAAGCAGACTGTTTGCGGCGGCAAGGTTGTAGGGCCGCGTCGTGCCCGCTGTGCCGTTCGCGAAGTTGTTCGCCGAAGCCGGGATTGCTCCGACCTTATCCAGGAAGCTGTTGCAGATCGACCGCCAGATGTTGTTGGCCGAGTACGTACCGAGTGGGCAATTGATAGTGAGATCTGTGCCGGTGATCGCGATCGTCGCCGCGGTAAGGACGGCCGCCATGCGCGGCGTGACCATGTCATCCACGAAAACATTGAGGGTCGCTGTGCCGCGCACACCGATCGTGACCACCGTAATTTTAATTTGCTCATAACGCACCAGCGTGCCGGTCGTCGTGAGCGTGATAGCCGGCGGCGCTGTGCCCACGGCTTCCGGCGTGCCCCCAAGCTGAATCGATTCCGGCACACGGAACCAGGCTATCAGAGTTGCCGATGTGACCTGGTCCGGCGCCATCGTGCCGAGGACGGTGAAGGCGGAAGGCGAGCTGTCCTTTGTGCCTCCGGCGAATACCCGCGTGGCCACGTAGCTTTTGGCCCCATCGGTAACGTTCGGAATGTCGAGAATCCATGTGTACGCGGGTCCTTGCACCGCAGCACCGACCAGCACTCCGGTCTCATAGATGTTCACTCCGGTAGTGACAACCAGGTCCGTTGCGTCAGGAGTCGTTACCGTGGCGCGGATGGTGTCGTAGATGACGTATGAGCCCGACGCCTGGGTTAGGTCGCTCATGGAGAGCGATGGCGCGGTCGCCAGAGGCGGCGGAAGGTTGTTGACCCCCATCGTGCCAGGAATTTGGTGGTAGTTCGTCGTCGCCGGATCGTGAATCGGGATCTGCGATACGCTCGGCAGGGATGTGATCGCCCCCGTGCCGCTGACTGGAGGGATTCGGTTATAGGTCATCGCCTCTAGTTCGCGACCACCCTCTGGCCGGTGCCCACGATGTCCGGCTGGAACGCGGTCTGCGGAGTCGCGCCGTTCAGCCAGTCACACTTCCAGTCCACGTAGGGCTCTACGAGGAAGTCGTAGATGTTCTGGGAGTTCGCCGCCGCTGCCGCCACCGCGGTGCTGCTGATGGTGAGCCAAGTGGCTCCGCGGTCCATCGACTTGTATTCGCGAAGCGTGCCCGCCTGGTCATTCCGCAAGGCCACGATGCCGCGCCGGATCTTCATCTTCTGGAACTGAAGCGCCGAGCTCGCCGGGTGGGCGATGACGCCGGTACCCACTCCTGACGTCGGGGCCGTCGCGAGCAGCACCACGACCTCCGCGTTGCCCGGGAGGGCGGAGCCTGTGTAACCGAATCGATCCTGCGTGTCGCTCATGGTCGTTTCTCCTCATCTTCCGTCAGAAACCGTTTGGTCTTTCGGCCGAGATTCTTACCCACCTCCTTGGTGGTGCTGGCGAGGTCCGCGGCTGCGGATGCCGCCGGGCCGCCGAAGGCCGCCGCCGCCGGCAGGCCGTACTTGGCCGCGGCGCGAGCAGCCGGATCTACGGTGAGCTTGCCACGCTCGACTATTCCGGACCGCCCGAGACCCGGGTGACCTATGGAGCTCGCGCCGCGCGCTGCCGCAATCTGATAGAGCGGCCCCGCGTCTGCAAAGGACAGTAGAGCCGCGTCCTGGCTGCCGCGTCCTGGCTGCCGAAAGTTCTGCACATTCTGCTTGATGCCCTCCACGCGCTCCGCCGTCGGCACATTGTCACCCTGCGGGATGCCGGCGAGCCTGGACCTCGACTGAAGCTGCTCGAGCTGGGCGTTCGATGCGGCGTGAAGCTCGTTGAGCCCCTCGAAGTTCGCCCTGTCCTCTCGGATGGCTTTCTGGAAGTACCCGAGCTCACGATCGCTGGCGCCAGTCTTCGCGTCGGCCTTTGCTAGCTGGTCGACGTTATGCACGGCCTGGTCGTACTGACGCGCGTTCATCTGCTTCGGGATCTCGACGACCCTGGCTGAGTCGGGGACATCGAAGGGCAGCTGTGCGCCGAACTCCCGCGCCTGCTTCGCCGTGATGATGTTGCCGCCTTCCCGGAGCGCAATCCTTTGCACGTCGAGGCCGAGTCCGGTGTCGGGGATGAAGTCGTGCGTATGATTGTAGAGCTCGCGGTACACGCCAAGATTGGCCCCCATCAGTGGCTCCCTTGCCGCCTCCGCAGCGCCAATCTTCGGCAGCGTGGCCGCGTTCCCTGTGATGACATCTCCGGAGGCCGCGCGGGCCTCTGCATTCGCTGCCATCGCGTCACTGTTCTTCGTCCCCAGGTCGAGCGTCACCGCCCGGCTTTCGGGCGTGTCCATGGGTCGCGAAGCGAAGTCCCGTATCGGCTTGGTGAGCCGCATCAGGGTGTCCTTCACCGCGCTCGCCACGCTTCTCCCTTGTATCTGCTTCTGGGCGACCGGCTTCTCGTAGTACTGCTGGTTCTTGGCGATGATGGCCTGCTCCAGCGCGGCGTCCTCCGCCGCTTGTGCGGCCTCGATACGTGGGGCAACCTGGCCAGCCATGATGTCGTAGGGCCGACGACCATAGTCGTCGCTTCCCTTCACCTTCGATAGCTGGGTTGCTGCCTTTGCTTCGGGAGACATCTTGACCGGATTGAACGGCCACGGTCGAGTCGCGAACTGAGGCTCATCCTTCAGCTTGAGGCCAAAGAACTTTCCGGAATCGGTTCCCTGCGCCTCGTCCATGAACATGAGCTGGGCTCCCGCTTCGGTGTTTGGATCGCGCAGGCCCTCCGAGAACGCGGCGCCACCTCCCGCTAGGCCGCCGAAAATGCCACCACCCAACCACGCCAACAGAAGCTTTCTGAGCACGTCCGGCGCGTCCTCACCATTCCCCGTGGCGGCGGCAGCCGCCTCGTGTGCTCCCTCCATTCCCGCTGCGGTCAACGCACCCGCGCCTGCGCCCTTCAAGACGGCTCGCCCAGCAGAGGGGACCCCTGCCGCAAGTTCCTTCGTGAGCCCAGTCGCCGCGGAGGCGCCCTTCCCGATAGCTCCAGCTACGCCAAACGGTGCTCCCGCGATACTACCGAGCCCGGCCGCCATGGGTGATTCGTCCATGGTCGCATGGACCCGCTCTCTGGCCCCCGGGGGAGCCGCTCCGGTGGCCTCTGCCAGCCACGGAAGCGCCTCCGTCAGTAGCCCAGGCGCAATCGAATCGGACGCGCCGAGCATGGCCGAGGTGCCCACGTCGGGAGTCTCAAGTGCGATCTTCGAAACCATGTCGTCCGTAGCATAAGCAATTCGGACAACGTTCTCCCCGTTCTGGTGCGCGCGATTGTAACGATCGAGCCATGCCGCATCCGCATAGTCCTTATACTCCTGCGAGCTCTTATCGAGGCCCTTGGCCTTGTCGCCGGCCTGACTGCGGAAGTCCGCCAGGGAGGGCTCGTGCCACATCTCCGTGCCTCCACCCACCCAGCTCGGCATATACCTCATGAAGTCCTTCAGCGGACTCGGGTCCCAGGTCATCCCCTGATCTGGAGGCGCCAAAGCCTCCGGCGGCGCGTACAATATTTTTCGCTTACTTGCAGAACGCAACGACGGGTCCGTGGCCCGAGCTTCCGCCATGAGCTTTTCATCTCGCGGCGGGACGATAGGCGAAATTTCTCCCACTGCACCGCTCGGCTCTGAGGGCTTCTCGGGAGTGAAGCCCTCCTGCATTGCGGGCACGTTGGGCATTCCCGACGCAGGGAACTGCTGACTGATGAAGCCCTGCTGCGCGCCGCGTTCCTCTACCGAGGACTGATTGTGCTTGGCCTGGTACGTCTGAATGGCCGCCGCCAAATCAGGATCTGGATTCTTCGCGTTCTCCTTGACGGCCGCGTCGTAGTCCTTGGGCTTCCACCAATCCGACATGACTACTTCTTCTTCGGCGGACCACCAAGGAGCCGCGCGGCCTCCGGAGTCTTACCCGCCATCTCCGGAGCAGCTGGAGAGCCCTTCTGGCTCTCGCTCGAACCGCTGCGGCCGCCAGCGCCACCTCCAGAGATACCCATCACCCCGGAGATTTGCGGGGTCAACCCGTAGTCCCCAGTGATGTAGCCCTTCACGGTGCCGGCAGCCTGCTGCCTCCCGGCACGGTCGAGGCTCAACGTCGGGTCGCGCAGAATGAATCCACCGGCCGCATCACCGACGCGCGTGAGTTCGTTCTTGGTCTGCTCCTGAATGATGTTGTTGGCCTCGGCCAGAAGTTCTCGGTAGCCCTCCGGGAGCTCGCCGCCACTGAACCAGGAGTTGAACTTCATCTTGATCTGCTCGAGCTTACCCGCTGCCTCGGAGGCGAACCCGAGCTCGCGGTCCGACGTCACGCTCGAGAACATCGACTTGAGATGCTGCGTGAGCGCATCACGCTGCTCCATGGGGTTGTCCGACTGCACGAGCTCCTCGGCGCTCTTCGCTGCTAGCTGCCTCTCGTGAAGCTTCGCGACGTTGTATCGAAGCGCGAACTTGTCAGCGATGCCCATCACATCGTCATGAACCGTGGACACGCCGCTGAGGCTCGGGCCCTGCTGCTTGGATGCCGCGAGGGCGTAGCTGCTTCGCTCCTTCGAGCGTCGGTCGAGCTCGGGCTGCACAACTTTCTTGATGTACTCCTGCATCGAGTCGCCATCGGTGATGGCGCCCGACTTGAGCCCCTCGTCGATCATGCCCTTGATGAAGGCAGCGTCCGCCTTTGGCAGGATGCCGGTCTCGAAGCCCTTGCCGACGCCGGCCGCACGTTGTTCGTTCAGGCCCTTCAGTTCGCTCGGATCGATGGAAGCGAGTTCCTTGCCGGTTGCCCGGTCTGTGAATGTCCACTTCCCCCTGGGCTTTGCCGGGGGAGGCTCGGGAGCTGTCTGCCCGGTATAGGGCTGACCCTGTTGGGCCATCTCGGCCTGGACCTCGGCGGGAGGGGCGACCTGCGCCGGCTGCACCTGCGGCTCCGGAGCGGAGCGTCCCGTGTAGGGTTGGCCTTGCTGCGCCATCTCCGCCTGCACCTCGGCCGGGGGCGCCGTCGTCGGCGCGACTTCCGGCTGCGGAACTTCCTTCTCCGGCGGCTCCTGCCCGAAGCCGGACATGACCTGCTGAAGCGAGAGCCCCGGAGCGGCCGGCGCCTGCTGCGGGGCCGCGCGTGTCGCCGCCTTCGTCGAGGGTGCGACCTTCGTCTGGTAGGGCTTGGTCGCCGTCGGCTTCTCGGCTGGCTCTGGAGCTGCCACCTTCGCGGGCTCCGGCGGGGTCTCGTCGGGAACCTCCGCCGCGGGCGCGGTGGGCTGCCCCGTCGAGTCGTCCAGGCCATCGAAGTTCATGTCGATACCGTGGATCTGAAGAATGCCGTGAATGAACGGCGCGCTCTTCTGCGCCTTCACCGGGTCGGTCTCTACGAGCTGCTTCACCCAGTCGAGAAGCTTCCCCTTGGTTTCCTCTTCGGAGCGCTGGTCCTTCCGATTCTCGTTGTACTGGTCGCCGAACGTCTTGAACTGCTTCAGCGGGAGTTCTTCATTGAACTGTCGCTGATTCTCTTTGAGGGCCGATTGTCGGTCCTCGTGCGTCAGGTACACATTGCGGTTCTCCGCCAATGCTCCCGCCGCGCCCGTGGTGTTGTAGGGCGTGAGAGGCGTGATGAAGGGCGCGATGTTCATTACATCCCGAACATTTTCCCGAAGGTCGAGAGCCCGTTCATGATGCCGGTCTCGCTCCGTTGCTGGTTGTTCACCGACTCGTTCGCCGCGTTCGTCCCATAGCCGAGCGCCGTTTGGATCTGGTCGTTCGTGAGCCCCATGTCCGCCGCGAGCTGCTGCATGTAGATGTTCTGCATCGCACTCGACAGAGCCCCGCCCATCTGGAGGTTGTTGTTGAAGAAGTTCTGACCGCGCTGCGCAAGTGCTCCCTGCGCGCCGAGTCCCGCCTGCATCCCGCTGTTCAGGAAGTTCAGGTTGTTCTGGTCGAGGTTGCCCGCGATGTTCGCGCCGCCGAACATGCGATTCATGTCCGCGTTCTGCACTCCGAGACCCAGGTTTCCGAGTCCCGTCATCCACCCGAGCTGGCCCTGGAGATTGTTCATGGACGACGCATCCGCGCCGCTCGCGAGCTGCCCGCCGAGTCCCGCACGCTGGAGCCCGTACTGCGCGTTGTCCTTCGCCTGCTGTGCGCGGAGGTTCGTGACAGCCTCGTTCACCGGAGCCGCACCGGTACCACCTGCATAGAGACCACGAGCGGCCATCTGCGAGTTGATGTCGCGCGACGCGAGCCGAACGGCGTTGTCGTAGTAGGGATCTGTGTTCGCCGGGGTCGACCCCTGGAACTGGTTCCATGCCGTCTGCGCGTTGTTCGAAGTAGCCGGAGCGTTCCACTTGCCCGCGAGACCGGCCCAGTACTGGTCCGCCGGCCCCTTCTCCCCGAGGGCCTTCTGGTTCTGCGACCACCAGTTGGTTAGGGCCCCGGGCTGGGTGTACTTGCCCTGGTTCTGTTCGAAGAAGTTCTCGCCGGCCCCGGGCTTCGAAAGGTCGCCCTGCCA
>VFSW01010040.1_pt1 | contig 13455 bp, 10 predicted proteins | sample 5358111 | NCBI WGS metagenome assembly VFSW01 (sample SAMN11554181, study PRJNA540505) | mine drainage metagenome | isolation source: sediment from site ElyBrook_90M | place: USA: Ely Copper Mine, Vershire, VT | collected 2017 | reverse complement strand
AGGTAGCCGCGATTTCATTTTATTCCTAATTTTAAACCCTCTTCATTAATAATACCTATCTTTACTAAATAATAAAAAACAAACGGATCATGGAAAAAATAACTGAAAAAAAGTCGGCAGCAAAAGATACATCTGCACACGAAAGCAACGGTGGAAAAGAAGTAAACAAAGAAAAATTCAAGGCGCTGCAGCTTACTATCGACAAGCTGGAAAAAGCTTACGGGAAAGGCACCATCATGCGCATGGGCGAATCGCCGATACAGGATCTGGAAACCATTTCCACCGGCTCCCTCACCCTTGACATTGCACTTGGAATAAGTGGTTACCCCAAAGGAAGGGTAATTGAAATTTATGGCCCCGAATCGTCGGGTAAAACCACCCTAGCAATTCACGCCATAGCCAATGTGCAGCGTAAAGGAGGCATAGCCGCCATTGTGGATGCCGAACATGCTTTTGACAGAACCTATGCCCAGAAACTCGGCGTAGACATAGGCAACCTGCTTATCTCACAGCCCGACAACGGCGAACAGGCGCTGGAAATAGTGGACAACCTGATACGCTCCGGAGCCATAGACATTATAGTGATAGACTCGGTAGCCGCCCTTACCCCGCGAGCCGAAATTGAAGGTGAAATGGGCGACTCGGTTATGGGATTACAGGCAAGGCTGATGAGCCAGGCGCTGCGCAAACTTACCGGAACCATTAGCAAAACAGGATGCTGCTGCGTATTCATAAACCAACTTCGCGAAAAAATAGGAGTTATGTTCGGCAATCCCGAAACAACAACCGGAGGTAACGCTCTCAAATTTTATTCCTCCATCAGGCTCGACATACGCCGCATAGGACAGTTGAAAGAAAGCGAACAGGTGATAGGTAACCGCACCCGCGTAAAGGTGGTTAAAAACAAACTTGCACCGCCTTTCGGCATCGCCGAATTCGACATTCTGTATGGCGAAGGCATATCCAAAGTAGGCGAAATTGTTGACCTTGGAGTAGAACGGAACGTAATTAAAAAGAGCGGCGCCTGGTTCAGCTATGGCGACACACGCCTCGGTCAGGGCAGGGATGCGGTAAAACAACTGTTCATGGACAACCCCGAACTTTCGGAAGAGATAGAGGCAAAAATAATGGATGCGGTAGGCTTGCAAAAAGAGGTATAATACCTGAAAGGATACCATACCGCGGAAGAAGTTGCGGCAAAAAAATGAATTCGAGACCAACTTTATCGCCTGCTTCAATATCAGCCGGCATTAAAGGCAGAGGCAAGCCGGTTCGCTTAGACAGCAAGGCTTTAATAAATCCTTTGACATGGGCGGCTATTATTATTTTTTTTGCGACCGCATCATGCAGTCATGATAACAGAAAGGCGCAACCGCTGCCGCCACGCAAGGATTCGGTAAAAGTTTCAGGCGAAGCCCCGGATACACTTACACCGCAAATCAATAAACTGAACCAACTCATAACTTCCGAACCGGGCAATGCCGATTTATACTGGAGACGCGGAAAGCTGGAGGAAGCGGCTAAAAATTACAGTCCGGCATTAACTGATTATAACCATGCCATAAGGCTCGACAGCCTGAAAGCCACGTATTACTACAATCTGGCCAATCTTAATTTTACCATCGGCCAGACCAGGGCGGCGAAAGACGCCTATCTGCATTCCATTGCCCTCGATGCGAAAAACACCGATGCCCTGCTAAGGTTGAGTGAGCTTTACTTTTATGTGAAACGGTATACCGATGCCTTTGATTATGTTAACCGCGCTATTAAAGTAAATCCTTATATCGGTAAGGCATATTTCCTGAAAGGTATGATTTATCTGGAAACAAAGGATACAGCCAGAGCCATATCAAGCATGCAGACTGCCACTGAACAAGATACAAAATACTATGATGCATACATACAACTCGGCCTGCTGCTTACGCGAAAACGAAACCGGCTTGCGGTGGACTATTTTAACAGCGCAATAAGCATTGACCCCGGCGACAGGGAAGCCTATTACGACAAGGCTATGTTTTATCAATCGGCCGGAGACAACGAAAAGGCAATTAATGCCTACCTCGATCTGCTTCAGGTTGATTCGACATACAAATATGCCTTGTATAACCTCGGTTATCTGTATTATTACCTGGACAAGCCCGATTACAAAAAAGCATTCATCTATTTTAACAAGGCCCTGCAGAGCGACAGCAACTACTCCTACGCCTACTTTTCACGGGGCAACTGCTACCTTCAATTCGACCGACCGGAAAAGGCGCTCGCCGATTTCGACCATGCCGTTCGCCTAAACCCTGGCTTTACCCCAGCCTCTGATGCCTACAGGGCTCTGAAAAGGAAATTAAGTAACAGCGCTGCGGCCGGTCGTTAAAACGAGCCGGAAAACTTTCATTTCACATAGGAGCCATAAAGTGAATGAATACCCCGCCCTGCCCTAGATTATTGAATGAATATTCAATACGAAATACAATATCGTAATAGGTAACCAGATCAATGCCTGCGCCGTTGCCCCACAAAGGCGTTTTGGAAAGAAAATTGTTAATTACATAAGGATCCGGGGCGCCCACATAGCCCCAGTCGGAAAAGGCGGTAAGGTAAATGGTGAAAAACGTAGTATTGAACTGCCTTACACCCAGGTATGGTATGGTTTGCATCGGGCGGTTTATCAGCCTGAACCTTAGTTCATTTTTAGTAAGGGCATAATAATTTCCGTCTACCACATACAGCTCGTAACCGCGAACAAAACTGTTGGAATATCCCATCCCCCGTTGCAGAAAATAGGGCTGCGCTCCCGCCTGCGATACCTTGCCCTCGGCTTCGACCGAATAATAAAATAGCGGCGACAGAGACCAGTATTTGTGAAACGACGACTGAACGTAAAACAGGTTATACGGTGTGTTGTTCAATTTTAGCCCCATGCCGTAATCATTCAGACTGATGTCGAAAAAATATCCGCGCAGTGGATATGGGGTGCAGTCGCGGTAGTCGCTCTTAAAATAGTATTTAACCTCCGATATGGTGGCGCTGCTTAGGTTAAACGGCAGGTAGTCTTTGGTAAGCGCCCTTATTGTATCGGAAATAGCCGTGGAAAGGATATCCGCCTCAAAAATATGTGTGTTGTAAAGCCCCTGCCGGTAGGTGTACTGCACCTTTCCTTTGTAAGTATGCTGTAGTATCTGTCCGGGATAGTCGAGGTACGTTAGTATGCCGTTCACCGAAGTATAGGGCAATTCGTTGTTTTCGGTGTAGTTAAAACTGAAAGCCAGCCCACCCGCCTGCTTTTTGTTAATATAGGGTATGCGGTATGAAAAGCCAAGTTCCTTTGTATAGCCCAGCTGCGCAATAAGGCTTAACGTTTGATTCAAACCCAGCACATCATACATGGTAAGAGTTCCCCCAAGGTCTGCTTTGTCCAGCCTGTGGTTGTCCTGCTGCCACCAGGTGTTAAAGTTGCGCTCCTCCACTTTAAAAATAGGTGCGGGCCAGATATACCAGCGCTCCTGAACCTGTATGTAAACATCCGTTTCGCCATTCTTCATCCTCACGGTATCTACCATCGGCATAGTGGTGAACAGCGAAGTGTTCCTAAGGTTTTCTTCGGAACGTTCGGCAAGATTATGCCACAAGGATGCCGCAATGGTATCGCCTTTCTTAAAGGTAAGCTCGCGAAGAATTATTGAATTTAGAGTTTTACGGTTGCCTTCGATTAAAATATCGGAGATAACAAACTTGCGTCCAGCGGCATTATTTACCTGCCCTAACGACCGGAAACCGCAAACCATTAAAAAAAAAACCGCAGGATAAAGAGCAACCGGCGAAACAGTGCGAAAGAAAAGATTGCCCGAAGTACGGGTTATGATAATTTGCTTATTCATTATTACGTTTCATCCGCCGGCGCCCGCAATGAGCCGCCCGGTTTACATATTAAGATAATGCATCAGCGAATCGTATCTTTCCTGCAGGTTGCCCGTTTCGTTAACCTGCGAGAAAGAAGCTTTAACATTATACCCGAACCTCTCGAATGTTTGTATAACAGGAGCGGCGTTCTGAAGGTTTAATTTAAGGGTAACCTCCAGCAGGGTGGAATCGTGATTGGGCGTAAGAAAGAGGCTGACAATTTTGGCGCCGTTGCTTTCTGCAATCTGGGCTATCTGCGACAAGGAATAATCGTGCTGGCTTATCTCGAGTATTATAATGCTGCCCGGCTCCTGGGCTGCCGTAAGCACTGAAAAGTAATTGAGCAGCTGTACATGCGTAATTGCTCCCGCATAGCGCTCCTTTTCATCTAGCACAGGTATTACATCTATTTTGGCAATGGCATACAACTTTAGTGCATCATATGCATGCTGGTAATCAAATACGAATGGTTTGCCCAGCAGGTGTTTAATTTTGCCTATGCGGTCGTTGGACAAGTTGAGATCAAGCAGTTCTACATCCGAAACCAGGCCTACATAAGCGGTTTTGTCAATTACAGGAAGGTGCGATACTTTAAAATCGTCCATCCACTCCAAGGCCTTCTTTACATCGTCGGTTACTTTTAGTGGGGGCAGATCACTGCTTATCAAGTCTCTTGCTGTCATACCTCGTCAGTCAAATGTTGAAGTAACGGTTGGGTGTTAATATATTATGATTATGCAGTGCGGCGTTCATCGTTTTGCCAATCTAAACAATGCAAAGGTACAAATTCGGCGGGTTTCTCCAAAAGCAAAAAAGTAGTAATTTTGGTTTCATGTATTTTTTACGCCGCCATCTCCCCCGCTGGTTTATACTTTTTATAGACTTATTCCTTTGCTTCTCCTCGCTGGTACTCGCCTACCTGCTCCGCTTCAACTTCTCAATTCCAGCCTCCGAAAGGGTAACATTCGTATATGTTTTCCCGTTTGTCCTCTCCCTGCGTTTCATCAGTTTTTATGTAAGCGGCCTGTACCGTAATATCATACGCTACACCGGCTCGCGCGATGTGCAGCAGATCGTCATTATCCTGTCGGTTGTAAGCATGCTCTTCGCCGTATCGAACATAGTTGTCTATTCCACCCCCTGGAAACATTATCTGGTCCCATATACCATCATTGTCATAGAATTCATGTCCTCGTCGTTCATCCTGATTTCGGCACGCCTTATTTACAAAGCCATGTATTCCGACGATTTTGCCACCGTGCGCGAAAAACGGGCGGTTATCATATACGGCGCCGATGACGAGGGGCTGATTACAAAAAGAGCCATTGAGCGCGATGCCTCCAAATACAGCATTCTTGCCTTCCTTGACGACGACCGGAATAAATGGAACAAAAGGCTGGAGGGCATTCCCGTATATTCTGCCGCAAAACTCAAGGACCTTGTAAAGGAAAACAATGTCGCCCACCTGGTATTGTCGAAGGATATAGGGGTGGAGCGCAAAAAAGAAATGGCGGACATCTGCCTGGAAAACGGCACCAAGATACTGAACGTACCGCCCATAAGCCACTGGATTAACGGGGAACTTAGCTTTAAGCAAATAAAGAAAATACAAATTGAAGAACTGCTGCAGCGCGATCCGATTGTGCTCGACAATGACAAAATAAACAAGCAGCTGCATGGCAAAACCATACTCGTAACGGGCGCCGCCGGATCCATAGGCAGCCAGCTGGTAAGGCAAATTATTCCCTTTAATCCGCGGACTATTATATTGGCAGATCAGGCAGAATCGCCCCTGTACGACCTGCAAATGGAGCTTAAGGAAATTGAATCGCCTCCACCCGTAAAAATCTACGTTGCCGATATATGCAACCTGAAACGTATGAACAACATCTTCGGTAGCAACAAACCGGAGATCGTATTTCACGCAGCCGCATACAAGCATGTACCCCTCATGGAAGACAACCCCGCCGAAGCGGTTCTTATCAATGTGGAGGGAACAAAGTGCATAGCCGACCTGTCTATGCAATACGGAGTTGAAAAGTTTGTAATGATATCTACCGACAAGGCGGTAAATCCCACAGGCGTTATGGGCGCGTCCAAGCGCATTGCCGAAATATATATACAGACACTGAACCAGCAAAAGAAAACACGGTTCATTACCACCCGCTTTGGCAACGTACTCGACTCCAACGGCTCGGTTATACCCCGCTTCAGGCAGCAGATAGAAAAAGGTGGACCGGTAACCATTACTCACCCCGACATTACCCGATTCTTTATGACCATACCAGAAGCATGCCGGCTGGTACTGGAAGCGGGCTGCATGGGAACAGGAGGCGAAATATATGTTTTCGACATGGGCAAGTCGCTGAAAATTGCCGACCTAGCTAAAAGAATGATACAACTGTCGGGTCTTTCCCTCGGCAAGGATATACAAATTGTATATACAGGCCTGCGCCCGGGAGAAAAACTATATGAAGAATTGCTGCTGAACAGCGAAAATTCGCTGCCTACACACCACCCCCGCATTATGATTGCCAAAGTGAAGGAAAATGATTTCTCCATAGTTGCAGCCCAGATAAAAGACCTGACAGGACTGCTTGACGGACAGAACGACATGAGCCTGGTAAAGAAAATGAAGGAGATAGTTCCGGAATTTATCAGCAATAACTCGGTGTTTGCACAACTAGATACAGTTGCAGGTTAGGTAACGCCCTGCCCATTTTAAAACTATGGCCGGGCCATTCCGGCAGGGTGCTTTCGGTTGCCCCGCAACATTCATAGCGCATCAGTCTTTGGCACGCCTGTTGTTTATCCTCCTCAACAGTTCTTCCAGTTCGCTTAAAATCATGGCCGTGGCGCCCCACACAAAATACCGGTTCACGCTGTAGCCCGGCACTGGCACCATTTCTCCGGTGTTGCGCCGGGGCATCATTCTGGTTATTTTTATTCCGGGGTCGAGCAGGCATTGCACATTCATGTCGAAGGCGCATTGCACTTCGACGGGATCTATCACGGGCGGGTATGCTGTATGGCTCATGCCTATGTAGGGCTGCACCAGAAAGTTGCTCGGGGGGATATACAAGGGGCTTAGCCCTCCTATCTTTTCCACTTTACCCGGCGGCAGTCCCACCTCCTCACCGGCTTCCCTGATGGCGGTATGCCACAGATCCACGTCCGATTCTTCCATTGCCCCGCCCGGAAAAGACACCTGCCCGCCGTGCACCCCTTCGTATTCGGTGCGCAAAATAAGGCGCGTACATACAGTATCATTTATCGGAAACAACCACACAAGAACGCTGCTCCGCCGCGGATTTTTAGCCTCAATTTCAGTATCCGTAGTGTACTGCCTGCCGCGGACGCTCATCAGCTGCTGGGCATCCCAGCCCGGAACGCCTCGCCCCATTTCATCCGCCAATAATCTTATCAACTCATTGATATTCAATGCATCTATGATTTATTGAAACGAAATATCAAATTTTCCGTAAATATACATAACAACAGGCTATAGTTATGAAGCATTTGTTATGGTTTGGAAGAAGTACAAAATACTTACTGCTATTGTTTTCATTGCGGCTTCCTTCTTCGAAGTCAGGGAATGCTACCTGCCCAAATGGCTTACGGCGCGCCGCGGTTCCGATACGGCTCTTGTTCACCGCGACCTTGAGCAACTGAAAAAGAAAGGAAACCTTGTTCTGCTCACCGAGAACAATTCTACTGCATATTTTATTTACAGAGGAAACCCCATGGGATATGAGTATGAAACCATTGACTCCTTTGCCCGATCCATCGGGGTACAGTTATCGGTTGCGGTTGTAAAAAATATTGACAACATATTTGGCATGCTCGACAGCGGCACAGGCGATATAGCAGCCGACAACCTGACGGTTACCAATTCGCGCCGCCATAAGGTTGATTTTACGCTTCCACTGTTCACCACGCGGCAGGTGCTGGTGCAGCGCAAGCCCGACAACTGGCAGAAAATGAACCAGCAGCAGCTTGACAAGGCTTTGGTGCGCAGCACCATTCAGCTTGCCGACAAAAAGGTATATGCCCGAAAAGGTTCTTCATTTTATGAACGCCTGCAGGCACTGTCTGACGAAATAGGCGGAAAAATAGAAATTATTGACGCCCCTCCGGGCGAATCAACCGAAGAACTGATAGGCGACGTGGCCACAGGCAAAATTGACTATACCCTCGCCGATGAAAATTGCGCCGGAATAGTAAGCGGCTATTACGACAACCTAGATATTAAAACCCCTGTAAGTTTTCCGCAGAAGATAGCTTTTGCAGTAAGGAACAATTCACCAGACCTGCTGAATGCACTAAACGAATGGATAAGAAAAAAGAGGAAATCAAAATTCCTGCAGCTTACTTATGATAAGTATTATAGCGATAAAAAATTCGCATCGCTGCGTCAGTCCGCCCCATACTGTTCTATCTCCGGCGACAGGATATCGCCTTACGACGACCTGGCTAAAAAATACAGCCCGCTCCTGGGGTGGGACTGGAAGCTGCTGGTGGCGCAAATCTACCAGGAATCGCAATTTGACCCTCGCGCCCGTTCTTGGTCCGGCGCTTACGGGCTCATGCAAACCCTGCCATCCACCTCCAACATCGACAGCGCCGATATGACTCCCGAAAAAAGCATCGCCTCCGGTGTGGAGTACCTTAAAACTATTGATGATTACTGGGTAAAGTCGGTATCCGATGAAAAAGAAAGGATTGCCTTCGACCTTGCGTCTTATGACGTGGGCATAGGCCATGTAATAGATGCGCGGAACCTTGCGGTAAAATACGGACTCGACCCTGCCAAATGGGACAATAATGTTGCCTACTTTCTGCTGAATGAATCGAAGCCGAAGTATTACAATGATGCCATTGCCCAATACGGATATTGCCGCGGGCAGGAAGCATATCAATACGTGCGCGAAGTGCTTAACAGGTACCAGATGTACTGTAACATTTACGGCAACAACGGTAACGAAAATGCCAAACCGGACGGCGAATCAACCAGTATAAAAAACAACAAAGCCCGATAAACATCAATTAATACCTTCTGCCATGGATACAAATCAATTACACACAGAACTTGCAGGTTGGCTGCGCGAACAGGTAAAGTACATAACTCAATCTATAGCCGAACTTGAAAAAGCCCAGAACTACGGCAAAGCCACTTTATGCGAAGGCATGCTTGAAGCCTATACCCAGTGCCTGAAAAAGATTGACGCAGTGTGATGTTGGCTGGAAAAGAACGGGAAAGCGGACACCTGCGGAGTCCGGCGCCGGCTTGTTATACCTGTATCCTTGATTTGCGGTACCGGAAGAGGGCAAAGCCATAAATGAGGGCGGCAAGGAGAGATACAAGCGCACCAAGAGTAAGGAACGGCACGGTATAGGTCAGCGACACGCTGTGCATTCCATTCTCCATAAGCAGACCGGTAAAGCCAACGTTCGTCTTTATGGTTTCGGCGGCTTTGCCGTCCACTTCGGCTTTCCAGCCTTGGTCATAGGGTATGGTGAGGAACAGGAGCTTCTCCCTGTCTGTTTTAAAGGTTCCCCTGATGTGGTTGTCGTCAAAAAATGTGATGTTCAGTGAATCTTTTTTCAGACTATCCACCAGGGCGCCGTATTGGGGATAGGTAAAATTAACGACCGTATCTTTGGCAAAAACCTGCTGCATGCCGTTCAGGCCGTTCTGCAAATCGGCAGTCGGTACAAAGGCCGTAAGCAGCATCACATCCTTGCGTGTCAGGTCATGTATCTTCCTGAATTCATTTAGCGTAATGTATTTGTCGTATGAATAACCGAATGGCAGGTAAAAGCTGTTTCTGGAAACCTGTACGTCGCCATAAGTTCCGTCGGGGCTGTATCCTGCCGAAGCGAAGGTGTTGGCCGGCTGCCGCGATAGCATGTACTTTACGTTTGCAAAAGTGTATAGAAGGTACCTGCCCACAGGTCCCCTAACCCATTTGGCTGCTATCTGATTGTCGGTGTCAGCCCAATTTGAGGTGTGAAGCTCCTCCAAAAAATTATAGTAATTGGGCTGGTTCCATTCCGCATAACTTGTAAGCCCTCGGTAATTTAGTATCTGCGGGTCATTCAGGCAGATATGCACGGCGGCGTTAGGGTAATAGTCTTTGGCGATGCGGTAAAACCCTTTATCGGCGGCTTTCAGGCGTGTTACAGCATCGGCGGTATAGTCGTTGTACCCGGTCCTGTCAGTCAGTTCGGAGCTGTTCATCACCACCCTCCTGTTTACGGTAATGTTCGAAAACATGGCAAGTTCAATAAGCAGGCACAGGGCAATGCCAAGGGTAGCGTTCAACCTGAATTTGCGTATGCCGTACAGGTATATGAGAAGGGTATAGATTACCAGAAACACGGCAACTGTGCTTCGCAGCGAGGTATCAACAATCCGTGAAAAGCCCGGGGTAAAGTCGTGATAAAGCAGAAAGAGCAATACCACAAGGGTTCCGAGCAGGGTCTTTACATGTACAATGTAGGTTTTACCAATGCCTGTAAAGGCTCTTATGGCAAGGTAAAGGATAAGCAGTGAAATAAAAAATGTGTAGGTTCTGAAGTAAGGCACAGCAAAAAGCCAGAAGGCATACCTGAACCAGGTGAATGCAAGGGGTAGCAGGCACAGGGCAGTAAGGATGATTATCACCTTCCGTTTGTGTTTCTCCATAAAAAGAAATGCCTGCGGGGCAAGAAGCAGACTGATCAGGCCAATATACAGCACGGGCGCTTCAAGATAATTTCCCCAGCCCTTGAAGTTGCTTCCGGTGCCGGTCAGATCGTTGGAAAAGAGACGGCTGATGACATTGGAGCTGATGTAGTTGGGCGTAAGGCTGAAGATAGGCGACGAGAACAGGGTTTTGAATTGCGAGGCTCCGCCGCCTACGCGCGGGTTATTGATAAGCTGGTAGGCATTGGGGAAAAAGACTGCCGAGCCGAGCAGAACCCCGAAAGCCGCAAACCCGGCCATTTTCAAAAGCGTAACGAAGGTCTTCTTCCAGTCGTTTTTAAGAAGCACGCCGCGCACCATGCAATATACCGCGGCAAGCAGCCCGTAGAGATAGAGAAAAAAGGGTTGAAACATACCGAAAAGGCAAAAAGGAATGGGCAGCAGGTACCAGATGCCCTGGCGCAAATACCTTTCAACCGAATACAGGACAAGGGCTGCATAAAATGTTTCGGTGGAAACAAAGTACCATCCGCTTCCCAAAATCATATATCCGCTGAAGGCAAAGAGCAATCCGCCCGCTATACTTGCGGTATCCGAGCAGTTTATCATTTTCAGATACCAGTAGATGAGAAGCCCGCCCCCTATTATTTTAAACAGCTCTGTAAAGATGATGGCATAAGGAATGGCATGCTTGGGCAGCAAACACAGGAACAGGCTGAAGGGGTCACCTATACCGAAAGCGTAAATGTTCTGCCCCATGCCCTGATTGAACGACCATGCGGGAACGCCGAGGCTATGAATATAATTGGAAAGCATCACCCAGTGTGGCCACCAGTAAGTTACCGTATCACTCCCTATATCCTTATAAAGGTAAAGTTGGTTGAAGGTTATAAAGTTACGGAACACATACAGTGCCAGCAGTGCAGCAAGAACAAGATAGATATAGAGGCTCTTCCCCTTGAGCATTTTCTCCAAGTCAGGGGCAGGCAGTTCAGCACCTGCCGGCCGTTCCGGAGTTGCGGCAGGGCTAACCCTGTCCTTTGAACCTTCCCTTGCCTGCGGCTTGTAAGGCTTGCCTTTCCTGCCTTTATTCATTGTGGGTATCTAATCCTTACTTTAATTTAATGAGCCAACCATTTTTTTCGGGTCAACCCATTCATCGAACTGTTCGTTTGTGAGCAGCTTGAGTTCCAGCGCCGCCTGCCGCAGGGTTTTGTTTTCTTTGTGCGCCTTCTTGGCTATTTTGGCTGCGTTCTCGTAACCGATATGGGTGTTCAGGGCGGTAACCAGCATCAAAGAGTTTTCCAGGTTCCGGTTAATATAAGGCAGGTTTGGCTCTATGCCCATTGCACAGTGTTCATTGAAGGAGTTGCAGGAGTCACCAATGAGACGCGCGGAGGTTAGCACGTTAAAGATAATAACTGGCTTAAAGACATTCAGTTCAAAATGACCATTCATTCCTCCGACAGAGACTGCCACATCGTTTCCGATAACCTGCGCGGCAACCATGGTCATGGCCTCGCACTGTGTAGGGTTTACTTTGCCCGGCATGATGGATGAACCGGGTTCATTTTCAGGTATCAGTATTTCACCTATGCCTGAACGCGGACCCGATGCAAGCAGCCGGATGTCGTTGGCTATTTTCATCATGGATACGGCAAGCTGCTTCAGTGCGCCCGAAGTTTCTACCATAGCATCGTGGGCGGCAAGGGCTTCAAACTTGTTTGAGGCTGTAACAAAGGGCAGGGCGGAAAGCTTTGCAATCTGTTTTGCCACCGCTTCTGCATAGCCCTTTGGGGTGTTCAGCCCTGTGCCAACGGCGGAGCCTCCCAGGGCAAGCTCTGCCAGGTGAGGGAGTGTGTTTTTGAGCGCTTTTATTCCATGCTCCAGTTGCGAGACATAGCCGGAGAACTCTTGTCCCAGGGTCAGCGGGGTGGCGTCCATCAGATGGGTTCTGCCTATCTTAACCACATCCTTGAAGGTGGCGGCCTTTTTGGCAAGGGTGTCGTGCAGCAGCTGAACATTCGGTATGGTATGCTCCACAATCATCTTATATGCAGCCATGCTCATGGCTGTTGGAAATGTATAGTTGTAGGACTGCGAATTGTTCACGTCGTCGTTCGTGTGAATGGCTTTCTTCTCGTCGTTCAGCTTGCCGCCGAGCAGTACATGGGCACGGTTCGCCACCACTTCGTTCACGTTCATGTTGCTTTGTGTGCCGGAGCCGGTTTGCCAAACCACAAGAGGGAACTGGTCATCGAATTTGCCGGTAAGTATCTCATCGCAGACTTTACAAATAATATCGCATTTCTCTTTGGGCAATACTTTAAGTTCGAAGTTGGTTATTGCAGCGGCCTTTTTCAGCACGGCAAAGGCATGAATAACTTCTATGGGTATTTTATGCCCTCCTATTTTAAAGTTGTTGCGCGAGCGTTCGGTCTGCGCTCCCCAGTACTTGTCGGCCGGTATCTGCACCGGGCCCATCGTGTCTTTTTCTGTTCTGAATTCCATAACATTAGAAATTTTATTGGTTAAACTTATTTTGAAGCAATGTTAAGATCTTCTCCGCCGGTCTTCCGACAACGGCTTTATTCACTTCTATGGCTATCGGCCTTTCAATAAGCACAGGGTTTTTGCACATTATCCTTATCCATTCGGCATCGGAATAATCATGTCCTTTATATTTTTCGGCATACAGGGGCTCCTTTGTTCGTATCAGGTCCAATGGCTTAAGCCCCAGCCTATGCAAGATCTCCTTTAGTTCTTTTTCTGACGGAGGAGTTTTAAGATATTCAATTATTTCGGGTTTAATACCCTTCTCTTCCAACAGGCACAGGGCTTCCCTGCATTTGGAACACCGCGGGTTGTAATAT